>ERZ724509.14-NODE-14-length-107474-cov-23.382791_pt1 | contig 107474 bp, 116 predicted proteins | sample MGYA00376042_ERZ724509 | MGnify/ENA primary metagenome ERZ724509 (study PRJEB28724, sample SAMN07190887) | wastewater metagenome | isolation source: effluent of sewage treatment plant in Hong Hong | place: USA: Christiansburg, Virginia | collected 2016-03-01 ...
TGCCAATGTCGAGATCGAGAGTTCGAATCTCTCCTACCGCTCCAAATATGTATCGATAGCTCAATTGGCAGAGCTCTAGACTCCAAATCTAGCGGTTGTAGGTTCAATTCCTACTCGGTACGCCAACAATGATGGTGACATCAAAATTTAATCTGAGCGTAGCGCAGCTGGTAGCGCGTTTGCTTTGGAAGCATAAGGTCGTAGGTTCGATCCCTGCCGCTCAGACCAATTAAGCCCTGGTGATGGAACTGGTATACATGCTGGTCTTAGAAACCAGATTTTGGGAGTTCGACTCTCCCCTAGGGCACCAATAATTTTACCTAAAGACTAGATTAAATAGACTGAGCTTTTATTCCTCGGTTGTGGTATAATAAACCTAACAACAAAGGAATAGTATGACAATCCCTACAGTAAAGGAACTCTACATAACCTGCGACAATATGCGGGTCCAAGTGGATGAGCTGGAAGAAGTAATGGGTCGCGGGGCACTAGCCGCGACATATTATGCAGACCCCCTAGCGTTTGAGGTGATGGAAATTATTGATCGTCTACGCACGGGTCAATTGGTTCATGATTCTACAAAGGTAGATATTGTATCTGTAGAGGCTCACGAATTCTGGCTCACAATGGTTCTGGATGCAGAGATTGATCCATACACAGAATCCAAGCTCGAGCATAAATTCACTGTAGCATCCGACGGTGAAAAACAACTTATCAGTGTCTTTATAAAGTTAGACTAAGATGAAAAAACTATCAGAAGGCTGGGACGGCTAGTCTAAATGTGTGTAGATGGCAGAGAGGTCGAATGCGATGGACTGCAACTCCATATCCGAAAGGACACACTGGTTCAAATCCAGTTCTACACTCCAAATCCACACCTCAGTAGCTCAGCGGTTAGAGCAGAGGACTCATAATCCTTTGGTCGTTGGTTCGACTCCAACCTGAGGTACCAACAAATGCGTCTGTAGCTCAACTGGATAGAGTACTCGGCTTCTACCCGAGATGTTGGGGGTTCGAGTCCCTCCAGGCGCACCAATTAAATAAATCACACATGAAATCATCACACCGATACCCAGTCTATATCATATCTAAATCTAGATGGCGTTCGCGCATGACGGTAAAGACCTTTAACAAGGTCGGGCTCACTGACTATCTTGTAGCAGTTGAGCCTCAGGAGTTTGACCTCTACGCAGACTTTATCCCTCCTGCCAATCTCTTAAAGACCGATTTTATGAATCTTGGTCTAGCCTCAATCCCAGTCCGTAATTTCTGCTGGCAACATGCCATCGACTCAGGAGCAAAACGGCACTGGTGTTTTGATGACAATATCTACGGCTTGCGTCGCCTCCATAAAAATACTCGCTTTGAAGTCCGTTCACCAATCGGACTGACAGTCATCGAGGACTTTGTCGATAAATTTGAAGACATCGACATCGCCGGAATGGAATATACATCATTCGCACCCAGCCACATGGCCCGCAAACATATCCGCTACAACGCGCGCGTGTACTCTAATCTGCTAATCTCGAATGACTCCACCGAACGCTGGCGCGTCCTCACTTACGAGGGCACACCTGCAGCGTACAACGAGGATACCGACCTGAGCCTCCGCACAATGAAGGCTGGGAAATTTACGGCACTGTTCCACCAATTTCTAATCGACAAGGCAGATACCCACTCAGTAAAGGGCGGCAACACATCGGAGGTGTATAACGCTGCTGGTGGCAAGAGTTCAGACAACCGTCTACGCTTTGCTGCTTGCTTGGCTCAGGCTCATCAAGACATTACGGCAATCATCGATCGCGCAGGGCGCAAGCACCACCTTGTCGATTACTCCGAATTTCAACAAGACTGGAATCTCCCAAAACTTAAAGAAGAGTTCCAAACCTACATCGAGCCAAACAACTATGGGATCGAATTCTTGAGCGAGGCTGGTCCCGTTCAACTAGAAACCATCCCAGGCCTATTGCGACTAGAAGGACGTTCATAAGATGGCAAAGAAAAACAAACTCAGCGGCGTGGCATTTCACAGCTCGCATCTGAAATCTCAGATTAGAACCTTAGAGAGTGGTGGCAAGCTTACGGCCACGGATTTTGAGAAGCTAGGCCTGCCGCCGTTCGAACAGAACGATCGCCCAACGCCTTACACAATCGAGCTTCAGCTTGAGACTCCTCGAGATGTGTATTGCTTCCTAGAGCGTTTGCCAGAGGAGCATCGTGAGGATATGTCAACCATCATCACCAAGTCACTCGAAGTAGAGAAGTCAGTAGTCTCTAAATGGTATCCTCCACTAGGTGATACATTTTCTAGCAGCAATTCAAACTATTGGTGGGGTATTCGATGAGCAAGACAAAAGAAGATTTTTTCGGTGCTACAACTCAGGAATTTGAGAACAAAGCACTTCGCATGCGCCGCGCCGAGGCAGGAATCATCGTACTGATGCAGTTCCCGACAAAGGCTGACCTGATCAAATTCTCGAATGACATCGACACGCCAACAGCTCGACAAATTGGCTGGGGCAAGACCGCCAAGGTAAAATTTGATTCTCTAAAGAGCAAGCGTAATCCATTCGGGTTCTGACCCTGGAACACATACTAAACTGGCTTAGATTCGTTCTAAGCCATTTTAGTATAAGGCGTATGCTGCCATATTCATCTAGACGATCGTTCAGTACTCGCCCGCATCCATGTTGGCATAAAACCAACTCGTGTTCACTATCTGGAGGCTATCGTCCTCGGCGGGTGCCGTTGGGGCAGTGGGCGTTCCGGTGAATGTGGGGCTTGCTAGATCAGCCTTTGTGGTATCGAGGCGGTGGAAGTTATAGTCGCCCTCCTCCAGGCTCAGTGCAGAGCCCTTTGCTGCGGACCCTGCAGCCACAGCCGCTGGGGGTGTGGGCGTTGTTGTAGTGCGATAGAGTATCTTAGACATTAAGCGGTGCTCCCATGTTCAGTGTCGTATGCAGCCTGTTGGCTTGCTGTGGCCTTCTTATAGGCAGAGTCTGCTCGGTACTTCTCAATCTCCGAGAAGGTTCTGACCTTGACGGTCTCCTTATCAACTTTGTGGTAGAAGTACCCTACAGCAAGTATCGAGGCCGCGTGATAATCGACTGGTGCTATCTCGATATATCCCTCGGGAGTTTCCTCACCCTCACCAATTGCGAGGAATGAGTCTTCGTAGATTTTACATAGATATTTCATATTTTCCTTTACCAAGTAGTACCAACGCCACTAGCTGGGTGACCAATGCTTACGGGAACCGCTGCACCTGTAGCTGTAGTTGATAGACGATATGTCATGATTCGGAAGACGGGATTTATGTCCGTCGAGGTGATACCGTCAGAGTCAGTAAGCACTTTACCAATATAGGTTCTGCTCATAGTTTCTGGCAACATTGTCTTGGCAGCGGCTAGTGATGTGGCGAAGTTCTTCAACTCCACATACAGATAAATGGTGCTGTTCTGAACATCAACAGTATCCAAGCCAGTCAAGGTCTCAAGCGGAAGTGTAACTGAACCATTAACAGCCTCTGGGTATGCAAGATGCACTACACCATTAAGTAGCGTTGGGATCGGTGCGGTGACATATAGATTAAAGAGCCCCTTGGCGCGGATAGTAGAGAGCCTCGCAGTCTTGGTAAGATCAAACCCAGTTCCACCAGACATAGTAGGCGTGGTCGATCCAGCTCCACCCCAAGAGAGTGTGAACTCGTATGGGAAGAAGATATCCTCGCCAGCGTTCTTATTCAGCAGACCGAGCTTTCTGTATGAGTTTGAGTTCTTCAGACAGTTGAAGACAAAGTCGTTATGTGTAGTCGATCCTATTGGCGGCGCCACATTTACCATAACCGTGCCGCCGACTGCGTGCTGTCCGAGTGGACGAGTAAATGCAGGTGTAGACTGACTCAGTGCAGCCGCTGTGCGAGAAGATATAGATAACAGAGCTCGATTTGATGATGTAGGATTTTTCATCTCCATGGTCTGTGTGCGGAGATATCTCTGTGGTATATTCTCATTAGCTATATAAATATAAGATGCCAATGGGGTGAGGTTTGCAGTACCAGCAGTTCTTGAGAAGTCAGTTAAAGTTTGATCTAGAGGATCTACTCCACCCACCACATCAAGCAGAGCAGAATAGTATCCCGCGCCTATATCATAGCCAACCTCACCCGAGGTTAGATACCTGTACATGTAGCCTACAGTCGCCTGATACGGACCGACAGACGCATCGGACTTTACATCCAGGACAACTGACATCTGGAACGCTGTGAATCCAGAGACCTTTGCACCAAGAGAGTTTAGAGAAATAATCTCTGCTCGAAGATTAGCCCAGAATGCAGCATCGACAGTAACCGTGTGTCCTGTGGTGAGTTCAACCTTCCCGGCGACTGGTGCTGATATACCAATGGTCTTGAATCCGACAGTAGGTTGCTTAGCCAACACCAGAGCATCGTCGTCATAGTAAAATGCACATGAGTGAGTGTTCATATAGATCTCTGCAGAACCAGGACCCTCAGATACTTCCCACAGGTATGTGCTCGGAACTGTTCGCAGTTTATTCTCACTGATCGACTCAGATGGAATTACAATGGGGAAGCGCTCTGCAGTTACTGGTACTGCCTGAGATATTGCACCAGTTATAGAGTTAAAACCTCCAGCAGTCAGGGACTGCGCAACGAGGTCAGTTGGAACAAATACGCACTTTTCGGTCATGGTGCCTGAGTCTTGCTCAGAAGTATCGATGGGGTAAAATAACATACCACCGTTGACAAATACCCCGATCTGCTTCTCCACCAGGGGGGTTAGTGGTGTAGTTTTTACTTTGAAGGTCTTAGCAGCTCGGTAAGAATCAACCAACGACATTGGCGTGCCACTGATAAATGGGAGCATTGCATATTGAGTAGACCAAGAATCACCAATAGGCTCCTCACGGAGAGGTGGTGATAGCTTTATCGTAGAGTAGTTGGCGAACCAAAAAGACTCATCCAATGTGCCGTCTGATGAGGTAACTACAGTCATGATACTGCTATCTGCCAATAGGTATTGAAGAGTATCACTCTGGCCATATGAACTAGCAAATTGATTAGCAATACCACCAGCAGAAGTCATTCTGACATAGTCCGTGGACCCATAAGCTATGTCAAACACATACTTACCCAGCGGGTGAAGTTGCATCGATCCCGCTGCAGACATTATAGATGATGCAGAATTAGCAGGCAAAATTTCAGTAGCGACTTTCACTGCATCATTAGGAGTCACAGAGAGTAAAAATCTTGCAGTAGTCTGAGCACCAGATACATTAGCGCCAATAGTGCTATCAACTGGCAGAGGCATGAGATATGTCATGCTTATTGTAGACGCACTCGAGTTAAATGCCTGAATCCTATACATGTGCGGCAATGCCATATAGAGCCCAGCAGGTCCGAATGAAGAACTAGCTAAACCAATATCGGGTTCGGTGTACTCTATATTAGCAGTCAGTGAGGACTTTACGGCAAATCGACCGGAGAATTTAGAATCTGTATCAGTCGGGTCGTATGTAACTGTTCCTCCAACCAAGAGATCAGAAGTTTTTGCAGCAGCGGCCGCGCTGGCTGTAATCACGCCTGTTAGTAAATCTACAGACAGTAAATCTACACATGGAGCATCACCACCATAAGCAGCGGCCTTTCCAAGTGCTACAGGAATTGGAACCAAGATGCGGATTGCTCCACCTGGCTGTTGAATTGCCGTAGGAATACAACTACGAAGCATTTTCATAGCCACAGAATCCGACAAGGCAGTAGCTGTTGATGTTGCTTGGAAGTAGTTGCGGAATGCATCTTTGGCATAAGTAACCAAGCCAGTGCCGAGATCGACACCAGTGACGCCAGATTCTTTAAACGATCCTGGAAATAGCATCAGCACATGACGATCAAAGGTGTGTGTCGTCACACCGCCCGGGGTAGTTATTTTATACACCTCACAGATGGCAGCATTTTCTGATGGTGTGTAGATATTCCTTATGTACTCGGTCGCAGCAAGGAACTGAGGACGAAATTCTTTGTCCGTGTTCTGAACCAAAGCAGTCAGACGATTCTGGCGCCATCCACGGATTACTGTGGTGCGGTATGCAATGGTCTCCCCATCTGTTGTGGGTGCAAGGACATACAAATCTCCATTGTCCTCGAGATTAGCTACAGTCATTGGTAGCTCAGTCTTTGGTGCGAATAAGGATAAGGCACGCACACCGTCGGTTAGTGGAAGAAATTCATCCCCAGGCGTGCCGATAGTGCTAATACCTAGGCTAGAGGCCTTGGCATATGTCGCATCGAGATAGTTGTAGTCTACAGGATCTGCTGGCCCAGGGCCAGGAGTCCAAGTACCATCAAGATTGTGGATAGCTCCCTCAGACAGGATACCATTTTCTGAGAAGTCAATCTTAACGGTATCGGTAGACATTGCAGCAAATACTGAGAACAGTTTCACATACTGATCGGCAAATTTTCTAGTAGATACTCCATCCGCCAGAAGATAAAAGGTTTTCCCAATATCATCAGGCGAGATCATCAAACCAGGCACCTTTACAACCCCACCAGTAGCGATCTCGAAAACAGTATCACTATGCTTCTTCACCACCAAACCAAAGATCTTGCTGCGCTCTCTAGCAGATTCACTAGGCGTGGTGCGAGAGTTATAGGTCGAGGCCAACTCTAAACCACTTGCAGCAGTTAAACTAACGACAGACCCAACGGATATAGTAGGCTTGCTCGAGGCTGATGTGAAGATTGTAGTGTTCGCATCGTTGATGCGATATGTACTGCCATCCTTTGTTGTGTATATGCTACCGTCTTTTGTATTGACCGCTATCTGCCCATCAGCTAGCTGGGCAGGCAGGGGCACTTTGCCTGCTATGGCCGAGCGCTTCTGTTTGAATTCTGGAGTTGACATTGATAAATTCCTTAATCTTCTATTCTTTATTTACCTCAGATATCCTATCGAAGTTCTACCCACCGCTGGAAGTAGTTACACGAGTATGTACTACCAGGAGGAACTATGATAGTAGCAGAGTTTTGTATCCAAGTCCAAGTACCCCCCGAGGAACCCCACGCAGTGCCCCACGCAGTGCTAATCCCATCAACAGTATATGTAGCTGTGCCATTAGGGATCGGAGCGGTTATGGATAGGACAACAACAAGCGCGCGGGGCGTGTTATTGGTATAGGTGACGTATGCTGCGCGAGAAGATGTGACATCAACCCACGCCTGACCAATAGATAGGCCAGCCTCATACCACTTACAAACTCGCTGTATAGTGCATGCACCAGTATAGTTGTCCAGCGCCAATGGACCAGCACCGCCAGCATGTATCTGATTAACCCGTATGACATTTGGCGCGTTGATGGTGGTCACGGTAAAAAGTTTTGCATTGGCCGCTGGGAGCCCAGGACCATAGAACCGCACAACATCACCAACTTCCAAGCCCAGAAGCGATACGACATCGATCAGACCTAGAGCAAAGTCCATATAGATGTGGCCGTAGAGCCTCTGGAACTCTACGCTAGTGAAAGTATAACTCGGGAGTGGAGCAGTAGCAAGCAACGCGGGGAAATTATCTACACCAACAACATCTCCAGCACCAAGCCCAATATCAGCATTCGCTGCTGATCCAAGTCCTACAATGGAAGCTGTGGCATGGGTATGTGAGGCGTTGGATTTTCCCGACAGTGCAGCACTTACTGCAGTACTAATTGGCTTATTTGCATCAGAAGTGTTATCGACATTGCCGAGCTGAACACTAGATCTTGTGAGTGGAGTCCAACTAACTGATCCCGCAGTCGCACCAGCAGTTAAAACCATCCCTGAGCTAGTCACCCCGGTGGCAGGCACATGCAAATTTCCATCGCCAATTGGATGCGTGTATGCGGTGGCTCCGGTAGATATACCATCCAACTTGCTCTTGAGCGCGGGAGTAAAATCCACTGAACTGAGACCTTTCCCAGGAACGACATCGACCTTGGTCTCAGCCAGAGTATACCAGTTAAAGTCCATCTCACTATAATTGAGAGGACCGCCCTTCAGCGCAGGCAGACCACCAGCAACAGATGGTGGTGTTGCTGGGGTTTTTGATACTCTATAGATTAGATTCTTTGCCATTAGGGCACTCCTAGTATGAATTCTTTTGCGGCTGATAAATAGTTCTATGTATGATTTTATTTAACCCCCACCAACTGGAGAAGAGATCTTTATGACAAAAAGACGTAGTATACTGTCCGAGGCAATTGCAGCCGGACAATTCGAGCAAGCAACACAAAAAATAACAAGATTCTTCGCGACTAAGCTGGGAACCAAAAGATTCTATGCATACCCAACTCCAGAGCAAGTCGTGTCTGGTGGACAGCGCCTAGTCGGTATCCGATACTTTGCAGTTCTGGGTGGAGAGTACATCTCATTCCGTATGAACTGGGGACAGTCTGGTGTGAAGATGTCTAGCGGTCTGAAGTCCGTAGACTATTGGCCAGCAGATTATGGCGCTAGCCAGAAATCGAAAAAGGACGACGGCACTAAAGTAAAGCGCTCTTCATCAGTAATGCGCCTGACATTCACGGAAGAAGCCTCTCTAGTACAGACTCTACCGATGATTGTGGACTTGTTGAAAAACAAATTCGAATCTGTTGGTAAAGGTGAAATCACTTATATTGAAGAATCTGTAAAGCTCTCGCTGAAGCCTACCATAGTACCGGCGTTTGACAATGTGAAGTGTTTCCTGTGTGAGGAGGTCGTTATCTCTGGTGACCTGCGCGATACAGTGGATGCAGTGATTCGGGCGTTTAAGGATGGCAAGGCTGAATCAGCGCAATACAAAGAAGGTGGATCGAAGATGTACGGTCCAGGTTGGTTCAAGACGGTTAAGACAATTATTGCCAACTACGACATTCTTGGAAAAGAAGGCCGCGTGGTTACAGTAAATCTCGATGTTGCTAAGACTCTTAGAGCTGGTGATGTCATGGAGCTAATGGGGTCTGGTGGTGGAATGGTGCGCGGTAAAATCGGAGCAGCTCCTGCAGAGACCGTAGTATCAGCATCGATGACTGCCGATGAACTAGAAAAAATGTCATACTCTGCTCAGCTAGAGAGCTTGAAGTCTGGCGTGAAGCTCCTTCTGACTGGCGCCTCTAATGCGCTGTTTATTGTTGGTCGTGGCGGCACGGGTAAGACACAAAACGTCGAGGACGAGCTTGCAGCAGCTGGACTGAAAGATGGTAGTGGTTATACGGTCGTTAAGGGATCAGCGTCTACCGCCGGTCTCTACCGCATCATGTTCCAAAACCGAAACGGCATCCTATTGTTCGATGACTCTGATGGTGCGCTAGCAGATCAAGATAGCCGAAATTTATTCAAAGCTGCATCCGACACTAAGCCAGTTCGTAAACTGTCTTGGCAAAAAGGTGGTGGTAACTATATTGATGCTGACGATTATGATGAAGAAGAAGATGGCGATAAGCTGCCACGCTCATTTGAGTTCAAGGGTAAGATTATCTTCATCTCTAATTTGACTTTCAACAAACTGGACCCAGATGGAGCTTTGCGCACACGGGCATTCGTTATTCCTATTGATCCAGTAGACCAAGACATGATCGACTTCATGCGCCAAATCAGCATGGCAGTTAAATTAGACGTTAACTATGTTCTCGGTAAGAAAGAACGTGATGAAGTAGTTGATCTGATTGCAGCTCGCGTCAGCACTGTAGATAGCACGAAGTCGAAGTTGCTCAACTTGCGTATGTTGATCCGAGCACTCAATACCCGAGCGGGTATCGAGATGTCAGGTGGCACTAGACAAGAGTGGGTGAACTTCGTAACTCGATTCATCTAATCAACAGAGGCGATCATGGCAACTAATGCACATCTGACTCACCTCGAAGACCTCCCCCTGGATAAGGGGGAGGTCGGAATCGGGGAGATGTTCGAGCACTTGGAGAGAGTCTTCTCACTCCTACACAATGACTCTGGAACAAGTAATGATGAGGCGCTAACCATCAAGTACGATGGTGCTCCGGCGTTCTTTATTGGTACTGACCCAGAGGATGGAAAATTCTTCGTAGCCAAGAAGAGCCTCTTAAACAAGACCCCGAAGGTATACAAGACCAAATTAGATGTCCAGGAGGACACAGAGGGTGATCTTCGTAAGAAGATGATGGCACTCCTCGATGCATTTTCTGGCGTTAAGCTGCCAGCAGGCAAAGCCTATCAGGGTGACTTGATGTATACTGTAGATGATCTCAAGGTGCAGAAGATCGAAGGCAAGTCATACATCACCTTCCAACCGAACACAATTGTGTATGCATTCTCGTCTGAGCTCCCGGATGCAAAAAAGATTGCGGCATCCCATATAGGCGTTGTGTTCCACACGGTATATACGATCGGCAAGACTCTAAGCGATCTGAATGCTAGCTTCTCAGCCTCTATTGCGAAGGAACTCAAACTTCCCAAGACCGTCCATGTGTTCAACCCCGACTATAAGGATGTGACAGGCATTGTGAATTTGCCAGCGGATATTTCTCTGAAAATAGAATCTGAAATTTTGAAGTTGCGCGGCATCTCAAAGAAACTTGACATGACAGTACTTGAAGAGATTCAATCTACGCCACTAGTCAAAGCCGCACTGATGGGGTATATGAACTACTTGGTAAAGGCAGAGATCACACAGAAAGCATTCAGTGTGGAGGAGTTCACCAAATTCATGAACCTGTCTAAGACTGCCAAGCCAGAGCAGAAGGAAAAAATCCTAGCATTTATCAGCGACTATCTGAAACCTATAAAGGCGCTGTTCGAATTTATGCGCCGCGTGCAGATGGTGAAAGATGTCATCATCGGTTGTCTGAACACAAGCGAATCAACTGCTAAGCACTTCTTGGCACTGAGCGCTGGTGGCTTTGAGGCGACCACGCCTGAGGGCTATGTTGCATTTAAGAATGATACCAGCGGTGCTGTGAAGTTTGTCAAGCGCCTTGACTTCTCAAAGGCCAACTTCAACCAAGGCAATAAATACTCCAAAGGCTTTTAACAGTAAAACAATATGAACAAAACCGTAGTATTCTCATTTGGAAGATTGAACCCACCAACGATTGGCCACAAGGTCATGGTCGATGCACTCCTGAGAGAAGAGAAGTCTAGAGGCGCCAAGGCGTACCTGGTACTAACCACATCGCACGACCCGAACAAGAATCCACTAAGCCCAGACCAGAAAGAGGATTGGGTCTCAAAGTTCTTCCCAAGTGTGGAAGTAGTCTTGGCAAAAGGCAACAGCATCATAAAGACCGCAGAGCAATTTATCTCTGACGGTGCTGAGGAGCTTGTCCTTGTAGTAGGCTCAGACCGGGTTAAAGAATTCTCTGCAATGTTTGCGCGAACTGAACTGCCCGTAGAGGTGATAAGCGCCGGCGAGCGTGATGAGGGGGCTGATGGCGCCAAAGGTGCTAGTGCCTCAAAAATGCGAGCAGCGGTTGCTGCCGATGACTATGAAGAATTTATAGCACTATGCCCACGAGACATTGGCGATGAGCAGATGGCAGAGTACTTTCTCGATATTAAGGCGGGAATGGGCAAGACAGTCGAGAAGAAACTCTCTTCGATAGCTATCAAGGAGGGCGCACAGTTCTCTATAGGCGATCGAGTGCGCACGCTGATGGGCGATCTGTTAGAGGTTGTAGACCTTCGCACCAACTATGTTGTAGGGATTAGCGAGTCTGGGGATGTGCAGAAGTGGTTCCTATCTCAGATCCACCCAACAGCAGAGCTCATGGAATACAGAGAGAACACAATCAAGGGTATTGCAATCAGTGAGAATATAGACCAAGAGTTTGTCTCTAGTCTCATGGAAGTCGATACCTACGGCGTGTTGAAATACCTTAAAGCCATGAATGAGGGGAACGAGACTGAGGCGGAAGAACAGATCGAGAAGCTCATGGAAGTTGCCACAAAGCAGTCACAGTCGGCAGCTATAGATTTGATAGCTAAAAGTTTTAACATCAAAACCAACTCAACAGACCCTCTGAAGAAGTTGGCGGACCTCCAGAAAAAATCAAAAGTTACACCTATGCGCCCAGAGCAAAAGACGATGTTCAATAAAATGTTGAACTCCCTTAACGGATTGGGCATCCCTGTTGAGCTAGACCAAAAGAGCATTAAATGACAGAGCCAGTAACCGAAAACTTAGACCCTGCTGATCAGAGGATCGAAAAATTAGAGAAGATCATCAAGGAGTTGGAAGAACGCATTTCAGTTCTTGAAGGCTTCTTAACCACAGACAACTAAATCGAGGAATATCAAATGGCAACAGTAATCTTAGCAGCAGGGACCACAGCAGAAACATCAGCAGACATTGTCCTAACAGAAGGACAATCCGCAACTCTATTCTTAACCGGTGCTGCTGGGCTCAACGCACCAGACTCCGCCAGCGTTGAGCTACAGTTCAAGAGAGCCGATAACAGTTATGTCACAGTGTATAGAATGGGAGCCCTTGGGAATTCAGCAACAGCAAAGGTAGATGGCCCCGTCACACTTAAAGTATCTCGTAGCCTTGGGACAATTGCGGTGGGAGTAGAACGCGCATGAATGTAATATATCCAGCAATTCGATCTGCTGTATATCCCGCAGTGCGTGGCGCACTAGATATATCAGAGAAGAAGCAAACCTCTGAGCAAACCCCTGAGCAAATCATCCAAAGCCTTTTCGACCAAGGCCAGCAGGGGTTTTGGTTTCCCTTCATGGACTTCGCTTCGCTCTCGCAAGACAGCGCGGGCACTCTGCCATACACGGCGCTAGAGCAGCCCGTTGGACGGGTGCTAGACCGTAGCGGGCGTGATAATCATGCATCGCAGGTTACTAGCACGGCGCGTCCAAAGATAACTCAGGCTGTCGGACAGCCAAAATTCCTCACCTTCGACGGTGTAGATGATCGCTTGCAAGCCACGCTTCCAGCCATCACGGGCACTTGGATTGTCGGCTACAAAGAGGGCACGCTGGTTTATAAGGTCGCCATACCAGCGGGCGCGTTCCCAATTGGTACGAATACGAATGCCGTTTTTTACACACCAAGCAAAAATTTTGTGGGTATGGTTTTGCGCGCGGGTGACTTGACGGATGTCGAGGTTTCAGTGGTAGAGAGCTACTTAGTGGCAAACGGCGCGGGCGCGGTGGGGGTAGATGCGTTTGCGGGGGTGAGCAACTTTTTTGCCGCTTGGTACAACTGCTCCTCCCTCACCAGCTTCCCTTTAATCAACACAGCGGCGGGGACAAACTTCGTCAACGCTTGGGAAGGCTGCACCTCCCTCACCAGCTTTCCTTTAATCAACACGGCGGCGGGGACAAACTTCAACTACGCTTGGAAAGGCTGCACCTCCCTTACCAGCTTTCCGCTAATCAACACCGCAGCAGGGACAGACTTCAACTCGACTTGGTTCGGCTGCTCTTCCCTCACCAGCTTTCCACTAATCAACACCGCAGCAGGGACAGACTTCATCTACACTTGGTACAACTGCTCATCCCTCACTAGCTTTCCTTTAATCAACACAGCGGCGGGGACAAACTTCCAATCAGCTTGGTATGGTTGCGCCTCTCTCACCAGTTTCCCTTTAATTAACACCGCAGCAGGGACATACTTCAGCCACGCTTGGCGAGGCTGCACCTCCCTTACCAGCTTTCCTTTAATCAACACGGCGGCGGGGACAAACTTCAACTACGCTTGGCAAGGCTGCACCTCCCTCAGCAGTTTCCCCTCCAACATGTTTGACTCGTGCACATCCACCAGTTTCAATGGCGCTTTCCAAAACTGCGCACTTTCACAAGCGTCGGTGGACGGCATCCTTGCTAGCTTGGTAACCGCTGGCAACTCAAACGGTACGCTTAATATGCATGGCGGTACCAGTGCCACTCCTAGCGCTGCTGGCCTTGCTTCAAAAGCCACACTGGTAAGCCGTGGCTGGACGGTGACACATAACTAAGGCTGATATGACCATTTACACCAACCTCACAATAATCCTCCCAGCAGCAGCCCAAGCACTGGCGCAAGGGCTATGCGTAGCAGCAGCGGGCGAGGCAGCCGCTGGGATGTTTACGACTGGCCTATCGCCCACAGGTGAAGCGCCCGCTACTCACTTTATCAGCAGTGGAGCCATTGAGACACAGCTCGCTGACATCTTGCCTGTGGCCACCATCACGGTAGTAGAGGGAGTAGAAACACTGACTCCAGCCACAGGGGACTTGGATGCCGTTCTTGGTCTTGCAGCAGCCGCAGGCGTACCCGTAGACCTTGCTACAGTTGAGGGCTTGTTCGCAGCCCTAGATGTTTCGGAGCAGTCTCCATTCACAGCGATGGAGAGGCTTGGCTTGCAGATAGTTAAAGAATAAAAGTCGAGAGCTGTTGCTCTCGCATGTGGAAATACTCTAGACATTTTATAAGAAGAAGAATAACAGATGACTAAACTCATATTTTACAAGGCTAATTGTGGAAATCTCTTCGACAAGGCAGTGTCTCTAATAGACGGAGGTCCGTACTCGCATGTCGAGTTGGTCACGGCTGAGAATGAGAACTATTGGACAACCTTTGCCAGCTCGAATCGAGAAGGTAAAGTGCGCATGCGCCTCATGCCAAAATCTGATCACTGGGATGTGATCGATGTCGGACCAATACGCACCAAGGACCTTGAGAGATATCTCGGCGACAACTACGACTGGATTGGTCTCGGGCGCACCATCTGGGACTGGTTTCCTGCTCAGGACGACGCCTGGGTATGCTCCGCTATACTTGCAGAAGTCTTTGGCTTAGAGAATCCAAAGACCTACGGGGTAGAAGATCTCAGAATATGGGCAATCTCTAAATCCATAAATAAGATCTAAGGGACCAAACGATGACTACAAACCTATCAGTACAAATTCCACTAAAGGTAAAGACCAATTACACGGAGGATGTCAGCGCACCACCTGCCGAGGATCTTGGTGTTGGTGATCTTCTGCTGAACGCAGCGGACGCAAGCCTCTGGACCAAGAAGTCTAACGGTCAGGTTACACAGGTCAGTGGTGGTGGCGGTGGTGGGACACCAGGACCACAAGGTGAGCAGGGAGAGCCTGGAGAACCTGGTCCACAAGGCCCCGCAGGACCTTCTGGGCTAAAGGGGAATAAGGGTGACCCTGGAGAAGTTGGGCCACAAGGTCCACAAGGTCCACAAGGTCCATATGGGATCTCAGATAGCCTATGGACTGTAGAGGACCGGATCACACAGACGGCCGTCCCAGGAGTGCCAGAGGTAACGAAATCTGCGCTAACTCCAAGAGCCACGCCAGAGAGTCAACAGGTCTATATCCCAAAGCAGACTGTGATTGATTCGGACCCAATACCCGAGAGCGTTAGTGAAATTCTGTACTGGGTATCGACAACTACCGAGTAAGACACGGAGCAATAATGAGTCTAATATCAACACACACGGCCGCAACAAGCTACACAACACTAGGAGAACATCGGACTCACAATAAGGCCATGATCTTATTCGAGCGACCACTCACAGGAATTCAAGAGTCGGGAACGGGTGGCCGACCAGTGCTAATGATCAGAACCCTGGTCGATGGTGGTGGGATAGATTCTTTCGAGACTATATATCCAATGCAGATCACAGAAGACTCTGATCATTGGTATGTGTGTATGTATATCGAATTTCCACAAGAACTCCCAGGTAATCCCGCCGCGCAGCAAATTCTCAAGATAAACAAATCCTCTAAGACCATAGTATGGACCCATTCTATTAAGAATTACACCGGCGAAGTCATGACCGTCGCAGATGGCTTAGGTGGTCTATACTATTCTGTGGTTAGTAATGATTCTAATTCTGGCAAATTCTTCGCAGTATGTAAATTGGACTCAGCGGGGGCAATCACTTGGCAGCGGAGCCTGTCTGAGGACCCTGGGCGATATTCGTACGACGGCGTAGATTATTCGAATATTCAAATAGCGTACGACCAAGTGCGAGGACAATTAGTCGTCCTTACTGTGTTTGAATACTCATCAGACCCGGAAGGTCCACCGACAGACCAATATGAATCGATACTTGCTGCTATGGATAAAGACACGGGCGCGGTTAATTGGGAGATATCCGACAGTAGTCGGGGAATATTTAGAATAGCGGTCACCGGAGACTCTATCATATGTGTAGACGAGTCAAGTAACATCTCCACATACACCACCCTTGGCGAGCATGTAAGGTCAAAGTCCATACACTCAGGAGATTTTTTAGCCTATAACCTCACCTACTACTACGATGCTCAAATACTCGCAGATGCAGATTCCATATATCTGATAATCCCCGACGCCGGCGCCAATGTTGTTCTGACTTTAGATCATGATCTAAATCTCATATCCTGCAAAAATTGGGACAGCGCGATGCCTGGTGGTGAATATGTAGCAATTGCAGATAATCAAATTATCGTCGGGGAAGGCTACAGTAGCCAGCCGCTGGTTTAGGAGAGAAGATGAGCAGAACTACCAACACACTAATCATCAATAAGCTGGCGCTGGCAGCGTCAGTTGATACATCACCAGGTCTGGCACTAGTGCCCAACCCCGGAACCAGCGAGTACATCGAGCTTTCAGTAACCACTTCTCGTTGGGTGGGTGAGCTAGTACAGACTCCGATCGAGCCAAGTGAGTTTCCAATTGGCCCAACCACCATCACACAGATAGATGACCTGTCAGATAGCACCGACATTAGCATGGGGTATCTTGTTGAAGTTAGACAAGAGCCTTCGCTGCAGGTCACGAACTTGGCCAAGGTTGGGAATTTAATTATTTCCACACCAGCACCAGTAGACCCTATTGGAGAATTTGGTGATGTGGTTGGTATGATGCGCGCAGGCGATGATGGTATCTACTACTGCAGTGCAGATTTCGATGGCGTGGATGAGATATGGAAGTTTGCTAGATTTGTCCCATCACCAATTGGGTGGGATGATGTTAACAACAAACCCGCGGTCATTGCCGCTGGCGATACCGTGCAAGAAGCACGCGATGCTATCGGGCTTGGCACGCTCGTTATGGCCGACATCACCGACAAGCAAGGCAAGGTGCTGGATGACTTGACCGAGATTGAGGATGCGGCGGACATTGACACGACCTTCGCAGTTGGTGGGTACATAGTCAAAGAGGATGCGTTGAATGGCTATTTTGCTGGCACAACCATCCTCGTTTCGGCAAATGGGGGCGTTGTTTCACAGCTAATATCAGTTCCACTTCTTGGCAAGATTGGGCTGCGCAGGTATGAAGCTGGTGTATGGGGTGATATGTCTTTTACCATTGCGCCATTCGATGTGCAGATGTGGTACGGCGACACCACAACCAGCGCCGCTGATGCGGTGATAAACGCTGATGGCACTTTTTCCCGCTCGTTGTTCGTACCAGCACCACTAGCTCCAAAAATCACAGCAAGTCTGACTGCCGCATCGGATACAGACATCCTGCGACCTTACCCGCTAACGGCTGCCACTACCTTCCCGAACCCTACTGGCACACCGATGGACGGCTTCGGCTTCGTTATCGAACTGATTGACGATGGCACTGCCCGCGCTCTGACATGGGGTAGTGATTACGCGGCTGGGTTTGCGGCGCTTCCTACAACGACCACGGCTGGCAAGCTAGGCCAAATTGCAGTTCAATATCGCAGCGGAAAATATCGTTGCGACGGTGTGAGGTGGATGGCATGAAGCCTATTGATTTGTTTCGGGCGGGGTTTTGGGGCAGCGGCGACGCGGCTTCCATCATCGCTGGCTTGTTCTCAGAAGGCCAACAAGGCTTTTGGCTGCCCTTCACCGACTTCGCTTCGCTCTCGCAAGACAGCGCGGGCACTCTGCCATACACTGCGCTTCAGCAGCCTGTAGGCTTGATATTGGATAAATCCAAAGGCGGTGGGCGCGGACCTGAACTGTCACCAAATGGCGGTACTTTTGACGACGCTGCGGGCTGGACAATTACCCAACCGACAAGTTCTATTTCGGGTGGTGTACTAAATGTGGGGGCGGGAGCTTGCGATATATTCCCCTCGACTGCCTCAGTTGTTGCAGGTAAAAGCTATGAGGTTACTTTTACTATTTCTAATAGCACAGCAAACTATGGCATTAGAATTTTAAATAGAGATATTATTAGTGCTGGAAATTATTTTCCAGCAGGCGCTCCGTACATTACCGCAAACGGAAGCTATAGGTTTGTTTGTGTGGCAATCTCGAATGGTTCAATAGGCATAAACAGGGTTAGCGGGCATACAGGCTCATTGCAGGTAGATAATTTCTCTGTGAAAGAAATTCCTGGCAATCACGCTTCGCAGGTTACTAGCACGGCGCGGGGGGTGGTGAGTGCGCGGGTGAATTTGCTGGTGAATTCGGAGTTTACGGGCTTTGTCGCGGGGTCGCCTGGCACATTTCCCACGGGGTGGGCGAGCGGCTTAAATACGGGGACGATCAGCAACGACAGTGGTTCTATCCGAATAACGAATGCAGCAGGGCAGCGAACTTTTGTCTACCAACTGCCTGCCATCCACGCAAATGTGGCCTACCGCGCGCGCCTGAAATGCTTTATCCATAGCGGAATCTTGTATGCTGGCAACATTCTTGGGACCAATGCCGTCGCGCCAGCGACGGTAGGTTACTACCTAAATGGGGTGCTTACCGATAATTTTACGCAATTGCCAGTTGGCGTTCTGTTTACGCTTGAATGGCGCTTCATGTATGCGGCGGCTGGGCCGTATCGGGTCGGTGCAGGGGTTGGTATAGGGGGCAATGTAGTTGGGGATGCCACACTGTTTTCTATCGATTGCGTTACGGAATCCCAAGCCTCCCTCCCATACCAACGCGTAAACACCTCCACCGATTACGACGCAATCGGCTTCCCCAAATCCCTGCGCGTCGAAGTCGATGACTTCTACACCTGTGGCGGCGGCGGGTCTACGACGGGTTTCTATTATTCGGATGTGGTGAGTCCTACATCATCAGCGACAACAGTTCTGTTTTCAGATATTGGTACTAACTCCGGCTATGAATTTGCAATCATGAACACAGGGGTCTTGAAACTCTTCTGGGGTAATGGCACTAGCTTTTCTAGCGTCTCGATTGGTGGGGTGCTGATTTCCGCATTGAATCATGTAGCTGTATGGGACGATGCAAGTAATATATATTTGCAAATTAATGGCGGTACTCCGGTCACAGTCGCTAGAGGAGTATTCGTCGCAGGCACTGCAAATTGCAAGTTGTATCGAACCAACGGCGCATCTGCATTCTTCTTCAACGGCCAAGTCACCGAACCAATCTACCGAGCTGGCCCACCGCCAAACGCCTACGAACGAGATGTAATCCGCACTTACCAAATGCAGAAAGCAGGGATGTTATGACAAGTATTTACACGAATCTAACCATCATCCTCCCAGCCGCTGCCCAAGCGCTAGCGCAAGGTCTTTGCCAAGCAGCCGCCATTTGCGGCGATGGCAAGGTGATTACTTCTTGATTATCACATAAAGCCAACAGTAACTTTCTAAGAAAGAGAACCATGCCTGACTACAAAGAACAAACCATCGAGGGTAAATCATGGGTTCGAGCATTCCATGTAGATGCCCAAAACCCGATTGAAGGCGCTAAAGGTATTACCTACCACGAGGAAACCGCCATCTTGATCGGTGGCAAGATGATTACTTCGCGCAATGGACAGCGGCTGCAATGCCCGTATGGCGGCGGCGAAGGCGATACATACAACCTAATCCACCCAGAAACAGGCGCAGTAATTGGAACGATGACGGAGCAGATGCTTTATATAGCTATGGCTTCGCATTACCTGCACCGCGCTAACAAACGGGATGAACCGAATGTACCTGAAGAACCTACTAATCAGCCTTGACCAGCTTGCCAATACCGCTGCCAGCACAGGCCAAGGTGAACCAGGTTCCGACCGTCGGTATGCTCACCGAGCTGCTTGAGGGGGGGCACCAATGCGCTTTTGACACATCGAGCATATCGAGCTTTCCGCAACCACTTCTCGTTGGTTGACGAGTTAGGATGAATCAATAATTCAATGTTTTGATAAATACTAGACCAATGAACCAAGTAGCCGAAATTTACCAACGATTGATTGAGCGCACAACAGAGCTCATCTTCGATCATGATCTGTCACAGACCCGAATTATCCTTGGTATGTCGGAATTCTTCTGGGCATTTGCCTGTTGGTATCCAGGCGATACATTTGACAGACCAATTTATTCTACACTAAAGGGAATAGCTCCTGAGGGTGTTTGGGGATTGATCTTCTTTGTCTCGGCGCTGTTGCAAGTAAGCGCAGTGGCATTCTCTTGGCATACTAGGTTCTATGGCAGACTCTTTGCATTTGCAAACTTCATGCTATGGGCATTCGTAATCAGTTCGATCTTTACATCAACCACGCCTCCTCTAGTTGCAATGTCGGGTGAGCTAGCTCTAGTCATTGCAGCATTCTGGTCGTGGGCTCGTCCACTAATTCTATTCAAGTTTGAACAGAGATCATTTAGAGATACACAGAGAAGTTTTGGGGATACACAAATACTAAACGCAAAAAGTTGCACATGAACCAAAATACACAAGAAGACTATAGAAACATAGACCTCGACATAGGACAGAGTCGACACTACACGCACGAGATGATCATCACCAGATTGGACCATGTGGAGGATAAAGTAAACTCCATCATACTGAAGATCGATCAGCTAACTACAGCGTTCACCAACAACGATCTTGGGAAACCAGACTTTGACGGACACAGAAAAGAACACCTCACCATGGCTGTGACGAAGAAAACGTTTGAGGGCTACAAGGAAGATTCTGCAAAGAAGATCCTTGGAATCGTAATCACAATCATCGGCTTCTTACTCTTGGGGGGAATTATCCAATGGATAAGCTCTGTGGCAAAATAAAATTCCTGGATGGGATCTGCACCCTCCACGCCGACTGGAAAACCATAATCACCAAGGCTTGGTCTATCAGGTTCCTGATTCTTGCCATAGTCTGTCAGGCTGGGGAGATTATAGTCCCACTTTATTCAGAAAACTTGCCGCGTCATGTCTTTGCTTTGCTATCAATTTTATTTGCATCGCTATCATTCTACGCGCGCATCATAGCACAGAAAGATCTATAATGGCAAAGTCACGAGTTCCGAACTCACTTAAATCTGGAATCGCAGCAGTACTTCTAGTAGCTGGACTTGGCGCTGGCGTGGTAGTTAGTGACTCGAATCAGACCGCGGCACTGATGCAGAATCAATACATTCAGGCAGCAGGCAAGGATGTGGATGTGTCACCAGCAGTAAAAATTGCAATGGCAATGGGCAGCTTTTACGAGAGCAGCTACAAACATATCGGCAAGCCATATGTCGATCGCCTAGGCAAAGGACAACCACTTACGGTGTGCAATGGCATTACTGGCAAGGGCGTTTTCCCTAACAAGATATACTCTCCTCGAGATTGCTATCTGCTAGAAAAGCCTCGCTATCTGTCGTATGAAGTCACACTTAAACGAGACCTTCAAGGCGTCTGGGGAAAGATGAATGACTACCAGCGAGCTGCTGCAATAGATTTTCTTCACAACAAGGGTGAAGGCGCATTCCGCAGCTCGACAATGCGTCGTAAGCTTCTGGCTGGGGATATCATAGGCGCGTGCCGTGAGAATGAGAAATGGAACAGAGGAACCATAAATGGAGTCTCTACTGTACTTCCAGGGCTCAAGGTAAGGGGAGATGGAAATACAGATCTCTGTATAAGAGGCTTAGAGTGAATCGCAGAGGAATACATACCACCGCCATCTCCTTCTCCTCCATCTCCTCCCCCTTAAAAAAATTATACCATACTTTCTAAAATCCGAGGTCTTGAGGCCTCAATTCTCAGGATGGACTTCTAGATAGAATTGTGATACAATAAATAAAAGGTATACTAACAGTTTTGCATAGAACTGATGCATCAACTCTCTTAACTTTAACAGGATCCGATATGACTAAAAAATTCGCATACTACACACGCAAAGGCGCGCAAGTAGCCCCTCTAACCCTTTCAGAGTCCGAAGAAGACTTGGACCTGGAATTTGTCGAAACCGATGGTGGAGGAGAACCAGAAACCGTTATGGTGACTGCCAGCGCTCTTACACAAATTTGCCAGGCGTATGCTGATGACGATGCTGATAAAGATGAGATCGCAGCATTTGCAAATGCAGTGTTTGCACTTGGTCTAGAAAAAGGCCTTCTTGATGACGACGCGGTTCTTGCTGCTAGCACATCTGATGAAGCTGATTTAGACCCCGATGAATTTGAAGACCTTGGTGAGTCGGAAGAAGATGCTTTCGCTGGCATGGTCAAGCACTTGTCAACTCGTGGCAAAGGCTTCAAAGATGCTGGAGTAAGCAAACCGGCGCGCCCTCGTGAAGGTATGACTTCGACCGGGCACAGGGTCAAGGAATACTCTACTGGCACGACATACTCTAAAGTCCTCCCAGATGACGAAGACTATGACGAAGACGCTATTGCTAAAAATCCAACAGACAAGCGTGGGCGCGGACGCCCAGCGGGTGCTAGCAACAAAGATAAATCGTACAAAGCTTGGTCACCAGAATCTCGTGAAGCTTTCCGCACTAAACTAGCTGCAACCCGCGCCGCTCGTGCAGGTGCAAAAGAGGTTACAGAATCTGAAGAAAAAATAGAAGAGTCCACTGGTTCAGAGGTTTCATATCATGATAAAGATAAGTGGTTCGCTGATGTCAAGAAGATGAAATATGATATATCTTTCTGGGGTCATGGTAGTGTAGATGCCTACGATATGAATGGCAAAAGGGTCGGTACTTGGAAATCTGAACACGACACCCATAATTATGAGCCAGAGGGTGGTACACTCATTGTTAAATCTGGTGGTCGAGGTGCAAAAGAGGTTACAGAATCTGAAGAAGATGAAGAAGCCATCAAAGCTATCCGTGCAGCCTTTGCTGCTAAGCGTAAAGCCCGTACCGCTAGCGCCGCTGGTGCAGATACTGAAGTGAGCGAAGCTCGTAAGCGTATCATGGAGCGTCGCAAAGCTCGCGCCGCTGGTGCAGATACTGAAGTGAGCGAAGCTCGTAAGCGTATCATGGAGCGTCGCAAAGCTCGCGCAGCTAGTGGCGGCGCGGTGAATGAATCTCAATTGCCAAAACGCGCTTCAGCGCTACGCGATCGCATCAAAGAGAAACTGGCACTTAAAGAGTCAACGGCCACCAAGCCAGCTGACCACGCTATCGTTGCCGATATTGCAGCCATCATGGAGCGTCGCAAAGCTCGCGCAGCTAGTGGCGGCGCGGTGAATGAATCTCAATTGCCAAAACGCGCTTCAGCGCTACGCGATCGCATCAAAGAGAAACTGGCACTTAAAGAGTCAACGGCCACCAAGCCAGCTGACCACGCTATCGTTGCCGATATTGCAGCCATCATGGATAGCGCGAGCATATTCAGCCACGGATTCTAATCCGATAGGACTTTACTCCTAACCAAAAAACCTCTGGACTTAAATATCCAGAGGTTTTTTAATTAGTAAAGAAATTCGGTCAGACATGAAAAAAAATCAAATTATGTTAACAGCAATGCACAGCTACGACAATTGCCACTGTGTGAGTATTGAGGAGTTCAAGGCAGACTTGAAGACACTCAGGCGAATAAACAAGTACATCTCCCACACCGAGGATGATGTGAAGATCCGCTTGACCTTAAATAACATCATCATCTCCTATAATTTGTTTGGCTTGGCCGCCACGGACTTGCTCTTTGCATCTGTTGATGCCGCCAACTGGGATAAGCTATTGGCGTACCTCATTCCTCTCGATAGAATCTCAGCGGACTATTCCTATCAGAATCTCCGAGTACTGAGTGAACTTAAACCAGACGCCGAGCTACTTTACAAGGTCAGTAACATATGAGACTTATAGACAACACAATCGCACTCCGAATAATCTACCTGTTGGTGAAGCCAATACAGGATACAGATGCATTTAAGCTGGGGCTGATCAATGCCAAGGGGGAGACCATCCGCAAGGCTAAGACCTCACAAGAAAAGAAATCTACCTCTATGCTGCACCGACTCTGCTGGCGCATCAAGCAAGTGTTCGCGCTCGTTCCTGGAGGCAAGACTCGCATCGGCTCATTGGCAGCTGCATACCTCTTGGTCAGAGAGTCTGTGAATAAAAATCTCAGCGAGGACCAAGCCACCCAACTCTTTACCGAGTCGGTGAATAAGGACATACAAGAGTTTGGAGAGTCGGATGTGGCGCTGGCTCAGTTGGTGAACACAATCTGCCAGATAGCAGATGAAGGTCGCCTCAATGAAGACGGTGGTGCAAGTGTGACTACTGCTAGTCTTGGTGGCACAATAGAGCTTCCACTCTTCCGTGAGCCACTTAAACGCAAACCTAAAAAGGGGGCATAAAATGATCACAAATTTCCTTATGGCCTTCTCTGGCTACTTCATAGCATTTGGTCTAGTGGCGTTGACCACTCTGGCGGCTCTGGCGCTAATGGGCACTCCTGGCCACTTGGTGATGACTCGCATGAGCCAGCGCGTAGTTCTCTGGGTAGGCATTCTTATGCTCTGTCTGGGGTTTTTTTTCAGCGGCGCTGATTGGAAAGACCAAAAGTACAAAGCCCTCCAAGCCACAGCCACTCAGAACGAAAAGGTTGCTAAGGCAAAGATTGATGAACTAAATCTCATGCTTGCCAAGAAAAAGCAGGAGTACGATAAAGAAGTACAAGTCATCACCAAGACTCAAGTTGTGACAAAGTATATCACCAAGAAGTCTGACGATGCCTGTGCAGTCCCCGTAGGCTTTGTAAGAATCCACGATAGCGGTGTGGTGGCCACGCCTATAGCCCCTAGCAATGAGAATTTGGACGCGAATTCAGGCCTCAAGCTGAGTGAAGTAGGTGAGGTGGTCAGAGGTAACTATTTGGAGTATAATGTATTAGCGAACAGTCACAGGCTGTTGCAAGACTGGGTCAAGGAATCCAAACGGATTCATGACGCAGCTCAAAAGGATACACACAAATGAACAAACTATTTCTATTTCTGGCTGCGCTCTTTCTAGTAGCAGGGTGCCAATCTCGCCTCCCAGTGAAGCATGAGATGGCAATGCCACCACCAGAGCTAATGTACACGCCACAGCCGCTAACGCCACTCCAGAAATAATTCCCAGAGCCAGCTATTATGATTATGAACCAAATTGAGAGGCTGGGGTCCCAGTTAGAGTATGCCTCTAGACTTGGACTTGAGCTCAAGAACTTCTCCACTGTCAATCCACACAGCTTCATCTTCTCGCATGACTGTGAAGACTTTGACACCCCGAGGAAAGCAAAAAAGCGTGCCAACTTCTTCGTAAAAGAAAACAGCCTCATCATGCACTGCTATCATTGTGGCGTGTCTGCTGGGTTTGATAATTTCTTGAAGGGCAAGAATCCCGCACTGCATAAAGACTATCTGATGGCGCTGTACAGTGGCCAGCGCAAGTCGAAGCCATCTACAAAGTCCGCGGATCACCTAGCAGCACTACAGGCTGAGATTAAGCCGATCGTAGTTCCGACAAAGCCGCTCACAGATGATTTGATCTTCGTCTCTACACTGCCTGAGACGCACCCAATTCGTCGATATACAGCAAGCCGTTGCATACCAGATGAATATCTATCTCGCATTGCATTTGTGAGAAACTTTCATCAATACTTCTCAGACCATGACCTGAAGCAAGACGCTGCGCGCAAGGCGAGATACAAGGACCTCAAACCAACGCCACGCCTCGTCATACCATACTACGACCAGGATGACAAGGTGTACATGGTGACTTGCAGGGCTTTCGGTGCGGAGTTACCGAAGTATGTCTATGTCTATGACGAGGCGCGTAGAGACACGCCAGCCATCTATGGGCTGTGGAGAACGGACACTACAAAGGACTTCTTCGTGACCGAGGGGCAGTTCGACTCCATGTTCATTGACAATTGTGTGGCGGTTGGTGGCTCGAACTTTGCCAAAAATCCATGGCTACTAGACCGCATCGACCAAGCTATCATCATTCCCGATGCGGATTGGAAGACCAACAAACATGTGAAAAAATCCCTAGAAGCTGCTGTTCACTCTGGCTTCAGAATTGCCCCGCTGCCTGCAGGCGCTGGTAAGGATGCAAACGACATCATCAAGTCGGGGCAGATGACTGCCGAGGCACTCAATAAATATCTAGCCTCGAATGTGATGCACGGGCTTCGGGCAAGTGCTTACATGTCATTTCAAAAATAATTGGAGAATAGAACAGCATGACAAAACAGTTGATCAAAGTTGGTGCAAAGTGGTGTGGACCTTGTAAGATGCTGGAGGCCAAAATAGATACCATTGCGGATGATGGCAGCGAGTTTGTAAAGGCAATGCGTAGCGTGGACATCGACACGCCAGAGGGTGAGCAGATAAAACGCAAGTACGGTATCAGGTCAATTCCTACCCTGTTGGTGATCAACTCAGCTGGGGACTGCATCGATCAACTGTTGCCGAATTCTACTGGACACTCGCTCACTGCAGTGAAGAACTTTATCAACCAGCACGACCCATTGGGTGTGGCCTAATATGGCTAAGGCTAGCGATAGAATCGATTCTAAGCTGCCGTGGATCTTTGATGGTGTTCCGCTAGCTGAACCGCCCGAGGGCGCTATAGGCTTCATCTATCGAGTCACAGACACGAGGACAGGAAAGAAGTACATCGGCAAGAAGCTGTTCAACTTTAGGCGCACCAAGACCATAGCAGGGAAAAAGAAAAAGGTCACCATCGCTTCCGATTGGCTCTCGTACTATGGGTCGAACAAGACCTTGCAGGAAGAAATCAAAGCTGGTGGTGTGGAGTATTTCCACAGGGAAATTATCAAGCTCTGCTACTCCAAGACCGAATGCAACTACGAGGAAACTCGGTGCATCATAGAGGAACGAGCCCTGTTCCGAGATGACTACTATAACGATTGGGTGACCTTCAAGGTGACGCGAAAGCACATCGAGTCTGCTACTAAGAAGAATGAATTCTAAACAGTTGAGCTTTTATTCCACGCTTGTGGTATAATTGCTCTATGGTGACAAATATCACAACGGACATAAATGACTAAAACCGAATTTTTGAACAGGCTAAAGGATCGCTATCAGTATGATGCCAGGGTCGCTACTCTGATTGAGATTATCCTTAACTATGGCCAAGGCGAAGAAGACGATGACCCATCTGATATGTATATCAAGCGATTGCTAGCAACTATTGACTTCGATTGGGGTACAGACACCAGCCGCGATATCTACAATATGATCAAGCGAGTGTACCCTCATATTGAATTCCCAGAGTCTCTGGTTTAACTAGAAAGAAGAAAAAATGTCTGTAGAAAATATGCGCGATGTAGCAGAGCGAATTGGCAAAAAATTTGACTACTCTGCACCGGTTGAAGAATTTGTCCTTGGTCTGTGGCGCTGGGATAGTCAATATGAATTTTCTGATGATGGTCGCGTGCGCAGGGCTGGTGCAGCTGCAGAGAAAGCCTTGAGAGCTATCGGTAAAGAAATCGATGCTCAGTATGGCGCTGGCGTGGCTGAAGATATCTACATGGATGTCATGACTGCCCGTAGTAGCGGTGGTCGTGTTCCTAAGGGCTATTTCTACACTGGATGGTAAGAGGTACCGTGCTCTAAGACCTGAGCTGGACTTTTTCTCTTCACTGTGTTATAATTGGTCTATGAACCAAAAGGATTTAATCAATATGAGCAATGCGCACTTCTGTCTCCCCTTGGACACGGAAATTACAGAATCAACTATAGTCGATGCATCCAAATATGATGCTCGACTCTTCAAGACCTTAGTCTTCCTCCTTGCCATGGAGGTAAAAATGATCAGCAACGCCATTGACTTTGTCATGGCTACGGAGTCTGACCTTGAAGCTTCAGAAGAGTTCAAGCGCTTATCAAAGGTTTACACGCCAGCAGCACGCCTGCTCCGAATCGCAACTGCAGTGAACTCACTAAAATGAAAATCATCATCACACTCTCTATTCTAGCGCTCATCATAGTGGGCTGGAAGGCGTTGGTAGCAATCGTATTGGCTGTTGCTGCTATCGGGATCGCTCTCTTCCTAGTGGCGCCGCTATTTTTTGTTTTCTTCATTGCATTTGTCATCTTTGCAATACTGTCTTAATCAGGGCTAATTACCATGAAACCATTCAACAGAGACGATCTGGACACTTATCTACAATCGAACGAGATGCGATTGATTTTCTCAACTCAGGTTGATTTTTCCGAGTACATTGAGTCACTGAGCCTGGCTCGGAACCTCAGTCTATTCGATACGCTTCTATTCTATGTCGAGGTAACGGGATGTGAATATGAACAGGTTGCAAAGTTGCTTACTGATAACTTGAAAGCTAAAATTTCTGTAGACCTCGAGGAGTTGGGTGACTTTGTCACCCGCAAGGACCCTTCTGAAAGTTCGGCAATATCATTCTAATCACCATGAAAAAATCCAAACCATATAGAGAGTATGACCGTTGGGAAACCAAGGCCAAGAAGTCTGCGAATCGTGAATATAGAGACAAGAAATCTGATCAGTTGTTGCAGTTGGCTGTAGAGCCACCGGAGCTGCCTGAGCCACATGAGGATTTGACCCAACTCTATATGACACTTTCCTCGAGGTCTTTGACTCTCTAGATGAACCAAACTCCGGATGGGGTAAATAAAAGGTCCAGTGTCTAAACGGCACAATGACTCCAAGAGCAATGCTCTTTAACTATGTAAAAAGGAAAATCAATATGTCATTTACATTAGCAGACATCAAAAAAGCCAAGGGTGGACTAGAATCTATCTCAGCTGCCATGGCAAAACCAACTTATGCACGCGACGATGAAGGATTCTTCAAACTCGAGCGCGACAAGGCTGGTAACGGTGCCGCGGTAATTCGCTTCTTGCCTAAACCCAAAGAAGACGAGCTCCCATGGATTACATACTACTCTCACGGGTTCAAGGGTCCATCAGGCCGTTGGTACATTGAGAAGTCACTGACCACTCTGGGCAAAGAAGACCCGGTTGCCGAGGACAACAAACGCCTATGGGCAAGTGGAATCGAAGCCAACAAGAACATTGCTAAGGCACACAAACGCCAGCAAAAGTGGATCTCCAATATTCTCGTGGTGAGCAACCCTGCTAACCCCGCGCTTGAAGGTAAGGTTATGCCATTCCAGTATGGCAAATTTGTCTTCGATATGTTGGTAGAGGCTACGAAATCGGATGACTTGGATCCAGATAAAGTTGCATTCAACCCATTCTGTCCACTGACTGGTGCCAATTTCAAATTGCGTATCCGCCAAGATGACCAATGGCCTTCATACGACAAGTCGGGATTCTCTGCACCTAGTGCTCTGAGTGATGACGAGGCGAAGATGGTTGAAATTCTGAATCAGATGACTCCGTTGAAGGACCACATTGCCCCAGAGAAATTCAAGTCATATGAAACTCTTGCTAAGAAATTTGCAGAGACCATGGGCTTGGAGACTGCTCGTACAGAGTCAGTCGAGTCAATGATCAATTCAATCGGTACTGCTGCTCCAGCTAGCAAGCCAGCTCCAGCTCCAGCAAAAAGTGCAGACGCACCTGAGCCAGCTAAGAGTGTAGCCGCTGCAGTTGTTGCAGAAATGGAAGATGATATTGAAAGCTACTTCAAGGGGCTTGGTAACGAGTAAACCTCGCCACTGCACTTAGTAATAAAAAGGACCCCGCGGGGTCCTTTTTTAGTATTAGAATCCATATCGATTGGATTCTTGCCTCATCCAGGACGGCTCCTGGTTCCGAATATCAGGCCTCACCACTGTAGTGTTGTTGGTGTTTACTTGGGTGTTGGTAGTGATTGTAGCTACTTGTGGCGCTGGAGCAGCTCCAGCCTTCTCGCTGCGAATTCTTTCCTCTTCTATAGCTGTGGCTATCGCTGCCTCTTTGGCTAGGTCCTCCGCGCTTGTAGCATTTTCGACCTTCGTGGCTGTAGAGTCCACAGCCGCTACCTCAGCAAGTTTTGCTGCTTCTGCTTCGGCCTTTATGGCAGCTTCCTTTTTCTCTTCCAAGTCTCTATATCCTGCCAACTTACCAGCTAGACCGAAGGTTCCAATATTTCCGAGGTCGGATGCTGCTCCAAGTAACCTCACACCCATATCGCCTAATAGTGATGGGTCTGTGGTTTCGAGTCCAAAGCGTTTTCTGTAGTCTTCAGTCTCAGTATCAGCTACTGTAAATCCTGTTGTTGCCAAAGCGCCTAGAGCGCCAAGCTTCCCAAGGCCTTTCGAGCCAAGGCCTTTTACTTTTCCGAATAGAGATTTTCCAGCCTGTCCTAAGAGCTTTCCACCCTTACGCACTGCACCCTTTATCAACTTGCCTTTGGCATATCCGAGCAACGCACCACCTGCGGCAGCAAGTCCACCAGCTATAAGACCACCGCCACCTTCTCCCTCACCACCGCCACCTTCTCCCTCACCATCGGCGCCAGCAGAAGTGCCACTCAATCCCGGTATAGCCATGGTGCGTGTTGGTGTAGCGGAGGCAGCATCACCAGGTTCATAGTCTTCCAGTGACTTGGTATTTGACTTGATCAGCTCAGCTAAGATTGCAGCAAGGTGCGCCTCTGATGTCTTCGAGATATCTCTTAATTCAGATATGGCCTCAATTTCCGCTATAGCAATTTCGGTCTGCTCTAGCTGCATTGGTCCTACAAAAGCCTCTGGCTGCAATGGTTCCACAACGGCCTCAGGAGGATCCTCCTGGGGCTTCTGAGGCATTGGACCTACAAAAGCCTCTGGCCGCAATGGTTCCACAGCGGCCTCAGGAGGATCCTCCTGAGGCTTCTGAGGCATTGGACCTACAAAGTCATCCTGAGGCTTTGGCTTTCCGAAGCTGATAGCCACCAGCTCATCTTTATTCTGGCGCTCCATTGCCTCTAGCGTTGCCTCGGCTGTGGACTCTAGGCGAATCCCAGTGGTGCGATATAGATTATCAACACGCTCGGCTTCTTCCTGTAGCTTCTTAACCTCTGGCTCTCTGTCCTTGATGGCCTTGAAATATGCCTCGTACTCCTTGCGAGCTGCTTCTCTACCTTTTTCACCGCCACCAAGTCTCTTAATAGCTGCTTTACCAGCTTCGGTGTCGTTCAGTATAGTATTGATGTTCTCATCTCGAGTAGCTACTTCAATAGTTTTATCTGAGCCTGATACCTGCTTGATCAAGGCACCCAGCAAGCCACCCTTCTTATCCGCATATTCTGATATGGCCTCAGCGCGACCCTTCTTGCTAAACATAGCTGTAATGGGACCGAGCTTATCCTTGAAGAACTCACCAACAGAACCCTTGGCGCCCTTATCCTCGTCGGTCAAGTCTTTCTGGCGATATGATATTGATTTTTTAGAAAGCTCGATGAATTCATTAAGCTTTTGTGTTTTACTAAGAATCAGAGGCATCGCCTCCTCAACAGTCTTTTTCTGATCCCGAACCTCTTCCAGTAGCCTGGCTATCTCTGACTCGAGCTTCTCTGCGGCTTTGCTGCTGGGTTCATCATCGTCAAGTCGGCTTGCTGCTTCTCTGCGGAGCTTACTAGCACTCTCCTCAGTCTTCTTTTGACGATCATCAGCAGCTTTCTCTCGCGCCTCCTGAGCCTTTTTCTCTCTAGCATCGGCAGCTGTAATGCTCTCACTGGCCTGCAGATCCAGCCCCCGCTGAATCTCTACCAACACCTCGTGAATCGCTTCAAGCGCCTTGGCATTTTGCGCCTCGGGGGTCTTCGACATGGCCACGAGGATTTTCTTAACCTCCTCGCCGAACTGATATGTACTGCGGCTCGATACATTGGCGGCGTCTGCAATCAGGCTAGCAATCTCATCTAGCTTGGTCAGCATCTCCTGACCTGTTTCTTGTGCAGGCGCTTGCTGAGCAGCTACGGCGCGATCATAGGCAGTGGGGCGTGGTGGTGTTGGTGTAGTGTCTGCCATATTAGTTATCTCTAGCTCTGTTTGTTACGCTGGTTCTTTTCTTTGATATGTAGATTCAAAAGTGCAATGTAAACTTCTCGCTCGAATGGGATCATTTCTTCCAGCTCTGCCAATGAGAATCGATTGTGGTCTAAGGTCAATTGGAAATTGGTCTTATAGTGATTACTCAGTGATTCGTGGCAGAGCGCCATTAGAAAAAATTGGACATCCCCTTCAAGGTTATGCTGTGATCTTTGCGGCAGCCGAGGCACTTGAACTTGACATCTATTGCTGTAGTCGGTGTGTTGTCCAAGAACTCGATAGCCTCGTCCTTGACACTGACTGGCAGATCAACAACAAAGCTCATACGGTCTGCTTGGGTCTCTCCGCTCATATCGAGGACTTCATCGCCATCGTATACTTCTCTAATACAGAGTGATAGTGAGATGAGGTCACGATCGACCGCGCGCTCGATTGAATCAATAATCATTGCCTCCGAAACCGAGGGGTGTGTAATCTTCATCCCGCGCGTTGGGGTAATCTTAACCACCAAGAATGGCTTCTGACCTTCTGGACGATCGATGTATACGGTTTCGAGATTCACAGGGACTTTGGTCTTGACTTCTTCCTCTGCGCACTTCGGAGTATTACAAGTCATCACCAGATTGGATATCTCTCCAACAGACTTGCTACGAAGCTTGGTGTACAGATACTCAAGATCATATACGGTTAGGGGCTCCTGTGGCTCGCGCAGGCAATTCTGAATCACCGCGTGGAGTGTAGATACCATGGTATCGGAGTCTTCCGATTCCTGTGCTATTAGCAAGGACTTCTCATCACCGATTGTGTATGACTTGAACTTAGTCTTGACGCCTGTGCTCGGGATTGTGACATCGTACCATACTGGCGTGGCCTTCAGTGCCGATAATTTACTCATTGCTGTTACCTCTTCTTGCTGCTAATAATGAACTCATCTCTTTTGTCGATCCCACAAACACCGCCTGGTTCACTGTAGTGTTGCCGGTTGGCTGTGAGCCCTTGCCCTTATTCTTAATACGATCGACACGCTCAAGGGTCTCTACCAACTGGAGGCTCATGTCTGATGTGGCTTTTATCATGTTGCTGAGCACTTCAAAATCTCTAGACTTCTCCGTAGCCTGAGCAATCTCCATCATGCTCTCTATAGCATCTTGGGACTTACCTATCATAGAGGTAATCGTAGTGATGGCTTTGGTCTCTGCGGAGTCGAGCTTCTCCACATCAGTTCCCAATAAGGCTGGGACTGGAGCCTGAGGCTCGCTCACAGTTAGGTGCCAGTCAGAATTGCGCGGCTCTACGTCGAACACTTCATCGAGGGTAAATTTGGTTTGATCTATCATAGTCTTTAGAATAGCTTATTCAGCTTTGGTAGGATTGTCCCAGTATTTAAGCTCAGTGAGGCAAGCGGTTGCTGGCATTGCTGCGAGACCTTCGCTGCCTGCAATTGCGCTGGCATGGTAAAGTCTGGCGCGGTTGGCAGGTTTTGAATCACAGCTAGCGCGGAGTTGGCAACCCCCAGCGAGTCCGTAATCGACAGGATAGAGGTAGAGGCTGCAGTGGAGTAGGCAGGACCTTTAAGAGTTGGATCAAAATCACCGTTCACATCCTTAAACGCATCCAACTCGGCGGCCTTCCCTATTGTATTGCTGCGGCTAGTGGCAACCATATCCTCGAGCTCACTGAGCCAGACATCACGACTGCCGATTCTGACCTGCACATCATCACCACCAACATCCTGCCGATATGTGGCTAGCGCATCCTCGAGAGCCACCATGCTAGCTGTGGATGCATTTACGGCAGCCTCAAGCGCCGAGAAGCTTGCCCCGCCATCGGTAACGGTTTGGCTTAGTGTCGATACCGCAGCCGCGCCGTCTACAGCAGAGTGTAGCTGTTGCATGGTCGTGTGGAGTTGAGAACCGAAGTCGCCGAAGGCACCCGCCATCGATATCGATCCGGGATTGCCACCAGCAGCGGCAGCAGAGGCAATTGGCCCCGAGAGCTGTTTAATGCCATTGCTTTGATCTCTCGCCATCGATAGTGAGTTTATAAACTCGCCGGTCGGATCTTCACCCTGGGCAAAACTCGTGACCTGCACATCCCCCGGTAGGTTAAACCCACCGACTGTGGCTTGTGTGCGCGGCGCAGCGCCGGGACTATACTTGGCAGCGGTCGGTGCTTGGTAATTGGTAGTCTGAGCAACGGTAGCTGTAGAGTCAAACCACTTAAAGGCTAGCGTTACGCGCATGCGAGCAACCTCGCTGCTGTTGTAGTTGAATTCGACCTCGGACATACTCTTCGGCCATGCCTCACGGAGCGTTACCCTGCGAGTTGCGTTTGCCGTATTGGCGCCGTTCTCTGATCTGTCGAGTACGGTAATCTCCACATCCCGAACATACTCTCTATAGTAATTGGCCTTGCGGCTCTTGGTATTGAATACCTGCAGCATCCAGGCTTCCATAGCTGCTCGTGCGCGCATATCGCTATCGAGGATAAATGATAGCGTTATATTGTCGTAAGTAACCGAGCCAGTGGCCATCTCGGTCTTCTCGCCGAATATGGCCAAGTCTGTTGCAGGCAGGGTAAGCCCTGGGAACTGCACGGCATCGCACATGAGCAGAAGGTCCTTACCGACACCGAAGCCTGGGATCTTAACCTCAAAGCGATTCGATGGCAGCAAGCCTCGTTGCTTCATGCTAGATATAAATGATTTGAATTCAGACATGAGAGTTATTTGCTCCTGGCGTTGGCGTTAATGTATAGATGATCTTCGGTGAGGACGAGAAACTCCAAGCCAACCTGTCGGCAATAAGCATCGGCAGCTCGCCACTTGGCTTGGTTGGTGATATAGGTAACGCACTCGTTGAGATAGGCTTTTCCATTCCTGCCCTTGCGAGGTGGTATGGTCTCACGCTTGGGTTTGATCTCCACTGCGTACTTTTTAATCAGCCCAGTGCGAGTACGAACCGCAATAACGAAGTCGACATAATATCGATGTGGCTTAGAATCGACGGGACTGACATATGGTATGATTAGCTCCTCGCTGGCGTATTGGATAACGCTGTCGTTGGTATCGCACCAGTTCAAGAACTTAGTCTCCCAGCTACTTCTGCTAATGATATTGTTCGGATCGCCTACATACTTCTGTGGGTAGCGCGGTGTCCATCGTCTTGGTGTTGGTCTTGCCATATAAAATACTTTCTCCCTGTGGGTATTTACACCCAGCCGTGGTGTGGTTAAATAATACACCAATACTAGATTCAGACTATTCCATATATGAGCTCAGATAAAACACAAACGCCTATCCCTAAGCCTAAGCCTGTAGCACCACCGACTATTCGACATGGCGATGCAGTGGCTACGGTAACTGGCACGGGCTTTAATCTCCAATACCCCAGCGACTTGGAGAGCAATCCACAGTACGGCGAGAACAAAGTCATATTCTTTATCTACGTCCACAGCGATAGTAAGATCTCCAAGGGCGCAGGCGGGGCTAGCGATGCTCGCCTCACGGTCTCTGGGGCAGCTATACCAGGGACGCGTGCCAACTTCGACAAGGCCGCTGCCATCGTAAAAGGTGCGGGTCAGAGTGCTGCGGATGCTATGGGCGCGCAGGGAGCATTCGACGGACAAGTCGGCAGCCTTCTCGGCCAACTGGCGCCAGCTACATACAAACAGCTCAACGCTGCTATTAGCCTACACACACCAGCTAGCTTGGATAATACATACTCGGTGGATTGGGGCGCCGAGGATATGTCGAAAGCTCATATGACTGCGGATGTCATCAACGCTGCGGGTGATCTCACCGATGGCGCTGGCTTGGACAAGGTAGCCTCGCAAAACGCTGGGATGGTGGCTAGCATATTGGGCTCGAAGTTTGAGGGTGCGGCTAAGATAGCCAGCTGGGTTACGGGGAAGACCCCGGGCAATAGTAAGGAAGAGCAGTTGTTTAAGGGCGTTGGCTTCCGAACGTTCTCGTTTGATTATAGCTTCATGCCCAAGAGCAAGGAAGAGGCTGCTAGCATTATGGCTATCATTCGAATGTTCCGACATCACATGCTGCCGGAGTATGCGGATGAGAATCGATACATATTCATCTACCCTAGCAGGTTCCAGATTGCTTACTTTATCGGCAACACCGAGAACCCATACATAGAGAAGCAGATGATGGCGGTCTTGGAGAGTATGAAACTGAGCTATGCAGATGGTAGCCAATTTACATCGTTTGCAGATGGTATGCCTACTAAGCTCCATATGAGCCTTACCTTTAAAGAGCTCTCGCTCCCTACGAAAGAGACATCGCCATTCGATCAGCACGGAGTCTAATATGTCAAGCAGCAAGTATTTTAAGTACCTACCCAATCTTTATTACAACATACCTATTAACGGTAAGAGCAGCACCTTTATCATAAAGGACATTGCCTGCAATGCCCGCGTGCAGCGCTATATCGTAGACAGCGCCGCCGAGTGGGATGACTACCATGTGTCGGAGGGTGATACTTGGGATCGGATATCCGAGAAGCTATATGGAACGCCTAATTATCACTGGTTGTTGATGCTGCTGAATCTTGAGTTCTCAGGCAATACTTCCCTACCAGCAAATGGCGGCGTAGTTGTAAAAGCCTTTAATCGCAGTATGCTACGCCAAGATGATAATCTGGAGGACAAGTGGCATGAGGACGAGCCTCACTATAGGCTGGGCGCTAGACGCTATCAGGTGGCTGTCGACTTTACGGATGGCGAGGAGGTCTATGCCCTACCAGATAGTGGTAATGCACCAGATCAGTATACTGCTGTCGGTATCCGTAGCGAGGCTGGGGCTATTCCCGCACCCTGGGCACAGGCTACTAGCTTGCGCTATGTACGGGATGCTGATGGGGTTATTAGCCTTCCGCAGGATCTGTATGACTCCGCCGAATTCTTGCGCCGCCGCCCATGGCTGCAAGACCCATTATATCCGCTAAGTCTGAATGATCGCTCTACCGTGGAGTTCGTAAAGTATATTGCCAGCTTTGGTTTGCTGACTGCTCGTGACTTTGTTTTGGAGAATAACGACCGCAATCAGGTTATTAAAGTATTCAATCCCAAGGCTGTCTTGATCGCGGCGGAGGAAATCGTACAACTGATGAAGGACATTGACTGATGACGCCTCAAGAACAGCTGCTCTCCTCTACAGCCCCAGGCATCTACAACATTGTCGATATGGCACTGGTTCTGGCTGGTGGCGAGGTTATCGATATTGCGAATAAGTTTAAGTCGCTAAGTCTATATGAAGATATCCACTCGCCGTTTGTTACTGGCAATATGGAGTTGGAGGATACTACGGATACTGCGGAGATGTTCTCCGATACAGCCCTGGATTTGCTGCGGTTCCGATTCTGTAGTAATGGACTAGACCCCGATGTGGAGCAGAACTTGGTAGGCGGCATATTCTGGATCTATAAACGCTCGGATAGGGTGCAGACCAGTGATCGCTCTATATCGCTCAAGCTCCACTTTGCCTCTGTCGAGCTGCTAGTCGATTCATTTACAGCTATACCGAATGCATTCATAAACAAGACCGTCCCGGAGGCTGTCACAGCCCTGATCGATAATTACCTATACGATCCCGAGGTGACTAGCAATATGGATAAGAAACAGCTGTTAATGAATACAGCTAATCCAATATCACGCAAAGTGTCGTTCGTGTCCAATCAGTGGCGCACTACCCAAGCCCTAAGCTTTGTAGCTGCTCATGCCATGGACGATGCTGGTGATGCTACTTACCTATTCTTCGAAAACAAGCTTGGCTTGAACTTCCTCAACCTCACGGATATGGCAGCCCTTAGTGGCGATAGGGCACTGCTGCCGCGGATATCAGATAGCAACTACTCACCCAAGGCTGTTAATAACATATCGGGTGGTATGTCTGCTGAGCCCAATCCCGATAGGGAGAGCAGGGTTATGACCGGTATTCGGAATCTGGGCGAGCAGGACATATTAAAGATGTGGCACAGCGGCGCCGTTGCTGTTCGAACCGCATCTGCTGACATGCTAAAGAAAACCATAGACATCGGAACCGCAGATTATTATAGTACGCGACTCAGCAAACCTGTGTTGAATGACAACCACCCAGGGTTACCAGATCTCAAGGGCATACATCCTCAGGTTCGTGTGTTGCCGCAGCACTACGACTTGTGGGATAACTCGACTGATTCGTCATCTAACGAGAACATATACCCAGCGCGGGCTGCACAGCTATCACAGTTGGAGAACAGTTCCGTAGAGGTCGATCTCATGGGACGTACGGACTGGATCTGTGGGCGCCTGGTTAATGTCGAATTCACACGGAAGATCAGAATCGGTAAAGGAGCAGACCCCTCGGACTATGTCGATCGTAAATACACTGGCGATTATCTCATTAGCGCCATAGCCCACAGGTTCGAGCATAACATGCATACGATGACTATGGAAATATGCCGAGATGGTATACTAGCCCCACTAGAGAAATAACCCCCAATTAGAGAGAGTCAACACATATTATGTTATACTTCGGTGTAGTCGAACAGCGATCAATAGCGGACCCATATAAGATTGGTCGATGCAAGGTGCGAGTCATAGGCGTTCACAGTGATGACGCTGCAGAGTTGCCTACAGATCAACTGCCCTGGGCGCTGCCACTAATGGGTGCTGATTCTGCTGGTATCGATGGCATCGGCAACTCGCCCACTGGTATACTGGAGGGTAGTTGGGTGGTGGTGCAGTTTGCTGATGAGTTTAAACAGCAGCCGATTATCATGGGAACTATTGCTGGAAAGCCTCTCGGCTTAGGTGGTGGTGGCTCATATGACTCGGTGGACTCTCCCGAGCAAGCCCCCGTGGAATCAGCAGCCAGCCCTGGGTCTAGTACTAATGCGGCAGCAGAACCAGCTCCTGCTCCAGGTTCCGATCCTGGTTCTGCTCCCGTAGGACCACCACCTGCTCCTGGTACTGCTCCTGGTACTGCTCCCGTAGGACCACCACCTGCTCCTGGTACTGCTCCTGGTACTGCTCCTGGTTCTCCTGCTCGATCGGCTGCCACAGCTAGTGCTGGCGCTGTTATGCAGCCTGCAGATATACCAAGATCAGCCACGCCCGAGGCTATTGAATTCGTTCGTGAGATGGAACGCCTATGCTCAGTGACGCCACATCCGAAGAAGAAGATCGGTAACTCCTCAGCAGATGATAACCTACAGATATATTCATTCCTAGATAACGTCAAGAGTGGAATATACACAATCGGCTATGGTAATACCACGCTCAGCAATGGTGAGAAGGTAACAGCTACTACAACCATGACCCATGGTGAGTGCAAGGCCTTGCTAGCTTGGCATATGACAAATCGCGTAGTATCGGAAGTGCGCCGCAAGGTAAAGGTGCCTATCACGGCCTCGATGTGGACGGCGCTAGTCAGCATGGCATGGCAGCTCGGCAATCATGGACTAACTGGCAATGCTGCGTTCAGCATATTGAACAGGGGCGACTACGAGGGCTTCAGCAAAGCAATATTCAATAGCTATCAGCCACCAGAGTGGGTTAATGTAAAGGATCCGGCGAAGCGTATAGATAGAATGAAGTCGAGTCGGCGTCGTGCAGAATATAATATGTTTATCCGCGATGGGTTTCCAGACCCTAAAGGCGGGGTTATTGATCCCAAGGCACAAGAAGCAGTTCCCGTGGTGGCACCAGACGGATCAGTTGATTACTCCAAGAGCCAACCCCAGGCAGCAGCATTTACAGATCCCAACTCAGTCTATCCACGCCTCAGGAATGAGTCTGGTACTAGCCGCTTGGCCCGGGGAACCGACAGTCGTGACTCTGCTGGTGGCAAGCGTACCATAGTGGACCAGAAAGACGCCGCGCTGGTTCATAATGTTCCTGTCGGTGGTGGTGGCGAGTGGGATCAACCGCCTATCGCCTACGGCGCCCTGTGGCCGTATAACCATGTTCGTGAAACAGAGAGTGGCCATGTGGTAGAGTTCGATGACACGCCGGGGCGTGAACGAATAGCAGAGTGGCATAGAACTGGGACATATAGAGAGATCGATTCCAATGGAACTCGCGTCAATCGAATCGTGGGCGATACATATGAGATCCAAGAGCGTAATGGCTATCTCCTAATTAAAGGCGATTGTAACATAACCGTCCTGGGTGATTGTAATCTCTATACAGAGAACGACATGAATATCGAAGCTCGTGGTGATCTGAGCATTGCTGCCACTGGGAATATTGCTATGGCTGCTGGCGGCAATATGGTTCTGGGCGCCAAGGGCACCGTTAACTTGGAAGCTGGTGGCGTTACCTCGATCGAAGGAAGCCAGACCTATATCAACAGCGGCAGGCGTAGTGGCATTAAGTTGCCGAGTGCGCGGAGTGCGGGCAAGGCCGACTTCCCACCTCTGGGGAATTATAACCGTGATGCTGATATTATGACAACCGATGATGATGTTGGCGGTCCTAGTGCGGCTACGCAATCCAAGTATCCAGCAGCATTCCGACCAGAAGCGCCTCGTGAACAACAAGAGCCGAATGGCCCATTCAAGGCAAAGGTTGCTAAAACTACGGAAGAGGCTGCTGCCCCAAAAGGTGGTGGTAATAACCCCGCGGTTATTAAGACCTCACTAACAGGCTCGATATCTCCAGACATGCAGGTGTCGCGCCACTTTAAGCTTAAGCAATTCACCTGCACGGGCATGTGCCCCAGCCCGGCGGCTATTACTCCACAGCTAGGCTTGACGCGAGAGCAGATAGTGAATAACTTACAGTTTACGGCAACCAATTGCCTGGACCCAATCTTCGAGCGCTTCGGCAAGTTCCAAGTGAATAGCTGGTTCCGAAGCATTGGCAATAACGGCAGGCTCGGATCTGACGCATCGAAGACGAGTCATCACCTCTACGGTATGGCTGTGGATATCTCTTGGCCTGAGATTAAGAACGATCTCAATGCTGCCAAGCGTAGGGCTCAGGAGATTATAGATCTGGGCATACCGTTTGATCAGATCCTAATCGAGAAGAAGAATACTTGTTGGATTCATATCTCCGTTAAACCTACGGGAGTTAATAGACGCCAGGTTAAGGTTATCAGATTATAATACTAGCAACGCCTAGAACCGTCTAGGCTGCGCGATCGCACCACAGGGAATATATGGCTACACAAACGCAAAGAAAACAGTACCGCGACCTAGATGCAGGCTTTAGGTTTAATCCGCTAACGGATGATCTGGGCATACTTCGAGATCATAAGGCTATTGCATTTTCCGTAAAGAACTTAATCCTAACCATGAACGGCGAACGCCCGTTTGATCGCAGCGTCGGCACGCCTGTGAAGCACTTGTTGTTTGAGCTGCACGGGATGATGCTGGAAATAGTCTTGAAGAAGCTTATAGAGGATACACTCCGCCTACATGAGCCTCGAATCACCGTTGTAGATATCGGCGTCAAGCAGAATGAGGACTCACACTCCGTGGCCATAGACATTAAATATATGATAGTCAATACCACAACGCCGTATGAAGTTAGCGTTGTCCTAGAGCGTACCCGATAAGAGCCGTCACAGAGCCATCTATATGTCACAACCTACACACACTAATCTAATCGTCGGGATCCAGGATCTGGACTTTGAGGGCATCAAGGCCAACTTAATCCGATTCTTGAAGGACAACAACGACTTCCCAGACGCAGCCTATACTGGCTCTGCATTTAATACGCTGCTGGATGTAATGGCCTACAATACGCATTACCAGATGCTGTATGCCAACTTTACTATGAACGAGGCCTTTCTCGATTCATGCAGCAAGTATACTAGCGCTGTATCGTTGTCGAAGAGCCTAGGCTACGTTCCGTATTCCGTGACCGCAGCGAGGCTTCAGCTATCGCGCATCGAAGCCTCTGCGGCTACATATATCCCACGCGGGGCGAGGTTCCGTGCTAGCTGGGCTGGCGAGAGCTTTGCCTTTACCACCATGGATGCTATTAGCGCTGCAGTGGAGACACAGCCCGGGCGTTGGACCAGCCCACCTGCTACGGCCTATTATGGTACATATACTGAGGAGTTGCAGACCTTGCAGCGTCAGGCTCCGGGTGGTCGTGCATATAATACCAAGGCTATCGTAGCCAATAAGACTGCTGATATTAGCACCCTGCGTGTGTCGATGTTGAATCAACTCACTGGTCAGTTTGAATCATGGACTAAGAGTGTCGAGTTTACTAGTATTGGTCCTACAGATAAGGCGTACTTCCTCCGACTGCGTGATGACCTACACTATGAGGTATCGTTTGGTGATGGAGTTATTGGTAAGTCGCCCGCAGCTGAGGGTATCTACTCAGCGATCAGACTAGAGTACATAACCGTGCCACCGGAGCGTGAGCAGCCCACAGAGCTTCTGCTAAGCAGCATTATACTCACTAGCGGCATGGATCCTGATATCTCCTTTGTAACATATCCCGACCCCGTGACGCCGTTTATTCGTGGCAGTGACAGGGAGTCAATCGAGTCGATTAAGTTTAATGCACCCAAGGCCTATACTGCACAGAACCGAGCGGTTACTAAGAGCGACTACGCTACGCTGGTAACCCAGCAATTCGGCTGGGTAGAGAGTGTGCGAGTTTGGGGCGGGGAAGACAACTCACCGCCACGCTATGGAGCTGTGTTCTTGAGTGTGAAGCCTCGTGGCTCGCGCAAGTTTACTACGGCTAACGAGAAGAGTTCGATAGTGTCGTATCTCAAGAACTCCAAGTCCATGCTTACGATCACTCCTATTATTGTCGATCCCAAGTATACGGATGTCATCATTACAAGTAACGTCACGATTGACGGCAGTCGCATTGCAGCTGATAGTCGAACCATAGCGGAAGTGCTGAAACAGACTACAGCCGATTATATCAGCAGCCTATACCTTACTAACGATACGCTTCGTATATCAGAGCTTAGTAGCCGCCTCGATAGCGCAGTCTACGGAGTTATTGGTAATGATACATCGATTACGCTACGACAGGTGCTGCCTGTGATTCTGGGCGTATCTGGTAAGTATGAGCTGCGCATCGACAATCAGATTGCTCAGACTAAGGAAGAGGCTGTCTATAGCTCGAGGTTTAAGCTGGCGGGTAGCGATCGCTGGCACTATGTGGCTAGCAATACTGATGGCGGGTTGATCTTAAAACAAATCGATGACACTGGTAAAGTAATAGGCACCTCTACCGTAGGGACTGTCGATCTGGCTAAGGGTACGATTAGCATGGATGCGCTTACTATTACCCAGACCGACTCGAACGACTACACCTGGTCCTGGACCATTACGCCTGCATTCAGGGATATTAGACCAATTCGCGAGATGATTCTTACTTGTGACCCCGCAGACGTTAATATCCGATTCAGCTATGACACGGCTCCTATGAACCAGATCGGGGCGGTGTAACGCATTATGTCTGACAAGAACAGCTACGCCCCTTATATAAGCCGGGAGAGGTTCTCGGAGTTCTTCCGCGAGGAATTCCCCGATCTCCTAGAGTTCGTGCAACAGTACTATGAGTTCTTAGATCAGCGCACGGAAGTTGCCGAGATTCAACGATACTTCGATCTGGATGCTCTCAAGGTCCGCGAGTTTGTGTTCAACACCTCAAGTGGTGCACCGACAGAAGCCGAGCAGATCCTTAGCCAGCGTAAAGCGGTTACACAGCAATTCGATATTATTATCGACAAGTACTTGAAACAGTACGCCGATGGCATACCCGCACTATTTCGCAGCGCCATAACGGTAACCTCTGGCGGGACTGTCGAGCGCAGCATGGCGTTCCCGGGGTTTGCTGTAGATGGCGAGACCATGGGACTAGAGACTGGGCTGCTAGATAATGCAGTAATGAAGTTCGGGCGAGAACGCATAGTCACCTTCCTGCGCAATACCACTGCCATATATACTACCAAGGGCACGGAGGATTGCCTAGTCTTTCTATTCCGATTCCTATTCAATACGCTAGTAACCGTTGTCTATCCTAAGGAGCAAATACTCCGAGCCTCCGAATCCACCTGGACCGTAACCAGCCGAATCGATGTAACGGTTATAGGACCCGCGCCCGTAGTGGATGATGTCATTCGCTGGCGGCTGACTAGAGAAGATCAATCACTGACTCCGGAGTATCTGATCGTAGTTCGTGCGGTAACAGCCATAGGGACAAATCGTTATATATTAGAGTTCGACTACTCGCCGATTATAGAACTGGATGGCGCTAGGCTATCTGGCGGCTATATGACCATCGAACGCCCAATGGGGCAACAACTGTTGTTGACTCCTACCAAGACGCTGGCTAAGCTGCAAGTCATTACGCCCGGGAAGTTCTGGTCTGTTGGTAAGGTATTCGATGTCGATTCGATATTGCCTCAGGGCATTAGCACAGAATCGATAGTTACCAGCATCACTGATCTGACTGGAATCAAGGGGATTAAGATTCTGAACTACGGCAGTGGTCAGATCGGTACTAATGATGTAGTGCTAACGCCACTCAGGGACATATGGTTCTCGGGTCGTAGCGTCTTGGCTATTCAAGAGGATCCGAACACGCCCGGTGGTCGCCTGCTCACGCTTAGTGTAAGTGAGAATGCAGATTGTCAGATCGAAGAGTCCATGGTTATTAACGGTGAATTATCCGGTGGTAATATCTCCTACTACGACTCACTGTATACACAGCCAGTGGTACCGCCTGAGGATGCGCTTCCATATACCTGGGATGCTATTAGCAGCACTGGAACGCTGCGACAGGGTGGGGCTGCTGCTGTACCGAGCTCAGTTAGTTATGAGGACTATATCGCATCGCAGACTATACTGCGCCCCGTATATGATTGGGTAGCTAACGACGCTGGGAGGTATCAAGACTCTAGCGGACACCTGTCCGATAGCTATTCTGTGCTGCAAGACAATTACATGTATCAGGAGTTCAGCTACATTGTCGAGTCCAATGTAACTGTGCAGACTGCTGTAACCGCTCTGGGGTTTAATCACCCAGCGGGCTTGAAGTACTTCTTTAACTCAGCTCGATATGATGTGGTAGGGCTAGACTCGGAGACTGTTATTGATCGGGCTCTGGGCAAGGCGCTGTTCTTTGATTCAGCCAGCCCTGAGGATTCAATCGCCAAGGTGGTAACCAAGCCCCTAGTAGATTCTGCTGTGGCAGAGGAGACCAGCGTCAAGAAGAAGGTAACCAAGCCACTAGTAGATCAGTATGACTCGTCCTTGCTAGTTACCAGTACTATGGTTGACTCATACTACGACTTGGCAGCGGAGTATTATGTCGACAATTCATACTACATTAAATATATCAAAATAGCTACACAGTAATATAGGAATACAACAGATATGAGCAATTCACAAATCAATGAGAACCTGACCCTAGACGTTCAGGGCGATGTAACAGTTCGGTTGCTAGATGCTAGTGGCGCGGTCAAGAGCGAATTCACCAAGCGTAACCTCGTCGTTACAACTGGTAAGGAGTATATCGCCAGCCGCATGCACGCAGCAGTCAACGGTGGCGTGGGCGATGTTACAGCAATCCGCGTGGGCACGGGAACGACTATTCCTAATGCAACAGATCTGGCATTACAGACTGAAGTAGCCTCCATGGCATTTGCAAGTGCACCAACACGCGCGGGTCGCACGGTTACCTTCCGCAGCGTTTTTCTACCAGGAACGCCTGCCACATCTCCATCGCCTATTACAGAGGCTGGTATCTTCAACGCCACGGGGCTGATGCTCAACCGCGTTGTATTCCCAGTGGTTAATAAGGAAACAAACGACACGCTAGAAATCATCTGGGCTATCACAATCAACTAAGCAAGGAATATCTGAATGGCTAACCCATCAGCTCGATCAAACTTCAACATCGGGATTGTCGACACCCTGATGGACGACATTCAGCGTAAGCGCAATAGTTGGTACTATGTCCTGGGTGGCGTTAATGCTGCAGAGAATACACCTGCAGGGGCGGGGCGGCCTGCAGATCCTAAGAGTAGTGCCGAAGAAAGCTTTGTCCGTGGCGAACTTGTCTACTATAACAAGGTCAACCCCGGATCGGTTTCACGGACTATAAAGCGTTTCGACTGGGACAAGACTATGGAAATGGCTTATGAGAGCTGGAACGATCGCCTCTCATATGCTGATTATCTCTACTCCGTGCCGTATTACTGTGGTATAATGCGCAGCGAGGACAAGCTCTACGACCTCTATGTCTGTCTGGAATATGGAATCTCACATGTACCGGGAGATTTAGAATCAACATTCAGCGATACTGGACGACGCAAAGCTGCCGTCCCACCAGCAGGTAGACATAGCCAGCCGATTTACATCGATCCCGGGTTTGTTTATTCCTCAACAACTGGCGCTAAGATTCGAATATATGACCCGCTTGACCCCCTGGCTGCGGGCGAGGTAAGAGGCGACGGCTATCGTTGGAAGTTCATAGCCTCTATTCCTGAGATGAAGATGAAGAAATTTGCTGACGGTGCCCATATTCCCGTTAGCCTAGGCACTAGTGACTTGATTGCCCTTAGCGGATCGATCAGCATAGTAAGCGTTAATGATCCAGGAGCTGGCTACGAGGACTCAGTCCGCTGCTGGGCCAGGGTCTCAAGCCCCGCAGTGGATTATCTTACACATGGCGCTGGGTGTTCTGGCGTGGCGGCTACAGCACATATAGCTCAGCTGAGTGTACTGGGTGGATTTGAGCCAGGGTCGATAGTTATCGATAGCGGTGGCGCTGGCTATTTGAATTCAAACCGAGCGGCTAAGATCGTCATTAAGACGGCTGGCGGCACCCTGCCAACAATAGGCTCGGGGGCTGTGCTGGAACCAATTGTCGTCGGTGGCGTTATAACTGGCATTACAGTAATCGAGCCAGGCGTTGGGTATTCACTGTCTGATCGTGTGGAGTTCGAAGTCGGTGGTATCGAGCTAGCCGTCACCATAAGCCAACACCAGGGGCAACCCAACCCACTAAACGGTGGCACTATTAGCAGCGGGTCACTGGCTAGAATAGAGATCATATCTGGTGGCTGGGGTATAAAGGCTGCGCCTGCTGTGGTGTTGGAGTACACACCGACTGTTGGTGGCACTGTCCCAAGCGGTCTCTATGGTAATGCCTCCGCGGTGCTGCAGGCTGTAGTACAGGCTGGGGAGTTGGTGGATATTATTATCCTCGACCCAGGTAAAAACTGCCCAGTCGATCGCTCTACTTACATCGAGGTTATAGGCGACGGTCAGGGGGCTGAGTTCTCTCCAGTGATTCGAGGCGGGAGTGTTATTGACGTTATCGTTGATAGCCCGGGCGTTGGTTATACGCAGATGAAGCTTCGTGCCTTTACTCGCAATATGACTGCTGCTGGATTTAGGCCTGCTGTGTTCGAGGCTGTAATCAACACGGGGGAGTTCTCAAGCGAGTCCCAAGTCCAATCCCTAATTGAACAGACAGCTGTACCGGGGGCTCTATACTCAGTCGACTACGCTGGGCGCTATATCGGCAACGATCGCGCCGCAGATGTTAGCTATACATTCCGCAGGGGCTCGTTGTACAGTAACCAGGTTAGTGACTTGGAGGTTATTATCACTGGTGATGGCTTTGGCGCGCGCGCGGAAGTGGCTACTGTAGTCGGAGGCAAGGTGGTGGCTATACGCATCACCGATCCAGGACAGGGCTATACTTGGGCCACTGGCGAGGTAGTGGACAACTCGCCTACAGCTAGTGCACATGACACTGTTGCTACTAAATCGAAATTCCGATTCATCGTTCCTCCTATCGGTGGGCATGGCTCCAATATCTTGAAAGGTCTCTATAGTAGCGGCGTCGCCCTATACTCTACCTTTATGGGCAACAGTACGCTCAACAGTCTGAATCAGGACTATAACCTAGTTGGCTTGGTCCGATCTCCCAAGGACATTAACGGGCGTGTGATGACGGCGCTCGAGTCTACGGCTATTACCCTACTCAGCGTTGAGGATGGATATTATATCCAAGTCGATGATGTAATGATCAACGCCGAGGACGAGGCTACTGGTAAACCTGCAATCTACTTTAGAGTGGTATCGGTAGATGGCAATCTCGTTCGCGCAGTTATTCTAAACCCCAACTTCATTACGCTGAAGTTCCCAATCCAAGGCGATCTGGTATCTGCAAGTAACCCAGCAATCAGTACTAGGATCTCAGAGGTATTGGCCTACCCAACGGTTGATCGATCATCTGGGGATTTGGTATTCTACAATATCATATCAGCGCCGATAAGCTTCGGTTCAGATATGGGTGTATCGTTCCGTACATATATCGATCTAGCCTCCTCACAGTGCGTGGCCACGCCAGCACAGGGCACCTACGATGGTAGCTGGTATGAGGGTGGGGCTTGGGAAGGAAATGTAGCACCTCCACCAATACCAGACCCGGTCTAAGAATTGATACTGCGGTTAAATAGCACCACACCACCCAATACACATATAAGCAGAACCGATGAAAAAATATCCTATCTCTCCCTACTTCGATGATTATGATGAGGCCAAGGGCTTCCATCAGATTCTGTTCAAGCCGGGAGTTGCCGTACAAGCCAGAGAGCTAACGCAGCTACAAACTATTATACGAGACCAGATCGAGAAGTTCGGAAGCCATGTGTTCCGTCACGGCTCGATTGTGATTCCTGGTAATAGCTACTCGAAGATGGATGTGGACATGGTTCTTATCGAGCCAAGTGATCCTGCCAACACCACACTGCTGCCTTCTATAGGCGTGGGTGATAAAGTATTCAATGCGGCCGGTGTCCAGGCTATGGTTATGGGGATACGCACCTTTACGATCGGCGCGGTCACCCGCAACATACTTGCCGTTAGCTATACGGCAGCAGGCACTTCACTTACCACGCAGCTGAATCAACTCACCTTCGAGAAGGGTGAGGTCCTGACGCTGCCAGAACTTGGCTCTACAGTCACAGTCGGCACGGGTGACAATGCTGTCGGTACTTGTGCCATGGCCTTTATCAACAAGGGCGTGTATTATGTAAATGGCAGCTTTGTTAATGTGGAGAAGCAATCCATCATTATCGATCCTGCTTCTGGCGAGAACAACAACTTCTCCCTACCGACTGCTAGTGTATTCCTGCGCATCGATGAGTCTATTGTCACAGTTAACGAAGACCAGACCTTACTAGACCCAGCACAGGGGTCGTACAACTATGCTGCCCCGGGGGCTGACCGAGTTCGTATTCTCCTAGTCCTCGACTCGGTTGATACTCGCTCTGCTAATGGTAACTTCAACGCCGATGTGAATCAGATTGAGATTATGAGATTCAAGGCAGGCGTGTTGCTAGAGCATGCTAACTCGCCGAAGTATAGTGAGCTGGAGAAATCCCTGGCTAAACGGACGCATGACGAGTCTGGTGACTATGTGGTTGGCGGGTTTGATCTTCGAGTAAACGAGGCGCTTAAACTAGCCAACAACGGCGGGTTGTATCTCGAGAACTCGGGCTTTGGTTCTGCTAGTGATCTAGATGCTCAGCTGGCATATACTGTATCACCCGGAACGGCTTATGTCCAGGGGTTTGAAGTTGCAACAATAGCAGATAGCGTTCGTGTGGTACAGAAGCCCCGAGACAAGACTGAATTCAAGAAGATCTCGAGAAGCATCAACTACGGGAACTACATACTCATCAATGTAACTGCGGCTACTGTAGCTGCGTTCACTGCTCTGGCATTTGGCGAGACCATTCAATTCCGCGCCGCAGATAGCTCAGTTATCGGTCAGGCTACTTTCGTCGCCGTTGATTACTACACAGGCAGTGGCGCGGGTTCTGCTGGAAGAATAGACAAACTCTACTTCACAGACTTGGCGCTAAACCAAGGACAGAACCTCGACAACTGTGCTGGGGTTTATAGAACCTCTGGTGGCACGAAGCTTGCAGAGTTTGTGTACGAGCTGAACATCGACGGCCCGACTGCTCAAAACAGTAGCTGGACTGCTGGCGCCTTGGCTGCACCTAATGCTCAGCTATCGGTGGTGGGTTACTCAGATACCAAGCAGGCGCTGTTCGTGCGTTCTACGAATGTAGCCTCCGCAATTCCACCTACAGGGACCGTGCTCACTAAGGGCTCGGCTACTGCAACAGTGGTTAAAACCAATCTCATGTTTTCAGACTCTACTGAATCCCTGGTTCATTACCTAGGAATCAATGGCCTGAAGTCCATCAAGAACGAACTCGGTAATACAGACATTGTAACCACTAGCTGGGAACGGTTATCGTTTGCCCCTGGTAGCGGAAGCTCGACCACGGTATCAGCTGGCGGTGTAATCGTTGGCTTGGATGATGGTATCTCTATAATGTATGAGGCAACGGTGGGAGCGGTGCCTGTGTCGTCGTTCGCAATGAATGTGACGGCCACTGGCTTGACTCGTATCGGATCGACTACTAACGAAGCCTGGGCATATGTCCAAGTCCGCAAGGTCGGGGCTGCTCCTCGTATGAAAACTCTGGTTAAGAACTACACCGGCGCGATGATTACAATACCCGCCAACACGCTGACCCGATCTATAGAACTAAGCAAGTACGATGTCGTCGAGTTACAGAGCGTTAAGATTGGTGGCATTGAGCGAATCAACGACTTCAAGTTATTGAGAAACACTACTCAGTTCTCATACGCCAAATCATCGATTGTTCTGCGCCCCGGGGTCTCTGCCATTAGCAGCGCCGCTGCAATCCCGGTATTCGTGACATTCTCATACCTAGAACATAGCAGCGGTGCCACATCAAATTACTTCACAGCCGACTCGTATGCTGGAATTCCAGACTACTATATCGAGAAGTTCACTCCACCAGGTGGAGTGGAATATTCAATGCGCGATTGTATTGATCTGCGCACGGAGATGGGAATATTCCCCATCGTCTCGGGATCGTCACTATCGACTACTGCAGAGTTCTGGCTGGGTCGATTTGATCTAATAGCTATCAACAAGGACGGGAAACTTTCCGTAATCAACGGTAACGCAGCTATTACGCCTAAGCGCCCTCAAGTCCCCGCGGGGTCCTATGCGCTGTATAGTGTCTATCTGCCTCCGTATACAAGAACAGTTGATGGCATTCGCGTCGAGCGTCTGGCTGTGGATACATTTACCATGGATCGGATTAACGGCATCTCTCGCAGAATAGATAATCTGGAGGAGTTTGCTCTCCTGACCATGGCAGAGTCTCAGACACTGCAGTCGAGAGTGATCGACGCCAATACGGGGCTAGATAAATTCAAGACTGGGTACTTGATTGAGAACTTCCGTGATCCATTCGTAGTTGCAGATGCCACAGCACTTGGCTTCGGTGTGAGCATATCACCAACGCTAGGGATTTATTGCGGTCTGGATAAGGAAAATATAGACCTCGAGCTATTCATTGCGGATAGCGATGCTGGTGGGGTCAAGTTCGATGCGAACACTGGCGTGGTTTCATCCAACTATACGGAAGAGGTCTTTGCCAGCAATACGCTGTCATCTGGCGTTGTAAATATCAACCCATTCAATATTGTCGGGTACAAGGGTGAGATGACGCTTACGCCTAGTCAAGACTTCTGGGCAGAGACGCTTACACTGCCAGAGATTACACTACGCCGAACGGGTGTGGCTTGGGACTTCTTACCAGACACATTCCCACAATCGACGCAGGCATTCAATCCTAAGGTCAATGCAACACTTACTAATGGAATCCGATACGACCTCGGCGGTAACAAGCTAGCATACTCTAGTGGTCCAAGCCGACTGTCTATCGATACGATTATGGGCTGGGAGACTAAGTCTAAGAGCATGGCCACGATAGCGGACATTACAGCATCTGAACAGTCGGCTATGAACGCTGGCTTGTTTATCAACGGTGTATCAGACAGAAACAAGTTGAATACTAATCAGCGAGATGTTGGAAGACTTCTTGGCTGGTGGTGGTAATTTCAAGATAAATATGTCTGACCAAGCAATAAAGTAAAAGAGAACCATGGCACGATATTCCGTTTCACAATCAACATCATCAAACTCGGTAGACACACTGGTCGGATCTCAGCCACTGATGTACGCTCGTGCATGTCGCATTAGAGTTGCTGGGACAGGCTTCAAGCCCTTCGCCAATTGCAATGTTTTCATCGAGGGTGTGAAATATAACCACCGAATTCAAGGCAAGAGTTGGACCCCTGGGGTTACGGCACCACTACCAACTGGCGCAAAATTCCAAGCCAGCTCTAATGGTCGAGTAGAGTTCTATGTCGACCTTGAAGGTGGGAAATTCAAGACAGGCGAGATTAAGATCATCGTAACTGATGTCGAAACATACGCAGAGTCAGAATCTCCGACCGCGTCTAAGCTAACCGCATCATTCTTCTCCGAGGGGACTCTGCAAGTATTCCAGCGCACTACAAGTGAGTTGGTTGTTACGCGAATCTCTCGTCCATGGGACCCGGTCGGTCAGGGGTTCTTTACCTTCGGTACTGGTGGACCAATCTACATCTCTAGCATTGATCTATACTTTGCCACAGCTGATGCAGATATTCCAGTGCAGCTACAGATTCGAAAAGTTGTTGGTGGATATCCAGACATTGAGTTTGTTGATCCAGCAGCCGTTGTCGATGTCGCTGGCAGTGATGTACACTGTACGGGCGAGGACGAAGGCGCTCCATGGGGACCATTCGGTCGCCCTACAAACTTCAAATTCAAATCTCCGATCCTCTTAGAGGCTGACCAACAATACTGCTTTGTGGTCCAGTCCAACAGCAATGCATATAACCTATACACCGCGAAGATGGGCGAGGAATCGCTAGAGACCAAAAAGGTAATCTTCGAGCAACCGTATTCTGGCACAATGTACAAGTCACAGAACAACTTTACTTGGGTAGTGAGCCAATCAGAAACGCTGAAGTTCCGGATCAACAAGGCAGTGTTCGACACATCAACGCCAGCGAAGTTTGTGCTTGGTGGAAACACGCCAACTCGAATGGTACCAGGGACGCAGCTGTTCACAAAGACTGGTTCGAACAAGGTGATATTCCGCGGCTTTGAGCAGCACGGATACACTGGCAGCGGTATCGAGAGGGTGAGCATTCGTCCTGCTGCGCTAGCAAACGCCGTCGGGACAGATGGCAACTTTAACGGATTCACTCTAGCAAACCTTGCTGGAGATTTACAAGTCTCTCGCGTCATCGATAACTACACATTTGAGTTTGTCTCAGCGGGTGGTCTAGCCACAGCAGACGGCCCAATAACAAACGCTGGGATGATTACAAATGCGCAGATAGTTGATCTGGCAGATGACTCTCCAGCGCCAACCAACATCACATTCGCAACTCCGCCGGGAGTAGGCTCGGTGGCTGCACAGGCTGACCTTGTAGCTCAGGGTGATCCGTTTGTGGCGCTGAATATCACATCTGGTGGTAAGGGATACACAGAAGACTTTGAGATGACTGTGAACGGAATTGGTCCAAACAGAATCAACGGAATCACCGGTGTTGGTGGAGTAACGCCACGCGCTTACTGTAGCACCAAGGCTATGTTCGTGGTAGATATGGTTAAACCAATAACGCTATTCACAACGAATATTGCATCGAAGTTTCCCGAGGGCACCAAGGCGGTCCTATCACACAAGTTCACTACGGCGAACAATACATTTACTACAACGCCACTAACCACAGATCTGATGGGACCGAACTACGCACCGAACGGGGCAAAAGTCCTTAACTCAGCAGTCTCTGGTCTACAGAATCAGGAGATGAATTCATTCCAGATTGAGGTTGCACTTGTCTCAGAAAACAAGAATGTCGGTCCCATGATGAACCTCGGCTTGGCCGCGTCGGTCTCTACCTATGCCAACGTCATTAACGATCAGGCATTCGTAGAGGATATGACAGCTACGGACTATTCTAGCGGGATTACAGAGATTGTTGTTACTCAGGTAGGAAATTATCAAGGCACTACACCAACCGTAAGCTTCGAGCCTGCTGATGATGAAATCTCCACATCTTATGTTCTACCTACAGCCACTGCAGTTATGTCTGGCGACGGTGTGGCGTCGATCACAATAGTAACTCCAGGGTCTGGATTTACACGCCCACCGAATGTCATCGTGCAGTTGGCGCCGAACAATGCAAATGGCGCCACAGCATACGCCAAGATTGCTGCCATCAATACTGAGCTGGCTCCTACCAATGGACGTGCTCTGGCTCGATATATCACCAAGCCAATTGAGGTGAAAATGCCATCTGTCGGAATTAAAATCCGCAGTGTCATATCAAGCACACCACAAACCAGCGTCGATTGGTATATCAAGGCGTACAACGGCAACAGTGAAGCTGATCTTGATACACAGCCATGGATGATTCTGAAGTGTGACTCAAAACGCAATCGATCAGTGTTGGCCACGGATGTATTCGAGTATGAATTTTACCTGGATGATATTCCAGACTTTACCACATATAGGCTCAAGGCGGTTATGAGCTCTACGGAGCGGAACCAGACACCGTACATCAAGGACTATAAGGTAATCGTTACAGCATGAAGCCAGTTCTCGATGCTAACGGAACCCCAATTGTTGGGGTTTTTAAGGATCCTGTTGGCTCCATCGTCGTGGACGACCAAGCTGCATATGAGAAGTACAAGCGCGAGAAAAAGAATCTGGAAAAGGTTGCAACACTCGCAGAAAATTACACCGATATTATGCACAGGCTCGATCACCTTGAGGGCAGTGTAGACAAGATAGCTACACTTTTAGTAGCAATAAATAGTAAGCTAGGTAAACTATGACCGTACAGACAAGAACAGAGCTCAAGCAATATATTCTAGAGTGTCTTGGTGCGCCTCTGATTGAGATCAATATCACAGACAATCAGATGGAGAACATGATAGACGACGCTCTGCTATTCTTCCAAGAGTATTACTGGGACGGCACCAACCACGCCTACTACACTCACATCATCACAGCCGCCGAGAAGGCTTCTGGTATGATTCAGATACCAGACTATGTTTATGGCGTGAGCCGAGCGTTCTCTATGCAGGGGTTTAATGCCAGTAATCTGAGAATTAGCCTGAGCAATCCCCTATCTGCTGGCTATCAGCTAGTGTATGACGCGCTGGCGCCTGTTGGTAGTAGTGGCAATCTGATCTACTTCGAGCAGGTCATGCAGCATCTATCTACAATTCAAGCTATGCTGATAGCCGAGCCATCGTTTACATTCAACCGCCTAGACGGCTTGTTTACGATGACCGATACTGGTAACTTGGACGAGGGTCGCCTTCTGTGCTTGGAGGTCTACACAAGCCTGAGACTCGACCAACCAAATAAAATATGGAACGAGCGCACCTTCAAACAATACTGCGTGGCGAAATGTAAGCAGCAGTGGGGCAATAATCTTAGTAAATACCAAGGAATGCAATTGCCTGGTGGTGTGACCGTTGACTCCAATCAGATGATCAGTTCTGCTACTGAAGAGATCACAAAGATTGAAGATCGGATCATGAACTCTCAGGCGCCGCTTCCAATCTATATCGCGTAAGGACAGAATGGCAACTACAGCAACACTCAGACTGCAATCGCAGCAGTGGTCAAATGAAAACTCTCTGTATGAGTCTCTAATCAACGAGGCCACGAACATCCATGGGGACGACTTCTTATACATGCCACGAGAGTTTGTTGCTAAGACTAAGATTCTAGGTGAGGATAGACTCAGTAAATTTACCTCTAGGTATGAGATGATCATGTATCTAGAGTCTGTCGAGGGCTTTGAAGGTAGCGGTGCTGTTATGTCGAAGTTCGGTCTCCAATTCGACGAGCAGGCTACAGTGTCCATCCCGAGAAGAACTTGGGATGAATCTCGCGCTAACGATACAGAAAGCAAGCTTGGCATTCGCCCCAACGAAGGCGATCTAATCTATTGGCCACGCGTGGACTGCGTGTTCGAGGTAATGTTTGTCGAACACCTGTCACCGTTCTATCAACTCGGGAAGCTCTATACCTACAAGCTAACCATTGAGAAATTCCGATATGGTGGCGAGGTGATCCAAACTGGCATAGCCGCGGTCGATACACGATTCGAGAATATGCAAGTCACTGTTGGTAAAGATGTGACCAAGCCTATGCACTATGGCGACAATACGGAGCTAGCTGCAAAGGCCGCGGAGTTCGTATTCGACCAAAACAATCCATTCGGTGACCTATAATGTTTGAGACCCCATACTATCACGAGACACTCAAGAAGGTGGTAATCGCCTTCGGGGCATTGTTCTCGGAGATTAAAGTCATCCGAAAGAATCTAGACGGGACAGTCGGTGAGATTGTACAAGTGCCTATTGCCTACTCGCCTAAGGAAAAGACCCTTCGCAAGGTTGATGAGGACCCCGTGCTGGCTGAGACATTTTTCTCCACCCTCCCTCGAATGGGCTTTGAGATAGTAGGCTACTCATTCGCGGCTGGTGATATGACGAACAAGAATAATATAATCAAGTGCCTTGGACCAGACGGACTATCATATGCATACACGCCAGTCCCATACAATGTACAGATACAGTTGAACATCTTGTCCAAGGGAACAGAGGATTCTCTAGCCATCATCGAGCAGATTTTGCCTATATTCAGCCCCGAGTACAACCTGAATGTGCGTGTATCGGAGGCTCTGAATCTCAATTTCAACTTCCCACTCATCCTGAACAGCGTCAGCACAACAGATGACTATGATGGTGATATGAAAAGCCGCCGTCTGGTGATCAACACCCTAGACTTTACAATGAAAGTAAAATTCCTCGGACAGGTCCATACTGGCGGCAATGGAGTTATCTACCACACCAACGCGAACCTGTACAATCAAATCCCAACACCGAGCAACCCATTCATTTCTCCACCAGCAGAATACAGAGCAGAAGGCAACCCAACAACCTTTGAGATTACAGAAACCGGTACGGGAAGTACTGGTGACCAGCTCGGGTGGACACACCCAGAAGAATGAGCGCTTCTCCATCAGTTTACAATAGAAACTCCCAGCTCAAGGCTCGTGGAGTTGCAATAGCCTGGGAGCAGTGGCAAGTAGATGAATTTTCCCGCTGTGCTGACGATCCTATCTATTTCATCGAGAAGTACATAAAGATCATCACGGTAGATGATGGTGAGCAACCGATGATCCTGTTCCCATATCAGAAGGACATTGTCAACTCGCTACAGACTCACAGGAAAACCGCAGCCATCATCTGCCGACAGGCAGGAAAGACTACTGTAGTTGCAGCATTTGTATGCTGGTTTGTTCTATTCAATGATGCAAAAACTGTAGCAATCTTGGCAAATAAGGCTGGCATTGCCCGTGAAATTCTGAAGCGAGTTCAATACGCCTATGAGCGAGTCCCACAATGGATGCAGCAAGGCGTTGTTGAGTGGAACAAGGGCTCGTTTGTTCTTGAGAATGATTCTCGAGTAATGGCGGCTAGCACCAGCAGCACAGCCATTCGAGGTATGACTGCAAACTTATTGCTCATGGACGAGTTCGCATTCGTTCCTAATAATGTAGCCGATGAGTTCTTTGCTTCCGTATATCCTACCATAGCAAGCGGTAAGACCTCGAAGATTGCCATCATCTCCACACCAAATGGAATGAACCACTTCTATAAGATTATCAAAGAGGGGGAGGCAGGAGTCAACGGCTTCCATATCACCAAGGCAATTTGGTCTGATGTTCCTGGGCGCGACTCATCTTGGGAGCGTGATATGCGTGCCACGCTCGGTAATGAGAAGTTCGAGCAGGAGATGAACTGTGAGTTCATAGGCTCTAGCAATACGCTAATTCCATCCGCAGTGCTTCGTGCCCTGTTGGCAATTCCGCCTAAAGCTAGCTCGGATAAATTAAAGGTATTCGAAGAATCGAAGCCAGACTCTATCTATGTTATGACCGTGGATGTGGCAAAGGGGCTTGGTGGAGATAGCTCAGTAGCTACAGTTTTTGACATAACCCAGGCGCCATATAAAGTCGTCGCACAGTTTGCGGACAACCTTATAACCTATGTCGAGCTCCCAAGCGTTTTACATAGAATGGCGGTCCAGTACAATAATTGCTATGTTCTGGTAGAGGCGAACAACATCGGTGAGACTGTGGCCATGTCGTTGTATGAGGACTTGGGGTATGAAAACATATTCCACTCAGACAAGCATAAGCTGACCTATAGCACCAAGGACCCGTATGGAATAACAACTACGAATAGAACCAAGTCAGTTGGGTGCGTGACCTTAAAGACGCTCCTAGACGGTGGACAGTTGGACATCTTGGATGTAGATACTATTCTAGAGCTATCGAAATTCGTTCGCAGCAAGGGGAGCTTTGCTGCCGATGGTAGCGGAAATGATGATCGTGTGATGACTCTCGTGCTATTTGCATATCTGACCTCGCAACCGGTGTTCAGTGATCTTACGGATTCATCTGCTATGAAAAAGATCTTAGAGAACAAAGAATCTGCCATGGCAGAGGAAATGCTGCCACTAGGAGGCTTCTCAGATGGTACTGAGGACGACGAGTTTGGGAATATTTGGGATTGATAAATAATACAATGACTCCACAAAGCCACACCAATTTAATAGACTAAAGGACTAAAACAATGTCAATTCAGGTATCACCATCAGTTAATATCACAGAACGCGATTTAACTAATATCATCCCAGCGGTTTCAAGCTCTGTCGGCGCCTCGGTAGTTGGCGCGCAGTGGGGACCAATTGGCCAACCGATTCTAGTGAATTCTGAGAATAAATTGGTCGAGGTCTTCGGTAAGCCTACCACAGGCAACGCAGGGAACTGGTTCCCAATCGCACAATTCCTGTCATACAGTGGCGCTTGCTATGTTACCCGAACTAAAGTCGCAGGTGCTCTTAATGCAACCAGTGGCACAGTTGGTATCCTGATTGAAAGCCCAGACACATTCGAACTCGACACTAGCGGAATTTCTGCTGGTGTTGTTGATCACGGTATGTTTGCTGCTAAGTATGCTGGCGAGATGGGACAGTCTATCGGTGTGAGTGTATGTGACTCTGCTGCTACATTTGCCACTTGGCCATTCCGTGGAAACTTTAGCGGACCCCCAGGCACTTCTAGCTATATCGGAGCTATCACCAAGAATGTTCCTGGTGCTACTGGAACTGGTGGGACATTCACCGGTGCGAATGATGAAATGCACATTGTTGTCTATGACATCCGCGGAACTTGGACAGGAACTCCTGGAGCTGTCCTAGAATCTTATGCGTTTGTGTCTAAGGCCAGCAATGCCAAGGGTGATGACAATGCTTCTAATTTCTACAAAACTGTTATCAACAACCGCAGCAAGATGGTTTGGGCACTTGACCTGAATTCATCTATCGATCCACTATTCAGCAATGCCAGTGATGTTACTCCAGACCCTCTAATCAAAGATTGGTCTACACAAGCCACCGGTCCTACTAACAGTGCCAATGAGGTTGGCACTGCAATGTCGTACGACTCACTGTTGGCTGTATACACCCGCGACTTCAAGAATGGTGCATATGACACCACAGCAGTTACAGTTCAAAATAAGATCGAAGCACTACGCCGCTACCAATCTGCTGAAGAAATCGATGTAAGTCTAATCTTCCTCGGTGAGGCGGAACGCGCTGTGGTTATCGACGCCATCTCTAATCTAGCAGAGACTCGCAAAGACTGCCTAGTATTCATCACTCCAACAAAGCTGACAGCAGATGCTTCAGTACTTGGTGCAATGATTACAGACCGCGATGTAAATGCAGCTCAACTAACAGTCGAGTTCAAAATCGGTGGAACAGTTGGTGCAACACTCCTACCAGCTCTTCCATCAAGTTCATACACAGTGTACGATAGTGGCTACAAATACATCTACGACTCATACAATGACACATACCGCTGGATTCCAATGAACGGGGACATTGCTGGTCTATGTGCCCGTACCGATCGCACTGATGATCCATGGTTCAGCCCAGCTGGATTTACCCGTGGTCAGATCAAGAACGCTATCCGACTTGCATATGGCCCTGCGCTTGCAGACCGCGATGTGTTGTATCTCCAAGGTATCAACCCTGTAGTATCGTTCACTGGTCAGGGCGTTGTCCTATTCGGTGACAAGACCGGTCTGTCTAAGCCAAGTGCATTCGATCGTATCAATGTACGCCGCCTGTTCATCATCCTAGAGAAAGCAATCGCAACAGCTGCGAAATATCAACTCTTCGAACTGAACGATGCCTTCACTCGCACCCACTTCAAGAACATGGTTGAGCCATTCTTGCGTGATGTACAAGGCCGCCGCGGTCTGTATGAATTCAAGGTGGTTTGTGATGAGTCGAACAACACGCCAGAAGTTATTGATACGAACCGCTTTGTTGGTGACATCTTCATCAAGCCAGCTAAGTCTATCAACTTCATCCAGTTGAACTTCATTGCTACACGCACTGGGGCTTCATTCGAAGAATCAATCTCAGCAAACGCCAACAGCTAAGAACAAGTCAACAAACAGAGGAACATAACAAATGGCTAAAATTTCAGAATTCAAGGCGCAGATGGTTCAGGGTGGCGCTCGCCCTAACCAATTCCGCGTCATTGTCAACTTCCCTACTGGTATCATCAATGGTACCACAGTGGCACAGAAGCTCCAATTTCTCTGCCACGCATCGAAGCTCCCTGCCTCTACGATCGAGAATATACCAATCAGCTTCCGCGGCCGCCCAGTAAACTTTGCTGGTGAACGCACTTACTCCCCTTGGAATGTATCGATCTATTGTGACAATGACTTCGTAGTTCGTAACGCATTTGAGAACTGGGCTCACGCTATTCAGAACACAGACTCCACGAGTGGTACACAGCAACCAGCTAAGTACCAGGTAGACATGACAGTTCAACAGCTTGATCGCATGGATCGTGTGGTTAAGCAGTACGACTTCCATGATGTCTGGCCAGCAGAAGTTGGTGAGATCGCACTTGACTGGTCTAGTAATGGACAGATCGAAACTTTCGATGTTCAATTCCAGTACAATTTCTGGGATAGTCCAGACATCCAAAACGGTACACTTGATTCTAGATGATCTGTCCAGAATCAGCAACGGTTTGTGGCCATAGTTTGAGCGTTAAATACATACACCAAACACAACAGTACTAATTAGATTATGGCCACAAACTTCAATTCAAGTCTCCAACGCTTCTTCGGGTTTAATCTGAATCCGAAGAACGAAGGGGATGTTGACGCGTCACCGATCCAGAAGATCAACGATGATGGCGCGGTTGTTACTGCTGCAGCAAATGGCTATTATGTATCCATGGACAGCGAGGTCTCGCTACAGAGTGAGCGTGATCTCATCAACCGATATAGAACTCTAGCACAAATGCCCGAGGTAGCCTTCGCTATTCAGAACATTGTGAACGAGGCAATCGTTATTGAGGGCGACACTGAGCCAGTCTCCCTTAGTGTTAATGATACTGACAAGAGCGAGCTCGAAAAAGAGAGCATTCGGGAAGCATGGGATGAAATCATCTCACTATCAAAATTCAACACCGATGGCTATCAAATCTTCGAGCGCTGGTATGTGGATGGAAAGATCTACTACTATGTAATTCTCGATGTTGAAAAGGGTGGCATCAAAGAAATTCGACAGATCGACCCACGCAAAATTCGCAAGGTCAAAACCCACACTCGCGAGATAAACGAGAACGGCATATCAGTAATTACTGGGGAAGAATCCTACTTCTCATACACCGAATCTGATTCGGCAGGAACCACATCAGCAGTTCGCCTACATGAAGATTCTGTTATCTACGCCCACAGCGGCCTGATTGATTCAGTATCGGCGCAGACCAATGTCAGCAGCGCCAGCAATTCAGTAGAAGTTCCCATCATCAAATCCTATATCCACGGAGCTATCAAGCCTGCGAACCAGCTACAGCTTCTGGAAGAGGCAATTCTCATCTATAGACTTGTGCGTGCCCCAGAGCGCCGAGCCTTCTATATCGACATTGACGGCATACCGAACGCAAAAGCCGATCAGTATATGAACGATATGATCAATAAGCTAAAGAATAAGGCTTCGTACGACGCCAGTACAGGTGTGCTGAATGAAGGCAAGCGTCACATGGCAATGATCGAAGACTTCTTCTTGCCACGACGCAACGGAAAGTCCACAGAAATAACAACGCTACCGGGCGGACAGGGTCTTGGTGATCTGAATGATCTGGAGTACTTCCGCGACCGTCTAATCAATTCTCTATATGTGCCGAAGGCTCGGTACCAAGCGGATGCAGGGTTCCAGATAGGAAAATCAGATGCTGTCTCTCGCGATGAGATAACCTTTAATAAATTCATCACGAAGCTAAGAAACAAATTCAACGACTTCCTATATGGTATGCTACGCATCCAGTTGGTGTCTAAGGGTATCATAGAGAATACCAACGAGGCTTGGAACAACCTCAAAACCGATCTATCCATCACATACAACACTGATAACTACTTTAGCACGCTCAAGGAGTTGGAAATTTTGACATCTCGCCTGGCAGTAATGGGCGATGCAGACTCATACACTGGTAAATATCTAAGTAAGAAATACCTCTCTACTCATGTTCTGGGTCTGACTGAAGATGAATTCGCGCAGATGGAAAAACAGATCAGAATTGAAGCTGGTGATGAGGTAGAAGAAGAGGATGACGACGACGGTGGCTTCGGAGATGACTTCGGTGGTGGAGATGACTTCGGTGATGGAGGATTTGAGCCAGCTGAGAGAGGTCTAGACATGGGTGGTGGCGATGACTTTGGTCAAGACACTGGTCCAGAAGAGCCCAACTTTGATCAAGACCCAATACAATAATTTACAAGGTAAACCATGGCAGAAATTTCAATCACAAAACGACAGCACGACGCCGTAATCACAGTCACCGGGACTGGTGCAGTTACGGTTACCCTCAATGATCTTCGCACTGCAGATCAGGTAGCAAGAGGAGACACCGTGACTAAGAGCGAGATCACCGCAGCTGGTTGGGGTTGTGGCGCGAGTACAGGCACTGTAGTTAAAAACTCAAAAGTGGTTGTGGCTGCACCAGGAAGCGGCCAGCTCATGTTTAACCGCGACTTCGGTACCAGCCTTGGCATAGAAGGTGGTAGCAATTATGTTATCGATGCCGCTGGAGGTACCATTGTACTTCGCGTATCTAAGAATGTAGTCTTGGCTTAAGGAACGAAAATGTTTTTAATCAAAGAGTCAATCGAGAGCAAACTTCTACTCACTGAGTCTGCTGGCACCGCGGGGCAGAAGTTTACCTATATGGAAGGCATTTTTGCACAGGCAGAGAAGCCCAACCGCAATGGCAGAATCTATCCACTCGGTGTAATGAAGCCTTCAATGGAGCTGTACATCAACGAGTATGTGAAAAAGAATCGCGCACTAGGTGAGATATCTCACCCAGAGCAACGCCCAGACGCAAGCCCACAATTCGCCAGCCACTTGATTACAGAGCTACAATTCCGAGGGAATGATGTATATGGAAAAGCCCGCATCATTGAAAATGCCAACGGACAGATATTAAAAGGTCTCCTAGCATCTGGCGTTCAGATGGGAGTATCCACTCGTGGGCTGGGAACAGTCACCGAGTCCAACACTGGCGTTAATATGGTCGACGATGGCTATGTCATCACCGCCATTGATGCTGTTGTTGACCCAAGCGGTATCGACTGTTTTGTCGATGCTATCAATGAATCCAGAGAGTGGCTAGTTACAGATGACGGCAAGATCATCGAGCGTACACAGCGTGCGCTAGCGAGTGGCAAACTGACTGAGTCTAAAAAGATTGAGCTATTCGCAGATTTTATTAGATCTTTGTAAATAAGAAGAGGTAACTATGACAGAAAAAAACAAACGCATCCTTTCAGAGATCAGAGCCCAAATGGCAGAGCTAGAAGCCATGTCCGAGAAAAACTCAGAAATTGTGCTTGGTGCTGAATATGATGAACTGAAAAAGACTCTGGACAAGAAGAAAGAAGATGAGTCCAAAGCTGGGGTAGCTACCGCGGAAGAAGATGGACAGAATCTATTCTCTGATAGTGACCTGGAAGATGTAGTGGTAGCAGCAGGGCAAGAAGACAAAGCTGCTACAGAAGATGATACTCCAGTTGATCCAGTTGATCCGGTGGATACAGAAGCATTAGAGACTGATTCCGAGGCTGAAGCGTCCACAGAAGATGCGGACCCAGTGGAAGATGAAGAAGATTCAATTGAAAATATTGCAGCAAGACGAAAACAAAAGATGACAAAAACTACAAAAGCAGAAAGCGTTGACAGTGCATTTGTTGGGTCTGAACTATCAGAATCAGCAAAGATCAAGCTACGCGCTGCAGTAAATACAAAAATAAATGAAAAGACAAGAATTCTTGAAGCACAGTTGAAAAAGACTGAGCTTCAAACTCGCCATAGACTTCGTGCTATGGAAGAAAAGGTTCTGGCAGAGGCTAAAAAGGTTGATGAGTATGCGAAATATCTGAAACTTGTTTCAGAATCTAGCAATGTGAAAAAGGCCAACACAGAACAAACTCCTAAGGCAATTGTGAAAAATGCAAGGATCGATGAACTTCGGGCCATCGAGAGACGCGCTATTCGTAACAAGGTGCTGCAGGAGCGTAGGCAGACACTGAGAGAGTCCACAAAACGAAAAGCCATAACTGAAAAGTTAGGAAAGGCAATCTCCCTATCGGAAGAAAAAGCTCGTCGAGTGGTAGCGGGTACAGAAGCCAGAAAGAAAATTAAAATTGATGAAGCGGACAACACACTGCGCAAACGCATTGCTGAACGCCGAGAAAAATTTCTGAACGAAAACCGCAACAATTCAACAGAACTGTTGTCCGAGGCTGATACACTGCTCACAGCAGCAGAAACAGCACCAGCATATACAGACGCACTGTTGAATAGTATCACTTTCTTAGATCGTATCTCCAACTAGTAATCTTATCAACCTTAAAAGGAAAATATATGACAAATCAAGTCATTTCGACTCAGGAACTCCTGAAAAAATGGGCTCCTATTCTAGAGCACAAATCTATGCCAGCGATTCAAGACGGTCAGCGTAAAGCCGACGTTGCGATGCTGTTGGAAAACCAAGCTCGTGAAGGTGGTCTTCGTGCCAACCTGATGAACGAGAATGCTGGTAACAACATGGCAGCTGGTACATCAAACGCTGGCTCAAGCGCTGGCTACGATCCAGTATTGATTAGCATCATCCGCCGTGCTGCTCCACAAATGATTGCCTACGACGTTATGGGCGTTCAAGCAATGCCTCAGCCAACTGGTCTCATCTTCGCTATGCGCGCACGCTATGGTAAAGATGGTGGTGTTAGCTATGGTGATGAAGCCCTGTTCGACTCTATCAAAAGTGGCTTCTCTGGCGCAGGTCTAGACGCTGGTGGAAATCAGCCATTGACTTACACAGCTTTGCCAGCAGCGGTTACACAAAACGCAACTTATGCAACTGGTACTGGTATGACAACTGGTGCAGCAGAGGTTCTTGGTAATGCAGGAACTCCATTTGCTGAAATGAGCTTCTCATTCGATCGTGTGACGGTTACGGCCAACACTCGTAAACTGAAAGCTAGCTACTCTATCGAACTTGCACAAGACTTGAAAGCTCTTCACGGTCTTGACGCTGAAGGTGAATTGAGCACAATCCTTTCACGCGAAATCACTTCTGAAGTGAACCGTGAAGTATTGGGTTCGATCTACAAAGATGCGGTTATCGGTGCTAGCACCACAACCGTTCCTGGTCTATTCGACTTGGATGTTGACTCTTCAGGCCGCTGGTCAGTTGAGAAATTCAAGGGTCTGATGTTCCAAATCGAACGCGAAGCCAATGCAATCTACATGGACACCCGTCTCGGAAAAGGTAACATCGTTATCTGCTCTGCTGACGTAGCATCTGCTCTGAGCATGGCTGGTCTGTTGGATTACAACTCTGCAATTAGCGGTAAAGAACAACTGAATACTGATGTAGCTGCCCACGGCACTTACGCTGGTGTCCTGAACGGTCGCTACAAAGTGTATATCGATCCTTACCTCAGCACTGCTGGCGACAAGCATGTAGTGGTTGTAGGCTACAAAGGTGGTAACCGCTTTGATGCTGGTAAATTCTACTGCCCATACGTACAGCTGCAAGCTTTGCGTGGTGGTATTGATCCAGCTACAATGCAGCCAGTTATCGGTTACCAAACTCGCTACGGTTTGCAAGACAACCCATTCGCGAAAAACGGTGCTGGTAAAAACGTTTACTACCGTAAATTCTTGGTTGGCAACTTGCTAACTTCGTGATCGACTTGAAAGTAGCCCTCCACAGAGAGGGCGCTTCATGTGCCTATTGGCATACTTTAAGGGACCTTCGGGTCCCTTTTTTGCACTGCATTAAATACTACACAACACCACTGGAGCGAGAAAAGAATGATCAAGAAGAAACCTTATAACACTGGCGACCTAGCAGAGAGCGTCTTTGCCTGTGGCGTGGTAGCAAAATTCCTAGCCATGCGCACAGGGCGAGCAGTGGTCGTGGAGGATATCTTCGAGGTTATTGCCACAGTCTGTGGCAAGTCATCAACTACCATTCTCAAAGAGAAGGCCGCAGCACCAAACCAGACAGTCAAGTACAACCACACCTGGGAAATACAAAGCGAATCCACTGGTGCAGTGCTAGTCCACATGGACCTGCATCTGAATATGGCGCAATCCAACAACGCTGTGTTCCGACAATTCAAACATGCAGCAGAAACCTTTGGCGATGCATCCCTAGAGCGTGTGTTGACAGGAACCATTAAGTATGTAAACTCTGCGCCAGAACTGAATCGAGAAGTCGGGCTCTATGTCAAGCGAGCACTGTCTGAAAAGAAGGAAGCAGAATTTGCAAAGATCATCATAGACTCTGATGGAATCTCTTGGGGTAAGACTGAAAAAGCTGATGTGAAAATCTCTGCAATCTTCACACCGGATGAAGGTGAAGACGAGACAATCGAGAAGAACATATCTCTTAAAACCTCTGGCATCAAACAGATTGCGCAGTATGCAGGTGGCGCTGGCAGCGGGGCGCTGAAGTCTCTAGCTAGCTCGCTAGGAGTCCCAAGTGCTGACGAATCGCTCAAGCACTCAAAGACCATGCAGACCGAGGACTATATCAGCAGCATTGTAACTGGTACATACAAATCCATAGCAGCTGGGTTCAATAAAGCCCCAGACGGAACCGCCAAGGCAAACAGTGCAGCAAAGTCCATCCTGAAATTTATGGCAGGCGGAACAGATGAGAAAGAATTCACACTCCTGAACCTGGATGGCGTTAGCACCAAAGTGATAGAGAAAAACAACATCAACATTGAAATCCTCTCTACTGCGAAGATGCGATACACCGGAGCCGACATCGAGCCGTCTATTCATATGGGTGATAGTGGCTTGGATGAGGCTAAGACTAGCACAGGAACAATGCAGGCCAGCCTATACCACACCCCAGATAGCTTGGCATATAGTGTGCGAGTAGCTGCTCCGAAACTAGAGATGACGGTCGAGATAAATGGCAAGGTAGTACCTATCCTATCTATTCGATCGAAGGCTGAGTTCTCCTCTAAGCGAGTCTCTGCTCTAGATGGTATGCTGACGCTAAGTTACGGTGCGGACGAGATCACGCTGCCAGAGGGAACGAAGTCATATGGCGCATATATACGGAACTATGTAGAGATTGTCCCCAACAATTTCTCAAAACTATTTGAGCCAACCAATAAGGAGTAAGCATGATACCAGCTAGCTGCCCGTCACCAGGAGTCTTAGACCCGTTGCGTGTCAATGGGTTCAAGTTTAACATTGCAAAGCTACCGGAGATTACATACTTCATCTCCCGCGCGGCTATACCAAGCATCTCAATTCCTAGCGGAACCACCAATACCCCACTGAGTGACATAAAGCATCCAGGCGACAAGCTAGACTATGCTCCGTTTACTATTGAGTTCCAAGTAGACGAGCAGATGCGCAACTGGAATGTGATCTACTTCTGGATGCTGGGTCTCGGCTTCCCAGAGGACCACGCACAATATGAACGCTGGTTGAACTTGGACAGAAATCAGCTCGGTAGAAACCCAGCAGCCAAGCAAGTATCAGATGCATATCTCATGCCACTGAGTTCTTCAATGCAGCCGTTGCAGACCTTTACCTTTGTCGACCTGTTCCCCACATCCCTATCTGGTCCTGACTTCGATGCAACCGATACGGACAACTCCATTGCAAAGGCGTCCGCCACATTTGACTATTCTTACATAAAGACATCGTCTCCGTGGATTGAGTAAGAGTCGCAGAGGAATACATACCACCGCCATCTCCTCCCCCTTAAAGAAATTATACCACACTTTCTAAAATCCGAGGTCTTCAGCTCTCGAGAGCAGATAAATAGATCTATACTATGATGGAATGATTGGTGAAATTATGCGAACTCTCGAGATACTTAAAGCTGCATGGGCTACGGACTGCCAGATCGATGAGCTGAATCTCCAAACCGCGGTCTCTAGAACCCCAATACTACATTCGGCCTACTTGGACGACTTAGTTCAGTACAAGCTCCGCCTGACTAAGATCGAGCATGACCAGTTTGAGTACAAGGCTAGACGCAGCCGATACTACCGCGGCGAGATGACTAAGGAAGAGTTGCTAGAATTCGGCTGGCCGCAATGGCAACACCGAACACTCAAGGCAGATATCGAGGCTCTCATCTATGCAGAGTCGGACTTTCAGAAGCTCATGGCTAGAGAATCCTACATCCGCACTAGTATCTATTTTCTAGAGTCAGTGCTACAAGAAATCCGCGCCCGCAGCTTCCACTGCAAGAACCTTATCGAGTGGCTGAAATATCGAGCAGGTGCGTGATATGACAGACCTAGTAAAAATAAAAGTCTTCAACTCCTCACACCTCCGCGTTGAGGCTAGTCATGAGGTGCAGAAGCACATCTCAGACTTCTTCACATTCTTCTCACCAGGGTATAAGTTTTCCCCAAAATACAAGGCTGGTATCTGGGATGGCAAGATTCGCGTGTACAATATGGTCAGCAAACTTTTACCGCTGGGGTTGTTAGCAACACTGATGCGGTTCTGTACCAAGTCTGGCTACAGCCTAGAAGTCGATCCAGGACTAAACCCCTATCACAACTTAGACTTGGCGCATCTCGACGAGTTCATTGCTAGTCTAAATCTCCATGCCCGTGGCAAGCCAATTGAGGTAAAACAGCACCAGCTCGATGCAGTCAGAACCGCACTGCGCAAGCGTCGCAGCCTGTTACTGAGCCCGACTAGCAGTGGTAAATCTCTAATTTTGTATATATACATTAGATATCAGATTGAGCACTTCGGCCACAATGTAGTTCTCATGGTTCCCACCACGCAGCTAGTTGAGCAAATGTTCGAGGACTTTAAAGAATATTCCTCTGGAAACGATTGGAATGTCGAGGACAATGTTACTAAGATCTATAGTGGCCAAGAGAAACGCTTAGATCGGCGTCTAATCATCTCAACTTGGCAATCGATATATGCCATAGCAAAACGCAATAAGAGCCTCCTAGACGATCTAGTCGAACAGACACAGGTCCTATGCTGCGATGAGGCTCACCAATACAAGGCTGCTGAGATCATGGACCTCTGTGCACAGTTCAAAAACTCTCCATGGAAGCTAGGCGTGACCGGCACCATCGACGACGCGAAGATCAATGTCTTGCAGCTTACAGGCCTCTTTTCCGAGCCCTATACGGTAACCACTACCAAGGCGTTGATGGAGTTGGGAATAGTCTCTGATTTGGAGATTGAGATTCTTCTGTTGCAGTACCCCGACTATGTGAAGCAGGGAATTGTGCGCGGTTTGAAGTGGGAAGATGAGATCAATTTCTTAGTGGCCAACAATACCCGCAACACCTTTATTGCTAACCTCGCCACTAATCTGAAGGGCGTCACTCTGGTGCTGTTTACCTTTATCGATAAGCATGGGGATGAGCTCTATAGCATGATGAAGAAAAATTGCACCGACGGCAGCCCCGTGGTTAAATATGTACATGGGACTAGCGCAGTCAAGGACCGAGAAGAAGTTCGTAAACTTGCCGAGCTCGGTGGGGATATAGTAATTCTTGCCTCTAGTAGTATCTTCAGCACTGGGACAAGCATACCTTTAATTGAGAACATCGTCTTCGCAATGCCGACCAAGTCTTCAATTCGAGTACGCCAATCAATAGGTCGAGGTCTCAGACTCCATGAGAATAAAACCAAGTGCGTTGTGTACGATATTGCTGATGACCTGAGGTCTGATAGATTCATGAACCGCACTTACGAGCATATGCTACAGCGGATTGAGATATATCAAAAGGAGGAGTTCAAATACTCCTTAAGGAATTTGCAATTGGAGTATGAGAAAGATGCATCAGGTGCAATATTCCTCTAAGTGAAAATGCAAAGGCTACTCTGCCGACCGCCACCATCTCCTTCTTGTTTTTCTTCTAAAGACCTTCTTAAAGGTATTATACCATACTTTTTGCGTTAGAACCGAGGCCTCGCGCGTTCCGCGTACTAAATCGCAACTTTTACATAAATTTACAAGATTGTTACATAAATTTACAAAGGTTTACAGGATTTTAACACTTAAGACCTCAGGATGGACTTTTCCCCACTGGTCGTGTTACAATAGAGAAATAGACTAGCGATGGTCAGTGGCAAGAGTCAAATAGAAATTATGGAGTGCTATGGCAACGAAGAAGTATATTAGAGAAAAGTCCAAAGACTTTGATGCACATTTTGTAGATCAATTCAAGATGAAAGAGGCGTTGACCGTCTACTATCATGCCTGCAACGAAGCTGAGGCAGCAGGTCTCGAGCAGCCACCAATACCAGATTACATTGGCGAGTGCTTTCTCAAGATGGCTCGCAAGCTAGGTAACAGATACAATTTCCGCAACTATTCTTACCTCGATGACATGATTGGCGAGGCGGTTATCAAGTGCATGAAAAAGGTCCGCAAGTTCGACCCTACTAGAGGCACAAGTGCTTTCTCATATTTCACCTCTGTAATTTGGTGGGAAATGATAGCAGTCCTGTCTGAAGAAAAGAAGATGGTCTATACCAAGAATCGCGCCTTCCTATCTGGTGACCTAGAATCATACTCGATGGAATTTGATGATGACCAGAAGATGCAGTTCACCCAATTCGTGGACACGCTAGATATTGGTCCAGATGCGCTAGGCGCGAAGAAGAAAACTCTAACGCCAGACCAGCGCCGCAAAAGAAAATTCGATGCCACACCAAGTCCTCTATTTCCAGATGAGCCTCTGGTCGATGATGTCGATGATGTCGATAGTGAATTCTTGGATGCAGATTTGGTTGAGGACGAAGACCATGAGCGCTTAGATGTCTTAAGCCTAAAGGCAGTTCCTACTGATGATGATGGATTCGAGATACCAGTTCCACCAAGAGATATCTTCACAATCAAAATCAAATGAGCAAAGTAATTATTCTGGGTGACCTGCACCTCGGTGCACGCAACGCCTCATCACACTTTTCCGACTACTTCAACTCCTTCTTCCGAGACCAACTCTATCCCTATTGCGGCCGCAACGGGATAACGGACATCATACAGTTGGGGGATTTGTTTGATAGCAGGACCAATATCTCGCTTAAGGCTTTTCACCGCAGCAAGTCTGTCTGGTTTGACGAGCTACGCGCCCGTGGACTCACAATGTACACGCTGCTGGGGAATCATGATATTCACTATCGCGAGTCGCTGCTGATCAATTCGCCTGAGCTTTTCTTGGGTGAGTATTCTGATTGTGTTAAGATTATATCAAAGCCAACTCAGATTAAAATTGATAGCATGACAATTGACCTCTTGCCTTGGATCTGCAAGGAAAATTTTCAAGAGGTCTCAGACTTCATCCAGCGCTCAGACAGAGGTTCTATAGTGTGTGGACACTTTGAATTTTCGGGGTTTAAGATGCAAGCCAACTCACCAGAGGTCGGCAGTATTGATGTCGAGGCTCAATTGTTCTCGCAGCTATACGGCAAGGTTCTTAGTGGACATTACCACACACGCTCACAGTCTAAGAATATTCTCTACACCGGAATTCCATACGAGATCACTTGGTCAGACTTTAACGACCCGAAGGGCTTCCATGTCCTCGATACCCATACGGGTGAGTTGGAGTTCATCACCAATCCCGATAGCATGTTCTTCCGCGCTGTGTTGAGTAAAGACCAACGCCCCTCAGACTTTATTCACCTTAGTGGTAAAATAGTCAGAGGGTTTTATGACTCGTCTGTGTTTAGTGATAAGGAGGTCGAGACCTTCTGCACCCGACTGCGGTTGATCAATCCGTATAATTTGACTCTGCATGATACAGCCCAGACTGGCTTGGCACCAGATGGCGATGTTAGCGATAGGATTCTCAGCCTCGATACGAAGCAGTTCATCTCGTCCTTTATAACCGAGCACTTCACCCACGATGCCGATATGCTAACCAATATTCAAGCTATCATGGACGAGGCCTATGCAGAGGCGCTTACAATTATTCCTACACTAGAGTGAACTATATATGTTGAATTTCCTAGGCCTAAAGGTCAAGAACTTTGGCTCATTTGGCCATGCAGGTACTGAGATTGATTTGACCATGGGACTAGTCCTCGTGCAGGGCAAGAACGGGTCTGGTAAATCTACCATCATCACCGACGCACTAACCTTTGTCCTATATGGCAAGCCGTTTAAGAAAATCAAACTCCCTCAGTTGATCAACAATATCAACGGTCGCGAATGCGTCGTCGAGCTCACCTTTATGGTTAGTGATAGCGGATCGCTTTATAAGATAGTTCGAGGCATGAAGCCCGCTATATTTGAAATCTACAAAGACGGAGTCCTTATTACTCAAGAGGCTGCGACTCGAGACTATCAGGCCTTCTTGGAGCACGAGATTCTGAAGGTCTCTTATCGAGCCTTCACCCAAATCCTAGTTATGGGCAGCGCACAATACACGCCGTTCATGCACCTTAGCCCAGCTAACCGTCGCCTGTTTGTTGACGAGTTGCTCGACCTGCAGGTGTTGAGCCTCATGTCTCGCATTGTCAAGACCAGGATTCAAGACGCCGATCGCTCTATGATTGAATCGACCACGCGCCTTGCTAGTCTAAAATCTGAGGCTGAGAGTAAAAAATCTCTGCTAGCAGCTAGCATTAAGCACGCAAACGATCGCCGTGGACAGATGGATGCCTCTGTTGGTGAGATTGAACAAGCGCTTGCCGAGGCTCGGACTGTCAGCGCCGTGTGGGAGGCTCGCTATGCAGAGGCCTCTGCCAGTCTGAAGGGCTTGGCGCCAGACTTGTATGGAATTTCCTATGAGGTAAAGAGCAAGGCCTCGCAGATCAATAAGCTACGGACAGAGGTCGAGGCTATATCAAATCTTGAGAATTGCCCGACCTGTTATCAAGGCGTTGGTGATAGTCACAAACACGCCATCAACGATAAGCTGCAACTGTTGGTAGATGCTGCCGAGTCTGAGTTAGATATCTTGAAGGCAAAAGAGGCGCAGTGCAAGCTGGATTCAGCAGAGTATGATGAGAAGGTAAGGCGAGTATCGGATGCCAAGTCTGAGATGACGTCAAGAAGTTTTCGAGTTCGCGAACTCGAAATGCAGCTGGAACAGACCAAGCTTCAGACCTCGCGCCATGATGAGTACTCTGCACAGGATATTGATCGTCTGCGCGATAGTGTGAAGGAGACCGTTGCAGTGGCTATGGAGACGCTTGAACACCGAGATGCCATGAGTACCAAGCTAAAGTACTTAAACGCATCTAAGGACCTCCTACAGGACAGTGGCATTAAAAGTCGCATCGTCAAGTCTTATTTGCCTATCATCAACAAGCATGTGAATGAAATCCTATCGAAGCTCGATCTGTATGTTGAGTTCTCACTTGATGAAAATTTTAGCGAGACCATTCTCCAGCGCGGTCGCGACGATATGTCCTACAACTCACTGAGTGAGGGCGAGAAGCGCCGAGTGGATTTGGCAATTCTCTATGCATTCCGACAGCTGTGTGTGATGAAAGCCTCAGGCGGAATTAGCCTAGTTGTCTTGGACGAGATGGATTCTGGCTTGGACTTTGAAGGTCGGGCGCAGTTCGTTGATTTGGTTCGCGACATGAGTCCTAATGCCTGGGTAATTTCCCATGCAATTCGAGGCTCTGGCTTAGAGCCGATGTTTGACAAAATTGTTGGCGTTCATAAGATCGGCAACTTCACGGTGATCAGTGAGGATTGAGGCCTCATTGTGTAGATTTTACTTTTCCACCAGACCGTGTTAAAATTACATGGTGGAATTCACTAACCCTTGGAGATTTAATCGATGAAATTATCAAAAGAAACTATTGCGCTGCTGAACAACTTTGCAGCTATCAACCAAAATTTAGAGCTCAAGCCGGGTGGCATGATTGAGACTGTTGCCCCGGAGCGCAATATCCGCGTCTCAGCAAAAATTGCAGAGGAGTTCGAGACTCCGTTCTACATCTATGACTTGACTACATTCCTTGGAGTGCTGGGTCTGTTGCCAGATGCTGAGTTGAATTTCATCCAGAATGCAGTTGAGCTTGTCGAAGACGGCCGCAAAATCCGTTACGGCTGTGCTGAGAAAGACATCTTGGTTTTGCCTAGTGGCGCTGGCTCTCCTCCAATCGCGGAGTATGCAAAGTTCAATATCGATGATAGTACAATTTCTGCTATCAAAAAAGCCGCAGCAATCTTTGCAATGCCTAATGTCCGCATCAGCGGTAATGGTAAAAAGATCACTGCTTCGGTTATCGACTTGAAAAACCCTAGCTCAAACGCCTACGATGTAGACCTCGGCAAAACCGACAAGACTTTTAATGCAGACTTCTTGGTCTCGACATTCAAGATGATCAGTGGCGATTATACGGTTCAGTTGGACAAGAAATTTGTCTCACTCTGGACCCTTACTGACGATAGTTATGTTATGGCAATTGCGATGACTCAGACGAGTTCATTTAGCTAAATTGGCTCGCCTGGGCTAGTCCCAGGCCTTTTTCATTTCTATTTTAAGCGGTAATAATTATGACAGACTTCCTGAATGAAAACTCTCCAACACTTGGCTGGGTGTGGGCAGAATCGTATCGACCAAAGACTCTTGACGAGTGCATCTTGCCAGCAGCAACAATGAAGCAATTAAAAAGCATGGTGGAGAGTAACAGCGTTCCACACTTGCTGCTAAGTGGCAACGCTGGGATTGGCAAGACTACAGTAGCCCGAGCACTAGTGCATGATATGGGTGGCGAGATGCTTTTCATCAACGCATCACTAGAGTCAGGTATCGATACAATCCGCAACAAGGTAATGAAATTCTCTAGCGTACTGTCACTAGAGAATAAACCCAAGTTCTTGTTGTTCGACGAGTTCGATGGTTTATCTCGCCAAGCCATGGAGTCGCTCCGTGGAATTATTGAAGAGTTCAAGAATGTTCGCTTCTTCTTCACCTGCAACTACAAGAACCGCATCATCGATGCTATCATTTCTCGTACCACAGAAATCAATTTCTCATACAGTACTGAAGAAAAGCCCAAGCTCCAAGTCCGCCTACACCGCCGCATTGTGGATATCCTTACTAAGGAGGGTGTTGAGTTCTCACCCACGGTGGTTGCAATTCTCATCAACAATTACTTCCCAGATATCCGCAAGCTGCTAAATGTCTTGCAGTCTTATAGTGCTGGTGGTGCAATTGATGAGGGAATCCTAACGAACCGTGAGAATTCATCTGTTGATGAGTTGATTGCAATCTTGAAGAGTAAGAAATTTGCAGAGATGCGTCGTTGGGTTGCTGTGAATAGTGACATTGATTCGACTCAGATTTTCCGCACCCTCTACGAGCGCAGCTCCGAGCTGTTGGACCCAGCATGTATACCTCAGGTGGTTTTGACCTTGGCTGAGTATAGCTTCAAGCTCACTCATAGCGTTGATGCCGAAATCGTAACAGCTGCCGCTCTCACAGAGATTATGGCAGCTGCGGTTTGGAAGTGATATGAGCAAGTCGCCATTTGATTACATCAACAACATCTCGACTAGTAGAAATTCTATTTGGGATGATGAGAGCCCCGCTGACTGGAATAGTTTTATGGTTACGCGTGGGCTCTCGATGTACCCCGACACCATACTGTACGCTCAGGTGATGAACGAGAACGCACAGTATGCTCTGCCAAAGATGCAGTATGACTTTTTTCGGACAGTCATAAATAATAAGAAGAAAAGATTTGCAAAGTGGCATAAGGCGAGTAAGAGAGATGATATTCGAGAGCTGTCCGAGTTTTATGGTTTAACTACTCGGCGACTTGAACAGTATTTGTCAATCATGTCTGAACAGGATATTTCCGCTATGGCCGCGCTCATGTACAAAGGCGGAAAACAAAAATGATTGAATTAGCACGCGAAGAAAGTGACAAACTGTCCGAGGCGGTAGACTGGAATTTTGATATGATCCAGGAGGTTGTCTTGGGCTCGCCAGATGACTTCTTGAAGATTAAAGAAACCCTCACACGCATCGGCATCACCGTAAAGGGTGAGAACACTCTGAACCAGTCTTGCCACATCCTGCATAAGAAAGGTAAGTACTATATTGTATCCTTCCTGGAAGTATTTGCTCTCGATGGTAAGCAGGTGAATATGAAAATCTCCGACATCGCTCGGAGAAATACTATAGCGCAGATGTTAGAGTCTTGGGGGTTATGCCGAGTAGTTGAGAATCTCAACACACCTCAGTATAAAATCCCAATCAGTGGGCTGAAGGTTATCGCATACCGAGATAAGGCTAACTGGAACTTTGTGTCTAGATGTAAACTCGGTAAGTGATAGCTCTATATCTCCACACAGCCAATGTAGCTAGAATCTATCTGCTACATTGGCTTTTTAGACTCAAGTCCTGGCGAGTACAAGTATCGCTCTAGTGTGATATAATAGATTTTTATCATGAGGTCATTACCATGTTTTTCCTTGATATTGAGACCCTCTCCACCAAGCAGGATGGAGTCATAGTCAGCGTTGGTCTGGTCTACATAGCCAACACAGACCCCAAGCCATTTGCAGATATCCTTAAGGATTCAATCTTTGTAAAGTTCGATGCAGCCCAACAAAAGGCGCTCCACCGCAAGGCTGACAAGTCTACTATGGATTGGTGGAAAAAGCAAGACCACGACACGCTCAAGCGTAATGTGCTTCCATCACCAGATGACCTTTCTCCAATGGATGGCATCACCGCTTTGAAGAAATTTATCTACGAGAAGAGTGGACGCATCACAGGGCACACTTGTTTTACTCGTGGCGGTATGGATGCGATGATGCTCGATCACCTCTGCATAGATTCACTAGAAGTCAAGCCACTGTTCCCGTACTGGGAGTATCGTGATGTTCGGACAGCGATTGAATTTCTCTACCCCCACAACGAAAGGTCCTATGTAACCATTGATGAAGAGCGGTGCCCAGGCGCCAATGCATATATGGCTATGAAGCACAGTCCAGATATAGATGCGGCTCTTGATGCTGCTATGATTTTGTATGGGGTATAAATGAGATTTTACACGAATGTTAGTATCGTTGGTGGCAAGATTGCGGTTCGAGAGTATTCAGATGAGACAGGAAGCAGAGACTATAAGCTCTCTGCATCGCCATCACTCTACATGGGGTGCGACTCTAGTGTAGCGGATATTCAGACACTGTATGGCTCGTCTGCAAAAGAGGTAAAATTCGATTCAATCTGGGATGCCCGCGAGTTCATAAAGTCGTACTCCAACACTACTGGTGCGGATATCTACGGCCAGCAAAACTTTGTTCTTCAGGCTATCAACCAACAGTACACAGGTGATATAAAATTCTCGGCTGATAAGATATCTGCTTGGTCAATTGACATCGAGACCAAGTTACCTGTAGATGAAAACGGTCGCCCGTCGGGGTTCCCTGATACTGAGACTGCAAATGCAGAGATTACAATCATCTCTATGCAGCGCATTCGTGACGGCGCCACCTATACCTTTGCTAGCAAAGAGTATCCCGGGCCAGGCGAGCCCGATTGTCGACAATATGTAAACGCCGGGTCAGAGGAAAATCTTCTTCGACATTTTATTCAATTCTGGCGAGAGATGAAAGTCGATGTCATCACCGGCTGGAATATCGATGGCTTTGATATTCCGTACATTGTCAACAGATGCAATTTGATTGTTGGTGAGCAAGTCACCGCGCAGCTTTCGCCATGGGGTCAAGTCGAAATCAAGAAAAAGCGACTCTCTGGCGCATTCGGTAAAGAGGAGTTGGCTGTCACTATTGCTGGCGTCTCAATACTAGACTATCTTGCCATGTACAAGAAGTTCACTTTCGGTAATCATGAATCCTACTCTCTTGGCGCAATCGCTGAGGAGGAACTCGGCATGGGCAAACTCGACCACAGCGAGCACGCCAACTTCAATGACTTTTATGATAACGGCTTCAAAAAATATGTCGACTACAACATCCGAGATGCCGCGCTAGTAAAACTCCTGGATGACAAGCTACAGCTGCTGAATTTGATTTATACTGTCGCCTTCATGGCAAAGATAAATTTCAACGATGTGTTCAGTCCAGTAAAAACCTGGGATGCTATCCTACACAACAGGCTGCTCTCAGAGGGCAAGGTTGTTCCATTGAAGGAGCGAAACCCCGACGGTGACAAGAGTATCGAGGGTGCGTATGTAAAAGACCCTCGTGTCGGTATGCATGATTGGGTGGTCTCGCTTGATGCGACCAGTCTGTATCCATCTATCATGATGACAATGAACATCTCGCCTGATACTTATCTCGGCATCGATCGCTCAGTTAATCTTGAAGGCCTTCTTCGCGGTGAGTGTGATTTTGTATTCCCGAATGACAACAGCTGTGCTGGCGTTACTGGAGTTGCTTTTGATACCTCGCGCCGAGGAATTATTCCTCAGATTGTTCAAGAGTATATGGTCCACCGAAAGACCGCAAAAGGCTCCATGCTGAAGCACGAGCAAGAGTATGAGGATGCAAAAAATGCCAAGGCGCCAGCAGCCCGCATGAAAGAATTAGAGGCTTCTATTGCCTCTCTGGATGCTATGCAGATGGCGTACAAGATTTTGCTGAACTCGCTTTACGGTGCCATGGGAAATTCTGGCTTCCGATTCTTTAACTCCAACATTGCTGAGACCATCACTCTCACTGGGCAGTATGTTCTTAGGTCAATTGAGGAAAAAATTGATAGTAAGCTGAACGCACTCTTCAAGACCAGTGATGTGAAGTACTTGATCTATATTGATACGGACTCGGTGTACTTTAATCTTAAACCCATTGTAGATAAGTTCCTCTCTGGTAGAACGGATGAGCAAATTGCCACTGCACTTGCCAAGGTAGTGATGGACCAAATTCAACCCTGCGTGAATGAAATTGTCTCTGAGTGCTGTGCCCGAATGAAGGCGTATGAGAATAAATTGTTCTTCAAGCTCGAGGCTATCGGTGACAAGGCTATCTGGTTGGCTAAAAAGAAATATGTCATCCGCGTGTTCTCCAACGAGGGTGTAGTTTACAAGAAGCCAAAGTTCAAAATCATCGGGCTCGAGATGATAAAGTCATCCACACCTAAATTCGTCCGTGGCAAATTGGGCGACTTGCTCCCAATGGTTTTCGACCAACCAGAACATGTTCTGCAGGAATTTATCGAGGACGCTCGCAAAGAGTTCTTCAAGCTCCCTGCGCATGAAATTGCCATGCCTCGTGGCGTGAATGAGTTGAACAAGTATCGTGGCACTGAACACACGCTATGTGCCAAGGGCACTCCGATACATGTCCGCGGTGCTTTGGTCTACAACATGATGATCGAGAAGTTGAATCTCAGCCACAAGTATGCACCAATTCCGAACAGCGCCAAGGTGAAATATCTCTATCTGCGTGAGCCTAATAAAGCTAGACAGAATGTGATCAGCTTCCCTGTGGATTTGACACTTCCGCCAGAATTCGGCCTAGATGATAGCATTGACACATACGCCATGTGGGAGAAATCAATGATAGCTGGCGCAGATATCCTGGTCAGCCCTATCGGCTGGACTACCGAGCAACGCACAGTCATGTTCTGAGACCTTTGATTGGACTTTTACCCCTGGCTGATATATAATTGAACCTAACCGCAAAGGAACCCCAAATGAGCAGTATGATGGAACGACTGAAGAAGAACGGCACCTTGAAAGAATCTTCGGTGCTTACGGACAGCATCATGATGAACAACATTGATGAGACTGTGACCGAAGTCCCGGCGATTAACCTCGCCTTGAGTGGATCGTTTACTGGTGGTATGCGCTCTGGTATTCTTACCATTGCTGGCCCCAGCCGCCACTTTAAGAGCATGTATGCACTGATGATGGCATCGGCTTACATGAAGAAATATCCCGAGGCCGTGCTGATGTTTTATGACTCAGAGTTCGGTTCTCCTATTGAGTACTTCCAGAGTGCTGGGATCGACCCATCACGCGTTTTGCACATGCCTATCAAGAATTTGGAAGAACTAAAGTTCGACCTCGTCAAGCAGCTGGATGCTCTCAAGCGAGGTGATCGCGTCTTTATTCTGATTGACTCTATTGGAAATTTGGCCTCTGTAAAAGAAGCCACCGATGCCTTGGATGGAAAAGGCACAGCCGATATGAGCCGTGCCAAATACCTCAAAGGCCTGTATCGCATCATCACTCCTTACTTGCGTATGCGTGATATTCCTCTGGTACAGATTGCTCACATCTATATGAGCCAAGACCTGTTCCCTAAGGCTATCGTCAGTGGCGGCACTGGTATTGTTCTCTCATCAGACAATGTGTGGCTCGTATCCCGCAGTCAGGACAAGGACGGTACCGAGCTACAGGGATTCAACTTCAACATCAACATTGAAAAATCCCGATACACGCGTGAGCGTACTCGCATCCCAATTACAGTAAAGTTCGACTCTGGCCTCTCTCGATATTCCGGCCTCTTGGATATTGCTATTGACCTAGGCTTTATTGTCAAGCCTACCCAGGGTTGGTATTCTCGTGTGTTTGATGGTGGAGAAATCGAGGCTAAGAAATGGCGAGCCAAGGATACCGATACGGCAGCCTTCTGGGACCCAATGCTCTCCAACATTACTTTCCTTGCAGCCGTCGAGCAGAAATACAAAATCTCTAATGGCGCCTTGCTTGATGATGAAATTGATGAGGAGATGGACGAGGCTTGATAGACATACTTAAACTGGAAATGAAGTGCTATGATTGATGATTTAATTATTTCTGGTCTTATGAACAATGAGGAATTCACCCGAAAGGCGGTTCCTCATATTCAACCCGACTATTTTAGTGACCCTATAAAACGGGTCTTGTACAAACTGGCTTCTGCCTATTTCTCGAAATTTAACCGCCTACCGACTGCCGACGTTTTGAAGCTCGGCGTTGGTACGCAGCGGGATATCTCTGTGTCTGATCATGCTACAGTTTTTGCAATGATCGATGGCTACGGTATGAAGGCTCCTGAGAATGCCTCATGGCTTTTAGAGCAGACTGAAGAGTTCTGTAAAGAGCGCGCAATCTATAATGCCATCATGGATTCAATTGCCATTATAGATGGCAGCGATAAAGCCCGAACTGTCGAGGCCTTGCCCACATTGCTGCAGCAAGCCTTGGCGGTTTCTTTCAACACTGCCGTTGGCCATTCCTATATCGATGACGCATCAACGCGATTCGATGCTTATACGCGCGTAGACACCCGCTTGCCATTTAACATCCGTATTCTCAATACTATTACTGGTGGGGGTCTAGTTAAGAAATCTCTCTCGGTCTGGTTGGCCCAATCTGGTGGTGGCAAGTCACTGGTCATGACCCACATGGCTGCAGGGTTCCTAGCTGATAGTAAAAATGTGCTGTACATCACACTCGAGATGTCAGAAGAAAAAATCAGCGAGCGTATCGATGCCAACTTGATGGATGTTCGAATCGACCAGTTGGATAAGATGGGCAAGGATAGATTCTTGTCGAAGATTGATTCTATCCGTGAGAAGACTAAAGGTCGCCTCTATGTAAAAGAATATCCTCAGGGTAGAGCTCACACTGGGCACTTCCGAGCATTGCTCTCGGAGTTAAAGACCAAACAGAACTTTGTTCCCGATGTTATTCTTGTCGATTATTTGGGAATCTGCGCCTCGTCTACTATCAAGCTCGGTGGCTCGGTCAATACTTATGTGTACGCCAAGGCTGTGGCAGAAGAATTGCGTGCACTGGCTATGGAGGTTGACCTTCCTATTATCACTGCTGCACAGGTAAACCGCAACGGCTACAACAATAGCGATATGGACTTGACAGATATCTCAGATAGCTTGGGCATTGTGATGACTGCGGATTTGATTCTGGGTATCATTCGCTCTGAAGAGCTGGACGCTCAGGACCAGATTATGATGGTTCAGATGAAAAATCGATACAGTGACCCATCAAGTAACAAGCGCTTTCTGGTAGGGATTGACAGGGCGAAGATGAAATTATTAGACTTGGACTATGAGGATTCAGTAGCTGGCTTGATGAAAGAGCCTAACTACGCACCGCAAGCAGCCACGCCAGGATTTGTTTTGGCTAATCGTGGTGGCAAGAAAGACTTGAGCGGTTTATTATGAGTGTGAAATTTACAAAGGCGGAGCTGCTCGCTTCTATTGATAAGCACTTCCCATATGAAAAGTTCAACCCCGGGCAGAAAGAAGCTATTGCGTTTGCAGTAATCAACATTGCTGCTGGCAAGCAACATGTAATCTTGGAGCTGCCAACGGGTATCGGTAAGAGTATTGTAGCTACTACGATTCACAAGGTGCTGCGTGAAATTCAATCTTCAACTTGGCGCACTGCTGTGGTTACCGCTACCAAGGGGCTGCAGGATCAGTATGTCATGGAAGATAAAAAGGTCTTCTCTCTCAAGGGCAAGGCTAACTATCCATGCTCGGTGACTGCTGGTGTTTCTTATGGTAGTACTGATTGCAGAAAAAATATTTTCTCTGGTGCCTGCCGACCTGCCGTACAGTGCGAGTATGTAAAGACTCGAGACTACTGGACACACCGCGCCCCTCTGCGCCTTACCAATACCGCATTTCAGATTAAAGCTCCAGAGGCCATGATTGGTAGCCGATCTGAAGACAACTATACTCGTGCAAATCTCACCATCATCGATGAGTGCCACATGATTGACCAACACTTAGTGGACTATGCTTCTATCGTTTTGGTCCCAGAAGAGATGAAAAGAAACCTTGATGGCTTGCCTGAGTATGCCACGAGCACTTATTTCTCGGCATTCGTTGCTGATTTGTCTGAGTTCGAAGTCGGCAGTGTTTTGGATGTGTCCGCGCAATTGTCTGAAAAAATCACTAACTTATTGGATAAAGTAAATCCAATTCTCGACCGCATTAGCGCCGAGTCTTTAGATAGAGGCTTGGATGGTGATAGAAAATCTAAACTGGAGAGCTTGCACGAGGATTTGTCTCGCGCAGTGAGTGAGATTAAGAACATGTTTGATATTGGCGGTGAGTGGATTCTTGAGGAATACGCCTACGCACAACGCGTCAAGCTCGTTCCTATCTATGCTTATCAAGTCGCGCCTGTCAGCTTATTCTCAAAGTGTGACCAACATATCCATATGTCTGCAACAATCTGTGGCTCAGCTGAGTACATGAAAACTCTTGGCATTGACCCCGCCACAGCTGTGTATCTTTCTATGCCCAATCCCATTCCTGTGGAGAATCGAAGAGTCTATGTCCTTGACGCACTTAAGGTTAGTGGCGCATATGACGAAAAGAAATTATCGGAGGTTGTCGATAGTATCGTATCTAAGCACAGATCAGCTTCTCAGAATGGTATCATACATACGGTCTCTTTCAAGCTGGCAGAACAGCTTAAGGAGCGTTCTGCTCATAAGCGCAATATGTTGATTAGCAACAACCGTAAAGAGATTCTGAATTGGGTAAATTCGCCAAAGGGTAAATTAGTACTCTCTCCATCAATCGAGACCGGCTATGACTTTAAGGGTGACATGGCTAGGTATCAGATTGTGGCGAAGGTTCCATTTGAATATCTCGGTAGCCACTATGTCTCGGTCAATCTGCAGCGTAGTCCCAAGTGGTATGCCCGCCGCGCTATCCTGCGTATTGTTCAAGCCTGTGGTCGGTCGATCCGAGGTATCGATGACTGGGCAGTTACCTACATTTTAGATTCCAACTTTCGTAGATTGTATGATGACAATCAAGAGTTATTTCCACAGTGGTTTAAGGATTCAGTCGTACTGTGACTGACCAGTTATAAGAAAGAAAAGAAGACATATGATAAAAAGAATCATCAAGCGTAATGGCACCGTAGAGCGATTTGATATACTCAAGCCTGGTGGTTGGTTGCACTTCTGCGCGCAGTCGGTTGATCCAGATTTGGCGGACATTTCAGGAATTTTGATCGAGGCTTGTCGAGTCGGTGCTGAGGAAATGACTAGCTCGGAATTTCAGCGGCTACTAATCACAATTTCAATCTCTCGTGGAACTGACAGCTCGAATAAAATTGCTGGTAAGTTGTATGCCTCGCTTATGCAGAAGGAGATTTTCCCCAACGGACCCATTACGGTAAAGGAGCAAGTTACCAAGATGGTTGAAGCTGGACTCTGCCGCCCCGTGGACTATACGGACGCCGAGTATGAACGGATGCAAGCCGAGGTGATTGACCATGATCGCGACATGGACCTCAGTTACTACTCCCTACAGCACATTGTAACTAAGTATGCTCTGGGTGATAAAAAGAAAAAGGTCATCTACGAGACTCCACAGTTCGCTTGCTTGCGTATGGCCATGGAATTGGCTATGGATGTACCTGTAGCGCAGCGTGTGGATGAAGTTAAGGCATTCTATGACGAGTTGTCCTTCGGGCGTATCAATGCACCGACGCCTAACTGGAAGAATCTCGGGACTCATTCCCGCGGCCTCGCCTCTTGCTGCCTCTATGCCGTAGATGATACTGCTCGCAGCATTGCAGTCGGGCATACTATCGTAGAGACCATGACCTATATGTCTGCTGGTATCGGTGGTAAGATGATGATCCGAAGTGTTGGTGACCAAGTTCGCAATGGCTCGTTCCTGCACCAAGGCAAGCACCCATATCAGTTGGCTACTAAGGCGCTGACTAAGGCCAATCTGCAAGGTAGCCGTGGCGGTGCCAGCACTGAGTACATCGATGTGTATGACCCAGAGATTCGCACCATGGTGATGTATCAGAATCCCCGCACACCAGTGGATAAACAAATCCGTGGGATGCACTTCTGCGTGACCTTGAATCCATTCTTCGTGCAGCAGGCGTTGAAGGGCGAGGAGATATTCCTATTCAACTCATTCACAGCTCCCGCACTATATGCCGCATTCTCATCTGGTGACCATGACGAGTTTGAAATCGAGTATGAAAAGTGCTTGCGCGATGACTCGTTCAAGAAAACCTTTGTCAATGCCCGTGAACTGTTGATTCAGATTGGCAGTCAGTGCTGGGAAGTTGCGACAGTATATCTATTCAACATCTCCGAGGCCAATACTCACACTCCCTTCTCCGAAGTAATTTACACCTCCAACCTCTGCACTGAGATTACTAACCCCACAAAGCCATATCAAGACATGGTCGATCTCTATACACTAGACCACCACCGTGGCGAGGTAGGTCTCTGCTCATTGGGTGGGATTGTATACACGAGAATTCCCGAGAACGATGATGCTCAGTATCTTAAGAGTTGCAAATATGCCTTGAAGATGATTGACTACTGTATCCATAGCAGCCATTACGAATTGCCTCATGTCGGCTATACTGCTAAGATGAGAATGAACGCAGCTGTTGGGCTCTTGGATGTGGCTAATCACATGGCGCAGAAGTTTCTTCCCTACAATAGCAAGGCTGGTCTGATAGAGTTGCATAAGATTGCGGAGCGTCACTCGTATCACATGATCAGAGCTGCTTTGGAGTTGGGTATCGAGCGTGGTAATGCTCCGTGGATAAATAAAACTAAATGGCCTGCGGGGTGGCTTCCTATCGACACCTACAATCGAAATGTCGATAGCATTGCTAAATTCTCAAATGTCTACGACTGGGAAAAACTCCGCGCTGAAATTATTGACAACGGTGGGATTCGGTTCTCTAGCCTCGTTGCTCATATGCCAACTGAATCCTCCTCAAAGGCCGCCGGTGCCATGAATGGTATCTATCCAGCTCGTCAGTTGAGCATGGTTAAGACCGATGGCACCAATGCCGTAGAATGGACCGCGCCTGGTGGCGATGTCTACGGCGCTGGCTATCAGATGGCATGGGAGCTGTCTGTTGTTGAACAAGCAAAGTTTTATGCGATCTTCCAGAAATGGGCTGACCAGTCTATCTCTGCTGATTTTTATCGAGACCGCAGCAAAAACTTTGAAATCAAACACTCGGAATTGCTTGACGAGTTTGCAGCTTTTGTCTTCTACGGACTCAAGAGCCGCTACTACTCTAACAGCTTGACCGGGTCTTCTACCGATGACGAGAGCCAAGGTTCTATTGTCGGTAATTCTGGCGATTCTTGTGCTGGTGGGTCTTGTACTCTCTAGTCTAAGAATTGGGATTGTACTTATACCTTTGGGTATGGTACAATAGACTCTTATTAAACGAAAAGGAATTTATGAAATTGAAAACTTTTGCTCTAGCCGCTTTGATCGCCGCATCAGCCACCACCGCCGCCATGGCACAACCGTATGTGGCTGCTGGCGTTGCTCAGACCCATGTACAGGCTGCTGGCAAGCATACTGCTACTAAGTCAAATGTTGCTGTTGGTTATAATCTCGGCAAAGTCGGGCCAGTCTCTACAGCCGTAGAGTTGGATTACGCCTCAATGGGTCGACATGGTCTCGGAAACGATCGTACTAGCGCTATGGCTGTGAGCGCAATTGCTGCTTACCCTATCACACAGTCGATTGATGTCTTCGCACGCGCAGGCGTTGCCAATGTCAAGACAGGCTCTACATCTGATGTGACCAATGTCGTTGGCTTGGGTGCTACCTATAAGATTGACAAGAACTGGTCTGCTGGTGTTGAAGCCAAGCGTTACGGTCCTAGCTTGAATACTTATGGTGCAACAGTTAAATATTCTTTCTAAGATATTTCGCTAATTTGCAGGGGGTGGGTGACCATCCCCTTTTTTACCTTTAAGGATATGAATGACAGACGACCACACATTTCAGCATTTTGCTCCAGTATACGACCAGACCGCACGGCTGGATGAGCAACATGACTCGGTGTTTTTATCCAGCTCGGCTGGCGCTCTAAATACTATTCTCATCTCCCATCCCAAGCTCTGGGCGCTCTATAAGCAGCTACGCTCGTTGGATTGGGACTCAAATGAATTTGGGCATGATCGCTCAAAGACTGAAATGACAACTGCTGACCCAGCAGATATCGAAAAAATTACAAAGACCTTGCTCTGGCAGTGGGAAGCCGACTCCACAGCAAGCAGAATCATCACAGACTTTTTGACAGCCTTCAACCCAGGAACCGAACTGTCAGCGATTGCCCAGCGCATTGCAGAGAATGAATCCCTGCACTCACACTCGTACTCTGAGATTGTGAAGAATTGCTATGACGACATTGACTCTATTCTGGACATGGTGCATAATGATATTGCACCAGTGCGCAGGCTCAATGCTGTGGCTAGCTCCTTTACGCAATGTCTGGATACGGCCAACAAGGTGCGCATCGGTCAGATTGATCGCAATAGCGATGAGGCTCGATACGCCATTTTATTGTTCTTCGGTTCGTTGATCATCCTGGAGCGCATCCAATTTATCGCCAGTTTTAATGTGACCTTCACCTATGGGGATCGTGGGTCTTGGAACTCAATTGCCAAGACAGTCCAGAAGATTGCCACAGATGAGTTGATTGTCCATGTGCGTACTTGGAAATTTTGTTTTGCCAATGAATTTGCTCTTCCAGAATATGCTTCTGTTAAGACCAAAGTACTTGACCGATTGGAGGCACTCTGTGCGGAGGTTCTTAAGTCTGAGCTTGCTTATTGTGATTTACTGTTTGCTGATGGAAAGGCTATCACACGCCCCGGCAAGAGTGATGTTACATGTGATATTTTGAAGGAAGCCGTTCGCTATGAAGCGCAGAATGTGTATGACTTCTTTGGTTTTGAAATTCCATTTGCCAAGATCGATAAGCACCCGATGCCGTTCACACTGCAGTGGAAAGAAATCAACAGCACACAGACCTCGCCACAAGAGGAGCTGACAGGCAACTATCTGCTCGGCGGCTTTGTCGAGGACATACCTGCTACTGGCTACACACCAGAGTTCATGCAAGCCAGAACCACCTGAGCTTTTATTCCTCCAGTGTGATATAATTAAACCATGACATGTAGGAATCTTTAAGCAATGTACACCATCAACGATGTAGTAAAAGGGGTCTGCTCTGCGGAGCAGGTCTGGTCTCAATTTGTAACTCCTAAGCTAGAGATGGCTGTTGGCAAGCATTTTGGTCTTGCTCGGCTACTTGCTAGCGAGGACAAATATTTTCACAATATTCCACTTACTGAGTGGGAAGATTTTGCCAAGGTTTCGGTTAAGGAATTGTTGGATCAAGAGCTGTTTGCAGAGCATCTTAAGAACGACAAGACCGCTCCGAACCGATTTAAGCCTGGCGAGGATGGTGTCTGTATTGCCAAGCAAGCGGCCCGCGAATTTGTTCGCCGAGTATTGCTGTCTCGCAACGATACAGAAAACTTGGCACGATTTTCTACAATGCCATGGACCCCGGGGGACTCTATATGATAACGCATAAAGAAATGATTGAAGGTGAGAAATCCTTCGTCGATTACTATCTCCAGTTTGTCACAGGCCCCGGCGCGAAAGACGCGCTCATGAAATATATCACATCTCGCCTAGGTGAAGGTGTGACTCCTACTGCAACGGACCCGTTGCTCCGGGACTTTTTCATTATCCGCTCAGGCACATATCCCACAGCGTTTCGCGCAGTAGAGAAATATGTAGATGTTGATGCCATCGTTGCCTCGTCTGGCTTGGCTAACTTTAAGAACTTTCAAAAGTTCATGGTAATCAACAGCATGTTATTTCGGTATGTGTTCCCAGAGCTGGAAGCCCTTATCGACGACCCAATATCTCCGCGAGATTCTTAATGACAAAATCTTCCGACTTTAAAGTTCTCAGCGATGCCGAGCATATGCTCATGCGCCCTGGGATGTATATTGGCTCTACCATAGCAGAGCCAATTTCCGGTGTCTTCGGTGCCAAGTATTCCACAGTCAATGTCGTACCTGGTCTCCTGAAGGTGATCAATGAAATTATCGACAACTCCGTGGACGAGTTCATTCGCACCGGGGGCAAGTATGCCACGAAAATTGATGTTACCGTAGACCAAAGTCCTGTTGATTCTCTCTGCGTGTCTGTGACCGATAATGGTCGAGGCTTGCCACAGGGCATGGCTGGTGATGTTCCTATTGCCGTAGCAGCGTGGACGAAGGCTCGCAGTGGTTCCAACTTCACAGACGACCGCACTACCATAGGTATGAACGGTGTGGGGTCTTTTGCTACTGCAGTGTTCAGCTCCAAATTCATCGGTGCGACTCACATCGAAGATGGCACTGGTATTACAGTTTGCTCAATGAACAATTGTGATGAGGTCACACACCGAAAGAGTAAGGGTAAGCAAGGCACTTCAGTTAAGTTTTGGCCTGAGCTAGGACGATTTGGTGTTACTGAGCTATCAGAGGATCATCTCCTTGTGCTCAAAGACCGACTGGTGAATTTATCTATCTGTTTTCCTGATATTCAATTCTCGTTCAATGGTGAGAAGATTAAGTTCAAGAACCTCAAGACTATTGCAGAGAAATTCTCAGAGCACGCTCATACTCTAGACCACCACGCCACGAAGCCGGACCGCTCCATCAAACTGGTGGTGATGTCAAACAGTGACCTAGCTGCTGATGACGATACGTCTGAGACCTTTATCACTCACAGCTATGTAAACGGTCTGAATACTCGCCTAGGCGGGGCTCATATCGAGTTCGTGTGTAATAAGATTGTGGCAGAGTTGCGAGTGCAGATTAAGAAGAAATTCAAATTTGAGGTCTCTCCTGCTCACATCCGCGCGCATCTATTTCTAGCCATCTGGATGACAGGCGTCAATAATCTGAAATTCGATAGCCAGACAAAAGAGCGCGTTACCAATACGCAGTCTGAGATTGGCTTGTGCTTTGATGGTGTGGACTTCGAGCGCTTCATCAAGAAGCTCATGACCGATGATCGCATCATCATGCCTATCGTAGAGGCGCAAATTCGTAAAGCCGAGGCTGCACAGTTGGCAGAGCTTCGTAAGAAGAATAAAGACTCTGACCGCGCCAATCTTCGGAAGATTACAAAGTTCACGGACGCTACGGATAAGAAAAACCGCCGCGACTGTATGCTCTTTATCACCGAGGGTGATGCAGCAAACTCTGCCATTCTATCTGCCCGCACCCCACAGATTGGATGCTTTCCTCTGCGCGGAAAACCCATCAACGCGCTCGGGGCTTCAATTAAAGAAGTCCTTGAGAATAAAGAGATTAGCGATCTGTTCACCATCATGGGGCTCAAAATCGGTGAGCGCGTTCGCTCATTAGAGGACTTGCGCTTTGGAAAGATTGTAATCTGTGCCGATGCCGATGCCGATGGCGCTCACATTACAGGCCTCTTGATTGCTACCTTCTATAAATTCTGGCCTGAGTTGTTCGAGTTGGGTGCAATTTACCAATTCCGCACTCCGATAGCTAAGACGGTTAGTGGCAAGAAGGAAGAATTCTTCTATGACATCGAGATTTTCCGAGCCTATAGTAAAAAGAACCCATCGATCAAGACTCGATATCTCAAGGGTCTGGGTTCATCTGTTGCCGCGGATTTTAAGATGTACTTTGAGGACATGACTAAAAATCTAGGCTGTGTTAAAATAGATACTACGACCGACTTGGCAGTGGTTGATCTCGTGTTCGGAAAAGAGTCTGACTCTGCCAACCAGCGTAAAGTATGGCTTGACTTGGAATAATATGGACATCAAATTAAACGACCTGTTCTCGACTGATATTCGAGACTATTCAATCTATGCTTGTCACAGAGCTATTCCATCTGGCATTGATGGTTTGAAGCCATCGCAGCGCAAGGTGCTTTTCGGTATGAAGAAGCTATATCCGTCGTACTCGACAGAGGTGAAGGTATCTATTGCCTCTGCCAGTATCATGGGTGTGAGCGCATATCACCACGGAGCATTGGACGAAGTCATTGTTGGGATGGCACAGTCATTTCCGGGGACAAATAACATACCACTGCTAGATGGAATTGGCCAATTCGGGAATCGGATTAGTCCAAAGGCCGCAGCCAGTCGATACATCTTTACTAGAAATAGTAAGCTGAGCAAGGCGCTGTTCAACGACAGTGACGAGCAGATTCTCAATTGGCTAACTGACGATGGCATGGCCATCGAGCCTCAATTCTATCTCCCCCTGCTCCCAATCGTACTGATTAACGGTGCGCAGGGAATGGGCACTGGGTACTCTACCAACATTCTACAGTATTCACCAAAGCAGATTCGCGATGCTATGATAGCCACTCTAGCGGGCAAAAAGGCCAAACCCTTGGTGCCATGGTTCAGCGGGTTTACTGGTACTATTTCTAGTGGCGAAGGTGCGCAGTGGATTATTGAAGGCAAGTATGAGATTGTGAACACTACCACAATCAAGATTACAGAGCTGCCTATCGGGGTCTATACCCTCAAGTATCGAGATGTTCTAAATGCCCTCGAGGATAAGGGTATGATAAAGACCTATGACGATAATTCTACTGATGAGGGTATTGAATTCATCGTCACGGTCCCTCGTGAAACTACAAAGCTGTCACATGACCAGTTGATGAAAGCCTTTAAATTGACATCACGCAGCACCGAGAACCTCGTTGTGTGGAGTCCTGAAGGTAAGATTCAAACCTTCGAGAGCGCTGATGCACTCTTGGTCTGGTTTACTGAGTATCGCCTCAGCCGAATCACCGATAGGATTCACTGGGTTATATCTGACCTTGAGGTTCAGCTGGCCTGGGTGGTAGAGCAAATCAAATTCATCAAGCACTATATCTCCCGCGCAAAGGCTTGGGCAGATATGACTACGGACGAGATTAAGCTTGAACTCGAGGGCAAGGGCTTCACACAAATCGACCGTCTGCTCGATATCCGCATTGCCCGCCTCAACGCGGACAATATCAATAGGCTGATGGCAGAGCGCACCTCGCTGGCAGAGAAGATAGAGTGGCACAAGCTTTGTGACCACCGAGAATATTTTATCAACGAACTGAAGGAAATTTCCCTATGACTGAGTCATATCCATTTCTATTTGAGCTCACCGAGGAGGATTTATTTCTCCGCCTAGCTGCCGATAGTACTATCAAGTTGGATTTTACCCAGCGGGTCGACGGCGTTGGCAGTCTGCCTGAGGTGGTGCCGACTGTGCACAATATCAAAATCGGTCAAGGGTTTGATTCTGTCGAGGAGGCTCTCGAGATGACACTAGAGCCCAAGCTAGCAGTGCGGACAGAGGCCGTAGCGAAGCGCATGATTGCTGCGGACTTTTTTGCGGGCCCTGGACACCTCTTGACTATACCAGATGGACGAAAATTAGTTATCTGGGGTGGTAACCACCCGCAGTCAAGCACTGTACCTAATGAATATGTGACCATGTACTCGTACTCGTTCAGGCGCGACCACTCGACCGTTACCAAGTATATCCCGCATCCACAATTGAACTTCATGGCGTATTGGGTCTAATCATGAGCAAGAAAACTAACGCCACCAAGTGGATTTGCATCGAGGGGGGTGACGGCACCTTCAAGAGTACTACTACTGCTAAGTTGGTGGAGGCTTTGACCGCTGCTGGCTATAAGGTTCTGCATACGAAAGAGCCCGGAGTTGATCATCTACCAATCACTATGACACTTCGTGACCTTGCTTTGAATAGCAAGCACGCCGAATTTGTGAACGATGCAGCACGCTCTCACCTGATGCAAGCTATCCGAGAAATTCACATGTCCGCACTTATCCAACGGCATGGCCATGAGTACGACTACATTATCCAGGACCGTGGAATACTCAGCGGCCATATCTATGAGCGTGCTAATCCCCCATCGGATGCAATCTTTGTTCCTAAATTACACACCATGCGGTATGACAAGATTTTTATCTTGCGCAATCGTCTCGGCGGGGTTGGTGTGGCACGAGAGGCCAAGGTAGAGTTTTCTGGTGGCGTTGACGTTATCGAGGCTCGTGATACTCGGTTCCACGACACCATTGACGAGCTATTCTATACCTTCGCGCAGATGGAACAGAAAGATGGCTTTGTCCTAGACCATGACCAATCTTGCATGTTTAGCAATTCTCGCAGCATTGAGGTGGAGTTGCTTAATGTACTGGATGACCAGGATACTCCTCTCAGCTCAGAAGAACTTGTCCGTAAAATTATGCTAGGACTCTAATGCGCAAGCTGAAAATGCGCAAGCTGAATTCAATCTCCGATATTAAATCCAAGATGCTGGCCACAGTGTCGTCGTACAGTTTGAATAAAATTCCTCTCTCTGGGGAGGTGGCTGCACAGATTTGCCACCTCCCTGGCGCGACCCCAGAAATTGTCAGAATCGTTAACGTCATGGTCTGCGGCGTCTATGAGCCACATCGTCTAGTTATCCTGATGCGATTCATTCGTGACTTCGATATTGTCGAGTTCAGGGAGTATACTGTCGATTCGGTCTTCTCTACTATAGAAAAGGCTATGTTCTTATTCTCCTCAATGTACATGGACCCGAACATCCGCGGTGTGCTTGAGTCATACACGAAGACTAAGATTCGCAGCTACTTTAGCATGATAGACAATGATACTGTAGGGGAGCGCGCTGATGAGGTCGATAAATTTGTGCACATCATGGCAACCTTGATGGAACTGTTCGAAGCACATGAAGCCGCTATAGCTGCAATTTCTACCAAGCTCGGTGCTACCTATGATATGGAATAAATTATGACTAGAGAATTCAATAAATTTGATGGCCTGTATATGGGCTTGGCCAAGATGACCGCAGAGATGTCTACTGCAAAGCGGTTGAAAACTGGGGCTGTGATTGTCTCAAATCACCGAGTGCTATCTCTCGGCTATAACGGCACGCCACCTGGGCATGACAACTCATGCGAGGAAGAAATTGACGGAATCTTGGTGACACGCCCAGAGGTTATTCATGCCGAGCAGAACGCTATCTACAAGCTAGCACGCGACGGAGCTTCAGCGGTACTCAGTACTATGTATTGCACGCACGCACCTTGCTCGGAGTGTGCTAAGGCGATTCTAATGAGCGGCATTACTACCGTCATCTACAACGCCAAGTATGAAGCTGCCCGCAGTGGTGGCTTTGATTCTATGAAGTTGCTTACTGACCATGGTGTCATTGTGCGCCAGTACACCCCAGGCTTGATGGATGTGGCCAAAGGCAAGGCATAAGCTCTTATTCTCTTGGTGTAGTATAATAAATTTTTGAAGGATAATTATGGACGAGCATGTTGCAAACTTTGTAGATGATGTAGTATTTTTTAATACTATTGCGTGTGATGGTGAGCCATCGAATTTGCAGCCACGCAAAATCAGTCTTTACCTGGGGCTGATGCTAGAGGAACTGCGCGAGACTATCGAGGCAGCTCCAATCCACCCCACCAATTACATCGAGCTTTTAGAGGCTCTCGAGTGTGCAGAGGTAGACTATAAGGCGGGCATCACTGTGGAGCATGGCGAGTACAATCACGACACGCTTACAGAAATACTTGACGGCTGTATTGATACGGCGGTTGTTTCTCTTGGGTGTGCTTTCTCCCTCGGTTGCGATGTCAGTGGTGCGGCTAATGAAGTGATGCGCTCCAATCTGTCCAAGGCAACTGAGACGACAAAGGATGGAATCCCCTACCTATTCATGCGGAAAGACGCCAACGGTAAAGTGATTAAGGCCGAGGGATACTCGCCTCCAGACCTTGGTAAATATATCTACCAATCACCAACGGAGTAAAACTATGCCAGCAGCCACTAGACTAGGTGATCTTTGTACTGGTCATGGTTGCTGGGGTCCGCGCCCGAATGCCGAGGCTTCTGAGGATGTCTTTTATAATAGCATCTTCGCTCACAGATTGGGTGATGCTTGGGCTGTGCATTGCTGTCCTCAAATACCAGAGTGCCATGGTGGGAATACTGCCAGTGGAAGCTCAACGGTATTTGTCAACAACAAGGCAGCAGCGCGCATTGGTGATTCTGTGAATTGTGGCTCTAGTATAGCCGAGGGGTCTCCGAATGTGTTTATCGGCGGCTAAATTTTAATTTTAAGGATTTGATTGATGAATTTTTTACGCCCGCCAACAGCCAAGATTGTTGCATACTCTAAAAACCCAGTGACCGATAAGTGCATCGTCACTTTCGAGTTGGTTTTCCCTAGATTCATTCTCGCTGAGGTTCTAACTCACCGAGTCTTTTCTCGCAATACATCTTCAAGCCGAGCTGTTCCATCTAAGAAAATGGGATTCTTGACCGAGTCATTGGTCAATCCTTCTCACTGGGGCGAGAACCGTCCTGGCATGACTGCTGGTGCTGAGTTGCGGGGCTTGCGCCGCGTCGTGGGTAAATTTGCTTGGCAGTCTGCAAAAGGCTTGGCCTTTGCTTGCCACAAGGTAGCTACTCTAGCAGGCGGCCACAAGCAATGGGTCAATCGCATCATCGAGCCTTTTATCTATACCAAGCAGCTTGTGACTACCACTGAACTGGATAATTTCTTCGAGCTTCGCCTTCACCCTGCGGCCCAACCAGAGATTCAATTATTGGCTAAGGCTATGCGCGATGCTTTGGATTGTGCAACTCCAAAGATATTGAAGCGCGGCGAGTGGCACCTTCCTTATATGGATAAAGTGGACATAGGAGTTGGCAAGCCGCTATACCTGCATACGGGCTGTGGTGCGGCTAGTGGTGACGTCGACCTCACCCTCTACACACTCGACGAGGCCATTGCTGTGTCTGTCTCTTCTTGTGCACAGATATCATATCGTTCTGTTGATGTCAGTATGAAAAAGGCCATGCGCATTTTCAATATGCTACATATCGGCAGCAAGACAGACCCAGAGCACGCCAGCCCAACTGAGCATCAGGCCACGCCAATCTTAATTGCCCCTGGCTCTAAGCTAGAAGCCAAGAAATGGCCAGTAGGTGTAACTCACCTAGACCGAGACCTTCACTATTGGAGTGGAAATTTCAAAGACTGGGTCCAGCTCCGTCACAATAAGACTCAGCTGAATAAATGTGTAAAACTATGTAAGGAAAATTCATGATCAGCGCTGCCGACTACCACATCTATGTAAACGCCCACACAGGCGCAATCTCCGGGCCATTCCCATCACATCACATTGCGTACGCAACTGCGATTCGAGATGGGAATCGCGAGCCCAACGGCGCCATAGTTCTGCAGAGTCTACAGGAGGCTCGCAAAATATTCTCTGGTGGCTGGACTGGAATCTTCAAGGACTCGTGCTTGCTGGATTCGTCTAAACGGCAGCCGATGTATGTCTGCTCTTGGGGAGAATACAATGCCGAGTTTGATCGGATGCTTGCGGAATTAGAACCAAGCGTAAATAGTACTATTCAAACAGAAGGAATCTAACCCATGTCAAATAAAAAAGCTAAAACAAAAGAAATCATCGAAGAAGCCTTCTTGGCAGTTGATGATCAAGCCGACTTTGCCGTCGCCCCTGTGGCTGAAGCGCCTGCTCCTGAAGCGCCTGTGGCCGACTTCCGCATGGTATCTAACTCGCTAGGTGAACTCACTGTCGATGGCAGAATGTATCGAGTGACTCGTGAAGGTCGCACTTTCCTATGTGGCTCAACATCTGCCCGAACTGTTGAGGATTTGGCAGCTAAGCTCAAAGCCAAGCAATAAAAGCTCGGAAGAATAGAAAGCGCCTTCGGGCGCTTTTTGTTGAGCTTTTATTCCACGGCTGTGGTATAATAAACTAACAACACGGGATTTGATATGATGGAAATAGAATTTGATTCAGCTTTTGCTTTTGCTAAACAGTGTCACGAGGGACAAGTCCGCAAGTACACTGGCGAGGCCTATATCCACCACCCAGCAGAGGTGGCCGTAATCGTCGCCTCGTACGCTAGCTATCATGCTGCTGAGGTATCTAGTGATACTATGACCTCTGTAGCTGTAATGCACGATGTCATGGAAGACTGCGGCGTGACCGTAGACCAGATGTCAGAGCGATTTAGTGCTGATGTGGTGGCTGGCGTGGTCTGTATGTCAGACATCGACCAGGTCGGGAACCGTGCAGAGCGTAAGCGCCAGACCCGCGAACGCTTCGTTGCTGCCCCGGGCTGGATGCAAACCATCAAATGCGCCGATATCATCAGCAACGCCAGTAGCATTCGCGCCCATGCATGGGCCCATGACCCCAAGTTCGCCATAACCTATATTGCAGAATGTACGGCGATGGTTGATGCAATGGACCGCGCAGCGCCAGAAATCCGCGAGGCTGCATACGAGGCGATGCGTTGAGCTTTTATTCCACGGCTGTGGTATAATAAACCTATCAACAGCATAAATTCAAGAAATTATGACAATCTCCAAAATCATTGCCCAGCTTAAGGCTACTGCTTCTACAAATGAGAAACTTTCTATCCTTACTGCGAATAAGGACAATGCAGTCTTGCGTAAAGTGTTCGAGCTTGCCTATAGCCCTCGCATCAATTTTTGGGTAAAATCACCTCCTATTGAATGGATAGGCACACGCGTGATTGATATGGACATTCTCAATGCTATTGAGACTAAAGTCTGTGGCCGCAAGATTACAGGTAACGAAGCCCGCGCCTTTATCAGTCAGGTTCTGGTGACGTTACAGCCTGAGGAAGCAGTGGTTCTGCAGAACATGATTAACCGCGATTTGGATTGTGGCACTGGCAGCACACTGGCAAATAAAGTCTGGCCTGGCACAGTGCCAGAATTCCCAGTGATGTTGGCTAGTAAGAATACTGAAAAGACTCAGGCCAAGTTCCTGAAGCTGCGCAAGCCTGGCGAGGCCATTGTTGTCCAGACCAAGGTAGATGGTGGCCGCTTTATCTATGTTGCTGGTGAGGGTGGTTACTCTCGCGCGGGCAACTTGCTAAATGTCCACAATGTCTTTGCTGGCATTGACTGCTATATTCCGGGATATGTCTTGGATGGCGAGTTGGTCTGCGTTGACGCTGCTGGCAACTTAGCAGACCGCAAGACCAGCAACGGCATTTACAACAAAGCCGTGCGTGGTACTATTTCAAAAGAAGAGGCTCAGACTCTTCGCTATATCGTGTGGGATGTCATTCCTCGAGATATCTACTTCGGTGAGCAAGATTCAATCTACAAGAATACTCCAATGACACTGCGCCTTGAGAAACTCCGAAATCTTCTCGGTTGGCCAGACGCTAGGGACGCAGCTCGCAACATCGAGTTGGTAGAGTCCTGTGAGGTCGATAGCCTTGATGAGGCGCAACAATTCTATGCACGCGCCATTGCCGATGGTCAAGAAGGCGCCATGGTAAAACTTGCCAGCTCACTCTGGGAAGATGCTCGCTCGGCTTCTGTAATCAAAATGAAAGCCGAGGAAGATGCTACACTGTACTGCATCGGCACCACGCCGCACAATAAGAAGGAAGGCCAAATCGGTAGCCTCTTGCTGCAATCATCTTGCGGCAGCCTGCAGGTATCTGTCGGCTCAGGCCTGGATGATGCTTTGCGCCAGCAGGCACCGGACTTCTTCATCGGCAAACTGGTCCAAATTAAATACAACGCAGTCATTCAGGCTAAGAAATCTGAGACAGCCAGCCTCTTTCTCCCGATCTTCTGCCACATCCGACACGATGTGACCGAAGCCGATACACTTCTTAAACTGAAATGACCTAATGACAAACCGCCTATCTGATATTCTTTCTAAGCTCCCTGGAATTGCAATGGTCAATCGCCCCGTAGATATTTGGAAATCGACTCTTACCACTACTACTGAGCGTGTCAAAGGCCCTGCCTTCGAGGACCCAGAGACCGTGCAGACCCTCCACAACTTAGGGCGCCCAGCTACTAAGCCAAAAGGTAAGAAAAATGACACCCCTGCAGCATAAGAAGCAAACCGTCCTGACCATGCGGAATGATCTGATAGCTCGGGGCATTCTTACCGCAGACGAGTTCAATGCCCTTGCCAAGGACACTCCTACCGATATGGATGTTTTTCCTGAGGTATTTCTTGCCGAGATTCGCATTAAGCTCTACGACCTGATTCTCGCTGCCAATGCTAAGCATAAAGCAGAGGCTCTTGCCGCCGCAAACGCCGAGGTGAATAGCGAGCCAACTGGCGCAGAAGATATATCAGCCTAGACGATTCTAAGCGATCCCATCACCATCCCACCACTTATAGAAGGAACTCAAAATGGTCTTAACCCCTGAACAGAAAAAAGTAGTCAAGAACCTCGCATCTGAGGTCTCAGGCTCTCTAACCCGCATGGAAGCCGAGCGCGACTTGGTCAAGGAAGCAATCTCGCGTGTTGCTGAGGAAAATGAGTTGGATAAGAAAATCTTGCGCCGCCTCTGCAAGCTCTACCATAAGCAGATTTTCCACACGGAAATGGCAGACAACGACCAATTGGAGACCGTCTACACCGAGGTCTTTGACCTGAACCAAGACCTGTGACGGTATGTAGATTTTAATCTATAAATAGTACTTTATTCACTACATAGGATTTGCAAATGCCACACCAATCAATCGAAGATTCTCACATCTTCACACTTGTCTTAGGACATGCCCGCCTGAACTTCTCTAAGGAACTATCGACAGAGGACAACTTGGTCTATCCTTCTAGCCTCGTAGATGACAAGGGGGCTGATGCTGTGCTGGTTTCTATCTTGGGTTCTGACGATAGCAAACAGACCAGCTTCATCGAAGATGAGGGTCCAGAGAGCCCAGCAGATTTGCTTGATGAGATATTTGTGGACTCAGATAATTCTGAGAAGCTAGATATTCTCATGCACTGCTATAAAGTCCTTGGCTTGTTTTCTAAGATCTTTGAATTCAAAGGCTCGAGCCAAGGTGACTTCATTCGAGTTCTGTCTGCCGCACCTAGCGAAGCCCGCGCAATTGAACATGCATACGAGGTTTATGATGCGTGTTTTGGTTATGATGATGATGATGAGCTAGAAGAGCAGTTGGCTGAAACTGCCACTGTTCCAGCAACCAAGAAGCGCACAGCAAAGGCTCCTACTACATTTGCTGAGCTGGCTAAGACTCTTAGAAAGAAATCAGCACTGACCGAAGAGGATATGGCTGCTTTGGTCAAGCTTTGGCACACCACGGGCTCATGGCCAGCGCACAACGAGAGCAAAATGAGTGCTCACATCACAGACGATCGCGATCCTCATAACATTCGGTGGAATGGCGCCGCAAGGCCTGTTCTATTCAGCTCACTAGGCTATCGGCTTGCCAATTCAAATATTACCTTCTACAGGACTAAGGGTGGTATGAACTATGGCATTGCAACGCTCATGTGCTCTGATGGTACCAAGTATAAGACTGAGGGTGCTGAGTTGCCAGATATGATTGGCATGATAGTTGCTATGTATGAGCCAACGAACGATGCTGAATTTGCCGCCGCACTGGGCATGTTCCTGCAGAAGGAAGTCAAGCCTGGTGCAGTGCGCGATGACAAATAAGAGTCTTATAATCTAGCCCCACCAAAGAAGAAGCCCTCGGGCTTCTTTTTTTTGAGCTTTTATTGACCGAATGTGATATAATTAAATCATACAAACTTATTAGGATATAGTATGGCACATGAACTTGCAATCGTTAGTGGGAAGGCTTCAATCGCTTATGTTGGTGAAAAGCCGTGGCATGGTTTAGGACAAGAGCTGACGCCGAATTCTCCAATTTCTGTCTGGAAAGAAGAAGCTGGCATGAATTGGGAAATCAAGTCGTCGCCTGTTACCTTTGCCACTCCGGGCTCTGAGACAGATCGATACATGGGCAAGCGAGTTCTATATCGTGGTGATACTTGTGAGCCTCTGGCTGTGGTGTCGGATGAGTACAATATCGTGCAGCCGGGGGAGGTTCTCGACTTTTTCCAAGACTTGGTTACCCACCAAGGAATGAAGCTGCATACCGCTGGGGCACTATTCGGCGGCCGCCGCTTCTGGGCGCTGGCAGATACGGGACGCGCCTTTGATGTGAACGGCAACGACCGCATCAACGGTATGTTGCTCCTGACCACTTCGTGTGATGGAACCTTGGCTACGACTGCTCAGTTTACCAGCGTTCGTGTAGTGTGCAATAACACTCTGGCATTTAGCCTGTCTGGTTCCGATTCTAGCCACACTCGCACAAAGGTCTCACATCGCAGCGAGTTCGATCCAACAGCAATGAAGTCTCGCCTCGGTGTATTGGACGAGTCATGGGAAGCCTTCAAACGAAATATTACGGATATGTCCAAGCAGCGTATTTCTGAGCGCGGGGCTCGTGAGTTCATCTTCGACCTGTTGTACAAACCAGACCGCGACGCAGACAATCAGCCTCGTACAGTTGAGAAGGATGTCGAGGAGATTCTGGCTCGCTACCGCAACGGCATGGGTACTAGTAAGACCGAGGGCACCGTCTGGGGCGTTCTGAATAGCATTACCGAGCATGTCGATCACACCACACGCGCACGCAAAGCTGACCAAGCTCTCTGGAACACTTGGTATGGCAAAGGTGCTGCTATCAAGACTCAGGCCTACGAACGCGCCCTGATGCTCTAATCTAGAGGCTGGGGATTTTACATCTCCAGCCTTTTGTGGTAAAATTATTCTTTTGGAGATATTATGGCGATTTTAGTAACTGGGGCCGCTGGCTTCTTGGGCTATCACTTATGCGAAAGTTTTCTTCGTGATGGCAAGACTGTCATCGGTCTGGACAATTTCTCATCTGGGCAGCATTGCAACATTGCTCGCTTGATGAAGGACCACCCCGACACCTTCACCTTCCTCACTATGGATGTGCAGGACATTAGCAGATTGAAGAGTGGCGATGTGGCTAGTTGGAATTTAGACCTTATCTGCAACTTAGCCTGCGTGGCTTCCCCACCACTTTATCAAGCCGACCCGATTCAGACCTTTAATACTAGCGTGCTCGGTGTCATCAATCTAGTCAAGCTAGCTCAGACAACCCGCGCCAAGTTGTTTCACACTTCAACCTCTGAAATCTATGGTGACCCACTAGTAAAAGTGCAGAGCGAGTCGTACTGGGGCAATGTAAACCCAACAGGGCCACGCGCCTGTTATGATGAGGGTAAACGCGCGGCAGAGACCTATCTCTCTATGGCCCGCGACACACTGGGGGTAGATGTTCGCATTGCTCGAATCTTCAATACTTACGGCCCGTATATGTCTGCCAACGATGGCCGAGTGGTTACCAATTTCATCAACCAGGCGCTAGACAACCAGCCAATGACTGTCTATGGCCACGGCGAGCAGACTCGCTCGTTCTGTTATGTGGATGATTTGATTCGTGGCTTCAGGCTTCTGATAGATAGCGACTACAAGTATCCGATAAATCTCGGCAATCCTACAGAGTTTACTATATCCGAGCTTGTCGATAAGGTTGCGGCACTTTACTCCGCGCAGAGTGGTGAGTCCTACATTGCCAACATTAGTCTTAAAGAGCTGCCCGTTGATGACCCCATGCAACGATGCCCTGACATTACACTGGCCAAGACTCTTCTTGGTTGGGAGCCTACCATTGATTTGGACACTGGTCTGAAATTGACCTTCGAATATTTTGCAAAATTGAAAGCTGGAGATACTGAATGAGTAGCGATAAGAAAACTGTGTTGGTAGTTGGCGCTGGCTTTGTTGGCAACGCCGTGATCGAGGGATTTAAGGACAAGAGCATTGTTCTTGTTGCAGACCCGCGCCTCGGCACGAGTATCGGAGATTATAAGACCCTGGACATCGACTTTGTTTTCATCTGCTTGCCGACTCCGATGGACGAGAATATGCGGGTTGATGTCACTGGTGTGTTTGCTGTCTGCAAGGAAGTGAATGTGCTTTGGCCGCAAGCGGTCATTGTCCTCAAGTCTACTATTGTCCCAGAATACGCAGCAGCCTTGGCTCAGATTCTTCCTGAAGATAAGTTCGTGTACAATCCGGAGTTCCTGACCGAAGCCAATGCAGTTCAAGACTTCAAGTCACCCAAGCTACATGTATACGGCAGCTTGACGCATGAGCCTGCTCGACAGTTGAATGAGCTGTACATCAACGGTTCGACGGTGGAGATTCTATCTATGTCTAAGCCTCCGGTCTATGTATCACCAGCCGAGGCTTCATATATCAAGTACACTATCAACTCGTTTCTGAGTCTGAAGGTTGCTTTCTTCAATCAGCTAGCTGACCATATGAAAATTAACGCCGATGCGTTTGGCGTTCTCGCAGACTTTTCCACAGTCACTGAGGCTGTTACTGGTGACCCGAGAATCGGTTCGACTCACATGCAAGTTCCCGGGCCAGATGGTCGCCGTGGCTTTGGTTCTGCTTGCTTCTCAAAAGACGTTCCCGCTCTGCTCTTGACTGGCGGCGGCGAGAGTCTATCCATACTCCAGGAGGCTTGGGACTATAACTGTGATGTTCGGAATTCTTATGCGGAAAACCTGCCAAGAGAGATTGCTCAGAAGGTGCGGTTCAACAAAATCTGTCGCCCGCTGCTGGGGAATAATTATGATGTATAGAACATTTTCGGCATATCGCGACAATATCCTACTGACCGATATTATTCTATTTGGCACGCGTGGTAATCATTCATACTTCAGCTATGAGAATGCTGATTCTGACCTCAGAGAAATCTTAGCCCGCCTTCTCCATAGTCCAGCAGAGTCGTTTGAGATAAGAATCTTATCCGACACCTCGCTACGCATCGAGACCCGACGCGATCCGATGGTTCTGGAGGTAGCTGTGACTGATGGATATATGGGGGTGCCGTTCTCGTCATTTATTCTCCTCGAGCATGCAGCCAACGCATAGTCCGAGCTTTTATTCCCTGGCTGTGATATAATAGGGCATATGAACAAGGAAACGAATATGACCACTGTAGCTAAAGACGAGACCATCACAGCCTATAAAGGCTTTGAATCAGACTGGAAATGTAGAGGGTTCCAATACGAAGTCGGAAAAACTTACGAACATCAGGGGGAAGTAAAAGCCTGCAAATCAGGGTTTCACGCATGTGAACATCCGCTCGATGTTTTCGATCATTACCCGCCAGCAGGCAGCAAGTTTGCCTTAGTCGAACTGAGCGGCGACACAGACAGAGAGGCAAGCGACAGCAAAATTGCCAGTCAAACTATCCACATAAAAGCTGAAATCGACATAGCATATATCGTAAAGGCAGCCATAGACTTCACAAAATCGAAGTGCTTGCCTATAGACCCATCATCGCCTGCATCAGCTACTGGAGACCAAGGTGCGGCATCAGCCACGGGCGTCCGAGGCACTGCATCAGCCACAGGCTACCAAGGCGCTGCATCAGCCACAGGCTACCAAGGCGCTGCATCAGCCACTGGAGAACAAGGCGCGGCATCAGCCACGGCCTACCATGGCGCGGCATCAGCCACGGGCGACCGAGGCGCTGCATCAGCCACGGGCATCCATGGCGCTGCATCAGCCACGGCCTACCTAGGCGCGGCATCAGCCACGGGCGACTGGGGAGTGGCTTCTGCTACTGGCGGCTACGGCGCGGCTTCTGCTACTGGAGAACAAGGCGCGGCATCAGCCACGGGCGACTGGGGAGCGGCATCAGCCACGGGCATCCATGGCGTTGCATCAGCCACGGGCTACCAAGGCGCGGCCTCAGCCACGGCCTACCTAGGCGCGGCATCAGCCACAGGCTCCCAAGGCGCGGCCTCAGCCACAGGCTCCCAAGGCGCGGCATCAGCCACGGGCTACCGAGGCGCGGCATCAGCCACGGGCATCCATGGCGTTGCTTGTGGGCTTGGGTTTAGAAGTAAAGCACTAGCTGCAAAAACGGGCGCGATAGTGCTTGTTTACCGCAATGATGAAGGTGAACTAGTTCATATCCGAGCCAGCAAAGTTGGCGAGAACGGCATCAAGCCTGACACCTGGTACACGCTTGATGCGGATGGGCAATTTGTGGAGTGCGAAGCATGACCAGCATTATCATCACCAAAGGCCAAGCTATCTACGCCTCGCAGCCTGCCCGACTCGGATTTTGAAGACCGTGATGATGACGGACATAGCTGCTGCCACTTTCGGTGGCCAGGTAGAGTAATCAAATAAATGAGCAAATCACTAAGATAGATGCACATAGTCCGAGCTTTTATTCCCGGGCTGTGACATAATAGAGCATATGAACAAGGAATCAGATGGATACTAATACAAAAGCTATGATAGATGAGTTGCGGGACGAGATTCGAAAGGATAGCACTGCGATTTTCTATGCCCCAGACTCGGAAGACTCTTCTCGAGAAGAAGCCATGGAGCGCGTGCGAATTAACTCGAACAAGCTTCAGGAAATTTATGCCCTTTCAGCTCCGGCAGAACCATCGGATACTCCGAATGTCAAGAAAAAGACAGAGGAAGTTGCAGTTCAATTTTACTCGTCACTATTTTTGATCAACCATCGATACAATCGCGTCATGGGATTTATCGGCAATGTGAAAATTGCTGCCAGCGGTGCCATTGTGGCAGACCGCGTGGAGTGTGTAAAGGCTGCCCCATCTACGGATTTGTCCTATATCACAGCCGAGCAGGATGAGGACGCAATGCTGGCTGTCATGGCACTGTATAAGAAATGCACAGACCGCGCGACAAACATCAACCGCACCTCATACGACTTAATTCTAAAATTCACTAACTGAACTCTACGGGATAGAAATTATGACATCACTTCGATCTGTAGCTGAGATTAAATCTACCAACTGGTTCCGCGCCTTCTTCGGCGAGGCTACTGCCGAGCAACAGTACGATGCATCACGCATTGCTTATCAACTACAGCACGACAATGTGGCTGTCATTACGAAGAAGAAAGCTGCCAATGGCACTCTCGTCTGGGTGGTGATAGCAGACTTTTACTCTCGATTTAATCTTATGGAATTCGCCGACGACTCGCAGGGGTCGTACAATACGGCTAAGGCATTCTGCACAGACATGGCGTGGCGCAAAGTTGCCACCGAGGACCGAGAGTTTAAAGAAGTCACAATCAATGTTGCAGACTTCTATCAAATTCGTGGTAAAAATTTAGTAGAAATTTAGTAGGATTATTGATATGAATGTTCCTGAAATCCGTGAAGCGCTTTTACTCGCGCAAGAGTTAGACACAATAGTCGACCACCAAGATGCACGCTATCCGAATGTCGGGGCGCTGGCGGTTTATTAGACGAAAATTGTGCCTAACTGGTAACGGCGAAGGCAATCATCCGCGCCCTTGCTGGACACCCTGCTGGGTTGTGGCAACTGACGCGAGAGTTTTTTTGGATGGTACGAAAAGGAGTGCATGGCATGAAAGATAAAAAAGAAGTCAAAAAAACACCCGCAAAAAAGGCTAAAGCGAAAGCGCCCACACAAACAACAATCACAGCCTATAAAGGCTTTGATTCAGATTGGAAGTGCAGAGGGTTCCAATACGAAGTCGGTAAAACTTACGAACACATGGGGGAAGTAAAAGCCTGCCAATCGGGGTTCCATGCGTGTGAGCATCCGCTGGATGTTTTCGGATACTACCCACCAGCAGGCAGCAGGTTTGCTTTGGTGGAACAGAGTGGCATTACGGATAAAGGGCGAGATGGTGACAGCAAGATTGCCAGTCGAACCATCAGCATAAAGGCTGAAATTGACATCCCTTACCTAGTAAAAGCAGCCATAGACTTCACAAAATCGAAGTGCTTGCCTATAGACCCATCATCGCCTGCATCAGCTACTGGAGACCGAGGCGCGGCTTCTGCTACTGGCGAACGAGGCGCGGCATCAGCCACGGGCGGCTACGGCGCGGCTTCTGCTACTGGCTACAAGGGTGCGGCTTCTGCTACTGGCTACAAGGGTGCGGCTTCTGCTACTGGCGACTACGGCGTGGCTTCTGCTACTGGCTACAGGGGCGCGGCATCAGCCACTGGAGAACAAGGCGCGGCATCAGCCACGGGCGGCTACGGCGCGGCTTCTGCTACTGGCTACAAG
>ERZ724509.20-NODE-20-length-92561-cov-87.250470_pt1 | contig 92561 bp, 83 predicted proteins | sample MGYA00376042_ERZ724509 | MGnify/ENA primary metagenome ERZ724509 (study PRJEB28724, sample SAMN07190887) | wastewater metagenome | isolation source: effluent of sewage treatment plant in Hong Hong | place: USA: Christiansburg, Virginia | collected 2016-03-01 ...
TAACAGCGGACTTGCACCGCCTAGATGCGCGCCATGTCTGGCGCACATAAAAAAAGATGGTATCAATTGATACCATCTTTTTACATTCGCTGTTTGCGTAATTTATTTACGTAAACCTAGTTCTTTAATTAAACCAGCGTATTTAACAAAATCAGTGCGTTTTAGATAATCTAACAAACGACGACGTTGTGAAACTAATTTCAATAAACCACGGCGAGAATGATGATCTTTAGCGTGAATTTTAAAGTGACCAGTTAAATCATTAATGCGCGCAGTCAATAATGCAACTTGAACTTCAGAAGAACCAGTATCACCAGCAACACGTTGAAATTTTGCAACTATCTCGGCTCTTTGAGCTACAGTAACAGCCATTTTTTTTCCTTTAATAAGGTTAATGAAAAGTAGAGCCAAGTAAAAAATTTAACTTTTAAACCTAGTCACTACTCCGATATAAGGTAGAGATTATCGCACAGTTAAGCACAAAACACAAGTTTAATCGTTATAAATGCGCAATTCTTGCCCAGCATAAATAAAGTTACTTCCTGCACTAACCACACGATCGCCATTATGCACCGCACCAGGTTTTATTTTCATCGAGCTACCATTGGTGCTAATCACCTCAATTGGCACTAATTTAGCTAATGATTTAGCATCCATCAACCAAACATAGGTTTTGCCATCTTTAGCATAAAGACTATTTAACGGCAATTCCACGCCATCAGTTGAATTAAGTGGCGAAACTTGTACATCTGCAGCCATCCCATATTTAATATTAGCATCTGCATTATTAATCGTAATTCGAGCCGTGAAGGTACGACTTTGTTGATCACTCGCTTGATTAATAATCCGAATAGTACCTTTATAAGATATATCAGTTGCCCAAATTTTAATTATTGCAGGCATGCCAGATTTATAATTATTAATTTGTGCCTCAGGTAGTTCAATCTCGACTTCTTTAGCACCAGATACCGCCATAGTTGCAACTGTTTGCCCTGAACTCACCACCTGACCAGCGTCCATGCTAATTGAGGTGATAACACCATCAGATGGAGCTTTTAAAGTAGTATATTTAACTTGATTTTGGCTATTGGACAATTGATTATTAGCTTCCTCATATTGAGCTTTGGCACTATCAAACTGAGCCTTCCGTGTATCATATTCTGCCTGTGAAACAAAATTTTGCTGGAGCAACTCTTTATAACGTTGTAAATTAGCTTGCTGCGTAACGTAATTTGATTTAGCCGAGGCAACTTGAGCATTTGCAGAATCTGCTGAGAGTTTATAATCGGTTGGATCTAAACTAGCTAACACCTGAGATTGTTTTACGGCTTGCCCAATATCAACATTCCGTTCAACAATCTTACCAGCAACTCGAAACGATAATTTAGGTTCAAATTCAGCATGAACGATACCATGAAATGTGCTAGCGGCTTGTTCAAAATTATTGCCAACCACAAATGTTTTAACATAGCGCATATCATCCGCAGGTTGCGGTTTCTTCCCGCAAGCCACCACCGCTACACTTAGTAACACCATTAACAAGTGTTTTAACATAATTACCCTTTCACTCGAACAATATTCGCACCAACATTATTCAGTTTATGTTCAATATGTTCATAGCCACGATCTAAATGATAAATTCTATCAACCAGCGTTTGTCCCTCAGCATACATTCCAGCTAAGACCAAGGATGCAGACGCTCGTAAATCAGTCGCCATCACCTCTGCGCCGTATAATTGAGTAACACCACGAATCATCGCAATATTGCCATCCACTTCAATTTTAGCACCCATCCGACACAATTCAGGGACATGCATATAACGATTTTCAAAAATAGTTTCGGTCATATGTGACGCACCGTCAGCCACACAATTTAAGGTCATAAACTGTGCTTGCATATCGGTAGGAAATGCTGGGTAGGGTAAAGTTTTAATATCAACCGCTTGTGGACGCTTAGTCATCACAACCCGCAAGAAATCATTGCCCTGTGTAACTAGTGCACCAGCTTTATTTAATTTCTCAATAATCGCACCCATCGTATCAGGTCGCGCATGAGTTAAGGTTAAATCACCCTGCGTAATTGCAGCCGCAACTGCAAAAGTTCCAGCTTCAATCCGATCAGCAACAATTGTATGTTCACAACCATGCAGTTTTTCAACACCATCAATAACTAATGTATCCGTGCCAATCCCATCAATTTTAGCGCCCATCCGCACTAAACAATGGGCTAAATCGGTTACCTCAGGCTCACGAGCTGAGTTTTCCAAGATAGTCACCCCATCCGCTAAGACTGCTGCCATTAATAAATTCTCAGTCCCAGTCACCGTTACCATATCCATGACAATTCTGGCACCTTTTAAGCGACTAGCCTTGGCTTTAATATAACCATGCTCAATGATAATTTCGGCACCCATCGCTTCAAGACCCTTGATATGCTGATCAACTGGACGCGCGCCAATGGCACAACCACCCGGTAAACTAACTTCAGCATAACCAAAGCGCGCTACTAATGGCCCCAATACCAAAACCGATGCGCGCATGGTCTTAACTAATTCATATGGCGCAACCAAGCTTGTCACATTACTTGCGTCAAACTTCATCACATCATCAGTAAAATCAATTTCTACACCCATACCACCTAAAAGCTTCTCAAGTGTATAAATATCTTTTAATTGCGGCACATTTTTTAAAACCAACTGATCTGCTGTCAATAAACTAGCACACACAATTGGCAAGGCTGCATTTTTAGCACCTGATACGCGAATATCACCTTTTAAATTCATTGAGTGATTAACAATTAATTTATCCATTGAGTTGACTCCATTCTTCAGGGGTATGCAGTTTCATTGACAGCGCATGAATTTCTTCACGCATCCGATCGCCCAATGCCGCATAGATTATACGATGGCGGTTAATTCGCGACTGCCCAACAAATGCAGGACTAACCACAATTGCCTCAAAGTGTCGACCATCACCACTCACATCCAAATGACTACATTCAAGCTCTTTGGCAATGGCTTGATAAATTACATCTTCTAACATACGACTTCCTCAATTAATGTTTTATTTTAATTCCATTTTTTAATAAACTAATTCCAATTGCATTAATAATTACCGCAAAAATTAAGACAAAAATAGCTCCATACATAATTCCAAAGCTAGCATGTCCAACAAAACCATATCTAAATCCATCGACAATATATAAGAATGGATCTAATAAAGCTAAGCTTTTCCAAAATGGACTCAGGTGTTGAATGTTAAAAAACACTCCCGATAAATAAATTAATGGCACCATCACAAATGATTGGAAACCCGCTAATTGATCAAATTTCTCACACCAAACCCCAGCAATTATCCCTAAACCACCCGTGATAGCTGAACCCAAAATTGCAAAATAGAAAATTGCCCAAATTTGTTCGACCATAAATGAACCGAACCAAACAATCCCCAAAAACACTGCACTACCAACAATTAAACCACGGATAATACTCGCAGTCAAATATGCTAAATACATGCTGGCTGGCGAGATTGGCGCCATCAAAATGAAAATTAAGTTCCCAGAGTATTTGGATTGGATTAGACTGCTTGAGCCATTGCCAAATGAATTTAATAACACCTGCATAATAACCAAACCAGGAATAAGAAAGGTTGCATAATTTACATGTGCTAATCCAGTGTTAATTCCCGAGAGTTGACTACCAAAAATTAATTGATAGAGTAACGCGGTGGACAACGGACCAACAATAGTTTGTACCCAAATTGAACTAAACCGATAAAGTTCTTTTTTTAATAAAGCAAAAAATGGCATGTTAGCGTCCTAAATATTTTAAAAAGATATCTTCAAGTTTGGGGCGACTAATATTCATATTTTCAACTTTAATCCCGTCTTGTTGCAACTGCGTTAAGACCAACATAATTTCTTCACTGGTCTTTAATTGTAAAGTATATTTATTCAGTTCTTTATTCACAATTAACTGACGCAAGCTCTCGCTAAATAATCCAGCAGTGGTTTCCACTTCAAAAAAGATCGGTAAGCCATTGGCTTTGCTGATTAATTCATCCTTAGAACTCTTGGCAATAATTTTGCCCTTGTCAATCATAATAATTTGATTGCAGAGTTTTTCCACTTCTTCCAAGTAATGCGTCGTTAATAGAATTGTATGCCCTTGCGTATGTAATTCCTGAATAAATTCCCATAAATTCTTACGGATTTCAACATCCACACCAACGGTAGGTTCATCCAAAATAATTAACGGTGGCTTATGCACCAAGGCTTGCGCTACCATTAAGCGGCGTTTCATTCCACCAGATAAACTGCGGGTGTTCGCATCCATCTTATCTTCAAGATGCATCCGTGCCACCAACTCTTCAATCCAAGCTTGATTATTTTTAACCCCGTAGAGACCAGATTGAAAAACTAAGGTTTGCCGGACGGTTAAAAAAGGATCAAAAGCCAACTCTTGCGGCACCACGCCCAATTGTTTTTTGGCCGCCACTAAATTAGAGAGTACATCTTGGCCTAAAATTTTTATTTGACCTTTAAAGCTATTAATCCCAGCAATCGATGAAATTAAAGAGGTTTTTCCAGCACCATTGATCCCAAGTAAGCCAACAAAATCACCAGGATTTAACTGAAAATCCACGTCATCTAGAGCTTTAAATTTATTGTTATAAATCTTACTTACATGATTAATTTCTAAAGCGTACACATTTATTCCTATTTAACGGCTGATTCATTACTTGTATCGTCAAGCATGACCAAGGTTTCATTTGATTTTACTAAATTTAAATCACGCCGAGAGCGCGCTTCCATTAATTCAGGCGAACCTTTTAACTCTAACAAGTGTTCAACTACCGCATCATTACGATCTTGTAATTTCTGATTGTATTCTAAGCGTTGATTAATATTTAATGATAAATTATGGTTGTCATAGACACCACCGCGCCCAAACCACAATTCGTATTGGAATAAAGCCATTACGCCACATAAGGCAAGAAATAATAATTTTTGCATAAATCAACAAATTAAAAATAATTAACCTCGGATTTTACCATAAAACCGCCAATTAAACTAGCTGAATAAAAATCAAGCATCTATTAAATTATTGGATAGCAAAGCAAGTCAATATTTAGCACTAAAGTATTATTCAACATCTTCCACAATCACTCAAAAGTCTAATTTATTTTACCGAATCCCAATCTCATTAAATAATTCAAAATCTCGCTTTAATTCCAATATTACACGTATAATAACCACCTTATTATATTGAACTGCATTAGCATAGAAACGATTAATCATGCCATCTCCCAAAAGCCATTTAAACGCCTATATAAAACTAACTCTTGCCATCTTTGCTTGGGCTGGAGTTTACCAAAGCGCAGGTTATTTAATTAAACACGTGGATTTATATAGTGCCGCATTCTTCCGCTATTTAATTGCTTCAATTGCTCTTCTTGCTATTTTACGCATTAAAACAGGGAAATTCATCGATGTAGCACAATTCAAACAACATTGGAGTTTGCTAATTAGCTTAGGAATTGTTGGAATCGGTTTATATAACTTGGCTTTTTTTAGCGCTGAACAATATCTGTCACCCAATATGGTCGCTATAATTTCTTCCTTTAGTCCATGCCTAACCGCTCTACTAGCAGCAGTATACATGCGCCAACGCTTAAGTTTAATGACCTATGTTGCGATGTTAATTGCATTATGCGGCACTATCGGTGTAATTAATTATGCCAATCCAAATTGCGGGCAATTCTTCTGTAACGATATCTTTACACACCTTTCAAAAGGCGAAATTTACGCTTTATGTTTGTGTTTATTTACGGCAATTTATAATATTATGAACCGTATTGCAACTCAAAAACAGATTCCTTCATTAACCATCACCACCTACGCCGCAGTCTTTGGAAGTCTAGTGTTATTTTTCCCTATGATAATTTTAGGACACCCAAGTAACATATTTAGTCAAAATTTAGAATTTTGGTCAATAATGCTCTATACATCATTAATTGGTTCCGTATTGGCGTACTTCTGGTATTCTGAGTCAATTAAAAATCTAGGCGTTGCCAAAACGGTGATATTTCTCAATGGAATACCATTTGTGACCATCTTAATTGGGGTTGCTTTATTTGGCGAACAGGTTAGCCTAGCTACTGTTTTCTGCGGAGTTGTCATTATTAGTGGCGTGATTTTAACTAACTTAATGATTAAGCGAAGAGCTAATTAGGTTATCATTTGTTTCAAGAAAGCACCGAATCATTAAAAACTAGGTGTTTTTTTACGCACTGACTCTTTTAACTTGTTGTACTGTTTGAGTTTTAGCGACGACTTTAGCTGCAGTACTTTGCATAGTATTACACTCTAATTAACTTTTGGTTTTTAAATAACGCGTCATTGCGACAGATTCAGCATCTTGAACAATTACTGAGCTCGCATTAAATCCAGCAACTAACAGCACGATTATTAATTTTGCTAAATTTTCACCCTCTAACACATATCAATTAACAATACAAGTAGCTCTTTTTAACTACTTCAGTTAATAGGTTAAACAAAAATATCATAATTAATAGATATACATTATGTTTCACCGCAGATGATTTGAACTGAGAATGACGCTCTAAATTAACGTTTAAATCAATTACAGTAGGTTATAACTTACACCTTTTATTAAACTTATAAAAAAACAAGCCATTCTTTTTAAATGACTTGTTTTCTATAAAATCTATCAGCATAACTTAACTAAATGAAGTTAATTTTCGATATAAAGCGTTAATTTAATCTGCCAAATACTTAGTGCTCACAATTTCAATATCCAACAACTCGCTCAAATCATCAATCGCTTGTTGAAAATTAATTACTTTAATCGTCGTAAATCCTAGAGCCTTAGCACTCGTAACATTAGCTTTACTATCATCCAAAAAGATACACTCTGCAGCTTTAAGTTGATGTTTAGCTAGAATAAATTCAAAAATCTGCGGATCTGGCTTAGCTAATTTGATATGCGATGAAACTACAATATCATCGAAAAGTTTCCAAAACGGATGCTCTTCAAGTAAACTACGGAAAATATCACTTGGCATATTGGTTAAAGCATAAATTGGATAACCCAAGGCTTTTAATTTGGTTAAAAGTTCAATCATTTCAGGAATTGGACGCAATGCAATCACCACATTTTGCAACAAGGCTTCCATTGCAGTATTTGAACACTCCAATTTATCCGCCAATTGCTCTTTTAAATCCTTAGTCGAAATTAAACCTTGATCATAAGCGCTCCACTCTGGAGATAAAAAGGTTTGTTCCATCATCATTGGCATATTCGAAACACTAAAGACACTTTGTAAAACATGCTCTGGTTGCCATTCCAAAACAACATTTCCTATATCAAAAATAATTGCTTTCGGTTGTGGGTTAATCATTTTCATTCTCCTTCAAGAATTCATATAAAATTAAAATCTAATTTAAACGCTCTAAAAATCCATCTAATTCATCCAGTGAGCTATAGCTAATCGTAATCTTGCCATGCCCGCCAGAACGACTGTGTTTAATTCCAACCATCATTCCCAATTTATCCGCCAGTGTATCTTCAAGCTGAGCAACATCAGGATCTTTACGATCTTTCTTCAAGGGCACTTCATCACCATATTTTTGTGCGTGCAAAATTCGCGCAACTCGATTTTCAACTTCGGCTGTAGTTAGTTTTTTAAGCATAATTTCTTCGGCTAAAACTAACTGTTTCTCTTCAGATAACGGTAATAAGGCACGCGCATGCCCCATGTCTAATTTGCGATCCAGCAACATATCTAAAACTTCACAACATAAATTAAGTAAGCGCAAGGTATTGCTGACATTGCTGCGAGATTTACCAGTTACCTGAGCTAGAGCTTCATGAGTTAAGCCAAATTCATCAATCAAGCGCCGATAGCCTTCGGCTTCCTCAACAATATTTAAATCTTGGCGTTGAATATTTTCAATCAACGAAACGGCTAAGGCTTCTTGGTCGGTAAATTCACGAATAACCGCAGGAATCTGCTGCAACCCAGCTAATTGGCTAGCGCGCCAACGCCGTTCACCAGCAATTAATTCATAACGTTCTTTAGCAATTTGACGCACCACTACTGGTTGAATAACACCATTCTGGCGAATTGAATTAGCTAATTCCTCAAGCTCAACCTCAGCAAAAACCCGCCGTGGTTGATATTTACCCGCTTGAATACGGCTAATTGACAACTGATGTAATTGATTAACTTCGGCGTGTTTCTTATCGCTCACGCTACTCGTATCTTTATTAGTCAAATTAACATTTGATGCCGCTAATAATGCATCAAGTCCCTTGCCTAAACCTTTTAACTTTGTCATTTAAAATAACCACCATCTTAAAATTTAATTATTGCTCTTGCCGCTAATTATTCGGCTTCTTTGAGTCGTTTCAATAATTCACGGGCTAAACGTAAATATGATTGCGCGCCAGCTGATTCTGGATCAATCGCAACAGCCGTAGAACCGTGGCTTGGCGCTTCAGCCAAGCGCACTGCGCGTGGAATCGACACATAAAAGACTTGCTCATTAAAATGTTCAACTAATTGCGCAGAAACTTGAATTGCCAAATTATTGCGTTTATCATACATAGTACGCAAAATCCCCAAAAACTCTAATTCAGGGTTAAGTTTAGATTGCATCAAACGAACCGTATTCAACAAATCGGTAAGTCCTTCAAGTGCATAGTATTCACATTGAATCGGGACTAAAATATAATTTGCCGCACTTAAGGCATTTAGAGTTAACAAACTCAAAGATGGCGGACAATCAATTAAAATCACATCATAATTTGCACTAACCTCAGCTAAGGCTTTTTTCAGCTTAAATTCACGTTTTTTGAAATCAACCAGTTCAATTTCAGCACCAGCTAAATTACGGTTTGAAGGTAAAATATCAAATTTACAGCTTGGTGACTTAACAATTGCATCTGTCACTGCCAGATTATTAATGAGCACATCATAGACCGAATATTTAAGGCCATTTTTTTCAATACCAGCCCCAGTTGTCGCATTTCCTTGCGGGTCAATATCAACGACTAAAACTTTTTTACGATTTTGCTGAACTAATGCAGTTGCCAAATTTAACACGGTAGTAGTTTTACCAACACCACCCTTTTGATTTACAATAACAATTATATTTTTCATTTATGAGTGATCTTTATTAAGAAACGTTGCGCTGCCAAATTTGGCACGCTTAATTCAATTACTTGTCCCTGCCAATTAGTTAATTTAGTCAATTCTGCTTCACCTTGTTCACCTTTCATTGCCAAATAATAACCATCTGGAGCCAATAGATGACTAGTTAACTGGGCAAACAAGCCCAAATCAGCAAAGGCACGTGACGTGATTATTTGAAATTTTTGCTCAGGCTGATAATCTTCAACTCGCTGACTAATTACTTGTAAATTACTTAATTGCAGCTCAATTTTAGCCTGCAATAAAAATGCACATTTTTTAGCATTACTATCAATTACGACCACTGCTTGTTCAGGACGCATAATTGCCAAAATTATACCAGGTACACCCATCCCGCTACCAACATCTAGCAATGCGCCGTTATTTGGAAAATGCGCAACAATACTTAAGCCATCGAGTAAATGATGGGTTAAAATATCCAGTGATTTAGTAATTGCGGTCAAACTATAAACTTTATTCCACTTAATTAATAGCGCTTTATAATCTAATAACTGCTCGAGTTGAGCCTGAGAGCACTCCAAATTCAGTTGTTTGATACCAGTTTCTAGTAATTCGATTTCATCAACTCTAGCCATTACGCCCCTCCCATGCCTCAATCATTTCACCGGATACATAATAAGGTTCATCGGCATATTCAAGCATTTCAAAGTCACCCGCCGAATTACCATAGGCATAAGCATAATTAAAATTAAGTTTATTTTTAGTCAGAAAATCTTGGATTCGTTCAACTTTTTGTTTGCCATAGCAATTATGGGTTAATAAACGTCCAGTTAAACACTGTTGCGCATCAATTTCTAATTCTGTTGCAATCACCTGATCTAATTTATGTAAATTAGCCCAATGGCGTAAATAAATTCCCAGATTAGCACTCACCAAAAACAAATTATGCCCGTGTTCACGATGCCATTCGATCTTCGCATAAGCCACGGGATTAATATATTTATTTAGATGGGTTAACGCAAATTGTTTAGCTTTATGTTCAACTTGACGCTTTGAATACCCTTTTAACAGCACAGTTAAAGTCGCCTGTTTGGCGGCTTCATTATTAATCATTCCTAAGCAATAACGGATGACAATGGGGATTAATTTTGGCAGCGCTAGCGTAAATCTGAGCTTGCCAACAACAAACACCAAAAATGGCACTAGCGTATCTTTGCGCGAAATAGTTCCATCAAAATCAAAATAAGCTACAATTTGTCGACTTGGATTCATTCTAACGATCACCCATACTCGCCAACAATTCGGCTTGATGCTCAGAAATTAAGGTATTGCACATCTCATCTAGATCGCCATCCATGATGTAATCTAATTTATACAAAGTTAAATTAATCCGATGATCCGTCATCCGTCCTTGTGGGAAGTTATAAGTACGAATTCGTTCCGAACGATCGCCTGAACCAACTAAGCTCTTACGCTGTGCCGCTTCTTTGGCTTGCTGTTCGCGTAATTGAGCATCTTTAATTCGCGTCGCTAACAATGAGAGTGCGCGGGCTTTATTCTTATGCTGCGAGCGATCATCTTGACATTCAACTACAATTCCAGTTGGTAAATGTGTTACACGAATTGCCGAATCGGTCTTATTCACGTGCTGTCCACCCGCACCTGATGCGCGATAGGTATCAATACGCAAATCGGCTGGACTAATTGCCACCTCGGCAACTTCATCCGCTTCAGGCATAATTGCCACCGTACACGCTGAAGTATGCACACGCCCTTGTGATTCGGTAGTTGGAACCCGTTGCACACGATGTGCACCCGATTCAAATTTCAAGCGTGAATAAACGCCAGCCCCAATAATTCGGGCAATAATTTCTTTGTAGCCACCCATATCAGAAGCAGTTTCCGACACAACTTCTACTTGCCAGCCCATCCGTTCGGCATAACGTGAGTACATCCGGAATAAATCTCCTGAAAATAATGCTGATTCATCACCACCAGTGCCAGCACGAATTTCCAGATAAATGCTTTTATCATCATTATCATCTTTAGGCAACAGTAATTTTTGTAATTCTAATTCTAATTCCTCAATTCGTGCCTTAGCACTGCTTAACTCAGCTTGAGCAAATTCTTTCATATCTGGATCAGAAAGCAACTCTTCGGCAGTTTTCACATCTTCACAAGATAACATAAATTGTTTAAACGTCTCCACAACTGGCGTTAATTCAGAATACTCTTTATTCAAACGCGTAAACTCATTCATATCATTGGTGGCCTCAGGCTGTGAAAGTAAATCTGACAATTCTTTTTGACGCACACCTAAGGTAGTTAACTTATCAATAACACTTTGTTTCATAAAACCTCTATATTTCTAAACTGTACAACTCAGCTAATAACTCTAATCTAACATCTTGTAGTTTACCATCCGCCGCCGTAATATTAACTAATGGATGATGTAATAAACGATTGGTTAACTGTACGGACAATTGTTTTAAAACCTCACTTGGATCGACACCATTCAGCAAGTGTTTTTCAGCAGCAAGCAAACTTTCTTGACGAATTTGTTCACTTTGTTCCAATAATTTTTTGATTAATGGCGTAAAACCACGCTTTCTTAACCACGCATGATAATCGGCTAACTTGCTTGCAATTATTCCCTCGGCTTCAACAGCCGCTAATTTACGCTTTTCAAGACCAACATCGACCAATTTTGCAATATCATCCACGGTCAGTAAAATTAAATTGCTATGCTTATTTAAATTTTTACTAATAACCAACGGCATCGATAGATCTATAATTAATTTACGCTGCGCATGTTCAATATCTTGCTTAAGCATCGCAGAATCAATTAATGGCGTATTACTCGCACAACAAATAATTACAATTGAATAATCATTGATAACTTCCGCCAAATTAGTTAATGCGTCAACCTGAGCACTAATTTTTAATGCCAACGGCTGTGCATTCGTAACGGTGCGGTTAACAATTACTTTTTTATCCAAATTTAAATAATTAAAATGTGGCGCAATCTGCTGCATCATTTGCCCAGCACCAACAAAAAGCACATTGCGATTAGGTAGTTCATCTAAATGTTGTTCAACATAATTGACCACCGCATGTCCCATTGAAATCGCCACATTATTAATCGCACTATGGTTACGGACATCTTTTTCAACCGCCAAGGCCATTTGAAATAACCCAGCTAAATTACTCCCCAAGGCGTTGCTTTGGCGCGACACCTCCATGGCTTGCTTAATTTGCGCCACAATTTCAGTTTCACCCAGCACCATCGATTCAAGTCCAGAGATAACGCGAAATAAATGATGCGCACAACCCTCACCTTGATGGACATAGCTATGCTTACGAATAGTATTTGGACAAACACTGCGCAAATCACATAAAGAATTAATTACAAAATCAATATCTTTAGCTAAAAAAAACAATTCGGTGCGATTACAAGTAGATAAAAGTACAACTTCCTTAACAATTCCAGAATCAACCAAACGCTTTAAAACGTGAGGAATTTCTTCACTAGCAAAAGCTAGGCGATTACGTAATTCAAAATTAGCAGTTTGGTAATTTAAACCAAATACAATAGGTTGTAGCATAGAACTTCTTAGGGTTGAGTAGGTTTAATATTAGCATTGATATCACGAACAAATTTATCATCAACACTACCACTTAAATAACGCAATTGGACACGGGCTAACAAATATTGATAACGGGTTTGTTGATAGGTGGTAAAGGTTTGATAATAATTTTTTTGCGAATTAACCAAATCCACACTATTACGCACCCCAACTTGATAACCCAATTGATCTGAGTCTAATTTAGACTTAGCCGACTTCAGTGCAGTTTGTTGAGCTTTAACAATACTTACCCCATTTTGCACTTGCCAATAAGTGTTTTGCACATTTTGATCAGTAGTTCGTTCAACACTAACTAGTTGCTGTTGCGCGGCTTGATAATTAGCTTTAGCTTGGCGCACCTGTGCACTTACACCTCCACCCGAATAAATTGGCAGATTTAATTGTACACCTAATGAACCAACTGCATAACTAGAAATCGGCGTTCCTGCAATATTCGAAATATTATTAATTTGTGACTCAGGTCCACTCACACTATCAATACCAGCCGTATCAGTATAAGTATACCCACCAACCAAATTAACACTTGGCAAATGTCCTGATATCGCAATATCAACATCTTGGTTTGCCATGGCTAGCTGCTTATCGGCAATCTGAATATTGAAGTTTCCTGATTCAGCACGTTTAGCCCAAACTTTAACATTCTGTGGCGAAGGTAAATCCAACTGAATATTATCGTTAAGACCTTGAATTAAATTAGGGTCTAGGCCAGTTAAATTTTGGAAGATATTTTTCTTATAGATCAAATCATTGGTCGCTTGAATTTCTTGCGCGGAAGAAGAATCAAAACCAGCCTGAGCATCATTCACATCCGCAATAGTTACCGTGCCTACTTCAAATGATTTCTTAGCTTGATTCATTTGTTTCTCTAAGGCATCTTTAGTTTTTTGAATTGATAAAAGTGTATCTTGCGCATACAATACATCAAAATAAGCTTGTGCCACGGTTACCAACAATTGTTGTTTTGCATTAACTAATTGTAAATCACCAACTTGTGCCGCATATTTACCTTTACTAAACGCCGAATACTTGCTCCAGTCAAAAATAGTTTGCTGCAACGTTACACCATAAATTGGCTGATGATAATATGCGGTAACACCAGATCCATTAAAGTAATTTTCCGTTAAACTTGCCGTTCCATTAATTTGCGGCAAGAGCTGTGCTCGAGCAATGTTTTTTTGCTCAAGTGTAGAATCAGTACTCGCAATTTGCTTTAAATAATCCGCATTATAAATCAGAGCTTGCTGATACGCAGCGGTTAAATCAAACGCATTGGCAATTTGGCTCCCCCCAAGCGTAGCAATAAGAACCAGAAATAGTTTTTTCATCACTTAATCTCCGAGGTAGAATCATGAATTTTAAACACCCAAGCATAAAGAGCAGGCAAGAAAACCAAGGTTAAAATCGTTGCAACCAACAACCCTCCCATCATCGCAACAGCCATGGGCCCCCAAAACGCACTACTAATTAATGGAATCATTGCTAAAATCGCAGCCGCGGCAGTTAACATAATAGGTCTAAAGCGACGTAATACCGACATCTTAACTGCTTCAAATGGCGTATCACCTTTTTTAATATCACTTTCAATTTGATCAATTAAAATTACTGAGTTCCGCATAATGATTCCAAGTAACGCAATCACCCCAAGTAATGCTACAAAACCAAATGGGGCATTTAACAAAATTAACGATAACGTAACCCCGATCATACCTAATGGCGCAGTTGCTACTACTAACATCGCGCGCTTAAAACTATTTAATTGCAACATTAGTAATGTTAAAACAATTAAAAACATTACAGGATACACAGAATTGATTGCATTTTGAGCCTTCTTTGATGACTCAATACTTCCACCCAGCGTAATATGATAGCCCAAAGGCAATGATTTCTCTAATACCTGCAATTTTTTATAAATCTGCATACTGATATCATTGCCCTGCACACCATCAACTAAATCAGAACGAACCGTAATTGTAGGTACACGACTGCGACGGTATTTCAGGCTTGCTTCAGGTGCAAATTCAATTTTAGCAATTTGTCCAACTGGAACAAAGCTTCCATTCGCCGATTGAATCATTAAATTACTTAAATTATTAACTTGAGTCCGCTCGACTTTATCTAATTGTGCAACGACTGGAATAGTTTCATCACGATCAAGATAATAAGTCATCGTCGCACCTGAAAGCATCATATTTAACTGATTTTCCAAATCACTGGAAGATAGACCAATTTCTTGTGCCTTACTTTGATTAACGACTACGCGCATAACCTTAAGATCTTCTCCCCAGTCATGATTAACATTCAAAGTATATGGGTTTGCACGCATAATACTTTCAACTTGATTCGAAATCGACATAATTTCTGCGGTATCAGTGCCTGAAATTCTAAATTGAACAGGATAACCAACAGGAGGACCTAATTCTAAACGCGTGACCCGACCCCGAACATCAGGATACTTAGTTGCCAGAATCTGCTTTAAACGCACTAAAACCTGTTCACGATCTTTGGACCCCTTAGTCTTAATTAACAATTGAGCAAAATTTACATTCTGTTGCTGTGCATCTAGGGTTAAAATAAAGCGTGGTGCACCAACCCCAATAAAGGTTGTAACCGCTTCAACGCCACTTTCTTTTAGAACTAACTTTTCAAAACTACTTGCTTGAGCTTCAGTGTTATAAATCGAAGAAGCCTGTGGTAACCACATATCAACCATTAATTCTGGGCGATCTGAAGCTGGAAAAAACTGTTGTGCAACAAATAATTTAAATAAAACTAATGACAGTACAAATACACCAACCGTCCCTAAGACCACACTGCGTTTATAAAAGATTATTTTTTCTAAAAATACTTTTAATTTATTATAAAACGGCTTGTCAAACATATCATGCCCAGAATGTGCGGCTGCCAGCTTTTGATATTTTTCGATTGGTAATAGATGAAAGCCAAGATATGGGGTAAAGATTACCGCAACAACCCATGATACAATCAATGAAATACCAACAACCGCAAATAATGAGTAAACATATTCTCCAGTGGTTGAATTATTCATTCCTACGGGTAGAAACCCCGCAACGGTAATCAGCGTACCAGATAACATTGGAAATGCCGTAGAAGTATAGGCAAAGGTTGCTGCTTCAAATTTACCCATGCCCTCTTCAAGTTTTTGAACCATCATTTCTACTGCAATGATTGCATCATCCACTAATAAACCCAAAGCAATAATTAAAGCACCTAATGAGATTCGCTCTAAATTAATTCCCATCATTAACATAATTAGAAAAGTAACCGATAAAACTAAAGGTATCGAAATAGCAACAATTACCCCAGTTCTAAAGCCTAAGCTTACAAAGCTTACGATCAAAACGATAACAACCGCTTCAACCAACCCCTTAACAAACTCATGAACCGACTCCTTTACCACATCAGGTTGATTTGAAACGATTGATTCAGTAATTCCAACAGGTAGTTTTTTCTTTACTTCGTCAAAACGTTTTTCAATTAATTTACCCGTCGCAATCACATCTGCTTGCTTATTTAATACAATACCTAATAAAATCACAGACTTACCATCAAAATGAATTTCTGTAACTGGTGGATCAACAAACTCACGCTTTATGTTTGCAATATCACCGAGTCTAAAAATTTTACCATTAACCGCAATTGGTAAACTCTTAACTTCTTCAATATTCTCAAAGTTCCCAGTTACACGTACAGGAATATTATCACCAGACGTGTCAAAGCTACCAGCAGAACTAACCGCATTTTGCAACTGCATTGCTGACAAGACTTGTTGCAAGCTCACACCTAATGCTGACAATTTGCTGCTGGATAAATTCACTGTAATTTGCTCAGACTGATTACCCATAATGTCAACCTTGTTAACTCCATCAACAGATAAAGTTTCACGTTTAACATCCTCAACAACTCTACGCAACTCTTCGTAACTATAACCTCCACCCTCAAATGCGTAAATATTACTATAAGTATCACCAAATTCATCATTGTAAAATGGACCTTGCACACCTGGTGGCAAGCTAGATTGAATATCGCCAATTTTTTTACGTACTTGATACCAAGAGTCACTAACCGCTTGCCCACGTACTGTATCGCCAAGATTAATCGTGATAATTGCAGAACCTGGTTTAATCTGTGATGATGTAAAGTCTAAGGTTGGTAATTCAAGAAGCTTCTTCTCAATCTTATCAACAACCTGATCTTCCATTTGCTGTTCGGTAGCACCTGGCCACTGCACAGTAACTACCATAGACTTAATCGTAAAATCAGGATCTTCACGCTGATTTAAGTGAGTATAGCTATACACTCCAGCAATAAACAGCAAGATAAGAAAGTACTTAACTAGCGGCTGATTCTTTAGTGCCCATTCTGAAAGATTAATATCTTTAAACGCCATCAGGATAACCTTATAAACTTGACAAAATAAAGTTGGTATTATACCAGATTTTAAACCATTACCCACCATCAACTTTTTTTCGGGAAAATTTAACCTAAAATAAGGTATAATTTAGCCGCTAAACAAATTTTAATTTTGAAGGTTAATATGAATAAAAAACTAGTTTTGGGTTTCCTGAGCCTTTCCATCAACTTGGCTCATGCCAATAACAGTACTTCATTCATTACAAGCGCCACCCAAGCATATAGCCAAAATAATTTGACTGCACTCTCAACACTTGCGGCAAACAATCCAGATGATAATTTGGCAACCTATTTAAATGCAAATGCTAATTTAGCTAAGAACAACCCTGCACCAAGCCTTGACTTTATTAAAAATCACCAAGCAGGCTATTTAAAAAATGATTTAATCCACCAACTTTTGAGCTTTTATTTCAATGCTCAGAATTGGACAGCATATCTAGCTCTTTATCCACAGCTTGCCAGCGACCAAGTTTCAAACAACGAAACCTGTGGTTATGACATGGCTAATTTTGCGACTAATTCTCAGCAAGCCAGCAAAAGTGATTTTAATTACTTAATTGCAAATAAATTACCACTATGGTGTATTTCACTAATCGCAACCAAACTCAATGCTGGCAAGCTTGATAAAACTAATCAAGCACCGTTTTTATATAGCCTAATCACCAATAACCAAATTGCACAATTCAATCAACTAGGTAGCGTATTTAAAATTGACCCCATAGATTCCTCATCTACAACGCCAACCAGCAATTTATCCAATCCATATCAAATTGTTTATCGAATTGAAAATTTAAGCCAGAAGAACCCCGAACAAGCCTACACCGAATTAAGCACCGCAAACGTTGATCGCGGCACTAAACAATATCTCTATAACGTTGTGGCAGCAGATTTAGCTAGCCATCAATCATTTGATTTAGCCGCTAAAGCCATTCAACAAGGTAATTCTCAATATCTATCCGATGATGAAAATGAATGGCGCGTTAGAACCTACTTAGCTAAAAACGATTGGCAAAATATTTTAAACAGCATAAATAATATGCCGAATAAATTACAAAACAAAAATTCATGGCTATATTGGAAAGCTTATGCAGCAGGCAAACTTGGTCAAAAAACCACCGCTCAAGCGACTCTCCAAAAAATCCCAGTTGACTATAGCTACTATTCATTACTTGCCCAAGCTGAGCTAAATGCTCCACTTAACCCAAGCTTTCATGCCGAACAAGGCTCTATCGCCGATATGCAATATGCGAATGACACTCAAATGAGTTTTGCATGGTACAAAAATGGTAAGCAACTCAACAATAATACCTTGGTTCGCTTAGCTACCCAAAACCTCTACTATATTATTAGCCAATCGAATGATCGTGACGTAGCAACAATTAGCCGCAATGCATTTAATTTAGGCTGGAATGAAATGGGGATTTACGCTGCTACCAAATTAGACATTGCGGATGCCAGCCTAAGCTTTCCAGTGTTATTTAGTCCACAATACAAACAAGCCGCGCAACAAATGGGTATTGAAATGACCTACCCGATGGCAATTACGCGCCAAGAAAGCCGCTTTAACCCCAATGCATTGGCATTTGATGGCGGAGTTGGTCTAATGCAGATTATGCCTGCTACCGCGGCTTATATCGCCAAAAAGATGGGCTCAAGTAACTGTTACAAAACTTATAGCTGCAATATTCAGTTTGGTTCATGGTATTTAGCCCACCTAATGAATAAATTTGGTAATAACATTATTTATGCAAGCGCCGGCTATAACGCTGGTCCTGGACGGGCTCATCGTTGGCAACAAGCCTTCCAAAATATGGACAACCGCATTCAAGTCGAGTTAATCCCATTTAAAATTACGCGGGATTACGTTCAAAAAGTAACCACCAATAAATTAGTTTATGATAGTCTCATCAATAACTCACAACCTAATATGCTGGCTTATTTAAACAAGGTTAACAATAAAGCACAAACCTTTATCGTTGATGATGATAACAATAGCGGTGATGCCACTGGCGCACTGTCTCAAAACTAGCAAACAATGCAGATCTACCGAGTTGGCGGCTATGTCCGCGACAAATTATTAGGAGTAAAACCCCATGACTGTGATTATGTTGTCATCGGTAGTACTCCAGAGCACATGTTAGAGCAAGGTTATCAACAAGTTGGTAAATTTTTCCCAGTTTTTCTACACCCACAAACTCGGGAAGAATACGCTCTGGCGAGAACTGAGTTCAAACAAGGAACTGGGCACACTGGATTTCAAGTAAATAGTTCTCCCAACGTCAGTTTAGAACAAGATTTATTTCGTCGAGATCTAACCATTAATGCTATTGCTGAAGATCAAGATGGCAATATTATTGATCCCTATCATGGTCAATTAGATTTAAAACAAAAAATATTACGCCATGTCTCAACTGCGTTTGCTGACGATCCATTACGAGTGCTACGGGTGGCGCGATTTGCTGCCAAATTAAATTTTAGCGTCGCTGAGGAAACATTATTTTTAATGCAGCAAATGGCGCAAAATGGCGAGGGATTAAGCTTAAGCCGTGAACGAGTTTTAAATGAACTAAATAAAGCTCTTGAATGTAAATATAGTTATAATTTTTTTAGCGTTTTACGCAAAACACACAATTTAGGTGTATTCTTCCCCACTTTAGATCTCAAACTAAAAAGCGACAAAGACTTTACTCAATTTATTCATGACCTACAAATTTCAACAAATCAGCTACAACGTTATCAACTGATTGCTCTTTATTTAAATACCGTACCGACCGAGAAGAACCTTACAGAAATTAGCAAGGATAAAAGACTTTTAAAAATACTCTATCAAACACAATTAATCCGTCAATTAAGTGAAAACCATCAACTAAGCCCAGAAAATCAATTAAACTACTTTAAGCTACTTGACATTTGGCGTAACTATGCTCAATTTGCACTGCTCTGTACTAATTATGCGGAGCATTTGAACTCGTGTCAGCAAACCAACAGTTTAAAGCGCCTTAAAAGCCTAATACACCTTGCACAAGAACTCAAAAATGTACCATTGCAAAAAATCGTAAGCCAACACAGCGAGCAGCCTGCAAAGCTTGCTCAAGCCATCAAACAACTTTATTTAGACCTAATTTCTCAGACGAAAGATTTAGCATGATTGCACCACATATCTCCCAGCATACTATTGAACACATTAATTTACTCCTTGATGTATTTTTAGTTATCGGTGTGATTGCGTGCTCAATCAGTGGCGCTTTACGTGCAATTGATTCTAAAATGGATTTGACTGGTGCTCTACTCCTCGCTTTCGTCATTTCCAATGCTGGCGGAACTTTTCGTGACCTAATTTTAGCCGCCCCAGTTTTTTGGATTAAAGACAACTATTATGTTTGGCTAAGCTTGACAATTGGTGCCTTAACTTACATGCTATTCTACTATGCGCCTCAGCTCTTGGCCAATCGCCGCCTAAATCAACTCCTGTTAATTACCGATGCGATCGGTTTAGGGGTTTTCTGCATTGCTGGTGTAGAAAAATCCTTCATTATGGAGCAACCAGCAGGAATTGCAGTAATTATGGGTATCTGGACCGCAGTTGGCGGTGGAATTATTGCGGATGTAATCGCTAATCGCGTACCATTGGTCTTTTCCAGTGAATTATATATCACGGTTTCTTTGTGTGGTGCAATTTTGTATATTATCTTAAGTTTATTTATGTTACACGCTTTAGCTGGATTTATTGCCGTAATCTTCATGGTCGCATTCAGAATGCTGAGTGTTAAGTTTCATTGGAAATTACCAATAATTAATTCATAATTACATAATTTAGAACCACTTGTAGCCTTTTGACACAATTATTTTTCAAATAAATTTCAATAGGTTAACCATCGCAAGCTGTTTTTACCTAAAATGAAGTTGACACCATTTAAATAGCTTTGGTATAAATATGTCTGTATAAGCCTAATATTAATATTTTTATGGAGCTGTTATAATGAACAAGGCAGAATTAATTGACGCTATTGCTAGCGGTGCGGATATATCTAAAGTAAAGGCTGGCGAGGTGATTGATGCTTTTGTATCAACAGTTACTAGCGCATTAAAAAATGGAGATACCGTTACTTTAGTTGGATTTGGATCTTTCACAACTGCAGAAAGAGCGGCTCGAACTGGTCGTAATCCAGCAACAGGGGAAGAAATTCAAATTGCAGCCTCAACTAGTCCTAAATTTAAACCAGGTAAACAACTTAAAGATGCCGTTGCCAAAAAATAATTGCTACTTTAACACAAAGGTGCCTATTTAGGCACCTTTTAACATATTACAAGAATCTAAATTTGACTACTAATACAAAACGCGACCGCACCTAAATCATGCTAATTCTAACTAATTTTAAACAGCTAATTCTTGGTATCTGCACGCTCTCATTAATTGCCTGCTCAAGTTCTTCGAATGGTACGAATAGCTATTTAAAAAGCTATAAAAACACCAAGAAAAACAGCTTACCTAAAGTCCCACCCAAGAAACTCCCTGGTGGTAGTGGTAGCAACTGGCGCTACTTAGGCAGCACAGATGATAATCTACTCGCAATTGAAATTAATGAATCAAGCATTCGCAGCACAAATAAAATTTATAGTTTCCAAGACCGTAAAACCGTGGTCACACCAAGCAAATATAATTATCAAGGTATGCCAAGTTACAAATATAATTTATCTTGGTGGAAGCTAAGTTGTACTCAAAAGCAATTTATTATTACCGCAAGCAGTGTCTATGACGTGTATGGTAATTTAATTAAAAACTATGCTTTTGATGATAATGAGCAATGGAGCAGTGTCACCGCTGGATCAATTGCAGAGCAGCAATACAACTATATCTGTAAGGGCTTAAATCGCACTCTTGGTTACTAATCCTACTCCAGCAAAGCATTGATGCGCTATTTACGTAAGAGTCTCTCTTCATTCTTAATTAAAAATGTCTGACAAAATATAAATTGCCAGACATTTTATGTTAAATACGCCACACTAAGACTTAGGTCAAAGCAACTAGAAATCGATTATTAAGATAACTTCTTCATGCGACGAGCCGTAAATAACCTAATTAACCCAGCAATCCCTAGTATCATTAAACTCAAAATTATAATTGGATAATTACCATAACGTTGATACGGAGTAACTCCAACTCGCCCTTGCACATAATCTTGCAAAATATTTTTCTCAAAATCAGGTAACTTTGTTACAACTTGACCATTTGAATTAATAATCGCGGTTAATCCAGTACTGGTCGCTTGAATAAAATACCGTTGGTTTTCCAAAGCGCGAGCTTGAGAAATCTGTAAATGCTGATCCTCAGCAATGGTATCGCCAAACCATACCATATCACTCAAATTAACCATTAAAGTAGATTGCGCCGCAGCATTAATTAACTCACTACCAAAGCCATTTTCATAACAAATATTAAACGCTAATTTTTGATTCGCTAAAGTTAGCGGTGCTTGGTCATATCCGCCTGGGCTAAATCCTGTCATCGGAATATTGGCAAATGAAAACACCTTACCCCAGAACCATTTTAGCGGAACATACTCGCCAAATGGCACTAAATGCGCCTTAGCATAATATGGATAGCCTGCTTGAGTAAACACCGTTGCTGAATTAACATAATCACCAGCTGCATTAATCTGCCGTGGTAAACCAACTACCAATTCTGCATGATTCAATTTAGCTAAATGAATGATATCATCCAAATAATGTTCTGGCAAGAATTCAGCAAAAGTTTGAATTGCAGTTTCTGGTAGAATAATAATATCTGCTTTACTGCGACTAATCATACTCGCATACATATCCAAGTGTTCTAAAAATTTCTTACTATCCCATTTCTCCGCACCATTCAAATTACCTTGCAACAACGCAACTTTAGTTAATTTACCATAAGTTTGGGTATATTCTTTACCATGTAGATAATAGCCACTAATCGCTAAAATTACAAAATAAACAATTGACAAGCGTTGCCAACGAGTAATCTGCGGTTTTGGACTGACCATAATTTTATGGTTAATAATCACTAAAAATAAAAACCCGATAATGCTTAGGCTTAGCCATGACACACCATAACTGCCCAACAATGGAAAATAACCTTGCAGCAGAAAATTATTTACCTGAGTGTAACTAATATCACTCCAAGAAAAACCCGCGATGAACCAACCGCGCAACCATTCACCCAAAACCCAGCAACTTGGAAAAAGAATTAAATAATTAAATTCATTTGAACGCGTACTCAGTTTTTTAAATAAAAATATTACCAGGAGCAAGTATAGAGATAAATACAGTACCGCGGCTAAAGTTCCTAGCGCGGATGTAAACAGATCAATGCCAATTTCGCTATGCAGAGCATAAAACACCCAGTAAACCTGTGAGCCAAAAAAACCAATTGCATAAAATAGCATTTTTAGAACACTCTGTTTGACAGAAGTTTCTTGCATAAACCATAATAAACCCAACAGGGAAATTATTATACAAATCCCGCGATTAAACGGTGCATAAGCAAAAACGCTAATCGCGCCAAGCACGATTAAAATTAGATAGGTAGCTTTATTTGGTATTGTTGGCATAGTCATCTGCTAAATTAATAATTAAAGTATTGATTTTTTTGCTGTCCGCACTAGTAATTTCAATTGCATGGTCATCGATCTGGCAAATTTTACCAGTCGCAGGCACGTAACCAAGAAATTTAGTTATAAAACCACCGACGCTCTCAACTTGTTCATCATCCCAATTTAGTTCAGTGAAATTATTAAATTGCTCCAAGCCACAATAACCCTTAACCCTAAAAACTCGTGGTTGTACTTCAACAATGGCATGTTCGCCATCAACCGAATCATGTTCATCGTCAATCTCACCAATAATTTGCTCAACAATCATTTCAAGGGTTACAATTCCCGCAACATTAGTAAATTCATCTACCACAACCGCTAAATGAATATGCTTTAAGCGCATTTCATATAGCAAACTATCCAATGGCTTCATATCAGGTACAAACATCGGTTTACGCAATAAATCATGTAAATTAAACTCGGCGGAATTGGCAAAATATTTTACAATATCTTTACTATGAAAAATACCAACGATATCGTTAATGTTCTCATCAATTACGGGAAAACGTGAATGCCCCGTTGCAAGAATTAATTGCATAATTTCTTCAATTGGGCTATTAATGTCAATTACATCGACTTCATGACGTGGCAACAAGATATCTTTGGCACGCATATCACCAAACTGCAACACGGCTTCCAGCAGTGGCATGCTATCTTTGTCAAAAACACCTGATTCGGCAGCGGTTTGTAAAACCTCTAGTAATTCACGACGGGTTGATATCGGCTCAGCAAAAAGCTGCTGAAGTAATTTAGTTTTAAATAGTTTCATTTCTATCCTGATATGGATCAGCAAAACCCAAGTTCTGCATAATCTGACGTTCTAATAACTCCATTTCCTCGGCTTCATGATCGATTTGATGATCATAGCCTTGTAAATGCAAAAGTCCATGAATAAGCATGTGAGCATAATGCTCAAGTGTTGATTTAGACTGCGCATGCGCTTCTTGAAGAATAATCTCATCACATAAAATCAATTCTCCACTTAATAAATTAAATTGTTCACGCGCATCAGGATACTCTAATGAAATTACATTAGTCGCTTTATCAATACCACGATACTCCAGATTAAGCTGTTGTGAACCAATTAAATCAACAATTGAAATCGAAAGAATAACATTTATATATTTTTGCTGCATACTCGCACGAATTAATTTCTCAATTTGACTACGTTTTGGTTGATGAGCTGGTGCGCTAGCGCGAATAAGACTAAATTTTAACATAAAAGTTCCAAACTAAATTTATGAGACTTTAAACGAAGTAGAAAATATTAAGCGTTTTGAAATTTATTGAGATTAATCATGAGATGGTACAAATAAAAAAAGCCACCACTAACGGTGCCAATTTTAATTTTACAACTTGAGACTTTAAAGATAAATAGGTAGAATAGATGGTGCCGCGAGCCGGAATCGAACCGGCACGGAAATCACTTTCCGAGGGATTTTAAGTCCCTTGCGTCTACCTGTTTCGCCATCGCGGCACTGTTAGACACCATCTGTGTTTTGGAGGCGGGGGTCGGAATCGAACCGGCGTCCACGGCTTTGCAGGCCGCTGCATAACCACTCTGCCACCCCGCCACTACTGGCGCACTTGCAACATAGTGGAGCGGGAGACGAGACTCGAACTCGCGACCCCAACCTTGGCAAGGTTGTGCTCTACCAACTGAGCTACTCCCGCAAACTTTTACAAGCCTGCCAACGAAAAAAACTGGAGCGGGAGACGAGACTCGAACTCGCGACCCCAACCTTGGCAAGGTTGTGCTCTACCAACTGAGCTACTCCCGCATTTCGCGGTTTGCTAACCACTCTCTTTTCGTCGAGGAAGTTATTATGCCATAATCATTTTATCTTTGTCAAAACTTTTTTGGTAAAACCTAACTAGTAAAAGGGCTGGATTGCTATAAGCAATTATTTTAAGGCTTTTTATCTGCAGTATAAATTTTTATTTTATTTTATTTAAACATCCATTTAGTTACACATTCAGCGAAATTGACAATTTAAAAATTCATAAATCAATCAAAATAAAGTTCACATTAACTAATAAAATTAAAATTCGGTATATAAAACTAGTTGCGTGTGGTTTAATTTCAATGCTAAAATAGAAAATCTATAAAATAAATGTTCTTTAACTAAACTAATTTAACATCCAAAGCGATTTAATAATTAAGCACAATTTATTTTACATTCTAAAAATACTAAAAAGAGTAAACCATGAGCACATCCATCTATGATTTTAAAGTTAAAACCTTAAGTAATGAAGAGTTAGATTTAGCCACACTCAAAGGAAAGGTAATTCTAATTGTTAATACGGCTAGCCGTTGTGGGTTCACACCGCAATATGCTGAACTTGAAAAATTATATAAACGCTATAAAGATCAAGGTTTCGTGGTGTTAGGTTTTCCGTGTAATCAATTCGGCAATCAAGAACCTGGTGATGCCAGTCAAATTCAGGAATTCTGCAGTCTGCGCTATGACGTAAGTTTTCCGATGATGGCCAAAATTCAAGTCAATGGTCAAGATGCTGATCCGTTGTATAAGTACTTAAAACAGCGCGCCAAAGGAATTTTTGGTTCAACAAGTATCAAATGGAACTTTACTAAATTCATCATTAATCGGAATGGCTCAGTCGTCGTCCGCTATAGTCCATTAACTAAACCTTTACGTTTTGAAATTGGCATTCAGAGTTTATTAAATGAGTAAAACGGCAAAACACCCCTTAACCATAATTCCAGGCGTAGGCAAATCAATTGCCCAAGATCTGATTAATATTGGGATACATCAAGTCAGTGATTTAAGCGGTAAAAATCCTGAAGAGTTGTACCGGCTATCAAATAAATACGCAGGAGTAGTCCAAGATCGCTGCTTGCTATATGTTTTCCGCTGCGCAGTGTATTTTGCGCAAACCACTCAACCACAACCAGAATTACTTAAATGGTGGAATTGGAAAGATTAAGTATGCAAAACTCATAATGCTAACAAGTGGTAAATTAAAAGCGCAATAAAATACATATCTAATGACTTAGATACGTATATAATCGACTAGGCTAATTTAATTATATTAAATGCTTAACACTCAAGCGAACCTTGGCTTTGATACATCTGCATATATTTTCCATGTAACTGCATTAATTCTTCGTGATTGCCTTCCTCGATTTTCTCACCAGACTCCAGCACGATAATTTTATCGGCTTTTTTAATGGTTGAAAGGCGATGAGCAATTACAATTACGGTTCGATTTTGTGAAACCACATTTAATGCATTTTGAATCATCATTTCGGTTCCAGTATCAATATTGGCCGTGGCTTCATCCATAATAAGAATCGCAGGATTAATCGCTAATACGCGCGCAAAAGAAATAATTTGTTTTTCACCCAGCGATAAGTTATCACCACCCCTTGAAATCTGCTGATGAATCCCATCTGGAAATTTTGTCAGCATATCTTGTCCACCGACGTTCGCCAATAACTCGGTAACTTCTTTATCACTTAAGTCCGCATTGCCATAACGAATATTCGAAGCCAGTGTACCTCTGAACAAAATTGGCTCTTGTAGAATGATTCCTATATGTTGACGATAGGTTCTTTTTGAGTACGCATGAATATCTATGCCATCAATTAATATTCTGCCTAAATCATCTTTACCCATATCATAAAATCGCATCAATAAATTCATTAAGGTTGTTTTGCCTGACCCAGTATGCCCGACTATGCCACACATACTTCCTGCTTTAACCTTAATATTAATGCCTTTTAAAACATATTTCAATGGAAGATACGCAAACCATAAATTCTCAAATTCAACCTCACCTTTATAGCGCGGAATTACACTATAGCTACTTTCTTCTTTAGGCTCATCCAAAATCGTATAAAAGCGATTGGTTTTAACAATAGCATGTTCAATATTGCCAAATTCTTTAAACAGCATACTTAATGGATTTATGATCATTTGTATATACGTAACATATGCGTAAATTAGCCCTGCGGTTACTAGCACCGTTGGATCATTCAACTGTCGAAAACCAAAATAGCCAACCACCGCAACAATCGACATGCCATTTAAAAAGCTAATTAAATTCCAACCATACGTAACGTGCAGCTTAGTTTCGCCCATACTTTGCTCAACAAATTCTTCATTAACCTGATTAAAGCTCTCCATTGCACCTTTTTCAAAGCTAAACGCTTTAATGATATTTACGCCATTAATATTTTCGTTTAACTTTGCGGTTATCATCGAGGATAATTCATTAATTCTAACCGCACGTTTATTGACGCTTTTAGTGAAGAAATAAATCCAAACCATATAAATGGGAAATAAGATAAAACTAGCGAGTGCCAATTCTGCATCAAGCTTAAACATAAAATAATATGCCAAGATAAATGAAAATGTTGCGGAAAATCCTAAGTTAAGAATTTTATCCAGCATTTGCGTTATCCCACTAATATCATGAGTGATTTTAGCCGTAGTTTTCCCAACAGGTTCCGCTTCAAAATATTTAATCGGTATTTTATGAATACATTCCGCGGCATCATTACGGCCATCTTTGGTCATTGCGATCGTGATTTTTGAAGAGTTAATTCTTTGAATATAACCAAACATGGCAGAAAGCAATGGTCGCACCAACAGCAAAAGCAGTAAAAATGCCATACTCTTAAAATGCGGGCGGTAAAAATCTTTTAACTCACTCAAGCTAATTTTTTTAACTGGATAATTTGTTTGCGCTAAGCTCTGTTCATTCGTCACAATCAGTGTTGAGTCATTAATCACATTTTTATTGCCATTCTTTATCGCATTTGGCGTAACATAAAAGCTCTTATTGAAATAAAAAACACTTAAGTTACCTAAAGTTTTAGATTCGTTAGGTAATAAATTCTGTTCTTGTTTAAAATATTCATGATTATATTCAATCGTTTTATCATTTTTAGTCAAAACTTTATAATATGGCTTCATGACTCCTAAGACATTATCATCGAGTAAGCTTTTAACAATCAATGGTGACAACATCCCAAGGAGTTGACCACAAAACATGGCTATAATTACAATCGACAATAGCTTTTTATAATTTCTGATATAGCGCCATGATTTTTGTAAGGCATTTAAATTTTTCATTCTTCTTCATTACCACTAATTTGACGAATAAACTGTTGCTTATACCAGCCATCTCTGGAGAGCAGTTCTTCGTGGGTTCCTTCGTCAGCAATAGCGCCATTTTGCATAACATAAATTTTATGTGCCGCACTGATCGCTGAAAAACGATGAGCGACGATAAGATTAGTCTTATTACGGCGATACTCATTGATTTTTTCAATAATATTACGTTCGGTCGTCGCATCAACTGCCGATAACGAATCATCCAGAATCAGAATTTCGGGATTGCGAATAACCGCACGCGCAATCGAGAGACGTTGTTTTTGACCACCAGAAAGATTGGTTCCACCCTCCCCCACTAGCGAGTCAAAACCATCGCTAAGATAAGTAAGATCCTTGGCAAAATCTGCAATTTCTACCGCTTGAGCAAAATCAGCGCTGCTCGCATCAGGATTACCAACTTTAATGTTATTCGTAACCGTTTCCCTAAATAACATATGTGTCTGTGGAACATAGCCAACTAGTCCACGCAGCGAATGAAGATTAATTTGTTCAATTGAATGTCCATCAATCAATATCTCACCGCTTTGCAGATTAAACTCCCGTAAAAGTTGCCTAATTAGCGTCGATTTTCCCGAACCAGTTGGTCCAACTATTCCAATAGTTTGTCCTGATTGAATACACAAATTTAACTTGTTGAGAACTAAATTTTCATCAGCTTGATATTTAAAAGAAACCTGCTTAAATTCAATCATTTTAAAGTTGGAAATTTTTGTACCCGTACTAACTTCAGCTATTGCGGAAACTTCATCCATAATTTGATAATGTCTTTCGGCTGAAATAGTTGCATTACTCATCCAATTAAAGACATTGGATAATGACAAAATTGGTGCAGCCATCGAGGCCACAAACATCGAAAGGGTCAATAAATCCCCTGGCGAGAGCTTGCCTTGAATCACCAAATAAATTCCGTAAGTAAAACCCAGAAAATAGGGAATGCTCGCCGCAAATTCAAACAACGGCACAAAGAAGGTTTCAAATTTAACAATTTTAGTCCAAGAACTCAGATCTTCATTTATCGAGGATTTAAGCTTGATAGTGTCGCGCTCTTCTTTTCCGTAGGCGCGCACAACTTTTACCCCCTCGATCGACTCTAACAAATCTTCCGACATGCGAGCATAAATTTTTCGGTGAGTTTCATAATATTGCCGCATTTTAAAGCGGGCTTTGTCAATACTTAAAATCGTAACTGGTAAAATAATAATCGTAATGACCGTTAATAAAAAATCTATTCGCACTATCATAGCTATAATTATTGCCAGCAAGGTTATTGATTGGTAAATGATATCTTGTAATAGCGTGGTCGCGGCAATCGTCAAAGCCTCCATATCTCGAGTGACACGACTCATTAAATCACCTTTGGTATATTTCTCAAAAAACTTAGCATCCATGGTAAAAAGTTTATTCAAATAATTTTTCCGTAACTCATACGTAACACGTTGCCCAAGATAATTAATCTTAGTGTGATAGACTTTATCCAAAATAAATCTTGAGATGGCTATGAATGCAAATTCTGCGAGTAAGGTCCACAAAATGGTTGCCGTCAAATCACCTTGAACAATATAATCCACGGTTTTACCCAACAAAATTGGGGTTAAAATATTATAAACAGCCACAATCATTAAGAGCGTAAAAGCAAAAATATAATGTTTTTTCTCGCGGTTAAAAAACCAAAATAGTCGTTGATATAATTTCAGCATGCTTTGCTTACTACCTCTAAATTGTCAGTATCTGCTAAGTTAATAACCCCGCAGCAAGCCGCGGGGTATGGTAAATAGATTTAAAGCATTACTTTATCACTTTATGCAAGATAAATCCATGTGTAATTGTAGATTATTAAATAATATCAGTTTGATCTATGAGTAGAGTTTAAATTTGTAAACAAACAAGGTAGAATAGTTGATTTGTTCAGTAATTTTTTTATTAATATTGATTACTATGATGAAGTTTTAGATTATTTTATTAATTTACTGAGATTAATAAAAATACAAAATAATATTCATTTAAAGCCCATTTCTGAGCTTTTATTTTCAGTCTTTTATCGGACTTCAGTCCTCACCGTCACCGATATCATTATATTAATATAGCTTCTTCTAGTTCTAATTTAAACATAAGCATTCTCAAATCATGATGGTTTTGAATTATTTATGATGCTACCTATTTAGAATGCCAAAGATTATAAAAGTGAGAGCGTTGATTTAGCAAATTCTCCAGACTATCATTTTCCACTAAAACGCCATCTTTAATTACTAGTACCTTATCGACATGTGTAATAGTTTTTAAATTATGCGCAACTATAATTATAGTTCGATCCACTAAATATTCAATAATGTTCTTAAAAACTTCTTGCTCCGTGATCCGATCTAAACCAGAAGTGGCCTCGTCTAAGATAACAATTTTGGATTCACTAAAGAATATCCGAGCTAATGCAACTCGTTGTTTTTCACCACCAGAAATTTTAATACCTTTCTCACCTAATTCAGTATTTAAGCCATCTGGCAGTTTCGAAAAAAACTGTTCTAACTTAACTAAATTAAGCACTTTTTTAACTTCTTTGTCAGATACTTTTTTATTAAAAATAATGTTTTCACGAAGAGTACCATCAAAAATGGATGTTTCCTGAGATATATAATAAATTTGATCATAAATACAGTTTAAATCAACCTCATTTAATAAATAACTATCATAAAATATTTGCCCACTACTTGGTTTTATTAACCCTGTAATTAATTTTAAGATCGATGATTTACCAGCGCCACTTTCTCCAATTAGTGCATATGAATTTCCCTTATTTATTTCAAATGAAATATTTTTTATAATTTCTTTCTGGTTTAATTTTAAGCTGACTTGATTAAATTTGACATTTCCATCAATTACGACAATGCTATTATGCCCAGTTAAATTACTATCATTTTCTGCATCAAAGAATTCAGTTAAGCGTTTGAAGCTCACTAGATCTAGCTTGTACTGCACATATAATACATTAAAGATCGCAATTGGGTTATAGACTTTATCCACATAAAGAATCAAAGCAACAATAGAACCGACTTCTAAATTAAAGGTAGTGTATGCCAAGATTAGAATAGCAATTTTTACAATCACTAAAATGAAAGCAAATATTGCAAAAAATGATTCATGTATCATGACCATTTTGGTTTTTTGGTCTATTACAGTTGCGGATTTTTCATTAAATTTATTTATCTCATTTTGGTATTGTTTGTTTAACCTAAACGTAACTAGTTCAACTATGCCACGTGCTAAAATTTTGTTAATAAGTTCCTCATTTATTAGAGATTTTTCTTTGATACTATAGAGTAATTTAAGTACCAATCTTGTGATAATAAAGACTAAAATATAGCCAATTACAATAAAAGCGACAATAGTTTTATTAATCAATGCGATAAAAAATAAACTAAATAAAACACTAGGAATTAACTCGCGTATTACACGTAAATAGAAATCAAAGAGAATTTTTTTACCAGACATTGAGCCATTTTCAATTTTTTGTAAGAGCACGCCTGAATTTAAATCTAAATACGATTCATACTTAATCGTACTCATTTTTTGTAAAGCAAAACCTTTAATGAAGAAGTAAATACTATTGGCTAATTTATTTTGTGGATATTCGTCGACATAAGAAAGAATACACCCAAGAGCCAGAATTAAACCGTAAATAAGTATCGTTCCCAACATAATATTTTTATGTGAAAAGTCTTCTAGAATTTTCTGAAAATATGAGATGCTTAGTGTAGATAATAGTGCTGAAGTAACTCCTAACATTATGTAAATACTGATTAATTTATAATTATCTTTTATAATGGTTAAAATATATTTCATTCGTGCCTTTATGAAAACTGGGTTTTATTATCGTTTTCAAAACAAAGTCCTGTTATAGATATGTTTAAAAACTCACAATATTGTTTATATACCATCTCACTAACACTAGACAAATTAAGATAAGAGTATAAAATACATTGCCTTACAAGAATTTGAATAATAGCTGAATTAATTCATTGAATTATCATCCAGTGTATTTTTTACATCTAAAAAGACCTATTTATACGTGGTAATCAATGAAAAATAAAATTTCACTTAAAATAACATTAATTTAAAACAGTGTGTTAGCAAGCGATTGATAAACGTGCTATAAAAATAAGGCTATATACCATAACTATAGCACACTCCAATAAAATAACCTTCTAATGCTCGTGTTAGCTAAAGTCTTGCATTTTGCATTACATATTGATAATACTCGCCACTATATTTTAGCTTACGTTCTTGTGTGGTATAATTTACGCGGTAAATTCCAAAGCGTTTGCTATAGCCAAACGACCACTCATAATTATCCATTAGTGACCACACAAAATAGCCTTTTAAATTAACGCCCTCATATTTTGCAGTGCTCAACATTTCTAAATGGGTGCGCAAATACTCAACTCGACTTAAGTCAATTACCTCACCATTCGTTTGTTCAACATCAGCTGCCGCCATGCCATTTTCGGTGATATAAATGGGTAAATCAGCAAATTCTTCTTGCATAAATTTCAAGGCATAATATAAAGCTTTTGGCGTGATTGGCCACGTCATATCCGTCCGAGGGAAGTCATTGGAAAATGGTAAATACTCAAACCCAGGATTAACTAAAGTTTTGCCATGCATTTTTATTGCACTACTTGCTGCAGCTCGAACAGGGAGGCCGCTATAATAATTTAGACCGACAAAATCACATGGCGTGCCAATAATTTTCATTTCCTCAGCCGTAAACTCTGGTGCATCCTCACCAAGCAATTCCAAATATTCAGGACGATAAACGCCATTTAGCGCAGGCAATAAAATTGCATCATTCGCACATAACCACGCTTGTTTAGCTGCTGCAATATTTGCCGAAGTATCAATCGCAGGCCAAAAGGTATCTAAGTTTTCTACCAAACCGATATTTGCAGCCTGTTTACTATGCGCACGAATTGCCTGTACAGCTAAGCCATGTCCAAGCAAAGCATTATGAATCGTTTGATTGACAATTTGCTCAGCTTTAGCACCACCTGGCGCATGAAAGGTTTCACGATGTGCAAAAGTAGTAAAGCAGCGAATTTCATTGATTGTAAACCAATTTTTAACTCGATCAGAATAGCGTTCAACCACAATAGCGGTATAATCTGCAAAACGCTTAGCAACTTCTTTACTCTGCCAACCAGCATATTTATCTTGCAAATCCTGCGGTAAATCCCAATGAAATAAGGTTACCCACGGTTGAATTTCTTTAGCTAATAGCTCATCAATTAATTTATCATAAAATTCAAGACCTTTTTGATTCAGGGCACCCTCACCGCTAGGCATAATTCGTGGCCAAGCCAAAGAAAAACGATACGCATCAATCCCAAACTCTTTCATCATCGCCACATCTTGCTTATAACGATGATAATGATCACAAGCTTGACGACCGTCATCATTATTCACAACTTTACCAGCTTGTCTAGCAAAACTATCCCAAACACAACTGCCGCGCCCATCTTCATTAGTCGCACCTTCAATTTGATAACTCGCGGTTGCCGCACCAAAAATAAAATCTTTCCCAAAATTTAACATCATTCTATCTCCATTATAATATTTAATACGCTCTTTAACGACAAACCCAATTAACCAATAAGGCCAAAGCGACCAGAATAACTTCAGCAACCAGTTTTAGATTAAAATCCAAATTACACATTAATTTATTAGCATAACCACCCAGCTAGTTATTGCGGATAAATTAAAGTCGTGATTGATTTCTGGCTAATTACTAGCTGCGCAATTTGATCACTCAACACATCTTTTAAGTTAAGCGCAATATCATCCTCAGATGAATTTAAAATCACCACTACCACCTCATTACTTGGTGTAATAAAGCTACTCACATTTAATTTATTCGTAAATGAACTATGCGCCACACGATATGAGCCAACTGCCACATACTTACTTAAATGACCAATAAAATAATACGATGGTTGATAAATAATTTGCTGGTGTTGATAATCACAAATTATGGGTGCACTACAAAAATTACTCACATGATTGGGTCCACCTTGAACGTCTAAAAGCAAATTCCAGTCAATATACGTCGATAAACCCGCATTAATATTGCCAATTATATCGTAAGCATATTTTTCGCCAAATTCCCATGGTGATTGACTAACTTCGACCAATTCATTTCCACCTGCATTGGTTGGTGCACCTGCTGATAATTCAACACAGCCCTCGGTAAAAACAAGCTCTTTGTCTGGAAAAAATTCTTTACACAGGCGTAAATTTTCAAAGTGATCACCAGAATACCAATGCACTCCAATCCCATATACCGCTTGATAAACCAGCGGATCGGCTAAAATCAACCGCGCACGTTCAAAAGCGCGTTCTTTATTATGATCCCAAATTACAATTTTAACCGCCGTTAAATTAGCCTTAACTAAGCTTGGATAGAGATGATCGCGGATAAACTGCTGTTCTTCTTCAGCCGTGTAAATGCAGGATTCCCATTTTTGAACAGCTTTAGGCTCATTTTGCAGGCTAATTAAATCCAACGTAATTCCTTGCGCTTGATAGGCTTGAATGTATTTAATCAGATAATCTGCAAACACTTGATAACATTCAGGTTTTAATTTGCCGCCACGTAAAACATGCGCATTAGTTTTCATCCACGCAGGTGGGCTCCACGGTGATCCCATTAAGGTGAGTTTTTTATTCGCATAACTTTGACAGTCTTTAATCAACGGAATCAATAGCTCTTTATCACACTCAATACTAAAATTACTCAGGCTAAGATCCTCAGTTGGCGCATAATTATAATTACCGAATGAAAAATCACAGCTACCGATATGGGTTCGCCCAACGCTATAATTCAACCCACTTGGAGCAAAATAAGCTTCAAGAATTTCCTGACGTTTCTCAAGATTCATTTGATAAAAATTATACGCGGATGCCTCCGTAAAAGCCCCACCAAAACCCTTAATTTGTTGATATTTAATATCTGAATAAATCATTAACAGCTTCATCTCGACTTCATTAATATCTTTACAAAATCCCACACTCGGTTTTTCAATAAATTTATTTAAATTATGTTTACTTGTTTCAATGACTCTAATTTTTTTATCTTGCATAATCTATGCCTTTTCTACTAATAAATTTAATTCCCGCGGACCTTTTAATTTCATCGTTAAAGTACCCAAAAACGCTATAAAATAACAACTAATCACAATTGGTAGCACCCATGAGGCATGCTGATTATCAATAATTTGACCATATACATTTGAAAAAATAAACTGTGGTAAAGCAATAAATAGGTTCAATAAGCCCATATATTCACCAAGTTTATTTTTAGGAACAACCATAGACAAAACCGTGTACATGCAAATATTGCCACCAATAAAAAATAAACCACATGCCAACGTCCAAGAATACAGCATCCATGGATTAGCCCCAGCATGCAAGAAAAGTACTAGACAAAGGTTTGCTACACACAGACCAAGCGCTGAAAAAGTAAAAATATGTTTACGGTTAAAGATATCGATTAATTTAAATGCGGTAAACCCAAATAATAAGCTCGCCGTAGATTCAAACATTGTAAATCTACCAACTATATGCTCACTAAAGTGGTAAGTTTTGACAAATAGCGAGGTTGCCATTTGATTAGTTCCTGTTCGCGCAGCAAAGAATAAAAAGGTTACAAAAAATAATTTCATAACTTCTTTATTTTTTAGAAAATCTAATGATAAGCGATATGGCTCTGATTTGGTGTAATTTTCTGGACGTTCTTTTAAAATAGCTGGCACAACTAATAACGTTGAAAAGGCCATGATTGCTGCCATTGCAAAAAAAGTAAACTCAGGATGCTGTGAGTTCCATAAAAACCCAGCTAAACCACCCATAAATAAGCCACCAACGGTAGCTGTCGTCCGAGCTAATGTGTTAGCATAACCAACCTGATCTGCATCAACAACTTCCATCACCATCGTATAATATGCACACTGCGCAACATTTACCAAGGTACAGGTAACCCCAGTCATAATTAAAAACATCATGAAATTGGTGGCTAATGGCCACAGCGCAATGCTAATCGCAGCACCAACCATGCCAAAAACTAACCACGGTGAACGTTTACCCCAGCGATGTTTAGTTTTATCACTTAAAACACCAACCACAACCTGCGTAAAAACTCCAACTATCGCGGCTAACGAATAAATTTTGGCGATATCTGCCGCAGAATTAGTAAATGTATAACCAAAAAAAGCCACGACATTGCCAAGCGAGCCCCACATCATGCCAATTCCAATATCTGGAATCGCGATTAATAATGGATTCCAGCGACGAATATTGTATTTCATAAAATTCTCCTAAAAAAGTTTACTGTTCAACTTCAATTCCACGTAACTGCCGCCACAGATTGTGATTCAATTTGAAATTTAAGCGTCTGATTATTCCAGCGTAAGATTACCTGCTGAGAATCGTTAGCACTATTAACTAACATTGCAACAATTTGCCCTGCTGGGTTTTTCACCGCCGTTAGTTCGACATTAGGATTACTACTGCTTGAAGCAATTCGATACGCACCTGGTTGAATAAATTTACTCATATTACCAACCGAATAATAATCTACATTATAGCTGATCGCATTCGTTAGTGTATTTACCGTCACCAGTCCACGACAATTGGTACAACCACCAACATATGGACCGTTATCCTGATCCAACGCAATATTCCATTTAATCGAACCATTTCCCCAATTATTGAGTACACCAATAAATAAATTCTGCATATCCCATACTAAATTATCACCAAAAATAGGTGCCCAATCGCCACCACTACATTCAGTCATAAAGATACTTTTATTTGGAAATTGAGCGTGCGTAATTGATTGGGTTGTCACATCTCCACCATAGCAATGATACGCGGTACCGGTTGTTATTGACTCTGCCGCTGGAGTAAGGTTAGATAAAACATATTCAGGATACTCTGGATGATCCCAATTATGATCATAGGTAAGAACTTTAGTCTTGATTGAATTGTTTATGAAATCTGGCGTTAAATATTGGTTTATAAAATTACTTTGTTGTTGTGCAGACATAAACATTCCACCATAGCTATCGGGTGCAAACAATGGTTCATTTTGAATGCTCATATAATTAATCTCAATTCCATTTAAGGCATACCCTTGAATGGCTTTAGTTAAAAATGAAGCATAGACCGCCATGTCTGATTCCAACAATGCCCCAACTACATTGTTAGATGTACCAATGTAACTTTGATTAGTTTTCATCCAAGCTGGTGCTGACCATGGTGTAACCATAATTTGAACTGTTGGATTAATGGCTTTAATCATTTTAAGCAAAGGAATTATATAGGTATAATCATGAAAAATCGTAAAATTATTCAACAGCGGATCGCTCGTGCCAACTGGCATGTCGTCATAAGTGTAATTATATAAAGAAAAATCCGAAGCACTGATTGGAACTCGAATCAAGCTAATGCCTATCCCTTGAGAACCAAATAATTGTTGCAAGGTATTGCTACGAATAGGTTCTGGTAAACTATACAATAGGTAAGCACTGCTATCAGTTATGGCAGCGCCAAAACCTTCAATTTGCTGATAACTAACATTATCATCAATCAAAACATTGGCTGACTCTACAGAATTAGGCATAAACGTTAGTTGTGCTTGCGCCTGAAATTGCACAGATTCATTAGTCATATAAACATTAGCCATGATTGAACTTGAGCTTGGTGTTGATTGTTGACCACTATTACAAGCACCTAGACTCAAGGCAAGCCATATTCCAGTTAAAATTTTATTCATTTTATTAGTCAACCCTATTAAATATTTAAATACTTGCGCAGATTAAATTTTAAAATTTAATTTATTATTTTTCAATTAGTTAGCATTAGCTACTAAATCATTAATGTACTTATCAACAGCGATAATTGCATAAATTCGCACACCATCCTGATCTACGGCTACGTGGACAAATCAACACTCCATTGCTTAGCTCTTGGAATAAGTTACAACAATCTGATTTTCATCTAGATTTACAATGTTGCCACCAAAAATTAGTTTAATAGTTAATCGTTTAACCACATTATAATAACACAGCAATTATGCTTACTGCAAGCAGAATCTATGCTAAAATTAAAAAAGACCAAGAATAATCAGAAAGCAGATCATTATGACCATAAAAGACATTGCCAAACTAGCAGGAGTATCAATTGCAACCGTATCCTATGTGCTAAATGGCAAAAAAAAAGTTAGCCCTGAATTACGTGACAAAATCTTACAAATTATTGCCGAAGTTGGTTACGAATCGAATGTTGTCGCTCGTGACTTCAAAAAACAGACCAGCACTATTTTCGCAATCTGTCTTGAAAGCTTAAATGGTCCATTTTTTAGTGACCTAATTGCAGGCATTGAACAAGCCGCAACCGAATCAGAATTTCAATTTATTGTCGCAACCAGCTATGGCAATCAAACTTCTAGTGCTTATAAACTCTTAAAAGAACGCCGGGTGGCGGGTGCAATTATTTTAGCACCGAATTTTAGCGATGAATTTTTACTCTCAATTGCCAATAAAGGGCTGCCCTTAGTCTTACTCGATCGCAAGCTTGAGCACACTAATATAAATACGATCTTACTAGATAACCATAAAGGCATTGAAGAAGCAATCTCACACTTAGTTGCACAAAAAATTAGTCAAATTGGCTTTATTCATGGTATTGCCAGCCACTATGACAGCCAACAACGCAGCCAAGCTTTTTATAGCGCGTTACGTCAGAATAATTTAGAAACGTATCCCGAATGGATTTTTGCAGGTAATTTTCGTCAAGACTCTGGCGTAATTGCAGCAGAACAACTACTTGAGCATCCACAGCGCTTGCCGCAAGCCATGCTCTGTGCAAATGATGAAATGGCGCTAGGACTGCAAACCACATTGCAAAAACATCATATTCAAATCCCAGAGCAAGTTTCTATTATTGGCTTTGACGATATTTTAATTGCGCGCTATTTACAGCCTGCGCTTGCAACTATTTCACACCCAAAATTTGAACTCGGATATCTGGCATTTAATTATTTGCTCCAACTCGTTAAGCACGAAGCACATATGCCGCTACAAATTGAAACTCATTTTATCCAGCGCGCAAGCTCACTTTAAATTAATTTGCTGAATAGCCCACATTATTGTATTATTCATGATAAAATTATCGTCCTTTCAAATCATCAGTTAGTTCAATTAAGTAATCATGCAAACAAAAATACCCTTTAGTTTTAAGGTGGTGATTGTCCTCGTTTGGGCACTACCGCAAATGTCAACCGACATCTATTTACCCTCCATGCCAAGTATGGCACATTATTTTGGCACTAGCCTAAGCATGGTTCAATATACGATTTTCTTTTACACCATCGGCTTTAGCTTTGGCGCGCTGTTTTTTGGTCCAATTTCGGATCGGATTGGACGTCGCCCGGTAATCTTATGGAGTCTAGTGTTAGCTGCCTTTGGTTGCTTGATTGCGCTGATTTCGACCAATTTAAATCTACTTTTTGCGGCACGTTTAATTCAAGGCGTGGCTTTAGTCGGGGTTGGTTCAACCATGCGTGCGGTTACAAAAGATATTTGCACCGACAAAGAAGAAATGGCCAAATTTGGTGCACTCCTCGGGATAGCTATTCCAATCGCTGCTGCCGTAGCACCAGTTATTGGCGGCTATATTGAACAATATGCCAATTGGCGCATTAGTTTTGCCTTTCTCTTAGTTTACACCTTGATTTTCTTGATGTACACGGTAAAAAAGCTCCCTGAAACAAATCATGAAAAACTAGAACGTCCTTTTAAATTTTTACTGCTGGACTATAAAGAAGTTCTCACCAATGGACAATTTTTCCGCTATAACGCCATTACGGCTTTTGCCTTATGTTCGATGTTTGCATATTTAACCGTTTCACCCTATTTGTTGCAAGTCAAAGCTGGTTTATCGCCTGAAATGTTTGGCTATACCAATTTGCTCATTTCTGCAACGTTGGTAATTTCGAGCTATGCTAATAGTAAAATGATTTATCATCGTGGCATCGATAAAATGTTGCACACTGGTGTTCTCTTGCTTGGGATTGGCGGAGTTTTATTTTTACTCTGTGGAATTTTCCATAATTTTCATGTTTATGCGATTGTAATACCACTAATTATTATGGTTTGCGGCTGTGGATTTATTTATCCTAATGCCAGTGCTGGTGGATTAAGTTTATTTAGCAAAAGCGCTGGCACCGCGGGAGCGGTGTATGCATTTATTCAAATGTTGGGCGGTTCGGCTGGCAGTGGCTTTATTTCACTAATGTCACACTACGGTGATCCGTTAGAGTGTCTTGGATTATTGGTGATTTTACAAGCGCTAGTTGGTCTTCACTTTAGTAAACAACTAATCCGCCAAAATAAACTTGATCACGTCAAGACTTAATCAATCTAAAATAAATACGCTCAGACAAAAACTACAAAAAAGCACTAGTTATTATTCTAATTAGTGCTTTTTCATTGCCAAATTGCTCAAATTATCCACTTAAGCGTATAAACCTCAAGTTCGTTTTGCTCTGATGCTCTTCAATTCTAAAACATAAATGATTTGAGCACCCATTAATAGAATTAACACCGACAAATACAACCACGACATAAAAATTGGCAACATTGCCAAAGAACCATACAACAATGAATATTCTCCCTCTAAATGCCGCATTGAATATGAAAAATAGGTTTGTAATAAACCAAATGCAACAGCAACCAAAATACCTACACTAATGGCATGTAACCAGCGCACCGATTTACTCGGTAAAAATTTGTACATACAAATAAAAGAGACTAGAGAAACTAAATTTGCAGCAAGAAAAGCTATATAATTCTGTATGTTGACATCAAAGATTATTGAATCAAGAAATTCTACGACTATAGCTATCAAATAAACTAACAACGTTCCACCAACAAAAAAGCCTGTAAAGAGCAGCAGTGAATGGATTAAACTACGCTGGCGTTTAATCTGCCACATTTGATGAATGTGTTGTTCGACCGTAAACATCATGCCATAGCAGCTCCCGAGTAAGGAGGCCACACCTAAAATTGATAAATGATTGGAGTTCTTAAATGAGAGTTTAAATAAAGCATAAATTTCAGTTCCAGATTGAGGAATAAATTTACTAAAAAAGTACATTTGCACATCATTAATAATGACATTAGAAATTGGAAGCCATGAGCTAATGCTGGCGATCGAAATTGAAAACGGAATAAACGCCAATAAAAGCGTATAAGATAAACTGCTACTACAGGAAATACCACCTGCTTTTTGAAAATTAACCCACACCTTAAATAAAAAATTGAAGCTAGCATAACCACGCCATTTTGGAATACGCCTGAGTACTCGGTGCATACTTGTTTATCCTTCACCAGCGAGGTTTATCGTAATTAAACTCATTAAATACACCAGACTAAAAACAACCACAATCTCCATTCATTTTTATCTCAGTCCACATTTCATTGACCATGATTCGTGTTTTAGGATCATAGGCTTTAAAGGCGTGCATTTTGCTCATATCTTTAGGATAAATCCAATCTATATTTTTTACCGCAGGATCTAATTTGGCAAATGCTATTGGATTAGGAATACTCGAACCTGTTTCCGAAGATAATTCATAAGCACTTTGTGGATCAAGCGTAGTATTAATAAAGCTATAGGCCAATTTATCATTAGTATTAAAGCTCGGAATTACCACATTATCCAATTCGATCATATTACCCTCACGTTGCAACATCGCCGCCAAATTTAACTTGGCATGTGAAGCTTTAATATCTTGCAAGGTTTTATAAATATCAATCGAATAAGCCATCGAAACCCAAATATCACCACGCAACAAACTCCGATAATAACTATCACTATCAAATTTAGCCCAATATGGCGAAGCTTGCTCAATTACTTTACGTGCTGCTTGTAAATCTGCAGGATTACTCGAGTTAGGATCTTTGCCTAAATACAATAAAGCAGCGGCAATTACATGACGTGATGAATCAAAAACCGTAATGCGTCCTTTAAGTGGTTTTAAATATTTTAGATCAAAAATTATCGCCCACGTATTGGGTACAATCCCCAATTGCTTAAGTTTTTCTGGATTATAGGCAATAAACACCGGATTATAAGCATACGGAACCGAATATTTATTCCCTGGATCATAGGCTTGATTCAAAAATTTAGGATCGGTGTATTTCAAATTGGGTAACTTACTTTTGTCCAAAGGTTTGATTTTACCCATCATGGCTAATTGTTGCACCGCATAACTAGTCGCAACGATCGCATTATAGCCATTAGCTCCTGCCGCAATTTTAGCCAGCATCTCATCATTATCATTAAAGAAATTTTGTACCAAGGTTGAATTAGTTTGTTTTTCAAAGCGACTAACCGTGCTATCGGCAATATAATTCGAGCCAATATACAGATTAAAGGTTTCAGCCGCATTAGCACTCAAACTTGCCAAAATAAACAGGTAAAAGAATATGATTTTTTTCACAAATTAACTTACTTAAATAATTGAGGTGACAGTTTAGTGGCAACCGAAGTTAAAACCAAGGTAAACACAATAATAATTGTTGACGCAGCATTTACTTCGGGAGTAACACCCATTTTAATCATTGAATAAATGGCTAACGGTAAGGTACTTGAGCCAACTCCAGCGGTAAAAAATGTAATAACAAAATCATCTAACGATAATGTAAATGCCATTAACCAACCAGCAATAACCCCAGGTAAAATGGTCGGAATTAATACCGAAATGAACGCACGACTTGGACTTGCACCTAAATCACGCGCGGCATCCATTAAACTATCATCCATACCATGCATCCGTGTTTTAACCGCAATTGTCACAAATGACAAACAAAATGCAGTATGTGCCAGAATAATTGAAACCATACCCAAGGTAAAATTAATTAACAGAAAAAACAACAATAAAGATACACCAACCAATAATTCGGGTGCTGCCACGGGAATCATCACCAAGGTGGATAAAAATGGCACTTTATATTTATGCAGTGCAACACCAGCAAAAGTCCCCAAGATCACCGATACCGTGCTGGCAATTAAGGCAATTATTACCGAATTACGTGCTGCATCAATCAACTGAGTATCGGCGAATAAAATTTTGTACCACTTCATGGTAAAGCCAACCCAAGTAATCCCAATTCTGGAATCATTAAAAGAATAAGCAATTAACAAAAAGATCGGTAAATACAAAAATATGTACACCAAAATTCCAGCCGAAAGTAACTTTTTAGAAACTTTATTTACTTGCATATTTTAGTCCCCCACTGCGACTGGCAAAAAAACCAACCAGCAAAGAAATCGCTAATACCGCCAAGGTCATCACAATTGAAGTAACGCTCCCCAAAGGCCAATTCATATTCTGCAAAAATTGTTGTTTAATCAAGTTACCAATCATTAGCGAGCAATTATTACCAACTAATTCTGGTACAACAAACATTCCTATGCACGGAATAAAGACTAAACCACAACCAGCTAAAATACCTGGTAAACTTAATGGAATTGTAACTTGCCAGAATGATGCCGAATTGGTTCCGCCCAAATCGCGACAGGCTTCAATTAAAGCTGGGTCATGTTTTTCCAAATTAGCATACAATGGTAAAATCATAAATGGCAAATTAATATAAACTAAACAAATAATTACCGCCGCTGATGAAAATAATAAATCCACCGGTTGACGCCCAAATAAAACTAATACTTGATTCACAACTTTGCTCAAGGCTGAACTAGGTCCTAAAATCATCATCCACGCATACACCCGAATCAGAAAATTACTCCAAAATGGCACAATTACCAACAGCAGTAATAAGTCACGGTATTTTTTCTTACTTTTGGCAATTAACAGCGCCAATGGGTAACCAATAATCAAACAAAAAAAGGTAGTAATTAATGAAAACATCATTGAGCGCAGAAATAGCTTCCAAATAAAGCTATTGCTAAAGGCATAACTAAAGCTATCGAGGGTTAAATTTAAACTTGATTTGCCAGTTGCATCATGCAGCACCAATGGTGCAACACCACCATAATCGCCAGGTTGACGAAAGGCAATAAAGACCATCAAAATGGTCGGAATTAAAAATAGGCACGTTAAATAAATGCTTGGTGGTAAAGCCAACACCCATTTTTCACGTTTCTGAGATGAAGATTGAGTCATAATTATTTCACCAAGAAATTACCCGCCAGTGGGTTAATTGAAATAAATACTTCATCATTTTCTTGAAAAAATGAAGCCTGATTCGGGCGATTATTCGACAACATACATTGCAAAACTACCCCATTCGGTAAAATAAATTCATACAGCGTACCATCACCATAATAGTAGTAACCCTTAACGCGGGCTTTAATACAACTAACACCATCTTCATGGCGTGGATCCCAATTGGCTTTAATTTTCTCAGGGCGCAACGCAAACCAACCTTGTTGTCCAAGCGTGGCTTCAATCCCATCATTGGGTAAGACTAACTCAATACACTCGGCAACTTTAATTTTGTAGCTACTTGGATTTGACTCAATCACCACCGCTGGCAACAAATTACATTTACCAATAAAATCCGCCACATAATAGGTTTTTGGCTGTGAATAGATTTCGCGCGGAGTACCTAATTGTTCAACAATACCATGATTCATAACCGCAATCCGACTCGATAACGCAAGTGCTTCACTTTGATCATGTGTTACATAGACGAAAGTTACACCACTTTGTTCTTGCATCCTAACCAATTCAACATGCATATGTTCACGTAAGCGTGCATCAAGTGCAGATAATGGTTCATCCAATAAGAGTAACTTTGGTCGATCAACCAATGAGCGCGCAATTGCAACCCGTTGGCGTTGACCACCAGATAATTCATGTGGATAACGTTCAGCAAATTGCTCTAGTTGCACACTACCGAGCTGCTCTTTCAAACGATCAGCAATATCCGCCTTACTCCATTTTGCCATTTTAAGCGGAAACGCAATGTTATCCCGCACGGTTAAATGTGGGAATAACGCATAGCTTTGAAAAACGGTATGCAATGGGCGTTGCTCGGGTGGTAAATCTTTGATATCTTTACCATCGAGTAATATTTGCCCTGAATCAGGTGACTCGAAACCAGCCACCATTCGTAATAGTGTGGTTTTGCCACATCCTGATGGACCCAGCAAGGTAAAAAATTCGCCTTGTTCAATACTTAAGCTAACTCCATTGACAGCGGTATAGTCAGCAAATTGTTTTACAATGTTTTTTAATTCCAAAATAGCCATTCAGCGCAACTTCCTACAAAAAGTGCAAATAGACAAATAACAGGCTTAGGCATGTTTACTAAGTGGGGTATTTTAGCAAAATTTTTTTAAAAGTGGTCATTTTTTAGCCCTTTCACTGAAAATAATTTGCGCGCATATAAAATTTTGCATAAATATGATTACATATCAGATAATTAACTCAATGTGACCACAACAAACACTGTGAATTTTCAAATAAAAATATACTGGAATAATTGAGATTTATTCAAAAATTTAACCAGTGCGAATTTTCAGAACCAATTTTATATTACTTAACCCCGTGAAAATAGCTAATCCTAAGCCAGTTTATGGGGAAAAAGAGTATAATTGCGTTTTATTTAATAAATTATTTCTCACCTAAGGAGCTCGCAATGCAGGAAAATCTGCAACACAACCTTAAAGACCGCCACATTCAAATGATCGCAATTGGTGGCGCAATTGGCACTGGATTCTTTCTAGGGTCTGCCAGCGCAATTCAGATGACTGGACCATCAATTGCACTAGCCTATATTGTGGGTGGCTTAATTATTTATGGTGTAATGCGTGCCCTTGGTGAAATGACCGTTGATTACCCGAGTTCGGGATCTTTTGTCGAATATGCCCACCGTTATTTAGGTGCTGGGGCTGGGTTTGTTGCAGGTTGGAATGCCTGGCTACTCTTTACAGCCGCGTGTATGCTCGAAGTTACCGCCGTTGGAACTTTACTCGACTATTGGATTCATATTCCCCATTGGATTACTTGTATCGTCTTATTGCTCGCATTTGGTGGTTTAAATTTAATTGGGGTCAAATATTTTGGTGAAACCGAATTTTGGTTTGCTGGAATAAAAGTTGCGGTAATTATCTTTATGATCGTTACTGGGGTTTATTTAATTTTTGCCGATCAAGCCGTTCATCATATTGCCGTGACCAATTTGCACGATTACTCCGATCCAAGCGTATTTTTTAGCCATGGATTGCTCGGTTTTTTCAATTCACTGGTGATTGTGTGTTTATCTTTTTGTGGCTCTGAATTTGTCAGCGTTGCCGCAGGTGAGGCTGAAAATCCTAAAAAATCAATTCCGAAAGCCATTAATGGCGTGGTACTAAGAATTATTTTATTCTATGTTTTAACCATGGCAGTAATTGTCTTGATGTATCCATTTCAAAACATTACCAAAGATACCAACCCATTTACTGACGTGTTTGTTAAATTGGGCTTTGCCAAATCGGCTGACATAATTAATTTAGTTGCCATTACCGCCTCGTTATCGGCGTTGAATAGCTGTATTTATGTAGCCGCACGCTTTGTCTATCGCATGGCACTCAATGGTCAAGCACCACGTGCATTTGCTAAAACCGATGCCAATAAATTACCGCGCAATGCAATTTTATTTACTTGTGGCATGGCATTTTTAGTCGTGATTGCTAATTACACTTTCCCTGCTAAAATCTTACAATATCTCTTTGCTTTAATTACGGTTGCAATTATCATTAATTGGTATATCATCCTCTTAGCACATATGCTCTTTCGGAAGCAAAAACTCCTAGCTGGCGAACCACTGGTTTATAGCATGCCTGGTTATCCCTATGTAAATATGCTAGTGATGGGAGTTTTATTTATTATTTTGGTGGTAATGTCAAAAAACACTGAAATGGAATTAAGTGTCTATATTGCACCAGCTTGGCTCTTGATCCTCTCCATGATTTATGCCGCCAGCAGCGGACGTGCAGGCATGCGTGCTAATTCAAATAAACCTCCGCGCCGCAAGCAAGCAGCGAAGAATTAAACCCAAAGAGATTAAATAAAGGATGTTCCTTTTTAACCTCTCCAAGAAAGCCCCAAGATGAAAAAATCTTTTGCCCTAATTACTCTTGGGGCAATTTTAGAATACTATGACTTTGCAATTTTTATTTATTTTGCCAAAAGTATTGGCGAAAGTCTAATTCCTGTGCATGATGGAATTGCCAATATAATTGCAACTTTTGGAATTTTTGCAATCGGTGCGCTACTCCGACCGCTGGGTGGTGTAATTTTTTCGCACTTTGGTGACACGCGTGGACGCAAAAATATCTTTGTTTATACCATCCTACTCATGGCGTTACCAACACTCTTGATTGGGTTTATCCCTAATTATCAACAAATTGGAATTTGGGCAACCATAGGCTTAATTTTTCTGCGCTGTATTCAAGGTCTTGCAATTGGCGGCGAAATTCCTGGTTCAATTGTTTTTGCCTATGAACTATCCCAACCACAAAATAAAGCCCTCAATACCAATATCGTGGTCGCAGGTACCAATATTGGCTTTTTCATTGCCTCGCTACTCGGTGCATTTCTACTTGGTAAACATAATTTTGGCATTGAAGCTTGGCGAATTGCGTTTATTCTAGGCGGTATTTTTGGCATAATTAGCTATTTTTTACGTAAAAATTTATTGGAAACGCCAGAATTTGCGACCTATAAACATTTTCTCGAACAACAACCGCAAGCACCGTTTAAACAAATTCTCAAACACTTCCGTACACCACTTTGGCAAATGGTTGTCTTTGGCTCATTTTTAGCCAGCTCTTTAGCGGTTTATACTTTCTTTATGCCGGTGTTCTTATCAAGCTATTATCATTTTCCGTTGGCGCAAATCTTAAAATATAACTCTTATTCGATTATTGTATTCATAATCAGTGCCTTACTGGCTGGTAAATTCCACTATCTATTTGGTAAACCGTTTTTAATTGTTAGCCTCATTGTCTTCAATATAACTAATTTTATGCTGTTTAATCATTATGCTGAACTAACACTCCAGCAAATTACCTTCATCCATTATGGCATCCTATTTTATATCGGCATTATCTGTGGGCGCTTGCCTGTGCTTGCGGCAAGTTTTTTCCCCACACAAGTTCGCTACTCGGGTGTGGCTTTAAGCTATAATATATCTTTTGGCATCGTTGCGGGTTTAACCCAACTGATTTTATTTAGCCTAATTAAACTTAGCGCGATTATGTGGCTACCTGCCGCTTACATTGCTGTATTTTCAATTTTTGCGCTGTTATTTCTATGCAAAGTTGAAACCTCAAAATTAATTAAGTATTCATAGGAGAAATTGTCATGGCTCTAGTAGCACTACGTCAAGTTTTGGACCATGCCGCGGAATTTGTTTACGGCGTTCCAGCTTTCAATGTAAATAACTTAGAACAAGTTCAAGCAATCATGGAAGCCGCACATGAAACCGATTCGCCCGTGATTCTCCAAGCCTCAGCAGGAGCGCGTAAATATGCAGGTGAACAATTTTTACGCCACTTAATTGAAGGTGCTATTGCCGAATACCCCGATATTCCTGTCGTAATGCATTTAGATCATGGCGCATCACCAAGCACTTGTTTTCAGGCAATTCAACTTGGATTTTCATCGGTCATGATGGATGGCTCGTTAATGAGCGATGGTAAAACCCCAAGTAATTATGCCTATAATGTTGAAACCACCCGCAAAGTCACTGAAATGGCTCATGCAGTGGGTGTCTCAGTTGAGGGCGAATTAGGTTGCTTGGGTTCATTGGAAACCGGTCAGGGCGATAAAGAAGATGGGCATGGTTTTGATGGCATTCTCGATAAAGAGCAACTCTTAACTGATCCAGAGCAAGCTAAAGATTTTGTTGCCGCCACCCATGTGGATGCATTAGCCATTGCAATTGGTACCTCACACGGCGCGTATAAATTTACACGCAAACCAACTGGCGATATTTTAGCCATTGAACGCGTTAAACAAATTCATCAGTTAATCCCGAATACTCACCTAGTCATGCATGGTTCAAGCTCAGTTCCCCAAGAATGGTTAGCGGTCATTCGTGAATTTGGCGGCGAACTAAAAGAGACTTATGGTGTACCTGTTGAGGAAATTCAAATTGCGATTCAACATGGTGTACGCAAAATTAATATTGATACCGATATTCGTCTGGCGATGACTGGCGCAATGCGGCGTTATTTTGCGCTACATCCAGAACACTTTGATCCACGCCAATATTTGAAAATCGCTAAAGATGCCGCAAAACAAATTTGTATTGATCGTTATCAACAATTTGGTTGCGCTGGGCAAGGATCGAAGATTAGACCTTTGAAACTGAATCAGATGGCTAAACAATATCTCTAAGCCACTGCTGCACAAATTACACAAGGTGATAAATACGTTTATACATAAATTCTTCACCAGCCGTTGAATAAAATTTTTCTGGATTATGCCTAGGTTAGATTAATTACTTTAATTATAGTTTGAAATTCGCTTTTGTAATGAAAATTAGTTTATTACATGCTGAAAATCAACTTGTAATAACTCATTCTAACTTAGGCACCATCATTATTTTTCATCCGCTACATCAAAATACCCCACCAAATCAATAAAATAGCAAATTAAATCAGCAATTGAAGTATCAAATAAAGAGTTAGTTCTTGCTGTTATCTTCTGTGTTCATATAGTTGTATAATTACGTTCTACATAATTCAGTTAACGGAACAAAATATAATGGATCAGTTTGAAAATAAAGTCAAAATCACAATTCCCGAATATATCGCCGAAATTCTTGCTACTGATGAGTATGATTTCAATATATCTAAAAACACTCTGTGTAACAAAATTTTTTATGCCTTTCATTTAACCGCTAGTGATCATCACCCACACTCAAAAAAACAAATCTCAACAACGCTACAATTTACCTTAAATAAAGAGAACTTTGATTTTTGGATTGACCACTTCCCAAAACAACAAATTAAAAATAAATCAGAATATTTTAGAAACATAATTTTTGCCTATTGCAATCAACCACGCTATAAACGCGAAATATCACTTAATCAAGTCAGTATTGAGCGAATAAATAAAGCCATTGCAGAACAGAAACAATTACGTATTCGCTATAACAATGGGCTAAGGATTATTGAACCCTATGCCCTATTGCATTCAGAAAATGAAACCCGAAATTATATTTTTGCCTATTGCATCAAAAAGCAAGATTATTGCAATTATCGACTGGCTAATATTGAAGCTATATCAATAATGGACGCTCCATTTGAATATTACAATCAAGAGCTAATAAATGGTGTCAAAAATAATTTTGATCCGTTTTTGTCATATGGTCAAATTGTAAAAGCCCAATTAACTGAATTAGGTAAAAACATTTATGAGCGGAATATTACGCACCGCCCTCATATTATTAAGCAGGATGGTGATGTCTATGAATTTGAATGTTCTGAAATTCGTGCGAAACTATATTTCACGCAATTTTTAGGTGAAGTTGAAATTTTGGAACCAATCTCATTGCGCGAATGGTTCACCCATGGAGCATTAGCAATGGCAAAAATTTATACCCCTCAAATAACTCTATAGGCAACTGAAACAATCATGAAAAACCCACGAACTGGCTTAATTCAAGAATGCCAATTAAATTATTTAGAGAGCTGTATTGCACCGATAGAGTTTATTAAACTCATCTGCATGGTAGAAGTTTTATCTGTTGACTGCAACGAATTTATGCAGGGCTGTGAAAAAGATCTTGATGACAATGTGGCGGAGCTTAAACTAGTTTGTGAGCAACTAAATCTCGATCATTCACTTGTCTTAGAGATGTATAGCGACATAAGGAAGAATAAACCCTGTATGCTGGATTTAGCGCAATTGTTTGACGATGACGTTTTACATAATGAGCATTACAGTTTTTGGCAAGATGACGGATTAGTTTCATTTGTATTCAGCAACTTTAGTGATTTATATGCCATTCACAAAAAAATACACCATCTAAATCCAGAGTCTGGCTCTTATCTAACTATTGGTGATAAATTACCAATCAAGATTCTAAATAATAGAACAATAGCTACTAGAATAATCAAAGAACAATTAGATTCTGATCGTTCTAAATACACGAATAAAACTAAGTTACCAAATAATCCTCAAGTAGCGGATTTATATAATGCTATAAAGAAATATATTAATTCGAAGTTATGGTATTTCAATTGTGCACGCAAACATTTAAACACGGACATTAAGCACATTAATCAGAGAGGTAATTCATATATTCGGAATACCGATAAGATGATTGTTCAACGACTCAAAATTAACAACAATTACAATGCCATACTCCAGATTAGACGTGAAATATTGGACAAAGAATCATTTAAGCAATTTTTAACTGAATATTTTAATAGCAGAGGTAAAATTCTATCTGCAACTTTAATCTACATTATTGAAAACATGCTTGAATTACATATGGCAAATTTTAATCTTGCGGACTACAGTATAAAGACTAATCAATGGGTTATAGCGCTATTTCCAGAATATATCAAAAGTAATAAAAATATTTTAACTCATCTAATCACGGATAACCCTCACTTGGTTGACTACTTACCACTTGATTTAGTTCAAATTTATGATAAAAGTGAAATTAAGCAATTATTAATGCTTAATGGCTTATTACTGCAATATTTACCGTGGTCATATCGAAATGATGAAACGTTTATTTCGATTGCGCTGCAGCAAAACTCACTATCTTTTGAATTTGCTGACGACGCGTTTAAAGATAATGATAATTTTGCGTTGCAAGCGATTAAATCTAATCCTGCAAATTATGAATGTATTTCAGATCGATTGAAACAATCCTATGAGCTAGCTTACGAGGCTGTCAACGAAAATGGTATGGCATTGCAATTATTGAGTGATACATGGCGCAATGACCCTGAAATCCGCGCCAAAGCCATAAAACAAAATAAATTAGCTACACTTATTCTCTAGTTTTGCTGGCTGCATGACAGAAAATAATCAGCTGATCATTATAAAAGTTAAAGTAAACCATCATGAAAGTAGTCAACTGCGACTAAGTAGCGGCGTGAATCTCAAAAAACAATTGAACGGATGGCATTTTGCTGACAATTTGCTAAACAGTTAAATAAGGAACTTAAACCATGATAAAACATAATTTTCGGAAATTTAAACGACAACACTTTCTATCCCACGTACCTCATGCGCAAAATTATAAATATTGGTTCTCAAAAGATGAATTTGATGACGAAGTGAAAATTGTCAAAATTATGCCTGATGAATGGGTTAATGCCGTAAATCTAATGCAAAATGATCGTCAAGCTAAATTACCAATCTGGCTCCAGCGCTTAAAAGGTAAAACGATACTTCCATTTATTAACGAGCTTGATATGATTTTAGTTGAGTATAAAACAACTATGATTCAAACCACGTATTTCCCATGGGGTAAGAAAGATGTTCATATTGAAGATCATTGGACATTTAGGAATGCGGATGGATTTGAGTTGTGTACTGACTGGTGGTATTTGGCTAGTGAAACCAGCTTTCGTTTAAGCCATGAAAGCACGCAACATACTAGTGTATTTTTGAATATCATCAATAAGAAAATAAAAAAACAGGTAGAGCGAACATTATTAGCGATTAAAATGATAACTAATGTTGTTGACGTTTCGTCGATTAAAGACATTTTAGATAAATTTAGCCATGAGCAAATCAGAATAGAATTAATTAGCGATTCTACTCAATATGAGAATAACCAACTAATTTATGCAGAATACGATGTTTTGTATGATAAACATAAGTATTTTTTAAGGTTAGATTTTAAAGAGAAATACTATCTGTTGGGCGAGAATTCATCCTTTTATGACTATCTTAGTTTTGACATTAATTGCGTCAGCAAATATTCGCTAAAAGAGATGTATAAATTGATTTTAGATAAATAACTAGTGAATAATATATTATTACAATTGGTTAATGGTCGTAGATAATGTTGCATAATATATTTGGGCTTACAGGTATGGATAAATTTATCGGGGTTTTTTGGATCTATAGAGATTCGATTTTCGGGCGCTCTACCGTGAAACAAAATGGTGTAATGCGTGTTTCTGAAATTATTGATAGCAATTTTGAACATGCTACCGAATGGCAAAAGGTATTAACTCAGCAAAAAAATTTACCTAGTGAGTTAAAAGCCCAAGAGTATTTTTCAATACCCCGTGGAAGAGTGCTTTATAATGATAAAAATCATTGTCATATTGTTTATCTGGATCGAAAACTTAATAATTTAGGATGTCGTGAATTAATTAGCCGTTTCTTTAAGTTTGAGATTAGCCGAGCGATTTGGCGGAATGATTTACATTACACCACAGATGAAATTGAACTTGAGGATATTTTCATGGAATAAGCATTCTTAGCCGCGGTTTTAGACAAGAAGATTGTCTATCCAGGTTTTATCGCATTGTGCACAAATTAAATATTTAAAACAATTTTAAAAGGTTACAAAATGAAAAGAATACTCATCTCAATATTAGCAATATGCTCAATTTCAATAAAAGCAAATGCACAAACCATAGCGGGTTATTCTTTTGAGAGCTATGCCACTGCAAAAAACTTAGCTCCGCAAAAAGCTAAAATTAATTATGCTAGTAATCCAACTGCCAAATATTTTAAAACACGCATTACCGCAAGCTATAAATCAGGTAAAGTAGATTTTGCTAGTTATTATATTACAACAATTTGGGGTTGCGGCGCTGATTGTATTAGTGGTGTTATGGTTGATGTTCGTGATGGAAAAATTTATGATTTACCATTGGGTGAAGATGCGGGATTAATGAGCTGTGATTCAGAAGAAAAAACAACCTATACAGCTACGAGTAGTTTATTTGTTACAACAACCTGCCATGAAACTGAAATCGAAAATACGCCAAATTACAAAGAAGAAAAAACGTTTTTTATCAACATGTGGAACGAACCAAAAAAGAAATTTGAACTGATCAAAACGGTTGAAAAAACAGACATTAAGAAAAAAACTTACTAGACCTTATGGCATGAACCCATTGTTCAAAAGTGGTAGATAAATTTGATTTTGACTGAAGGATGAATATGAAGAAAAAACTAGTAGTTCTAACTGGCGCGGGGATGAGTGCCGAGAGTGGCTTGAAAACATTTCGAGATATGGATGGTTTATGGGAAGAATACGAAATTTGTGATGTAGCAAGCTTTAAAGCGTGGCAAAAGAATAAGGAATTAGTGTTACGTTTTTATAATGCTCGCCGTAGTCAATTATCAAGGGTAAAACCCAATGCAGGTCATTATGCCTTAGCTGAATTAGAACAATATTATGATGTCCAAATCATCACTCAAAATGTAGATGATCTTCATGAAATCGCAGGTAGTCAAAATATTTTACATTTACATGGTGAATTAACGAAAGCCAGAAGCACACAAAACGATAGTTTAATTTATGATATTGGTTATAAAGCAATAAAAGTTGGTGATGTCTGTGAGCTAGGTTCACAACTTCGACCGCATATTGTTTGGTTTGGTGAAGCGGTGCCTGAGATTGGCTATGCGGCGAATTTAATCGAGGCTGCAGATATTTTGGTGGTCATTGGTACATCATTATCAGTTTATCCAGCAGCTGGCTTACTTGATTTCATTGGCTCTGAGGTGCCCATATATTTAATTGATCCCAATACAATATCAAAAAATCCCAATATCCACTATATTAAAAATACAGCTACAGCAGGGGTTAAAATCTTAAGTGATCTATTACTACACAATTAACCAAGTTATAGTCTGGAAATAATATGAAGAAAAAACTTGTAATTCTAACAGGTGCTGGGATGAGTGCCGAGAGTGGCTTGAAAACGTTTCGGGATATGGGTGGTTTATGGGAAAATTACGATATTCATGAAGTAGCAACTCCGGAAGCATGGGCAAAAAATAAAGACCTTGTGCTGAGATTTTACAATCAACGACGAGTTCAGTTAGGTGTTGTCGAACCAAACGCTGGGCATTATGGTTTAGTTGAGTTAGAAAAATATTTTGATGTACAAATTATTACCCAAAACGTGGATAATCTCCATGAACGAGCAGGCAGTAAGAACGTGCTCCATTTACACGGTGAGTTGACTAAAGTGCGCAGCACTAAAGATGAATCGCTGATTTATGATATTGGCTATAAAGAAATCTATAGCGGTGATAATTGCGAACTAGGCTCTCAGCTACGCCCGCATATCGTTTGGTTTGGTGAATCTGTACCAGAAATGATGGTCGCAATTGAAATGGCAGCAACAGCAGATATTTTTGTCGTCGTCGGTACTTCCTTGGAGGTTTACCCTGCGGCAAGTTTACTTGATCATGTAGCACTTGCATCACCATCAACACCGTTGTATTTGATTGATCCTAATAAACCGCACTATCGTAAATTTGCAGAGATTAAACATCTTCCGTGTTCCGCTACTTCAGGTGTTCAGCAACTAATTAAGTTGCTAATGAGATCAGAATAATTATGTTGTAGTGAGTGCCCACATAAGTATCAACTTATTAAGCATTCGTGTTAAATTAATTAAAATTTTTAATGAGGTAATAAAATGAGTACATGTATATATTGTGGCGATCGGGTAAAAGCTGGAAATAGTTGTTCAAAAAGTCCAATTAAAACACATGTTGTAGAAAAGGAAAAGCATTGTATTTACTGTGGCGATCAAGCAAGAGCTGGAAATAGTTGTTCAAAAAGTCCAATAAAAACTCATGTAGTAGAAAAGGATAAGCATTGCATCTATTGTGGTGATCAATCAAGAGCAGGAAATAGTTGTTCAAAAAGTCCACATAAATCCCATCAGGTTAATGTTGATGCAAAAACATGCGTTTATTGTGGTGATCAGGCAAGAGCTGGAAACACTTGTTCAAAAAGTCCACATAAAACCCATGTATTAGGTAAATAATTATAGGTGATAAACATGAGTGAAAAAAAACAAGGAATATGTTCAATCAAGAAGTTATTTTCAAAGGATAACTTTTATACTGACACAGAATTAAATATTCCCGAATATCAACGACCATATAAATGGACGATAAAAAATGTATCTCTATTATTGGAAGATATAAAGAGAGAATGTCAAAAAGATGTATCTGCCTATCGCTTGGGGACGATAGTTTTTCATAAAGATAATAAAATATTAGATATTGTTGATGGACAGCAGCGAACGATCACACTGCTGCTAATTCTAAAAGCATTAATTGCCAATAAACAAGGTAGCGAAGGTAATGAATTAAGTACTCTGGTTGCCAATTTTCAACCTACATTCACGCAAGATATCTCAAAAAAAAATATTTATGAAAACTACCATTATCTAAAACAAGCAACCAAAAATTTTTCTCCACGTGAAATTGAGTTCTTGTTAAATAGATGCGAGCTGGTCTATTTTATATTAGACGATTTGTCTGAAGCCTTTCAGTTTTTTGATTCGCAGAATTCTCGTGGCAAAGACTTGGAGCCGCATGATTTATTGAAAGCTTATCATTTACGTGAATTTACTCAGGATGAATTACCCGAGCAAGCCAAAATAATTGATGATTGGGAAGCTGCGGATGAAAATGACGATAGTGGAGAAAATAAATTATCGTTATTGTTCAGCGATGTTTTATTTCGGATTAAGAATTGGAGTATGTTACGTTCTGCGCGCTATTTTAGCAAAAATGATATTGGTTTATTTAAGGGCATAAATCTTGATAAACACCATTATCCGCACAGCGAACGTCTTCGAATGATTAATTTTGTAGTCAATGAAATAAAACACTATTGCAAAGTTGATTATCCATTTCAGTTAAGTGAACCAGTTGTCAATGGCAAGAATTTTTTTGAGATGATAAACCACTACAGCTGCTTATGTAATAGTTATCGACAATTCGCCAATCCAACTTCAGAGAGTAAATTTTACTCGGTTTTTAATGATTGCGCACAATTACACCTCAATGCGTCAAGCCAAAAGATATTTAAGTTCTTAAATAGCTATCCAAACCGCAACCGAACTGGAGATCAATATGTGCGAATGATGTTTGATTGTGCGTTATTATTTTATTTTGATAAATTTGGTGCTGCTGAGATTAACCGTGCCATCAAAGATTTATTTGCATGGGCATATTCTTTGCGGATACACCTGCCAGCAGTAAGGTTAGCATCGATTGACAACTACGCAATTGGGCAAAACGAAGGACTTAATCGTGGAATTCAGGTTTTTCCAATTATAAGAAATGCGCAGCATCCAGATGAGGTTTTGAATGTGCTGCAACAATTACAAACACCAAAAGTACAAAATAAAGACAATGACCTTATTAAAAAATTAACTAAGATATTCCCGGAGCTAAAAAATCATGCGCAACAGTAGTAATAATGTAGATGGACTAACGATTCAAAAACTTTTTGATGGAACTGACCATTATTTAATTCCGCCATATCAGAGAAATTATGCTTGGCGTGAACCTGAGATTAGTCAATTAATTCAGGATATAATCGATAGTAGTAAATTAAGTGATAAACAATATTATATTGGCACATTAGTAACTTATCATCGTAATGACGGTAAGTATGAAGTAATTGATGGTCAGCAACGTCTGACTACGCTAAGTTTGCTGATGATGGTATTATTACGCAATGATGAAATAGATCAAGATACTGCTGCCAAAAGTAATATAAATGATAATCAAAAATTGATTTTAGAATTCGCGAGTCGGAAAAAATCCACTGACACGTTGCTAGCATTGTCCAGTAAGGGTAAATCCAATACAAAATGTGGTTTAGAAAGTGGTTATGACATTTGCAAAAAAGTTCTGAGTGAACGCTTAAAAGAATCCGTAATTAAAATAGAAGAATTTGTCAAATTTCTACTAAAGAACGTTACTATAATTCGAGTTATTGTACCAAAGGATACCGATTTAAATCATTACTTTGAGATAATGAATAATCGTGGTGAACAGCTAGAAAAACATGAAATTCTTAAAGCTAGATTTATGGAGAAGCTTACATGCACCAGAGATAAATCTACCTTTGCCAAAATTTGGGACGCGTGTGCCAACATGGATAAATATGTTCAGTATGCTTTTTCTCCTGATGAGCGTAAAGAGATTTTTAGTGATACTTGGAATAGTTTTACTTGTAATGATTTTGATAGTTTAAGCATATCTGAAAATGCGGCTACTGACAGTGACAATGCAAAAGTCATTGATGACATAATAAATAGTAAAGGCGATGGTTTAACCAATACCGATAAAAATAAAGATAATCTTGCAACAGAACGTTTTAGTTCAGTGGTTAATTTCCCTAATTTTCTATTACATGTATTGAGGATATTTGTTAAAACTAGCTCTAGCACTGAGGATAGTGATACTACGTTGATGAGTAAAATCCCTTTGGATGATAAGCGTTTATTAGATTCATTTGAGATTGAGTTTAAATTTAGTAAAGTTGCTAATAATGAAACCAGTAGTATAGAATTAATCAAAAAAATCAAAGATTTTGCTTATACTTTATTGCGCAGTAAATTTTTATTTGACAAGTATATTATCAAGCGCGAAGTCAAGGATAGTGGTGTAGATGGTTGGGGACTTAAATCTTTAATGAATACCTCAAACTATAATAATACATTTAGTGAAAAAAATAATGATACTTCTGAAGATATTTCCCCAGAACAGCGCAATATAATTTTATTGCTTTCAATGTTTCATGTCTCAGCACCGGCGATGCTTTATAAATATTGGCTGAATGGTGCGTTATATTATTTGTTCATTAATAGCAAAAATTGTAATGACATAAATTCTACATATTATAAAGACTACTTACAGTCATTAGCTAGAAAATTTGTCTTTGACAGATACTTAACAAATACTTCAGCTGATTATGATGATATGATTTATCAGACGACAAAAGACATATCTCATTTTGATGAAAAAAATAGCGATAGTTTACTTCAATATGGCAATATAAAAAATAATCTAATTTTTAATTATTTGGACTATTTATTATGTACGATTGATAATGAGAGTATGCTCTTCAATATTGATTCCGAGAATAAAATTAGTTTTGATGAAAACTATAAAAAAGGTTATAAAGATGTTAAGGCAAAATTTACTTTTACATTTCGTAGTTCAGTCGAGCATTATTACTCGCAAAATCCAAACTCCGAAACTGGTCAGAATATCATTAATGATGATCGCCTACACCGCTTTGGAAATTTATGTCTTGTAACTCATGAACAAAACTCAAGTTTAAGCAATAATGATGCATCATCTAAAAAAACCAGATATAACAAAAAGCACTTGACCGATAAAAAACCAGATAGCATGAAACAATACCTGATGATGTCGTATCGCGAATGGAATCCTGACAGCATTACTGATCATCATAAAAAAATGATTAATATACTAGAAATCGATGCTAGCAATATACGTAACTGAATAGCTTAAGCAAAAAGCCCAAAGCAAAAGAATGGAATCAAATTAAACAATTTATTCAATCTAATCGAACGGCTATTCAGCGGCATTGGAGCCGAGAAACTGATTCAATTGGTTTATTTAAAGAATTAACGCATAACTGTTAAACAATCGATGTAACTATTTTAATTTAATTAAACGAACTCTAAAATACTCAGTTTTATTTTAGCTGTTCCAACATTAGGTATTTCTATTTCTATAAATATATAAGAGGATTATAATCATGAAGTATTTTTTTATTGCACTTATAATTGCACTATCTGCATGTACGCCGTCCGATCAATCTAAAATTGATTCGGTAAAAAATGGTATTTTTGGAAATTATAAATCGATTACTGTGGGGCAAGCCTTTGATCAATGGCAAACGTGCGACCATAGCCAGAGTAAATGGTCGTTAATTAAAACATCTAACGGCGCTGATGTTGTTGAATTTACGTGTGATGTTAAAGATGTTGATAAATTAGCAGCAATATTAAAAAACAATATCAATCAACGACATGATGACCAAATAAAATCTTTAGATAAAAACATTCTAGATTTGGAGCAACGAGTTCAAAATGCCGATAGCGACAGTAGTAAATCATTTTTCCAAGAAAAGCTTATGGAAAATAAAGATGAATATGCATCAGATGTACAACGGATTAATCAAGAATCTGATCAATTACAACCTACCGTAAACATAAACAAAATTATCTACACCTCTCAATGGTTGATAAATAAAGATGATACTTTTGAATTATCATATTATGGAATTGAATATTTTTGGCAAGATGGAGCACATATAGAAAGCAAACTTAAGGCAGATCAGCTTGATGACGTATATCAAGATAAAAATCCTCTTTTTGACATTGCAAACTCTACTTATGTATTCATATTCGTGACTACCTTAAATAGCCTTTATAAAGAAGCTAAATAACAAACCATGTTATTTATTTGAATAAAAGATCAAATAAACCAGAATAATATAAATTATAAAATTCAACCAATAAAGGACAAAAATGAAAATTGTTTGTTTATCTGATACACATAGTCAACATTACTATTTTACAGAAAAACTCCCACGCAGTGGCGACATAATTATCCATGCTGGTGATTTAACTCGGGTTGGAAGCGTAGCTGGAATACAGGATTTTATCGACTGGTTTACTGAATTACCCTACAAATATAAAATTTTCATTGCCGGAAATCATGATTTTGCTTTGCAAAAAGAAAAATCACAAATACACTTTCCCAAAAATATTATTTATCTTGAACATAATAGTGTAGTTATTGAGGGTATCAAAATTTGGGGTAGTCCAGCAATTGACTGCTTTGGCTGGGCGTTCGATAAAACAGATGTAGAGCGCGATGATATTTATTATACTATACCGCGAGATTGCGATATTATAGTAAGTCATGTACCGCCGTATGGTATTATGGATAAGAGAAGCATGATTAATCAGCATGTTGGTTGTAAAACTCTAAAAAGACGAATCGAAGAAATTAAACCTCAATTAGTCATTTTTGGTCATGTGCATGAGGCTGCAGGTATTTTTGTTGATAACGATACGACTTATATAAATACAGCTTGTAACATAAATTTATTTAACTACAACAATGATAAATCTCCATAAAGTTAATTGCCAAAATTAAGAACGTACTTTGTGCCTTGAATGCTCCATTCACTACAAGCAACCTCCCCAACTAGATGTACTAATTGGGGATTGTTTAGCTTAATGGAATACAACACCATACGGTGAAGATAATGCACCGACACCGCTCGGTATCACCGTGTTGCAACCTGACAAACTTCCATCACTAGGGTTTACACTACATTGTGTATATGAGTTCCCAGTCAAATTAGTAAAATAAGCATAATCACCATTAAATGCTACCCCAACAGGATTATTTAAAGCACCCGGAGCCAGAGGTACTACGCCATTACAGCCCGACAAAGTACCATCACTGGAGCTGACGCTACACTGTGTATAATAACTGCTGAAATTAGCGAAGTATGCATAACCACTATTAAAAGCGACTGCAAAAGGCATGCTTAAATCACCAGGAGCAGCTGGCGTTACTGTGTTGCAACCATACAAACTACCATCACTAGAGCTCACATTACACTGTGTATACGATCCAGCAGGATATGAAAAATTAGTAAAATAAGCATAACCATTATTAAAGGCAAGAGCAAGAGGAGAATTTAATCCAGATAGCAGCGATGAATTACATCCCGACAGGCTGCCGTCGCTAGCGCTGATCAAACATTGAGTATAGCTATTATCACCAGAGTTTGGGAAATAAGCATAATTACCATTAATTGCTAAACTATAAGGTCCATTTAGAGCACCTGGCGTTGCTGGAGTTACGCTACTACAGTTCGATAATATACCATTACTCGCGTCTATACTACATTTGGTATATGAGTTATCATTAAAACCAGCAAAATAAGCATAATTATTTTTGATTGCCATGCCATGTGGAGCAGTTAATCCACCACCAACTGGATCTTGGGTATTGCAATTTGTTAAGCTGCCATCGGTGCTACTTACCGAACATAATGTATATGCACCAAGAGCTCCTGCCCCTGAGTTTGGAAAATAAGCCCACTTCGCTGAAGCAACCGTTGCTGTTACCAAGTAATTTTGCGTACTGCCATTCGCGGCGTGTACAGTATAGGTCACAGGATTAGTGAAATTATTTGGCGTTACCGCACTAATTTGTGGAGTTACACCGACAGTTACGCTTTCACCTGTAGTGGTAAATGTTGCTATTAATGCAGTGACATCCGTTCCATAAGGCATGGTCACAGCAATATTTGTTCCGCTGATTACTCCTACTGTTCCATTTAAAGAAAATGCGGTTATAGATTCAGCTGAGTTAGAAGCTACAGTTACATTTACCGTGTAATTCTGGGTGCTGCCATCAGCGGCAATGACCGTATAAATTACTGGACTACTAAAATTATTGGTAGTTACGCCATTATTTTGAGTTATTCCATCAACCGTAACGGATGAACCAGTTGTAATATAAGTCGCAATCAGAGAACTAACATCTGTTCCATAAGGCATGGTCACTGAAATATTGCTACCTGTAATAACCCCGTTAGTTCCACTTAAGGAAAAGAAAGTGATTGCTTTTGAACTAGGCTTTATCGAGCCACTGACTAAAACAGTAATTGGACTCAAAACTGTGCTTACACCGCCAGTTGACACCGCCGTAGGAGTTACATTATAAATTCCTGGATAAGTATTGTTAGAAACAGAAATTGCGACGGTACACGAATTGGCTAAGCCGCTACCTACCGTTCCAATAAAACAAGGATTGGGTGTAACTAAAATTCCATTACTATCTGCAACCTTATGCGTGGTTACTACGTCAACACTTGGCAACTGACTACTCGTGAAGTTGAGTGTAAAACTTTCGTTACTTGAGCCACCAACAAGATAAATGGTAGTTTGTTGTGGAGTACTCTCAGTAACAGGCAAGTTATTACTAGCCAAATATACTTCAGATCCATTCGGTAGTGTTCCAAGTTTAATTTGATTCGAGGTACTACTAGAGCTACATGTACCAGATCCACATGCAGTAATACCAATAATAAGAAAAATTGAAATTAAGAATAAAGAGAAAAACCTTTGCACAATAAAATTCCTTGCTTTGCTATTATTATATTGGCATGAATTTTAGCACATTATTTTTACACAAAACACCACCATTTTTGTTGGTGTAACTCATAAAAAGCGCATCAGAAAAATGGAAATAAAGAGAGCGTAAAATGCAGTTAACTTGTTAATAAAAAACTCGCAAATTAAAATTCACGCCCTTAAATTAACCTTTTTACATTCTAAAGTAAGTATGTGCAGTATGTTATAATACCAACAAATTTAGCATATGGATTAAAAATGTGGTATATTTCTGAAAAATATCGACTACGCATGTTGCAAAAAGATGACTATCTTGAAACACTGAGTATATTAACAATATCGAGTTATGATGACCAAGATTTAAGTATGCTACAGAACATTGCTGACTTAACTCAATTAACTGACTCGATCCCGAATCACACAAATAATTTTATTCTTGGCATATGTGATGTACATTTTACGCTCCTTGGGGTGCTCGGGATAATAACAAACAAAGAAGACGCGGAGTTATTTTTTCATATTATGCCAAGCCACGTAAAACTTGAAATACTCAAAAAAACGTTATTTTGGCTAATTGATTATGCATTTGCAACACTACAATTCACCACACTTAAAATAAAATCCACAAAACACTCTGAGCAATTTAGTAAATTAATTCAAAGACTAGGTTTCATCAAAGACAGTAATATTTATGCCACTAATACCATCCTTACTGAAGCTGATTATATTCTTCATGAACATCAATGGCTGATTGATAAAGACATACAGCAACATTCTGCTAAGCGAAATATACAAGAAGAGGAAATATACCTAAGAAGCGTAGTAATACCATTTTTTTCACCAATGGTTAATGCCCCGATTTATTCTACTATTATCGATAGAAAACATGAAATTGTCATGTGTAGTAATCAATCTGCTCGATCCGTTGGTTTAGAAAATTGGCAAAGTGCACTAGGACTCTCATACAAACTTTATGCCAACATCGCACTACTTGAAAATCATTTCAAAAAATACTATAATGCAAAAACCGCTAAGCTTATACATAGTTATGCACATCAAATATTTAGAATTCAACAATATGTTTTTAAACATGCTCAATCGGTTAGTTTTATAGATTGCCTACCTTATAAGAAAGAATTTAACAGTTATCTGGTTACTTTTTCCCCTCTTTTTGACAAAAATGAAAAAGTTATAGCCATACAAAGCATTGCCACAGAATACAATTGGTTTAATACTCAGGATATTTTTACTGAAGCAAACAGCATAAAATCAGCCGACTCACAACAAATACTACGCCTCTCAACACGTGAGCTAGAAGTCCTTTTCCTGCTTGGACTCGGGATAACGCAAGAAGAGATAGGAGCAGCACTCGGTTTAAAAAGAAATACCATTGCCTCGATCATTCGTAAACAGTTATGTAGCAAATTTAATATTTCTGGTTCCAATAGCAAACTGTTAAACAATATTGCATTAACTGGCGGCTATATGAAAGTTATTCCTGAATCATTATGGCGACCAATTCTAATTATATTAGAGCAAAAAGTCATGCACTGGGTAAACAATAGAATTTAATTTTTTCTAAACCGAAAAATGAAGGAATTTATAATGTCATTACTTACTGCCTCCATCCGAACAGCTAAATCTGATGAGTATTTGAATTTTTTAATTGAAGCCTATTTTCAGCACTATAGCGATGTCAATATCTGGCTGAGTATTTATGACACAAGGAAGCGCCTAAAATTTAGCACTACCGCCATTGACCACTTCTTTAATGTCAACTTTGCGGATAACTACAATCAACGCCCCACCGAAATGCAACATGCGACGGAAATTATGGATGTTTTAATCATGAAAGAAGCCGCGATAGAGCACTGCATCCAAAGTGCATCCAGCGGCTCTCATCTAATATTTAATAAATTTCGTGGATTATTAGGTGCGGTTCACGTCCAATTTGACCCAATCTTTGATTCTCAACATATCGTTTGTGGCGTTAGTGTTCGCACTTTTGACGCGACGTCTGTAATTTTTGGCATGGGTCACTTGGTTGAAACTGACAAACCCAGCAGCTATGATCTGACAAAACTGAGTAGCCGTCAACGGCAGGTACTTTTTTTATTGGCGCTAAATTTTACCCAATTGGAAATTTCAAAACGTTTAGGAATTACACGTGGTAGTGTATCTGGATTTATCATCCGAATTTGTAAACACTTTAATTTGGAATTTTGTTCAGCAAATTATTTATTGGAAAAAATCGGTAAATCTCAAATTATTAAAAGCATCAGTCAGCCTGAGATTGTGTTTAAACCATTTGTGTTACAATTTGAATCGCTCAATACTGGTGAAAATAAATTAATAGAAGATTATCAATAGATCATTGATGCAATTTGGATATTATTAAATCTTCTCATATTACAAATATATACAATTAACTAGAAAATACAAAAGTGGGTTCATCAGAAACCCACTTTTTACACAATTCAAGCAAACTTACTGCCAGCCAAATTTGCGCACATAAAAGCCTTTTAGCGATTGCGTCAAGATCATATAACCCACCACAGCTAAAATCAAGAAGACAAAATAACCCGCTGGCAATGCTTGCATACCAATCATGGCAGCCAACGGTGACATTGGTAACGCGATACCAATCGTAACCGCACAGGTGGTCATTAATAGCATTGGCCAAGCTGCAGTACTTTGAATAAATGGAATTTTCTTAGTCCGAATCATATGCACAATTAAAGTCTGAGTTAATAAACCTTCGACAAACCAACCACTTTGGAACAAAGTTTGATGCTCAGCACTGTTGGCACCAAAAATATGCCACATCACAAAGAACGTCAAGACATCAAAAATAGAACTAATTGGACCAAAGAAAATCATAAAGCGTCGTAAATCAACCGGATCCCAACGTTGCGGTTTTTCAATAAATTCGGCATCAACATTATCAAATGGAATTACCGTTTGTGAAATATCATAAATCAAATTCTGCAATAACAGCTGCACGGGTAACATCGGTAAAAATGGAATAAACGCCGAGGCGATTAATACCGAGAAAACATTCCCGAAATTAGAGCTTGCGGTCATTTTAATATATTTCAACATATTGGCAAAGGTTTTACGCCCCTCTTCAACACCTTGAACTAAGACCATTAAACTCTTTTCAAGTAAAATAATATCCGCGGCTTCCTTAGAAATATCCACCGCGGTGTCAACCGAAATCCCAATGTCTGCCGCGCGCAAGGCTGGCGCATCATTAATTCCATCCCCCATAAAGCCAACCACATGCCCTGCGCTACGTAGAATCATCACAATGCGTTCTTTATGGGCTGGGGTCAGCTTGGCAAAGACGGTAGTATCCTTAGCAATTCGTTGCAGCTCATCATCGGATAATTTATCGATGTCAGAACCTAGTAGCATCCCCTCAATATTTAGTCCAACTTCACGACAAACTTTGGCTGTCACTAAATCATTATCACCAGTTAAAATCTTAACTTCAATGCCTAATTTATTCAAGGCTTCGATGGCTGGACGCGTAGTTTCCTTAGGTGGATCTAAAAACGCGACATAACCAACTAAAATCATTTCTTGTTCATCACTTACCGCATAAACGGTTTTTGAACGTGGATAAGCTTTTTTAGCTACCGCAACCACCCGTAAACCATCGGCGTTTAATTCGGCGGTAACTAGTCGCAGTTTCTCCAACAACTCTTCACTCAACGGCATCACTTGATTATTATGTTCGGCATGGGTACAGGCACGCATCATTTCTTCAACTGCGCCCTTACAAATTAATACATTATCGCCACTTTCATCAGCGACAACCACCGACATTCTACGTCGTTGAAAATCAAATGGCACTTCATCAATTTTGCTATATTTTTTTACCAAAAGCGGAATATCACCAAAATTACCGCGTTCTAAGACCGCAACATCAAGTAAATTTTTTAACCCAGTTTGATAATAACTATTTAAATAGGCAAATTCTAAAACGTCATCATAATCACAACCAAAAATATCGGTATGCTTTTCTAAACAAATTTTATCTTGCGTCAGTGTTCCTGTTTTATCGGTACACAAAATATCCATTGCACCAAAATTTTGAATGGCATCCAATCGCTTAACGATCACCTTGCGCCGTGACATATACACCGCACCTTTAGCCAAGGTTGAAGTTACAATCATTGGCAACATTTCAGGCGTTAACCCAACCGCCACCGATAAGGCAAATAAAGCGGCATCGCGCCAAGCATGTGTACTTAGACCATTAATAATAAACACGATTGGCGACATAATCAACATAAAGTAAATTAATAGCCAACTAACTTTATTGACACCCTTTTGAAAGGAGGTTTCAACCACATCTTGGGCAACAATTTTATCGGCAACCGAACCAAAGAAGGTATATTTACCCGTAGTCAATACGACAGCAAGAGCTGAACCACTGACAATATTGGTTCCCATATAGGCAATATTTTCTAGTTCTAAGGCATCGGTAACATTGGCATGCGCTTGAATGGCAAATTTTTCAACCGGTAGCGATTCGCCAGTTAATGCCGATTGTGAAACAAACAAATCTTTGGCTTTTAAAATTCTAACATCCGCGGGAACCATGTCTCCAGCCGATAAAGTAATGACATCACCTGGCACCAAATTTTTAATTGCCAACTCAATTTGATTTGCCATTTGTAACGGATTGGAGGTTGAAATTTGCTTTTCTAATTCGGCAATGTGTTCGTCATCTTCATCATCATCTTCATCTTGGCGAATTACCGTAGCGGTAGTACTCACCATAGCCTTTAATTTATCCGCCGCATTATTCGAACGACGCTCTTGCACAAAGCGTAATACCGTGGAGATGATCACCATGCCACCAATAACTACCGCCCCTTTCATATCATCGGTCAGATATGAAACCACTGCCAAAATAGTTAAAAGTAGATTGAACGGATTTTTATAACTCAACCACAGATGCATATACCAAGTTAAATTTTCTTGCTTATCAATTTCGTTATAGCCAAATTTAGCAACTTTCTGCTCAACTTCTTTCAGAGTTAAGCCCGCTAAATCCGAGCCCAAATTGCGTAATGATTCGCCATTCGAAAGATAGGCGTGTTTGATTAAGTTTTGCGTAATCGTTTTGGGAGCTAAATTACCATCGACGGGGTAATTTTCATCTAATAAATTGGCATCACCTTGAAACTGACTGCGTTTAGTGAAGCGATTATCAAAAAAGGATAGCAATCTGGTTTTAAATACACTTACAAGCTTCATAAATACTCCCAGGATTAATTTTTTAATTAAACTTTACTAGGAAAATCCACTTTATTAAATAGACTTTCCTAAGTAATCTGTAATTTTACTCATTAGCTAATTCCGTGCTAATAAGTCAGCATAAGGCTAAATTATACTGTGTTTCTGTTAAAGTATTCTTAGATTCTAGTTAATTTTACTGAAAATAAAATATCTAAATACAGCACAGATGATTACATCAACTAAGAATATAAAATAATTACTCACTTCAACACTCGCATTAGGCAAAGGCAAGCTTATCGCAACTTAGTCAAACTAAATTTAACAGCGAAGCAAACTCAATTGGCTTGAAATTAGCAGCTCTAATCAAGATTTCCTCGACAAATCATAGTCCATTCGACACCATTCAAATCTATCGCTAACCTTACTCCATTTTGCTATAATTAGAGCTGCAACGATACGCTTGCGTAGTTGAATTAGGCAAATACCGCTGAGCAAAATTAACTTAGATTTAAATTGTTAAGCCCCAGATAAACTCATAGTCAAGCTACATTTAACTAATTAATCACCAAGTGACACGTAACAAAACATAAGCATCAAAAAACAATTAACCTTTAATCGAGTAAACAAATGAAACCATTGGGTGTACGCCTGTGCAATTGGCTGGAAATTAGCCGCTACCTATTAATTTCACTGGGGATTTTTGTCGCAGAATTGAAAACAGATCCGCAACAACAATTAATTATCATCAGTGCTTTTTTTGTTATCTCGATTGCGGGATTAACTGGGGTCGAAGGACTTTGGCTGGGTAAATATGCTAGTTCAATTAGTGGCTATACCGACAGTGGACGCTATCAAAAACAATCAGCCATAAATAATTTATCTTTAGCAATTGTATCTATTCTTGCCACATTACTAAGCTGGGGCGTAATGGCGCATTTAGCCTTATTGAGTGTCTTATGCACATTTTTACTTTTATCTGGCACAAATCATGCACTGGATGCCATTTGTTCTGGTAATCGCAGTTTACGCAATATGTTTCGTCCAATTGCTAGCTTATTATTAATCACGGTCGCGCTTAAATATATTTTAGCGGCTTTGGCTTAAAACATTTTATCCTCAACTCAGTTCTAAAAATATTTTGTCCAACAGGATTAGAGCTAATGCATCGTCATCTAAACTAATTTTGCACTTTATGCTGCTGTCAAACAATCGCTAACACCTGTTAAATAAGCGCATATTTATTCAGCATTTATGCTACAATATTGGTATTAAGCACTTGAATAAACACACTTATTTTGGCAAATATTTTTGTCTAAATTCTTCATTAACTTTTATTACTCCACAATTAAGAAGGACTACCATGGAAAAAACTAATAAACCCAAACTGGCTCCTGCTCGTAAAAAAGCGACTCCACCTAAAGCTATTAAAGCTAAACCTACTTTCAATGCAGTTGAAGCTCAAAATGAAGATGCCGCTAGCATTCGTAGAGTCTCTGAAGGAGATGTAATTCCAGATCAAACTGATGCTGGCATTGAAAATTTTCGTGTATCAAAATCAATTTTAGCAGCACAAGAAGGCAATTTGTCAGCGATGGCAGATATTGTCGCTCATACTCAAGTTGGTGAAAAAGATGATTTAATGGAATCGATTGAAGCGATTTTAGAAGGTCTTTCACCCGATGATGTTGCTGCCGTCCGCGACTTAGTTTTAAAAAATAGCAATAAACATGATCTACGTAATCGTAAACTCAATCCCGATGAAATTTTAGCTAAAGATTGGCGCAAAGGTGCTTACCCGTACCTCAACCTAATGTCACGTAAAAACTACGAAAAACAAAAATATCGTTTACAAATTGAATTATTGAAACTTCAAGCCTGGGTTAAAGAAACTGGACAAAAAGTTGTGATTTTATTTGAAGGACGTGATGCCGCTGGTAAAGGTGGTACCATCAAACGTTTCATGGAAAATTTAAATCCACGTGGTGCGCGTGTAATTGCGCTTGAAAAACCAACTGAAACCGAACGCGGTCAATGGTATTTCCAACGTTACATTCAAAATTTACCAACAGCTGGTGAAATTGTGCTATTTGATCGTTCATGGTATAACCGTGCAGGCGTTGAACGAGTGATGGGTTTTTGTAGTGATGAGGAATACAATGAATTTATGCGCCAAGCACCTGAATTTGAACGAATGCTTGCACGTAGCGGAATTCACCTGATTAAATTCTGGTTTTCGGTTAGTCAAAAAGAACAACATCGCCGTTTTAAAGAACGTCAAGTTCATCCATTGAAACAATGGAAATTATCTCCTGTAGATTTAGCTTCATTAGACAAATGGGATAGCTACACTAAAGCTAAAGAAGCAATGTTCTTTGCAACGGATACCGCTGATGCACCTTGGACAGTAATTAAATCGGATTGTAAAAAACGCGCTCGTTTAAATGGCTTACGCTTTATTTTACAAAAAATACCTTATGCCAAAAAAGATGTTGCTCAAATTGGTCAAGTTGATCCATTAATCGTTGGTCGCGCACAAACGGTTTTTGAACAGAATGAATACTAAACCAATCGCTATGTAAATTACTTTTACACGAACCACTCTTTTAGGGTGGTTTTTTAAATTAGTCTTATCTAAAACATCGTTCACAAACAACAAATTCACCAACCGTAAAAATAAATCACTAACTACTTCAGTAGCTTTATTTACATGAATTTAGTATTTTAGATTTCCCTTAAATATACTAGTTGACAATGTATATTAGTTTATTCTAAAATACCGTCATCAATACTTATTAACTTTAGGATCATAACATGACACAAAAAATACTCATCGTGGGTGGAGTTGCAGGTGGAGCATCTGCAGCCGCACGTTTACGTCGCCAAAGTGAAGACGACCAAATTATTATGTTTGAACGCGGCCCACACGTCTCATTCTCCAATTGTAGCCTTCCCTATTACTTGAGCGATACAATTCAAAGTGCCGAGAGTTTAGTTTTAATGTCGCCAGAAAAATTCCTTAAACAGTATAACATTCAAGCTCGTGTAAACAATGAAGTGATTGCGATTGACCGCAAAAATAAAACCGTGAGCGTAAAGAATGTCCTCACCAATGAAATTTATACCGAACATTATGATAAATTAATCCTATCGCCAGGCGCAAAACCAATTGTGCCACCAATTCCAGGCAAAGAACTAGTGAATATTTTCACGGTTAGAAATGTCGTTGATATTACTAAATTAAAACAATCTATTCTTGAGCATACGCCACGCAATATTGCGGTTATCGGCGGCGGATTTATTGGGGTTGAGGTAGCCGAAAATCTTCGTGAAGCTGGTTATAAGGTGAGTTTAATTGAAGCCATGCCACAAATTATGCGCACGTTTGATTATGATATGGTGCAAATTCTCCATAAAGAAATGAGTGATCACGGGATTGATCTAATTGTAAATGATAAAGTTGACTCCTTTGCTCAAGATCAAGTTATTCTTGGCTCAGGCAAAACAGTGCTGGCAGATGTGGTAATCATGGCAATTGGCGTTGCACCTGAAACCGATTTAGCGAAACAAGCCGAATTAACCATTGGTAAAACTGGTGCAATTGCCGTAAATGACGCATGTCAAACCAACGATCCAGACATCTACGCGGTTGGTGATGCGATCGAAGTTAGTGGCGCACTCTTTGCGGATAAATTTAAATTAGCCTTGGCTTGGCCTGCGCAAGTTCAAGCACGTGGCGTTGCGGATCATATTAATGGTAAAGAATTTAAAAATTTAAGCTATGTTGGCTCATCGTGTATCAAAATTTTTGATTATAATGCTGCCTCAACTGGGTTAACCGAAGGCTTCATTCAAGCAACTAAAATGAACCTTGACTATGAAATTGTGATGATTACGCCTAATGATCAAGTTAGCCTAATGCCAACTAATCACACCATGTTTTTTAAATTACTCTTTGAGAAAGTTACTGGACGTGTTCTTGGTGCTCAAGCCATCGGCAAAGGCAATGTCGATAAGCGTGTCGATGTAATTGCAACGGCGATTAAATTTAACGCAACCGTGCAGGATTTAATCGATTTGGAATTATGCTATGCCCCACCATTTAGCACCGCCAAAGATGTTGTTAATATGGCTGGTTATGTTGCCACAAATTTACTTGAGAATCGTTTTAAACAAATTAGCGTCGCTCAAGTCCGCGAACTAGTGCACCAAGACGCCTTGATTTTGGATGTTCGTGAAGCGGCTGAATTAGCCAAAGGGCGAATTATTAATTCTTTGCATATTCCACTCAGTGAATTAAGAACACGGGTAAATGAATTGCCACGCGATCAGCCAATTTACATCCATTGCCGCAGCGGTCAACGCAGTTATAACGCTGTATTAGCGCTGCAAAATCTCGGCTATACACAAGTGTTTAATTTGGCGGGTGGCTTTTTAAGTCTATCGTTTTATGAAGCGTTTAATGATCAAGATTTAAAACGCTCTCCGATTGTAACTGCCTATAATTTCAATTAAATTGCTGTATAAACTCTGCAGAGCTGATTTCACGCCAAGTACCTGGTGTTAAATCAGCTAGCTTAATCCCACCAATGGCAGCACGAATTAAACGCAGAGTTGGCAAGCCAACTCGCGCGGTCATTCGTCTTACTTGACGATTTTTACCCTCACAAATCGCTAATTCCAGCCAACTAGTCGGAATATTTTTGCGCTCGCGAATTGGCGGCGTGCGTTCCCATAAATCCAGTGGCTCAGTAATTAAATGAACTTTAGCGGGAGCACTAATAAAATCCCCCAAATCAACACCTGCACGCAATTGTGCCAACTGCTCTTCGCTCGGAATGCCCTCAACTTGCACCCAATAGGTTTTATATTTCTTGTATTTGGGCTCACTAATTAGTGCTTGCAATTTGCCATCGTTAGTTAAAATTAACAAACCCTCGCTATCGGTATCCAAGCGCCCAGCAGGATAAACCCCGGCTAGCTGAATATACTCTTTCAGTGTTGGATGTGGTGGATTCGGCGAAAATTGACAAATTACCCCATAGGGCTTATTTAAGAGAATAATCTTGCTCATGCTAATTTATAGTTGGTCTTGGCATAATTTTGTAAGCCATCAAAAACTTGCTGGGCAACTTTCTGACGAAATTCCTCAGTACGTAACAAATTCTCTTCAATTGGATTTGAGACAAAGGCGGACTCAACTAAAATGGAGGGAATATCTGGAGCTTTTAACACCGCAAATCCAGCTCGTTCAATATCTTGATTATGTAGCTTATTAATTTGCTTAAGTTGAGCTAAAATACTTTGACCTAATTTAGTGCTTTTACGCATGGTGAAACTTTGCGTCATGTCTAATAAAATTCGACTAACCGCACTATCGCGCGTTTGAAATGACATTCCGCCGATCAAATCGGAATTATTTTGGCTTACCGCCATGTATTTAGCAAAGGCACTACTTGCGCCACTATCGGATAGCACAAACACTGACGAACCACGTGCTGCGGGTGAAGTGAAAGCATCGGCGTGAACCGAAACAAAAATATCGGCTTTAACTTTGCGCGCAATTGCTACTCGCGTACCTAACGGTATGAAAATATCTTGTGTACGCGTCATTTGCGCTTGCATATTGCTGCTCGCATTAATTAGATCACGCAACCGTTTGCCAATATCCAAAACGACGTGTTTTTCTTTAGTTCCTTGCGCGCCAATTGCTCCTGGATCTTCCCCACCATGTCCTGGATCAATCATCACTAGCAATTTACCTTTTTGTGGCTCAACTTGCGGATTTGAATTAGGTTCAGAGATTTCTGGATAATCTTGTGAGCGTTTTGCAATTGTGGATTTAGCACTTGACTCAACACCTGGTTTATCTTGATCAGCATTAAGCTGTAAAAAAGCCAACAACTGATCATTGAGTGGCGCACTTTCATCATGATTAGTTACGGCATTGGCTGGATACATATCAAAAACATAGCGATATTTATAATTAACACTGCCCAAATTGACAGGATCAACGGTTTGAGTTTGCGCTGACACCGGTTGTTTAGCATAAATTACAATTCGCACCGTAGTTGGATTAAATTGACCAACTTTGATCCCGCTAATAATTGGATCATTACTAAATTCATTATTCGAGAGATTTTTTAACACCGTATTTAAGGTTGAGTTTAAAATATCAATAACAAAGCGATTGGGATTGGCAAGGTTAAAAAACTTGGCTTTAATCCCCTGCTCGGCTTCAATGGTCAGACGCGTATAAACATCTGATGGCCAAATCCGTACCGAAATAATTTGATTGGTACTGTCATTAGCAAATTGATCGATTAAATTATCCGCCGCAGATTTTTTGCTACTAATGAGTAAAGTTAAACCTGAAAACATTCCAAATTTAATTAAATTACGTCGCTGTTGATCAATTTCGTAAGACATGTATCACCTGTAAGAGTTAAAGAATCAATAATTAATTCACGAAGATTATGCTTAAAACTAATTGTAATTTGCCAATCAATTTGCGGAATTAAACCCTGCGCTTTTTCGGCCCATTCAATAAAACTAACTTGCGGAACTGAAAAATACTCATCAAAACCAGCATCAAACCATTCTTCAGGATCACTAAAACGATAGAGATCAAAATGATACAGCGTATAATCTGGCAATTGATAAGGTTCAACCAAGGTAAAGGTTGGACTTTTAATTGAACCAGTGATACCAAGGTTACGTAACACCTCGCGAGTTAAGGTAGTTTTACCCGCGCCCAAGTTACCGCTTAAGCTAACCACAAAATTTGGTACAATCACTTGTGCTATCCCTTTAGCTAAGCGCTGGGTAGTCTCCAAATCATTTAAAATAAATTTATGCTGCATAAAATATTAGTATTTATAGAAAAATAAAAGTGAATTATAACATACTCAAAGACCAGATTAAAGACAAAGCCATTGAGTTTGGCTTTTTGGAAGCTAAGATTTCCTCAATAATCATTGATCAGCAGGCGCAAAGCAAGTTCGCTGAATTTATCTATAAGGGCTACGCTGGTGAAATGACTTATCTTAAAAATAATCAAAATTTAAGATACCGCCCATCTGAACTACACCCAACGACTTTAGCAATTATTTCCGTAAAAATGCCTTATTTAAGCGAAAATATAAACTGGCACCAGCAACGACTCAAGGATAGCAACCACGCTTATGTCTCAAGTTATGCGCTGGGGCGCGATTATCATAAAGTTGTCAAACAACAATTACAGAAATATGCCCAGTGGATTAATCAGCTTCTCGCGACTCACCTGCTTGAGCAAAACTATCGCGTGTTTACCGACTCAGCGCCAATTATGGAAGTTCAACTTGCCAACCAAGCTGGCAATGGCTGGCGCGGTAAAAATACCCTGCTAATTAATAAAAACCACGGAAGCATGTTTTTTTTGGGAGAACTCTTTACCAGCCTACCACTGCCGCCAGATGAAGCAACTACCCAACATTGCGGAAGTTGCCAAAAATGTCTCGAAATTTGTCCAACCCAAGCTTTTGTCACGCCCTATGTTTTAGATGCGCGCAAATGTATTGCTTATTTAACCATTGAAAACCCTGGCACAATTCCAGTTGAGTTACGTAGTAAAATTGGCAATCGCATCTATGGTTGTGATGATTGTCAGCTCTTTTGCCCATGGAATAAATTTAGCCAACTAAGCCCACTCAACGATTTTACGCCCCGTAATCAACTTGATTCAAGTAGTTTACTGGAGCTATTTGCTTGGAGTGAAATAGAATTTAAACAACGTCTGCAAGGCAGCCCAATTTTACGGATTGGCTATCAAGCTTGGCAAAGAAATATAGCGGTTGGCTTAGGTAATGCAGCGCCATCAGCAGCGATTCAGCAAGCCCTAAAGCTAGCGTTAGCTCATGCCAGTCCATTAGTTACGGAACATATCCTGTGGGCCTTAGAACAACAACAAAGTCCATTAATCACAAAGATAAAACAACCATAAATTAGCCTAGCATTGCGTCAATAGCGCACTAATTAAATTATTTAATTAACAACTAATTTAGTTTTATAAAATGGCTGTAATAATAAATTTATCCCGATGTATCCAGCCAAAAGCCCAAACACGATTAAACCTTTATATTTATAGGTAAGCATAACCAGTAAAACCAAGATGATACTTAAAACCAAGGCAATAATTTTGGGCGAACCGTGAATTTCTTTAAAACTATAAAATTTAACATTGCTGACCATTAAGAGTGCAGTAACTACGGTTAATCCAGCGGCAAAATACAATGTATGTAAACCATAAACTCCATGTTGCACACAGGTCAACAAAAAAGTTACAATAAAACCACCCGCGATGGTTGATGAGAGACCTTGAAAAAAGCGCTTATCAACAATCCCTATCATTACATTAAAGCGTGCTAAGCGCAATCCAGCACAGGCACAAAATATAAAGCACACCAAATAACCAATTTTGCCCAAACGAAATAGACCCCAACAATACATCATAATCGCTGGAGCAACCCCGTAGGCCATCATATCCGCAATACTGTCTAACGAAGCACCAAATGCAGTACAAGTATTAGTAAAACGTGCGGTACGTCCATCTAAACTATCAAAAATCATTGCCGCAATTACACCATAAGCGGCATGGCTAAAGAACCCCGAGGCAGCTTGCAAAATTGCATAAAATGCAGACATCATGGCTAGTACCGTAAAAAAACTGGGTAAAACGTACTTTAAGTTCTTAGCATTTATTTTTTTGCTCATTTTAAATAATTTCTTTCCATAAAAGGCATCTCATTCGCTAGCTAGAAATTTTATTCCTAAAGTAAAAATTTCTCAATTGCCACAATTACGCCATCTTGTTGATTGCTTGGGGCGATATAATCCGCAATCGCTTTAACTTCAGCACGTCCATTTTCCATCGCCACACCAACGCCAGCCATTTGCAACATTGTCTTATCATTATTACCATCACCAAATGCAACCGTTGCTGCGATTGGATGATTTAAGAGCGTACAAATTTCCTGAATTGCAGCGCCTTTATCAATGCCTAGTGGTGTAAACTCCAGAAAACATGGTAATGAACGCGCAATTGTACAATGCGTATTAAATTTTTGCTGAATCTGGGTTTCAATTAAATCTAATTCACTCACCTCAGCCGCCCAAATTAATTTCGGACTCCCATCGGGATAATAATCGCGCTCATAAGCTAAGCTATTATTTAACTCGGCTTCAAAATCAACATAATAATTCCGCTTAGTTGTCAGAATTTGCTCATTATCATAAAATATCGGTGAAATATTTGGATAGCGTTGAATTTCAGCATCGAGTAACAATAAGGTTTCTTTTTTTACATAATGTTGCACTAAATATTTACCAGTTGGAACATGATAAATTCCACAACCATTATATGAAATCACATAACCATCGCTTTCATCCAAGCCAAAAGTTCGCGCCAGCTCAAGCATTCCAAACGTTGGACGACCACTAGCTAAGACAATTCTAACCCCATTCTTGGCGGCGGCTTTTACCGCAGCAATTACCGCTGGAGCAATTGAGCCATCTGGACGTGTTAAAGTACCATCAATATCAAAGAATGCCATTTTTTGCATTATCATTACCACTCTGAAACAAAATTAATCTACTCTAAATATTTGCAATATCTACTAACGTACATTAAAACTCTATCCGCAACCTAAGTTAGATCGCAAGCATTAAGCGTAATCTCAAAAATATAGTCAATGCCTTAATCTAACGAAGTTACAAATTATTTCTTCACACCGTGCAAACACGCCCAACCTTCTTGGATGGTGTAAGTTGACATCACAAACCACTGTGCATAAATTTCACACATTTCCTCAATTTGACTCTCAAGAATGCCCGATAAAATTATTTGTCCGCGCGGTTTAACATATGACGCTAAAGCACTGGCTAACATTCTCAATGGATTGGATAAAATATTGGCAATCACTACATCATATTGCTTAGCCACAAATTGATTCGGCAGACAAAAATTTACCACTACTTGGTTAACTTCAGCATTATACAAGCTTGACTCTATCGCTTGTGCGTCAATATCAACCCCATCAACCAGCTTAGCTCCGACTTTTTTGGCAGTAATTGCTAAAATTCCCGAACCACAGCCATAATCCAAAACTTCAAGTTCAGGTGTAATATTTTCAGCAATCCAGCGTAAACACATAAAGGTGGTGGGATGAGATCCAGTCCCAAAAGCTAAGCCAGGATCAAGGATAATTCCTGTCGCATTTGCGTTGGGAATACTATGCCAAGATGGCACAATATATAAATTAGGCGTAACCTCAATTGGTTCAAATTGACTTTGGGTTAAACGTACCCAATCTTGATCATCAACATTTTCTTGAACATAACTAAACGTAGCATCTAATTCAATTTCTGCCGCGCTAACTAAGCTCGCTACATCAGCTAAATCATCAAACAACACCACAACTTTACTATGTTCCCAGAGTGCTTCAACGATCATACCTGGTTCATTAAAAATCGGCTGCTCTAACTCGGTACCTTCGTACTCGTCTTCAATACTAACCGATAAGGCACCTAAATCAAAAAAGATATCCGAAAGCTGTTCGGCACGCTGTGAATCTATATTTATAATTATTTGTTTGAAACTCATTATTGTCCTAAGTTAAAAAAGCATGGACTAATCCATGCTTTTAATTTTACAAGCTATTTACGGTTTTTTAAATAACCCTCAAGATAGTGAATTGATTGACCACCCTCAACAAAACCACGCTCTTCCAGCATTTCTTGATGCAATGGAATATTTGTTTTAATTCCCGCAAAAGAAGTTTCTTTCAAAGCGCCAAGCATTTTATTAATTGCGGTTTGGCGATCTTCACCATGCACAATTAATTTAGCAATCATTGAATCATAATATGGCGGTACACTATAACCAGCATAAACATGCGAGTCAACCCGTACGCCATTACCACCCGCAAAATGGCACGACTCAATCTTACCCGGTGATGGTACAAAAGTAAATGGATCTTCGGCATTTACCCGACATTGAATCGAATGACCTTTCAAATTTACATCATCTTGTGTATAACGTAATTTTTCACCGCTGGCAATATATAACTGTTCTTTCACAATATCAATACCTGTGATCATTTCAGTAATAGTATGTTCAACCTGAACTCGCGTATTCATTTCAATGAAGAAAAACTCACCATTTTCATATAAAAACTCAAATGTCCCGGCACCGCGATAACGAATTAATTTACATGCCGCCACACAAGCTTCGCCAATTTTGCGGCGTTCTTCTGGCGTAATACCAGGTGCAGGAGCTTCTTCAATTACTTTTTGATGACGACGTTGCATCGAACAATCCCGTTCACCAAGATAAATTGCATTACCATACTCATCAGCCAAAATTTGAATCTCAATATGGCGTGGTGTAGTTAAATAACGCTCCATATATACCGCAGCATTACCAAATCCAGCTAAAGCTTCACTACGGGTAATTTCTAGCGCATTAATCAGTTCACTTTCTTCATGAACAACGCGCATACCGCGACCACCACCACCTGATACGGCTTTAATAATTACAGGATAACCAACTTTCCGTGCTATTTCAATTACTGCGTTATCGTCATTCGGTAATTCACCATCAGAGCCTGGTACCACAGGTACACCAGCTTTAATCATCGCTTCTTTAGCTTTTACCTTATCACCCATGGTTGCAATCGCATCTGGACGTGGTCCAATAAATACAAAACCACTTTCCTCTACACGACGTGCAAATTCAGCATTTTCAGATAGAAAGCCAAACCCAGGATGAACCGCTTGAGCATTAGTAATTTCACAAGCTGCAATCAACGATGGAATGTTTAAATAACTTTGTGCCGAACGCGCAGGTCCGATACACACCGCCTCATCGGCTAATTTTACATATTTAGCGTCACGGTCTGCTTCAGAATAAATTACCACCGATTTGATACCTAATTCTCGGCAAGCACGCTGTACGCGCAATGCAATCTCACCACGATTAGCAATCAGAACTTTTTCAAACATCTTCTTTTCCCTTTACGGTTAAGCTTAAGCCACGACAAATAATGGTTGACCATATTCAACAGGGCTACCATCTTTAACTAAAATTTCTTTAAGCACACCAGCTTTATCTGATTCAATTTGGTTCATTAGTTTCATGGCTTCAATGATACATAAAACTTGACCAACTTTAACTTCCTGACCAACTTCAACAAATTGCGCACTAGTTGGCGATGCTGAACGATAAAAAGTTCCAACCATTGGTGAATCAATCGTAGTTCCAGCGGCAGGAGTCTCATCAATTTCAACTACAGCCGCAAGTGGAGCACTAGGCGCGGCTGCCAAAGTAACTTGCTGCACTGGTGTAGGAGCGTAGTTTGCCTGTGGCGCAACACTTGATACACAAGAGACACGTAATTTATCATCACCCTCACTAATTTCTAATTCCGCAATGCCTGATTCTTTAATTAAATCAACGATCGCTTTAATTTTTTTGATATCCATCATTTATTTCCTCATTTTTAAAAAGTTAATTGCATAATTTAAAGCAGCCTGATAGCCATAAGCACCTAGTCCGCAGATTACCCCAACTGCAACATCCGAAAAATACGAATGCCGCCGAAAATCTTCACGCGCATGAACGTTTGATAAGTGAATCTCAATAAAGGGAACCGCCACAGCTAATAGAGCATCACGAATTGCGACACTTGTATGCGTAAAAGCCGCGGGGTTAATAATAATCATATCAACTGGAGTAGTTAAACATTCTTGAATACGATCAACTAAGACTCCCTCATGATTACTTTGCATAAATTCTAAGTCAGCACCAAGATTAGTGGCTATATTTTTTAATTCATCGGCGATTTGCGCCAAGCTAACCCGTCCATAAATTTCTGGCTCACGCAAGCCAAGTAAATTTAAATTAGGTCCATTTAAAACTAGTATTTGCATAACTTATTCTGCTTTAGCTTTTAATTTAAAATTTGCGCAATCGGTAACTACCAATTGGTTGTCACGCGCAAATTGCATTAAATAGATGAAAACATCGGGAAATAACTCTTCCAACTGACGCTTAACCGCTACACACTGCATATTCTTAAACATCATCGGGCGTAAAAATGGCGAGTAGAATACTTTATGTTGTTCAAAATTTGCCAAAACACCGCATAATCGATCAACCCAATCACTAGGGCGAAATTTTTTGCCACTAACAGACTGTCCCTCAATAATAATCTCATCTAGATAACATAACTCAAGATTATCCGTACCAATCTCATCAATATCCATTCTATACTTTCAAATTGAGTTAAAGACCATTTAATAAACAAACACAGTGGGTATTTTACCGTATTATCGAGTTTTTTTTTATTTTTTATCGCCAATTAGTAAAAAAGTGCATTTTTTATTTGACGCCAACCAATTTTTTCTATTATTATATTGACTTACAGGTCAAACTTGTTTTTATAAATGTCTTGTACATTTATTTATATCAGAATACAGAATTATAAAATTTTAGAAAGGTCCACGCATGGAAAATATTGAAGCTAAAGTAAAAAAAGTTGTTGCTGACAAATTAGGCATTGATGAAGCTACCATTAAAGATGATGCTTCGTTTATCGAAGATTTAGGTGCTGATTCATTAGATACAGTTGAATTAGTTATGGCTTTAGAAGAAGAATTCGGCTGCGAAATTCCTGATGAAGATGCTGAAACAATTACAACTGTACAAAAAGCAATTGATTACATCAAGGCTCATGTATAAAAAACCTTAAAAACATACGGTTCGCCGTATGTTTTTTTATCTCCACTCACACCAATACAATTATCTCTCCACAAAAACTATTAAACTATATTAAGTTGTACCAGCATGATTAAAACCGATAATCTGGTCGCTGAAACCAGAATTACCGCCCCAGTTAAATTAAATCCCGCAGAAGAAATTCTAGATCGTGCGTTACGCCCTAAAGAATTAGCCGATTATATCGGTCAAGCAAAAATTAAACAACAACTAGAAATATTTATTCAGGCTTCCAAACAACGCAATGAAGCCCTCGATCACGTATTATTATTTGGTCCACCAGGACTAGGTAAAACTACGCTAGCCCACATTATCGCGCGTGAAATGGGCGTTAACCTACGCCAAACTTCAGGTCCAATTTTAGATAAGCCTGGTGACCTAGCAGCGCTATTGACTAATCTAGAGGCCAATGACGTGCTCTTTATTGACGAAATTCATCGAATGTCACCATTAATTGAAGAGGTTTTATACCCAGCACTTGAGGATTTTCAATTAGATATTATGATTGGCGAGGGTCCATCTGCGCGTTCAATTAAAATTGACCTACCGCCTTTTACGTTAATTGGCGCAACCACCCGCGCAGGTATGCTCACCAATCCACTCCGTGATCGCTTTGGCATAATTTCACGACTAGAATTTTATAGCGCCGAAGAGCTAACGATTGTGGTGAAACGTTCCGCGCGGTTATTAAATATGAACATTACCGAAGATGGTGCACTAGAAATTGCACGCCGTTCACGTGGAACACCACGGATTGCCAATCGCTTATTACGGCGCATCCGCGATTATGCAGAAGTAAAGAGCGATGGTATTGTCAGTCTTGCAATTGCGAATGCAGCTTTAGAGATGTTGGATGTTGATCACCTCGGGCTGGATTTAATGGATCGCAAACTATTAAGTGCAATCATCGAAAAATTTGATTGTGGTCCTGTTGGACTAGAAAATTTAGCCGCTACTATCGGTGAATCAACTGACACAATTGAAGACGTAATCGAACCCTACTTAATGCAAAATGGTTTACTTCAACGTACGCCACGTGGTAGAATAGTGACTAGTCATACCTTGGCACATTTTGGTTTTGTGTCCAAGGAGTGAAATAATTTTTGAGAGAATATTGATATTTATGAAAAACACATCTAAAAAACTTGGCGTAATTTTATTAACTAGTGCTTTACTTTTTTCGCAAAGCTCATTTGCCGCACGGATGGGAAAATCTAGCAATCTTGGTATGCAACGCAGTAATACCACCTCGCAGTCCAACTATCAACCAAGTACTAACACTGCTACTGGTGCAGCACAACCTCAAAAACAGGGTCTTGGGGTTGGTAGCGTGGTAGCTGGTGCAGCCGCTGGTGCCGTTGGTGGCTACTTACTGGGTAAAGCGATGAACTCAAATGAAAGCTCAACGGCTAGTCAAAGCTCAGGCAGCAGCATTCCATGGGGGGTAATTGGAATTCTTGGAATGTTACTCGTGATTGGATTAATGATTTTCCGTCGTAAAACTACTCCTGCAACCAATTCCGCTAATTTTAATGGTGCAGCGCCGACTAACAACGGGTTTCAAATTCCAAATATTCGTCGTGACAATGCTAATTTTAATAATGCGGCACAAACGCAAAATAATGGTAACGCCGCACAACCAGCCAATAATCAAAATATGGAACGCATGGCGGATGGAGTTGAGGCGCAATTTTTCCTGCGTCAAGCTAAAGGCATGTTCTTACATATCCAAAGCATGAACACACCAGAAAATGTTTCTGAAGTTGCTAAATATATGACACCAGCTTTGTACGCTGAAATGAAATCACTCATTACAGAAAATGATTATGTTGCTGATTTTAGTCAACTAGATTGCCAATATTTACAGTCAACAATTGAAAATGGTCAATATGTAGCAAGTGCTAAATTCTTTGGCAAAGTTAGTGAATCACCAAATTCACCGGTCGTGGATTTTAGCGAAATCTGGCATTTTGTCAAACCAACTGGAATTGATGGGGCTAAATGGTTAGTCGCAGGAATTCAGCAAGTTAATGCTGCTAACTAATCTGCAGATCAACTGATTGCAAAAATCTAAAATTTGAATTAGTCAAATAAATGCTCACCAAGTTAATGAACTTTAAACGTTAACTAGTGAGCATTTTTTGATTGTGCTGATAGGTTACTAAAATTCACTTATGTTTATATTTTCATAGATCACTTTCACCAATAAAACAACTGCTGACATTAGTATAGTAGAAATAACTCCTGAGGTAAAATAGATGTGGATTAAACCTAAAAGCCGAAATATTTTAATAATGTCTTTATTCTTAATTAGTTCCAATAGCACAGTTAATGCACTTACACTAGCCAATAAAATCGCACAAGAAAGTAGTCCCTCAATCGACAATAATATCGCAGAATGTACTCGCGATGAAAATGGAGTTTGCACTCCCAACGTCTATCACGATGATTACATTAGCGTTAATAATTATATTATGAATCCATACAATCATGCGCCAAGTGGCGGTGGAACACAACATCTTACTGAAAGCGACGTAACTAACAAAGGCTTATGGGAACAATTTTTCACCAATGGTACCTATAATGCTGTCGGCTTAGCTTCATGGACAGTGCTAAATGTACCAAATAACAACTATGGCTACGGCGCTAATCTATTTATGCAATCTGGTCACGTTGGTGGATTTTCGATTGGGGGTATGCTAGAAATGATTAATCCATTTCTACAACCTGGCTATCGTTATTTATCTGGTGATATTTCATATAGTTTATTACCCAATAGCCAAGTGTTTACGCCATCCGAACTCTACCTTGAATATCAATTATCCAATAAATTCCAGGTTGATGCAGGCTGGATTTTTCTTGAAACGCCATGGATGAATTCTTATGATGATGCTATGTTAGTGTCTGGTGATTTCCAAGGCATACTGGCTAATTATCAAGTCTCCAATAACTGGCGCTTAGTCGGTGTTGCCACCAATGCTTATCAAGAGATGGGTTCCAATAATTATAACCAATTGACCATGTATAACAAAGGTTTTAATGGCAATGGCTGGGTTTTACCCACTAGCGCAACGAGTGACGGATCATATGCAATTGGTGGCGTTTTCAAACCAGTTGAAGATTACACCTTAAATTTGTGGGGCTATAGTTTTGCTGGCTATGCAAATACTCTATATGCTGATTCTAATTATGTCTACCACCTTAACCAAGATAACAAGTTTAATTTTGGTATTCAAGCTGGAAATCAAAATACTTGGGGTATGAGTAGCAATAATATGCAACAAGCTGGTTACGGTTCCCCTGATAGTTATTTGGCAGGGGGTAAATTTGGCTATAATTATAGCTATTGGTTCAATGCCGAAGTATCGTATGACGGAATGTTTGGTTCAAATAACTCTTACTATCAAGGTGGTTTCGTCTCACCTTATTCATATACCATCGTTAATGACCCATTATACACTTCGGGTTTAGGTGCGGGTATGATCGAACAAGGCGCAGGTAATTCATGGCGAGCTGCAACTACCTTTAAAATTCTAAATGAAGACCTCAAGTTAGAATTAGCCTTTGAGCAATTTTTAACCGCCAGCCCGCTGAATGAATATGATATTGATATCAAATATAAACCACGGCTAGATGGATTAAAAGGACTGATTTTACATTGGGAAGCCGATTACGCAACTGCGCCGACTTGGGATGTCACCAATGGTGGAAATTTCTTTTTTATGGAAACCATCGCCTCGTATAATTTCTAAGCACTCGCCGCCACGATCAAGATTTGTAATCAATCGGCGTAAAATACACGGGCTATGCTATAATTATTACTCTTAATTACTTTTCGTAAATATCCTAAAATGCCGAATATCGCTCAAAATCTACAACACGCTCAAGCCGCAATTGACGCTATTGCTCACACCCAAAAAGTCGAGCTCATCGCAGTGAGTAAAACCTTTCCCAGCGCTTTAGTTCGTCAAGCTTATGCCCACGGTCAACGTAAATTTGCCGAAAGTTACCCACAGGAATTAGCACAAAAGACTCGCGAACTCGCTGATTTAGAGATTGAGTGGCATTTCATTGGCAATATCCAAAGTAACAAAACGAAATTAATTGCTCAGCAAGCCAGCTGGGTGCATACCATTACTAAATTACAACATGCCAAACGCCTCAATGATCAACGCCCAGCAGAATTAGCTCCACTGCAAATTTTAATTGAAGTGAATATTAGCCAAGAGTCTAACAAACAAGGGGTTAATAATTGGCAAGAATTAATCCAACTAGCTCAAGCAATTATGCAACTCCCACGCCTTAAATTACGTGGACTAATGGGAATGGCGAGCGCAACTAATGATCAACAACTGATCCAAGCCCAATTTCAACAACTGGGGCGCTATCTCGAACAACTAAACACTCAAGGACTCGGTAATTTTGATCAGCTTTCAATGGGTATGTCCGCTGATTATCCATTGGCAATTAAAGCTGGTGCAACCTTAGTCCGCATCGGAAGTAATATTTTTGGAGCACGAACTTATGACAACTAAACTTATTTTTTTGGGTGGTGGCAATATGGCCGAAGCCATTTTTGCTGGATTAGTTAACAACCCACAATTTAAAATTGAAGTAATTCAACGCAATTTGGAAAAAGCCGCACGTCTAAAATCGATCTATCCAAATATTCAAGTTACAGCAACTCTGGACTACACACTTAAGCATGATGATATCCTCGTACTTGCGATTAAACCACAACAAGCCAAGGAATCTTGCAGTGCAATTAAGGATAAAATTAGTAATTGTTTAATTGTTTCGGTGATGGCAGGACTTTCAATTAACAGCATTAATTCTTGGTTAAATAATCCACGAATTATTCGCAGCATGCCAAACACGCCATCCAGCGTAGGCAAGGGAATTACCGCACTCTACGCACCCGATACAATCAGCGCCGACGAAGAACAAATCGTGGGTCAAATTTTCACAACCGTTGGCATGACCTATCATGCTCAAAATGAAGCCGAAATTGATAAAATAGTTCCCGTTAGTAGTAGTTCAATTGCTTTTGTCTATTACTTCATGGAAGGCCTAATTGAAAGTGCGGTAAGTGAATTTGGTTTTGAGCGACAACAAGCAACAGCGCTGGTTAAACAGGTAATTAGCGGTAGCTCCGCTTTGCTCGACGCAAATCCAGAAATTGCCATTAGTGAACATCGTGCACGGGTTACTTCCAAAAAAGGCGCAACCGAACAAGGAGTATTAACTTTTGAACGTGAACAGCTTCATTTAATGATGAAACACGCGATGCAAAATTGTTATGCACGCACTTTAGAAATGGCTAAAGAATTTAACTAGGCTAAGCAACTGATTTAAAGCCTAATTAAAGGTTTTATTTGCACCATCTTGGCGTAATGATATATCATTACGTCTTATTAGCTATCATCCTTAGGTAGCTATTTTTTTATAGACAAGAACCACGCATGGAAAAAAAATATTTACCGATCGATCTCCATTGTCACAGTACCTATTCAGATGGCGCACATAGCGTACGCGAAGTCTTAGAAATGGCGAAAGCTAATGGTGTTCAATTTCAAGCACTTACCGATCACGACACCGTTGATGGAATTAGCGAAGCGCGCGAAATCACCAAAGAACTCGGCATCAAATTAATTGCTGGAGTAGAAATTTCGGTAACTTGGCAAAAAAACACCTTAATCCATATCGTTGGTTTAGGCATTGACGAAAATAACGCGCAATTAGTCAGCGAATTAGCTAAGCTACGTGCCTCGCGAGTTGAACGTGGGCGGCGCATTGGCGCAAATCTGGCTAAAGTTGGTATCCACGGCGCATTTGAAGGTGCCCTAGCCTTAGCTAAGCAACCCGAAGCACTTAGTCGCACCCATTTTAATCACTGGCTAATCGCCAATGGACATGCCAAAGCAGGCAAAGCCTTTGATAAATTCTTAGCTCCTGGTAAACCTGGTTTTACCCAACAAGTTTGGGCGAATTTAGCCGATGCCGTAGCTTGGATTAAACAAAGCGGCGGCGTAGCGGTAATTGCACACCCTGGGCGCTATAGTTTTACGCGCACGAAATTAATTCGCTTAATTGAAGAATTTAAATCGTATGGTGGGCAAGGTATTGAAGTAATCAGTAGCTCACATAGCCTGCAAGATGAAGAAAATATTGCCGCGCTTTGTCGGCATTGTGATTTACTTGCCAGCCTCGGGAGTGATTTCCATCAACAAGAAAGCTATCGTAAAATTCGCCCTGGCGTCAATAAAGCCATTCCACATGGGCTTAACACCGTGTTTCCACTAATTGGAATTGATTTAAACAGTCTAACTGAGAGTAATTAACGATGCCTAATAAACTAAAACATGGATTAACTACCCGCCATATTTTGATGATCGCCTTAGGTAGTGCGATCGGAACAGGCTTTTTCTTTGGCGCGGGTGAATCAATTCAACTCGCAGGACCAGCGATTTTGCTCTCCTATGCGATTGGAGGCGTAATGATGTATATCATTGTACGCGCATTAGGCGAAATGGCGGTTGCCGAACCCAGCTCAGGCTCATTTAGCTACTATGCTTACAAATACATCGGTTCATATGCAGGCTTCATTTCAGGCTGGAATTACTGGTTTAATTACATCATCGTTTGCATGCTCGAATTAACCGCTACCAGCATTTTTATGGATTATTGGTTCCCAAATTCGGTGCATTGGTTAATCACCTTAGTTGTAATGCTGATCTTTACAGGGATCAATTTACTTAATGTAAAATGGTTTGGTGAATTTGAATTTTGGTTCGCTGGCATTAAGGTGCTAACCGTGATTTGCCTAATTTTATTCGGCGTATATATTCTAAGCTTCTCACCAAGCAGTAATCAAGGTGTCTCAAATGTGGCTAACTTATGGGAATATGGTGGATTTTTTGCGCATGGTTGGAGTGGCTTCTTATTTTCCTTTGTGGTGGTCGTGTTTTCATTTGGTGGAACCGAATTAGTCGGAATTACCGCTGGTGAGGCCGAAAACCCAAAAAAAACAATCCCACTGGCAATTAATGGCATTATCATAAGAATTTTACTCTTTTATTTAGCCACCCTAGCCATTATCATGTGCTTATACCCATGGAATAAAATTAATGCCCAGATCAGCCCATTTGTGGATGTATTTCAACAGATTGGAATTAGTAAGGCCGCTAGCTTAATGAATTTAGTTGCGATCACTGCTGCGTTATCCTCTTTGAATAGCGGAATTTACGGCACGGCGCGCATGGTTTACAACCTAAGCCTACAAGGTAACGCACCAAAACAATTTAAACAATTATCCCTAAAAGGAATTCCTAGCACAGCAATAGTGTTCTCGATCATCTGTATTGCTGTCACCGTATGGTTAAATTATCTATATCCAAAACAGATTTTTAATATCTTATTAGCCGTGGCAACCATCGCCGCGATTATTAATTGGATTACTATCTTGATTACCCACGCTTGCTTTAAACGTAAATTTAAAGGCGAGAGCAGCTACAAAACTATACTTTATCCATTAAGTTCAATTATTGCGGTAGCGTTTTTAGTGATGGTTGCAACAATTATGTATTTCATGCCTAGTTTTAAAATGGCAATAATTATTGCTCCAATTTGGTTAGCTCTTCTTAGTCTGGCATATTTTTGTAAATTAAAATTTGGAGGTTCACAGCATGCACGATAAAAATAATAAATTACAAGGCAAATTAAAAAATCGCCATATTCAAATGATTGCCTTAGGCGGTGTAATTGGAACGGGCTTATTTTTTGGTGCCGCTAAATCGATTCAATCCACAGGTCCTTCAATTATTTTATCCTATATTTTAGGCGGTATCGTCATCTACATTATTATGCGCGCACTAGGAGAAATGACGGTTCACCACCCATCCTCAGGTTCATTTAGTGACTATGCCAATCGCTATATTAATAATTACACTGGTTTTATTGCGGGCTGGACAGCGTGGTTTGAATATACCGTGGTGTGCATGGTCGAATTAACTGCAGTTACATTTTTCCTCGACTACTGGATACCTGGGTTGCCCCATTGGCTAATCTGTCTTGGCTTACTTGCCGTATTTACCTCTGTGCAATTAGTTAGTGTCAAAATGTTTGGTGAATTTGAGTTTTGGTTTGCTGGCATCAAAATTGCGGCAATTTTAATGATGCTATTTTTCAGTGCTTATTTGGTAACCTTCAATCCACATATTCATGCTGGCACTATGGAAAATTTACATAGCTACCAAAGCTTAGACGTATTTTTTGCCAGCGGACCCAAAGGATTTTTATTCTCATTGGCCATCGTGATTTTCTCATTCGGTGGTACTGAATTTGTGTCGATTGCCGCAGGCGAAGCCGAAAACCCACGCAAAAGCATTCCACGCGCCATTAGTGGTGTGATCTTACGGATTATCCTATTTTATGTTTTAACCATGATTGCAATTATTTGCTTATATCCATTTAACAAACTAAATGCTAATGTCAGCCCATTTGTCGATGTGTTTAAACAAATAGGAATTAACCAAGCCGCCGATGTAATGAATGCAGTGGCAATTACCGCTGCTTTATCCGCATTCAATAGCTGCTTATATGCTGGTTCTCGGATGTTATTTAGTTTGGCGAAACAAGGTTCTGCCTCACCCAAATTTGCTTTAACCAATAATGTAAATATCCCTCGCAATGCACTATTATTTACCAGTTTTTGTATTTTAATCAGCGTTGTGGTAAATTATATTTTTCCCGAACAAGCAATTATGTACTTACTAACTATTGCCACCTGCGCAATTCTCACGGTATGGTTTTTAATTCTGTTAACCCAAATTTACTTCCGTAAACATACGCCAATTGAAAAAATTGACTATAAATTAATTCTATTCCCATTTAGCAATATTTTTGCGATGTGTTTCTTAGTGTTAGTGATGTTTATTATGTTGTGGATTGATGATATGCGCATGAGTGTGATTGTTACACCGCTCTGGTTGTTTGTGTTGTCAATGCTGTATGTTTTCAAGAAAAAAGCCCAGAAAAAACGCAGGTAAATAATAAATACTGAATCATGGACCGTGATTAATTAGGAAAATCAGCGGAAGTGATTCTGCTAAAAACAAAGGCTTAGATTAACTCTAAGCCAGTATTTTTTCTGCGTTATAAACCAAGCAAATGCAATAGATAAATATACTCTTCGTAACTGAAAGTTGTAATTTCCCACCTAACTTGTTTTATAATT
>ERZ724509.25-NODE-25-length-73771-cov-9.326930_pt1 | contig 73771 bp, 71 predicted proteins | sample MGYA00376042_ERZ724509 | MGnify/ENA primary metagenome ERZ724509 (study PRJEB28724, sample SAMN07190887) | wastewater metagenome | isolation source: effluent of sewage treatment plant in Hong Hong | place: USA: Christiansburg, Virginia | collected 2016-03-01 ...
GCCGCGGGCACGTCGAGCGCCAGATCGACTTCCTGTTCGGTCGACAGCACCGGCTCCACGACCCGGGGCTCACCGTCGATGATCACCGTGCGGACCTCGGTGTCGGCCTTGACCTCTTCGGTCTTGGCTGTCGAGAGGACCTCCAGGTCACGGCTGCCCTGGCGGTAGATCGTGATGCCCTTGCAGCCCAGCGACCAGGCCAGGCGGTAGGCGTACTCCACGTCCTCGACGGTGGCCGAGTTGGGCATGTTGATCGTCTTCGAGATCGAGTTGTCGACCCACCGCTGGGCCGCGGCCTGCATCCTGATGTGGCTGTCGAAAGGCACGTCGGCGGCCACCACGAAGATCCGACGCAGCTCCGCGGGCACCAGCTCGATGCCCTGGCAGGAGCCGTTGTTGGCCTTCACGGCGGCCAGGATCTCCGCCTGGTCAGCCTCGAACACCCCGAAGCGCACCAGGGCCTCCTGGAACAGCGGCGAGAGGTAGTCGAGGCGGATGTTCTGCCCCTCCTGCATCACGAGCCGGGCGTAGGACAGGGCGAAGAGGGGCTCCAGGCCCGAACCCTCCAGGTCGGCCACGTTCGAGATCGTGCCGGTGGGAGCGAAGGTGAACTGGCAGGAGTTGCGGATGCCGTAAGTCACCAGGCGATCAACGACCATGTCCCACCGGATCGGTGGCATCCCCCAGGCCGACGACAGCGGGGAGACAGAGAACTGGCGCACGGGAGGCGCCCAGAGCTTGAAGGTCGTGCCGTTACGGACCACCTCGGCGCCGGTGCCGTACTCCGAGATCAGGCGCGGGTCGTAGATCGAGTCGGTGATCCACGGGAAGGGGCCACGCTCCTCGGCCCGCTCGATGGAGGCCAGCATGCAGTGGTACCGGGCGAACTCGGTGATGGCGGCCAGGAAGTCCTGGCCCTCGGGCGAGCCGTAGGCGATGCCCATCATCAACATGGCGTCAGCCACGCCCATGAGGCCGAGCCCGATCCGACGGCCACCCTGGGCGGCATCTTCCAGCTCCGGCACCGCCGGGACGTACTGGTTGGCGTCCACCACGTCGTCGAGGAAGAAGGTCGCCTGGCGCACGGTGAGAGCGAAGGCGTCCCAGTCGAAGGTGCCCTGATCGACCTTGCCGGTGGTCGACGGTCGGAACCACGAGGTGACGAACCGGTTGACAGCGATCGAGCCCAGGCAGCAGTTCTCGTAGGGGCCGAGGTACTGCTCCCCACACTGAGTGGTAAAGACGCCACTGAGTGTGGTCTCGACACCGTCGATGGGGTTCCCGCGCCGAGGCACCTCGGCCACGATGGCGTAGTTGTGATGGGCATCCACCGTCATGTTGTAGACGGTCTCTTCACCGATGGCGGTGATACTCACCACCCGATGATTGTGCACGAGGGCGGCGTCCTTCACCTCGGCGTAGGAGCCGAAGGTGCCCTGATGGGTGGCCGAGGGCGGAGCGAGTCTGAAGGGGACGTTGGCCTCCCGGCATGCCTGTTCCCACTCGGCCTTGAGGGGTTCACGCCCGAGGGTGGCGGCGAGGTCCAAGAAGACCTCCACCTGACGCTGACGCTTGCGATCACGGGAGGCTTCCCGAGTGCCCAGGCGAGCCTGGGCCACCTCGTGGCGATGGGCGAGCGCCCGACTGGTGCAGGTGCGCGAGCAGTACCCCTGCTCCCGGCGGCCGTAGGCCAGAATCATGGGCGCCTGGCACCACTCGCAGGACTTGATCACCGCCTCATGGGCAGCGGCCTTGCGGGCCGTCGAGACGGCCGCTCGGTGTGCCGCCGTACGCACCTTGCCCAGGTTGTGGGTGCGCCCGAGGCTCTTAGCCCCGATCTTGGCCTTGGTGTCCTCGGAGTGGGAGCGACCGAACATCGGGTTGCGCTCGCCTCGCTGGTCGTGGATGTTGCGGTGCTCGGTGTCGCTCACCGGGATGAGGTTGCCCCAGGTGTTGTCCAGGCCGTCGAAGTTGGCATGGTGCACGACCTGGCCGTGATCATCGCCGAGCACGAAGTCGGCGATGAGTCGGTGCTCGACCGACTTGGTGCGGAACCCGTTCGAGACGAACCAGTAGTTGTTGCTGGTGGCGTTGTAGCTCGACGCCCACCGGGAGAACGGCATGAGGGAGTCACCCGGGGTCAGCTCCAGGGCCTCCTTCTCGGAGCCATCCCGCAGGATGAACTTGTGGCTCCCCGTCACCTTGAACGAGGTGCCGTTGTTGAGCGCCACCTCGTAGACCATGGCGCTCCCGGTGATGCGCGGATGCACGCCCATCTGGATCTCGACCTGCAAGGTCTCCCGGTTCAGGGTGTAGACGGGCACGTCCTCGCCGGACTCTGCCAGCTCGCCGATGGTCACGGCACCCCGCCCATCGGCCACTGCCACCAGGGTGTCCTTGGAGAGGCATGGGTTCGTGGCCTCGATGGTGTAGCGGGTGGGGCACGGGTTGGACTTGTGCGCCTGGTCGATGAAGAGGTTGCCCGGGTCGCCGATCACCCAGGCGTTCTGGGCGATCTCGCGGAACAGGTCCTTGGCTCGCACCGTCTCGTAGACCTCGCCCTCGAAGGCCAGGTTGAAGTCCTCGTCGTTGATCACCGCTTCCATGAACTCATCGGTCAGGGCGGTCGAGATGTTGAAGTTGGCGATCTCCCCCTCGACCACCTTGCACTTCATGAACTCGCGGATGTCGGGGTGCGAGACGGGGAGCACGCCCATGTTGGCTCCACGACGAGACCCGCCCTGAGCAATCGCTCCAAACGCTTGGTCGTAAACCTTCATGAACCCCACGGGGCCGGTGGACTTCCCCATCGAGGTCTTGATCACGGCGTCCCTCGGGCGCAGACGGCCGAAGCTGAACCCGTTGCCGCCGCCGGTCTGCTGGATGAGCGCCGCCACGTTGAGGGTGCCGAAGATCGAGTCACGCTGGCGCCCGAGGTCGTCGGCGATGGGGAGCACGAAGCAGGCCGCCAGCTGACCGAGCGGCGTACCGGCCCCGGTCCAGGTGGGGCTGTTCGGCAGGAATCGCCGGTCGAGGATCATGGAGCGGTAGTCGGACCGACGCACGAGGAACTCCTTGATCCCCCGACCGGCCTGCTCGTCGAAGGTCACCTCCGGGGCGATCCGCCCCTGGCGCTTGAGCCACTCGAACTGACGCACGGCGGTCTTGAGGACGGGGACATCCTCCACCGTGTTCACATTGCTCTGGGAACGTCCGTAGAGCACGTTCACCGAGGCCACGTTGGACGCGACACGGTCCACGACGGCCTCGGGGCTCTCCACCGGATGGCCCGAGCCGTCCTTGCGCGGGTAGCGCAAGTTGAAGATCCGTAGTGCGTTCTCCGAGAGATCGAATGGCATTTACCTTGCTCCTGATTTCAGTTGCGAATGAGAAATTCGTTGATCACGTCATAGCTGCCGAGATTCACATCCCAGCGCATGTCCCAGTTGAGCAACTCAGCTCGACGGGCAGCAAGCACTTGCAGTTTGGCGCGACGGGTCGCCTTGTCGTCACGGCTGGCGTAGAGCCCGAAGACCCAGTCAGACGTGCGCTCGATCTCGGCGGAATCCGCGAGATGGTACATCTCCAGGTACCCCAGCCGATCGGCCTGCTTGACGCCTTCACGGTTGATCTGGTGGGCCAGCAGGCACGAGAGCGGGTGGTGGCCCTGGGTGAGCTGGGCCTTCAGCTTGTGCAGGGCGTCGCCGATGCGCTCGGTCTTGGCCTTGCGAGGGTCGGGCATCTCGACGAAGGTGAGCTGGTCGATGAACACGCTGTCCACGTCGTGGACTCGGGCCTCGCCGACCATGGCCTCAAAGCTGCGCCGCCCGGGCGGAGGCTGAGCCACGATGAGCTGGTTCGTCGACTCCTGGACCTCGCTCTGCCACGTCCGGATCAGTTCGACCGAATCGGCCGGGCACCGACCGGACTGCCACTCCCGGTAGCTGACCTGGTTGGCCATGCAGGCGATGCGGTCCCAGGTCATCGAGAGGCTGTTCTCCAGCGAGAAGAGCATCACGTCGCGCCCGGCACGCCACTCGCTGAGCGCGGCGTAGGCCAGATAGAAGCTCTTGCCGGTCTTGGGACCAGCGGCCAGCACGGCCAGCTCTCCGCCATGGATGCCCATGGTGTAGGCGTCGATGCGGTCGAAGCCCATGCGCATGCCGCGGATCTCGTGGACCCCCTGGCGGTCCTCGTACTCCCGGATGGACTGGGCCACGCCCTCGTCGATGGGCTGGCGGTAGACCCGGGAGTCGAGGTCGAGCGAGATGCGCAGGAGGCGCTGGGTGTGATCGGCCAGGATGTCGGGGCGCTGGCCCGGACCGGCGGCGGCCACGTCCTGAACCAGGGTGCGCACCCACTCCGAGGACTGGGCGTAGACGAAGGAGTCCTTCAGCTCGCCGATGGCCCACTCGACCGAGCCTGCGGGGTCCTCTTCGAGATCGATCTCCTTGCGGTCCAGCTGGTCGCCCCAGTGGTGCCGCATCACGTCCAGGGTGGGCGCCGTGCGGTAGCCGTTGGTGGCGTAGTAGTCGATGGCCCACCCGACGATGAACCGGAGGGACTCGTCGCTGATCAGCTGGCCGTCGATGCCCTCGCGCACGAGGTAGGACATGGACTCGGTGGTCGTGAGGTGCTGGACAAGAGCGACCTCAGCCAGGCGGCTCACAAGAGCACGACGGGGCGGGACAGGCCGTCACGCACCTCTTGCTGGGTGCGCTCTCGGGCCGACGTACGCCAGTCGGCAGCCTTGAACTCGCACAGGACCGAGCGCTCGGTGATCAGCGAGAAGACGTTGTCGCCGTAGTACTGGCTGATCTGGGCCATCTCGAAGTTGGTGGTGAGGAAGGTCGGCTTGGCCGAGCTGACCCGGTGGCGCAGCAGCTCGTCGAGCGTGCTCTCGGCCACCGATTGGGCGTTGCGGGTGAGCTTGCCCTCCTCGTAGCGCTGCTGGAAGTGCTCACGCCCCACGTCGTCGAGGGCCATCACCCGGGAGCCTCGGACCTTGTTGGCGTACCACGCCTTGTCCTCGGCGTCGTTCCATCCCGAGCGGAAGGTCTGAAGGGCCTCGGCGAAGGTGCTGAAGTACCCGTCGAAGCCCTTGAGCATCAGGGTCTTCAGCATCAGGTTGGCCAGCATCGTCTTGCCGGTGCCCTTGGCGCCGGTGAGCACGAACCCCATGCCTACCGAGACGTAGCGTTCGGAGTGGGCCAGGTAGTCGGTGACCACGTCCAGCGTGGAAGGGGCGACGGCCTGCGCGTCTTCCCAGCCGAGGCGCTGGTAGACGGCGTTCACGCCCCGCAGGGTGAGCCACCGTTGCAGGATCCACTGATCCTCGCAGGGGCAGTCGTACTCGACGATCACGGGCGCATCGGGGCGGTAGTCGGGAGAGTACCGATTCCACCACAGAAATCTTTTTCTGCCGCCGCAAGTTCCACAGTCGTCAGGCGACCGAGGGAGGTCCGGGTACAGGCGATTCAGCCTGGAGGACTCGTCATTGAGCAGTGTTCGGACGTTGCTCGGTAGAGCAGGGAGATCATGCATTTGAACCCAACCACGGTGTTCTTTGTGCTGTCGGTCAGAGACCCTAGCCCAACCGAGCGAGTCGGTCGGTGATGGCCTCCGAGAAGAACGGATCGGCCTTCTTGCACCAGCTGGTGACCGTCACCGGGCGCCCCATCCAGATCCCGTCGCACGTCTCGAAGACGTAGCGGCAGATCGCCGGAGCCTGGTCTCCCCAGCGGCTCACGAACCCCTTGAAGATCCCGATGAGCTTGTTCGGGTCGGTGGTCTGTGCGCCCTGGCGGGTCTGGATCTGGTCCATCACGTAGTCACGGACCTCCCGCCACCCCCAGTGCTCTTCCGACCTCAGCAGGTGCTCTTTGGATACCGATCCACGGACGGACGCCGTGACGACCATCCGCGGTACGCCTGCTTGATCGAGCACAGAGGGGAAGTTGCGCATGGCTTGACCACGCCCTTTCTTGGGAACTCAGATGACCTTCGAGCCTGACACATCCCGGCATGGGAGGGGCTCGAAGAGGACGCCAAGGTACACCCGTTCGGACAGAACCGTCAACGATCAGTAGGGTCCGGATGGGTACCAGGGGCCGAACCCCGACCGGCTGAACATCATCGCCGCAGCTCGGGCGTTGGCCAGAGGATCGCGGCAGTCGGCGCCGGGCATGCCGATGGCTTCAGCTCGGCCCGGCCAGTACCCCGGGAGGTGCTGGAAGAGCCCACAGGCGCCCGACGAGCAGTTCTGGGTGTCGGCGTTCCACCCCGACTCGCGAGGCGGGATACGGAGCAGCTGAGCCGGGTCCACCCCGTACTCCTCGGCCGCCTGGGTGACGATGCGCTGCATCTCCCCGAGATCGGAGACGTTGGGCGCCTTGCACCCCGGCCACGGCCCCCGGGTGCTCACCACCGGGGTGGGAAGCGTGATGATCCGGGAAGGAGGATCGACGTGCTGACGGGCCTTGGCAGCGGCTGCTGCTGCCTCCTCGGCGGCCCGGGCTTGCTCGGCCTCCACCAGGGCTTCCTCTCGCTCCTGGGAGTCGAGATCGGCAAACCTCTGGATGATCATTTCTGGCATCAGGTCTGCAACCTTGGCTTCAACAACGGCCACCGGAGCGCCAATGCGCAGCGCTTCCGGTGGCTCGGCTGAAACGGGATGGCTTGACGCGAGCACGAGGCTCAGGGCCAAGCCAACGCCGAGGCGTAGCTTGATCGATTGCATTTGGCGGTCTCCCCACTACAGGATGGGGAAGAGCGTAACACAACCGTCACCCTTCAGGGGTGGATGAAGGTTTACGCCCCCGCTTTGCCCCGACCTTGAGGGTCATCTTCTCCCCCGATTCGAGCGCCGGGAGCAGACCCTCGACCTCTTCCCAGAGCACGTCGATCTGACCCTCGTGCAGGGTCCCATCGGCACGCTTCGCTGTGACCCGGAGCCTGACGTGTTCGCCGGGCTGGATCACCCGCCCTGAAACGTCGGACTTGAAACCACGAAATCCTGCCATATCAATCACCTCCCCAACCAACGACCATCTCGGACAACGAGGCGAGCTGGTATTCACGGATGAACGCCTGCAACGCCTGCCAGCCAATTGACTCATGGGACGTTGGTCGGAACAGCGGCAGAGATGGGAGGTTCGGGCGCAAATTTGGGTTGCGCAGATCCATGAGGATCAGGTTCGTGACGATCCTGTCCTTGTGATCCCGGCAGCGCTCATTATCGACCAGCGTCTCGATGAGACCCTGACTCGCTTTGATGAGCGTAGCAGCACGCTTCGGGCCAATGCCAGCTAGACCTGGAATGTTGTCGCTGGAATCTCCGGTGAGCGCATTGAGAAGAGTCAGCTCGTCTCGCGACAAGCCGTACTTGGCGATGATGCGGTCCTCGTTCCACACCTCTTCGGGTGGGGTCATCCCCGAGGTCGGCCGGATCTGGCGAACGGCGTCGCCCTCGACCATCTGGAGCAGGTCCTTGTCGCCCGAGATCACCCAAACCTTGTCACCGGCGTTTCTCTTCTGGCTGGCGTATCCAGCGATCAGATCGTCGGCCTCGAAGTTCGCCTGGGTGTAGGTGAAGATGTTGTTGAGGGCGAGCCAGTGCCGGACCAGGCCGAAGGCATCGAGCTTCTCGATGTCGACCTCATCCGGCGGTTCGCCATCAGGGTTGCCACCGCGGTTGGCCTTGTAGGACGAGTCGACCATCTTGCGCCAGCTCGGCCCCGAGTCCCAGCAGACCACCAGATGGTCGGGCTTGGTGAAGCGGGCGTAGCGGTCGAGCATGCGAGCGAAGACGATGAGTGGCCCGGTGTTCTGGCCGTGCGAGGACAGAGCGACCTGGCCGCCACGCATGGCGAACAACGCTCGCATGACCAAATTATTCCCATCAACGACGACGGAGATCGTCACGATCTCCTCCTGCTAGCGCGCTTCCAAGCGTTCACTCGATCTCTTCGACAGACTCGGCAAGCCCTCGAACCGCTGGCGTAGATGATCGTGTTCTCAACGTCGTATGGGTGCCCCTGAGGGCAGTGGGTCTTCTGCCCCCAGGGGCTGCGCCCCTTGGCTGCCATGTCGTCCATATTGTCCTGATGGGTACCCAGGAAGAGGTGCTGCCCCTCGTAGCAGGCGGGGGTGTCGCAGTGGTGCAGCACGAAGGGAGTCTCTGGCGGGATGGGGCCGTGATCCTCAATCCAGGCGAGGCGGTGGACCAACTGCATGCGCCCATCAACGAAGCGGCGACCATAACCACCTCTGTTCGTCGCACCCGTCCAGATTCGACACGCGACATTCGCCCAGAGGTTGTTGCCGTCGATGACGACAGTGGTGGTCATCAGCTGCTGCGCAGGAGCGACAAGACCGCCGTCAACGTGTCGACCGCCTGCATCGGGCTGATCTGGCCAGCCTGCATGCCCTCGGACAGCGCCGAGAGGTCGTCGTAGATGGCGTTGACCGTGCCCATCAGCCCCACCAGGGTGGAGGAGATCTCCCGCAGCGTGGCGGCCGTGTCCGGCAGCGACGGCCACTCCACCTCGGCGGTCGGCAGTTCGACGGCGACGGGCTCGGACCCCGGCTCGACCCACGGCGGGATCGGCGCCCGAGGGTTGCCCCTGGTGGGCAACGGCGAGATCGATCCCGGCTCGACCATCAGTTCGACGGCGCGCCGGGGCTCGGCGTAGATGGGATCAGGCGAGGGCTGGCGCACGGGGGTGGCCGGGGTCAGGGAGTCGACCCACGCCTTGCGTGCGGTGACGCTGGCGGGCTTCTCCATGGCTGAGCACGGACCGTCGTGCCCCTCGGGGAGTCCGAGGTCGCACGGGAAGGCGGTACCGAAGCCACCGGCCTCGACGAGCTTGCGGCAGATGGACATCTAGAGCTCCTGAAAGAAGGGTCGTTCGGTGATCTGGGGGAGCCTGAACTCCCCCTCGGGTGCGGCGCCGAAGGTGTCAGCGATCACCGCGTAGAGGCGGGGGTGGTCGGCCCGAGAGAGCGAGCCTGAGCAGGCCATCCACTTCTCCCCGTCCCAGATCCACCCGTCGGCGTACTCGCCATCGGCCTTGATCGACAGCACGACCTCGCCGACGATGTGTCCGTCAATCGAGGGGGCTGCTCCGTCTTGGCCCCAGAAGTACAAGGTCAGACCTTGCGGTAGGGCGTGGAGAGCGCTCCGGTGGCGCTCTTGGTGTAGTCGCCGAACAGCAGCGGGACCTCTTCGATCATGATGTCGCCGATCTGGTTGGCGATCAGGCGGATCTCCTCCTCGGCGGAGTCGTCAGTGCGCATCTCCAAGATGTGGCGGATCGCCCGGATGTTGGCCGACAGCACGATGTGGGTCGACACGCCCTGCGGGGCGAACCGGCGCATGAAGCTGGTCTTGTGCTTCTTCTCGGAGAAGGCCACGCCATCGTCGTCGAGCCCGAAGTGCTCGCCCATCCAGATCTGGTGGTCCTCCATCTGTTCGAGGAGAGCGAACGACCGCCCCATCAGCTCGGTGTCGGCGAGTGCCCACTCCGGGAACCAGAACGGGATGTCGGTCAGACGCACGTAACGCATCGACTCCTGGGAGTTGTGCACCACGATCCCGTTGGCCAGGTAGTTGTTCCACGGACCCTCGACCTCCAGGTCATAGGTCATCCGCTCACCAGCAGGCTCGATCGAGCGCACCGCCACGAACTTGGAGCCCGCCACCAACTGGCGAGGAGGCTGCTCGGTGGCGGTCTTGTCGACGTGGCAGGCACCACAGATAGGGCGGAGGTTGGTGATGTCGAGCGCCCGGGCGAGATCTTCGACGACCGGCACAACGTGGTCCAGCTCAAGCTGGGCGGCATCGAACCACTGCTCGCAGACGGAACACTGGTCCACCGGCTTGATGAGGCGATCGCGCTGCTGGGTGGTCCAGACAGCGATGGCGCTCCGCAGCCGAGGCGTGAAGCCGTGGGTCGGCGGAGCGATGTTCCGCTTGCCCGTCACGGCCACCTTGTCGCCGATGATCAAGTCTCCAGCCTTGACCCACCCGTACTCGGTGTAGATGGCGTGCTCCGGCGTGCACACCAGGCGCTGACCATTGGCCGTGACGATCTCCACTGTGTCCTTCAGGCCGGTCTGCCAGATGTTGAGCATCCTCGCCATCTGAAAGGTCTGAGTCTGCTCGTTGAGCACGCGCAGGGTCCGGTTGCGAGACGCCGGGAGTGGGCGCTTGCGCCCCATGGAGTCCGGCTTGGGATCGTGCCAGCGGGCGTAGAGGTCCTTGATCTTGACCCGCTGGAGGGTCACCCTGTCACGCCCGTTGCCGTCGGTCTGGATCGTGACCTCGGTGTCTCCATCGAGACAGAACGCTGTTCCAGCCCGGTGTCGGACCCCTTCGTGGGTGAAGACCCGGGTGCCGTTCTCGACCACGAAATTGAACATGGCGTGCTCCAGCACGCTCCCATGGCCCGAGGCGAGGATGTTGAGCAGATAGGCCGCCGAGTCCTTGCGCACGCGGGTGACGTTGGGGTTGAGACCCTCGGTCCAGCTCTTGTAGCAGAGCCGCCCGCAGAACTCGACCAGGACTTCGGCGTCGTCCATCATGACGCCGAAGACCTGGTTGAGCCACTGCGTTCCTCCCACGGATTCGAGGTACTTCCGCATCGCGGAACCATCGATGGTGGGGCGCCCGATCAGGCGGGTCTTGATTTCGGTGGTGGTCGGCACTGCTCTCCTCAGGTCAAGATCTTGTAGTTGATGGCCATGATCCGGGCGATCTTCAGCCCGGCCAGGAGTTGGGCGCCGCTGATGGCCTCGGAGCGGGCTGCCGCGTGGAGCATCTGCTCCACCTCGGCCAGGTTCCAGATCCGGGCGCCGAAGGGGCCTCGGCGCGTCCCGACGGGCTCGCCGTCGAGCACGAACGAGCCTTGGCGCTCACGCCACCGGAGCCAGTAGTCGGTGCGGGCGAAGAACACCTTGCACATCTCGCCGATCGAGAACTGGGGGCTGTTGTCCATGGGGACGCCCTCGAACATGAACCGGTCGGGATCGATCTCCTGGTCCATCAGGATGATCTGGGCGAAGGGGTCGACGATCCCGTCCTCGGTCTGGCCGCTCTCCTCGGTGCTCACTTCTTGGCCGCCCGCACGTAGAAGGAGCCGACCGGGGCACCGGCCGGGGTGACGGCCTTGGCGATCTCGGGGAGCAGCTCGGGGTGCTTGCGCAGGTGGAGGATGAACTTGTTCTCGTCGATCACCCGGACCTGGCTGGTCACCGCCAGGTAGTCCTCGTGGGAGAAGGGGATCTCGGGGTTGAGCGACAGATCCCGGAGCGAGGACTCGGAGATGGCGAGCCCACTCGGGTTGCCCTCGCGGACCTCCCAGGAGAAGCACTTCTTCGAGCCCGGGATGTTGACGTGGGCCGTCTTGAGGACGTGCCCCTCGGAGTCGAACCAGGTGTCCTCGCCGAGGCCAGCCTCACGAGACACCTCGTCGAGGTGGTTGACCACCGCAGTGCGGATGTCGGACTTGCGACTGGCGGTCATCTTCTCGACGGTGTCGAGGGTCTGGCGCTCCTCGAAGATCTTGGTCAGCTCGGGTTCGGTCAGCTTGCGCTTGGTGTCGGGGTTGACCTGCCCGAACACCAGCGGGAGAAGGGCGAGCGCAGCGCGCTCATCATCGGTGATGACCGCCGGGAGGGGGGTCTTCTCGGGGGGCTCGGGGCGCACGGCGGGCTTGGCCATGGCCTTCTTCAGGTCGGCGAGGCTGACGATCTGACCGTTGGTCAGGCCAAGCTCGACGGCGGAACGGACGATCTCGGTGCTGCTCATGGGAGAGACGCTACCAAGGATTCCTAACAAGATCAAGCCCCAGACGCGCCAGAGCCCCCGGCTCATGCCATGGGGCCGGGGGCTCTGTGCAGGTCATCGTCGTTCGTAGTGGGGACCGCCGAGATCCGAGGTGGATGCTACAGGAAACCTTAGCAACCCCGCAATCTCGATGACCCCCTGGTCAGGCTGCTTTCGAGAGGTCTGCTTTTCCGAGGCCGAAGTCCTTCGTGGCCATGCCCAGCTGCTTGGCTGCCGTGTTGCGCCACAGGCCGAAGTACATGGCGATGGCGATGATCAACGTGTTGAACGACTCGACGAGGGTCTCTCGACTGATCACGGCCACGCCGTCGGCGCCGATGGACACCGTGATGACGGTGGCGATGGCCCCGAGGACGATGAGCGTGACGGCCTTGAACCAGGACGGAGCCAGGAACTTGGTCACGATGGCCACCACGAGCGGCAGCAGCGTGGCCACCAGGAACCTGGCGATCTCCGCGTTGAGAGTGAGGACTGTGCTTGACATGGGCTGAACTCCTTGGATCGGCACCGGCCCGAACCGGCACTCCTTACCGAGGTCTCAGCCGCCGTCAGACAGCTCAGGCGGTCCGGGGGCCGTCGTAGTCGGGGCGGTACTGCGGGGCCATCCCGACCAGGGCGAGAGAGTCGACGGCCGTCCTGCTGATCAGGTACGGAGACCCATCGGGCGCCGCCTCGGCGATGCCCACGTCACGTAGCGAGACGTAGGCGTTGGGGTCGCGCACCCAGCTCTTCTGGACACCATCGGTGACGAAGACCGCGATGTCACCGTCGTCGCACCGTACGAGTTTGGCCATGTCAAGGTCCTTGCTGATCGAGATGGGGGGAGGTGGAGGCGGGAGTGCAGTGGTCACCGTGTAGACGCCGGAGGAGTCCCACCAGCCGCCGTGCCAAGGCTCGCCCCTGACGATGAAGCCGATGCCGTACCCCCAGGCCACGTCGTGGAACTCCTCCCACTCGCAGCCCGCTATGCCGTAGTCGGCGGTGTGTGACCACCCGTCGGCCTGCACCTGGTGGTTGCTGCCGATCTGGCGCCATCCGAAGGGGGTGATCGGACCGATGGCCCACGGGGCGACGGCGAGGTTGCCGCCGTGGTGGACGTAGCGGTCCCAGAAGTAGTACTGCTCGTCGTAGGTGGCCTCTTGGCGGCGCCACCACACGCTCCAGCCGCGCCGATCGCAGTCAGCCCGGAGAGATGCGTCACGAGCAACGAATTCGGGATGCGGCGCCACGGCCGGACACCGTACCAGGAACCCCTAACAGGGGGAAGAGGGTCCAGACGCGCACAAGCCCCACGTACCGGAAAGACGCCAAACCCGAAGGCGACGATCTGACACCGGAAGTGGGGCCTGTGGAGGAACGGTCTCGGGTTGCGCAACCCGCCTCGCCCAATGAGGATGCTGTTCCAGCGGGCGAGGTGAGACACTACACGCCCGCTGGATGATGTGCAAGGGGTCAGGACCCGAAGAACGCCTCCACCGCGGAGAGGTCGCTCACCAAGGGCGCCTTCGGGAGGCTGCGCAGGATCCGCTTGCCGTAGCCCTTCTTGGCCAGGCGAGGATCAAGGATGGCCACCACGCCCCGGTCGCTCTTGGTGCGGATGAGGCGGCCGAAGCCTTGGATCAGGACCAGGCTCATCTCGGGGATCACGTACTCGCCGAAGGAGTTGCCACCCCGAGCCTCGATCAGCTCGGTCTGGGCGCTCACCAGAGGCTCGGTGGGGACCGGGAAGGGCAGCTTGTCGATGATCACGAGCGAGCAGGCGTCGCCCTGGAAGTCGACGCCGGTGAAGAAGCTCTTGGTGGCGAAGAGCACCGAGGACACGTCCTCTTTGAACATCTCGGCCAGCTTCTTGTTGGGCAGCTGGCCCTGCATCAGGCACTGGTAGGGGAGGAACCGCTCCAGCGCCTCGTAGGCCGTCTTCATCTGGCTGACCGAGGTGAACAGCAGGAGGGCCCGGCCCTTGGACGCCCGGACCAGGTCCCGCATCTCGGCGATGGCCATGGAGGACCATGCCGCCCGGTTGGCCTGATCGGGTGCCGGGATGTTGGTCGGCACGTAGAGCAGCGCCTGATCCTCGAAGCTGAAGGGCGTGCCGACGTTGAGGCTGGTGTAGCCCTCCAGGCCGACCCGCTTGGCCGGGTAGGCGAAGGATCCCTCCACCTCCAGCGTGGCCGACACCAGGATCGGCGTGACGTGCTGCCACAGACCCTCGTTGAGGATCTTGCCCAGCTCCAGCGGAGCGCTCTTGAGCGTCAGGGTGGACTGACCCCGGCGGCTGACCTCGGACTCGATCCACCGCACCAGGGTGTTGTCGCCCTGGATGGCGATGTCGACCAGGCGCTGGATCGTTGAGACGATCCGGGCCCGGATGCGCCCCCAGCGGGTGGCCTGCTGCTCGTCGCGGGAGCGGCTCTCCCAGGAGGAGAAGCGCTCGCCGATGAGCTGGAGCGCCTGGATGAGCCCGACCCACTGGTCTTCGTGCTCCAGCACGTTGCCGTGGCGCAGGCGCCCTTCCTCGAAGGTGCTCCACAGCTCTCCGACGGCCAGCGCCGTGGCGCCGAGGAGGTCGTCCATCTCCGGGCCGTCGTCGGGGGTGTTGTCGTAGGTCCAGGTGCGGACGTTGCTGTTGAGCTGCTCGAAGGTCTTCTGGGTGAGGCGGGTGGTCCAGGCGTTGCGGGCATAGGACTCCAGCTCGTGCGCCTCATCGACGATCAGGACCTCGTACGGTCCGAGCATCACCCCAGGGCTGTCGCCCCGAGCGAGCATGGTGTCGATCGAGAGCATGGCGTGGTTGATGACCACCACGTCGGACGCCTGAGCCTTGGCCTTGGCCGCCTCGGCGTAGCAGTCGCCACCCCAGGCGCAGGAGGACTTGCCAGGGCACTCGTCGCCGGAGACCGTGAGGTTCAGCCAGTCGGAGTTGGGGATCTCGAAGCCGAGGTCGTCGCGCTCGCCGTGGAACTCCGGGTCGACCAGGCGCTCCCGGATGGTCGAGATGGTGAGCACCGACTCGGCCTTGGGGTCGTAGGCCGACGCCTTGCAGAGGTAGTTCGACCGACCCTTCAAGATGGCGTGGGTGAACTCGACGCCCAAGTGCTCGGCCAGGAAGGGCAGGTCCTTGTTGGCGACCTGGTCCTGGAGCGCCTTGGTGGCGGTCGAGATCACGGTGCGCTTGCCCGACAAGATGGCCGGGATGAGGGTGGCCAGGCTCTTGCCGGTGTTGTGGACCACGAAACCGTTGGCGATGAAGTTGTGTGGATCGTCGGCCACCTCCAGGTCGTAGGTCATCTCGACCCCATGCGGGATCACCGACACCACCCGCTCGGTGACGACCTTGTAGAGGACGTGACTCGTAGCACCCTGACCGGCATGGAGCGCGTGATGCTCGGCATGGGTCATCACCTTGAGGTTGCTCAGCTCGTTGTTGGTGGGGGTCTCGTTGAGGTGATGCACGGCCCACACAGCCGGATCGAGGAACTCCAGCCCCTCCACCTCGCCGGATCGCACCCGCTCGACGAATGCCACCACGTCCATGCCGTTACGGGCTGCCTCGGCCACCAGGCGGTGCTCGGGAACCATGGCAGACCCGTTCTTGAAGCGATTGGCGTAGGGGTGTGCCTGCATCGAGAAGATGCGCACGTACTGCGGCTTCGGGAGCCGGGTACGCCATGCTCGCTGGTCGCCACGAACATGCACCTCGTCACCCGACATCAGCTCATCGAGCCGGACCCACCCACGCTCGGTCATAAACGGGTGCTCGTCAGTCGCCCGGATGGTGCGGCCGGTGTGGGTGGTGACGGTGTACGTGAACTTCTCACCCGAACACCAAGCATTGATGAGCTTGGCCAGGCGCACCGTGCCGTCCTCGGCCTCGCGCTGCACGTAGGTGGGGATCGAGAGGTCCCAGTGGTAGCGACCGCCACCGCCATTGAACTTCTCGACCACCTGCCGCAGCGTGCGCCGGATGCCGTTGCCGCCCCGGTTCACGATGATCTCGGCGTCACCCTGGATGCAGCCGCACCCGGCCTCGGCGATGAGCGGCGTGCCGGAGTCGATGGCACGCTCGATGGCCTCGGCCAGCGCCTGCTGCTGCGGGCGTGACTCGTAGCCGGGCAGGCTCTCGGCGAGCCGCTCCTCGGCCTGGGCGAAGGTGGTGATGGCATCGGTCATGGGACTGACTTTACTCTAGAAGTTCTTAGAGATCAAGTCCCGGTGGGGCAGAGCCTTGAGGCTGTAGGGGCCGTAACGCTCGTCCAGCTTGTCCGCGATGAAGTCGGCCGCCTGCCGGTTCATCAGGCGGTTGACCCGCTTGCGCTCGTTCGGGTTGTAGGCCCGCTCCCGAGGGATGATCACCTCGGTCCTCAGGATGAGGGGCTCCATCACCCCCACCTGGCGGTTGACGATCGGCCCCATCGGCTCGGGTGGGTAGTCCACCAGGTACTCGATGCGCCCGGCCCGAAGGCTCTCCCGCTCGGAGAACCACACCACCACCTCGCGGGTGCAGATCAGGTCCTCGCCGTAGAGGGAGTAGGGCCTCACGACGAGACTCGGGGCGCCGCCACAGCCTTCTCGCGCCAGTCCGAGGGCAGGTCGAAGTTGCTCCATCGACCACCGTTGCCCTTGTGGGTGCGCAGCGTGTCCGAGACGTATTTCCCGAGCGGGGTGATCTTGAAGGTCAGGACGGGCAGCAGGCGGTACATCCGCCGGAAGACGCGGTCTTCGTAGGGCGGGTTGGCCAGCACCTCATCGCCCTCCACAGCCAGAAAGCCCTCGATGAGCATGTCGGCGATGCAGTCGAAGTCGTTGTGCCCGGTGCGCTCTTGGCCGTCCCGGAGCCGCGTGGGATAGCGGTCCGGGTTGCTGACGGGCCGCTCCATCTGCCCTCGGAGGTGGTAGAACATGAGGCGACCTTGATGGTCGACGATGCGGGTCTCCACGTAGGCGAGGGTGGACCAGTGGTCAGACCCCCACTGCTCGATCGGGGTGGGTTCGTAGCTCATGGTTCTTGATCCTCTTCAATGGTGGTTGCTCCGTGGAGCCGATTGGACTCTCGCCGGTAGTTCTTGCTGGCCCCGCCTTTCCAGTTCCAGTGGCGGGAGCCTCGATTACTACGACCCTTGGCCACCATGTCGGCCAGGTTCTGGGCTTGGGTAGCGGCCACAAGGTGCCCACGCTCGATGCATCGACGGTTGTCGCAGGTGTGAGCGACCACCATGCCCGGGTCCGGCAGTGCGCCGTGGTACGAGATGTAGGCGATGCGGTGCACGTACTCCTGGCACCGAGCGCCACCATCGTTCCATCCCAGCGTGAGGTACCCATTGGGTCTTGGGCTGAGCCCCTTGACGATCAGACACCGCCCCTCGCGCTGAGCGAGACCGAACATCTTCTGAATCACTCGATCAGGGATCACCGCCGCACCGCCACGATGTCGTTCTTGAGGACCAGTGGCTTGTCCCCGGGACCGCGGATGTGGCCCCGAACCCAGGTGATCCGGCCCGAGGCCAGCTTGCGCCAGTGCCCCTTGACCATCCAGCGATGCGACCACTCCCGGTCCGAGGACCCGTCGCGCTCGGAGTCCGGGCGCACCACCTTGCGCAGGTGCAGGATCCGCAGATCGGCCGTCACGGGCGTCCGAGCGACCCGGCGGGCCAGCGGGCGAGGCAGGGTCTGCCGGGGATCCACGATGATCTTGTCGGCCATGAAGGCCCACAGGGCCAGAACGAACTTGCGGGCGTAGGCCACGTGGTGGTCGGTGCCCAGGTTGCCATCCTCGTCCCAGGTGAGGTCCAGGGATCCCTGGAGGCTCTCTTCTCGGACGACCCAGCCCGAGTTGAAGGCCCAGGGGATCATGTCGGCCGCCACGATCCCGAGACGCAGGATGTCCTGCGCCCCAGGGGCATCGCGGCCCTCGGTGAAGTTGCTCGTCGGCATGTAGAGCCAGAGCGCCACCCCGTCGGTCTGATCTCCATCCGGGCCGCGATGCAGGATCTTGTCGGTGACCTCCCAGCCGATGGCCACGATCGGGAGGTACTCAAGGCCCTGAGCCAGGTCGGCGGGGCTCTCGTACCGGAGGAGCACCCCGTCGTCGGGCATCATCACGATGCCGTTGGGGTACGGAACCATCTCGGGCAAAAGCGTAGCCGTGGGCATGACCTCGGCGCCCTGAACGACCAGACCCAGAGCATCCGGGTCGAGCAGCGTGGTGGTGCCCCGAGACCACAGATCTGTCTCATGGGCCGTGAAGGATTCGACCTGCTCCGCCAGCTGGTGGGAGTCAGAGGTCTCCCAGTAGGTGCTCACGAAGGCACCCATGTGGATCTGGTGGGGCTTGGTGCCGATCTTGGACCAGTAGTCCAGGTGCCGGTCGAGCAGCTGGTAGCTCTGCTCGACCAGCCCCCGGTTGCTGAAGAAGTCGTGCTCCGTCATGGCGACCACCTTACTCTAGGGATTCCTAGAGTGCAAGCACCCCTCAGTGGGCGAGGACTCGGCGCCGTGATCCGCTCAGGTCCCAGATGTTGGCCCGCTCGATGAGGTGGTCCTCAGCGTGCTCCAGGGCCAGCTTCTGGGCCAGGACGTTGTCGGTGAGCGGGCACTCCAAGGCGATGTGCACGCACAGCTCCTTCACCGGCACGCCCTCGGCATCCAGCTCGAAGACGTTGTGCTGGCGCTTGCGCCCGTCGATGCAGTACCGGCGCCCCCGCTGGGAGTGCACGTGGATCTTGCGCTCCTTGTTCCAGCGCTCGATCTCTTCGTCGTCGAGCTGGCCGAGGAGCAGTTCCTCGCCCCGACGCTCGGCCTCGACCCGGGCGGCCTCGCGCTCGACGTTCTCCCGACGCACCCGCTCCTGGTACTGAGCCTCACGCTCTTCTCGGGCCAGGCGCTCGGCCTCGGACTCCACGATGTCGTGCCACACGGCGGTGGAGCGGCGGTAGCCCTGGCTCTCCCAGTTGATGATGGCGGCCGTCGAGTTGGACGCGGTGGTCGTCCAGTTCCACGGAGCGTTGTCGTAGACGTACGAGGTGCCGGTGATGGTGCCGTAGAGGGACGACGTGTTGGTGCTCTGGACCACCTGCCAGTTCCAGGGGCCGTCCACCCGGTACTTGATGCTCGCCATGGCTCAGCCGCCTTGCAGCGCCGGGGTGATGATCAGCTTCTCGGCGGTCGGGTCGAACTCGCGCACCTGCTCGCCCTGCTTGCCCTTCTTGGTGACGTTGAAGGCGAGCATCTTCTTCCGGCCCACGAGGTCGTCGAAGGTGGCCCTGGCGGCCGACACCTCGTCGGGGTTCTCGGGGTCCCACATGATCTTGGTATCGCCTGTGCGATCCATGACGGCCATCTCACCCATGAGTCTCCTCCAAGGAGATTTCTTTTTCCCCAACCAGGGGCGGCCACCCGGCTGGCGACCGAACACGAGGAGGATGGTAGGCGCTCTAGGGATCTCTGGCAAGCCCCCTATCGAAGGGCGAGCACCAGGAGGATGACGATCACGATGATGAGCAGTAGGCCACCGGAGAGATACATGCCGGTGGCCTACCCGCTCGGGCAGGTGTTCAACCCACCGACTGGAGCGCCTTGGCCTCCCGGGCCGCGGCCAGGCGGGCGACCAGCTCCTTGCGCTTGGCCAGGGTCAGCGGCTGGGTCTTGCGGGGCTTGCGGTAGCGCACCCGGTGGGCCTTGAACTGGGCCTCCAGGATCTTGGCCGCCTGGACACCGAACACCTGGCGCCACAGGTAGAGGTACGCATCGGCGAAGGCCCAGTCGTGGCCGATCCCGGCGTAGATGTGCGCCGCCTCGTGCAGCAGGAGCCAGGTGCGCTCTCGGCCGTACACCCCGAGGGTGATGGTGTTGTTCCAGCTGTAGGCCCGCCCGGCGTTGCGTCCCGGCTCGACCTTGGTGCGCCGCAGGCGGCTGGCGTTGGGGTAGTGCTTGATCACCAGCTTGCGGTCGGCCAGCGCCCGGATGATCTCCTGGGCCTCGGCGAGGGTGCGGCCCTTCTGGTCGAACCGGCGCATCTCCGGCATCTCCCGCAGCACCTGGCTCCAGGCGTCCTGCTCGGCGGCGTAGACCCGGCTCCTCTGTGAGTCCTTGATCGTCATCGTTCTGTCCTCCATCCAGCAACCCAACCACGGGTTTCGCTGAACGCATTGTATCAGACGGAACAATACGAGTCAAGTTAGCGCTCAGAGCGTGCAATCGGATGATGGCTCGATTGCGCCTCTCGGGCCTAATCCCGGCCTTACGCGTAGAGAAGTCTTCTCTAGTACTTAGAAGCTTGGTGGTTGGAGGGAGCGGAGCGACCGACCTCCTAAACCCGAGCGAAGCGAGGGCTGATTGTTCAAGTACTAGCTAAGTACTACTAAGTACTTCTGTAGTACTAGCGAAGATGTGCCCTGGACCGCCAACAGAGACAGTCATTGGACACGACAAATTATCCTCTTGTCACGCCAGTCAGGCAGACAACAGGATTCGAGCAACTGCCACGGTCATGAGCTGGGCAGTAAGGGAAACATCGGCCTCGGACACGGTGCTCGTCACGACAGGACGAGAGCCCCTGGACTGCATGGGCGCAGGCAAGGACGTGCTGGTGATCCGTGGACAGCAGCCATCTATTCGCAGCGCGAGCTACGGGCTGTCCATGGTGGGGTGGTTGGCGATCGGCGGCTCCGTGGTTCGGCGGCTACGGGCAGGTGTCGTTGAAGTCGTGCAGTGGTCGAGCTAGTCGATGAGGTCGTTGTCGCTTCGAGGCCCGGAGCAAGCCTGACCGCCGATCAGTGTGTCGTCGCACGGGGGGTGGTCGGGTCTCGGAAGCGGAAGGGATCATGCCCGAGCACCAGGGGCTCGTCAAGTACCCCAGAACGCCAAGAGCCCCGGGCCGAAGCTCGGGGCTCTTGAACAGTGGTTGGGTCGCAGCAGAGGATCCGAGGAACCTGCTCAGCCGCTGTGGTGATGGTACCGCTCTCTGCGAGATCTTTTCAACTCACCCGCCGGGCAAGAAGATCCCGCTCAGCTTCGGAGCGGGCGGCGCCGCGTCTTCGAGCTGGCGAGACCGATCCTCCTGCAAGGACCGCATGTTCTGGACGAACACGTCCTTCAGGGTCTCGCTGTTGAGGCCCCACGGGTTGATCAGGGCCGTGCCCCGGGTGACGTAGGTGCCCAGCACCGCCCCGGGGATGGCGAAGCAGGAGTAGACCATCGTGCCGTGCTGGGGGTGCAGGAAGATGGCCAGGTCCCACTGGAGGCCGTCGCCGAGGTCCACCTCGTCGATCCAGGAATGGACGTAGCTCTCCAGCCGGTCGAGGAGTCGTTCAGCCATCGATGGTGCTCGTTTCTGCTTGTGCCATGCGCATCAAGAGCTTGCGCTCCTCGGCGCTCGGTCGGTGAACCTTAGTCCCGGCGGCGAGGGACGAGTTGATGAAGGCGTCGAACCACTGGTTGCGCTCCATGGCCGAGGCCACGATGCTCTCCTCGACCGTGTCCTTGCCGATCAAGGTGATGGCCAGAACGGAGTCGGCCTTCGAGTCGATGCGGTGGATGCGGTTGATGCGCTGCTCGTAGGTGGCGTGCAGGAGCGGCATCTCGTAGTTGATGACGGCCGTGGCCTCGGGCAGGTTGATGCCTCGGCTCCCGGCGTCGGAGGACAAGAACACCTGGGCGTCGCCGGTGCGGAACCGAGCCTTGTTCTCCTCGCGCTCCTGGGCGCTCAAGCCGCCGTGGTTGATGGCCACGGTGACCGGGACCCAGTCCTTACGAGGGGTGGTCAGGGCTCGATGCAGCAGCGGGAGCACCGTCTGGCCGAAGAACGTGAAGACCACGACCTTGCGCCCCTCCTCGTGCACCAGCAGCTTCAGGTTGCGCAGGAGGGCGTCGACCTTGGGCGAGGGGAGGGCCTGGAGCGTGTCGGCGCCGTACTCGGCCACGGCCCACCGAGCGAGGTCGCTCTGGGATTGCAGGATCGCGGCCGGGTGGTCGGCGAACTGACGGGCGGTCATCCATCCGCTGTTGCCGGTCTTGGCGTCCTTCTCGGTCAGCTCGTCGATGATCTTGGCCACTGAGCGGGGGTACTCGACGTACTCGAACTGCTCGACCTGACTGGGGAACTCGGCCACCACGTCGGGGTCGAACTTGTCCTTGACCTGGAGGATCGGCGCCAGGCGCTCGAAGAGCGTGGGCTCGTCGGACCACACTCGGTCGGCGTCGCCGATGTGGTGGTAGCCGTTGGCGCGCCCGAAGATGTCCCGTCCTCGGACGTGCAGGATCTCGAAGTCGGCGACCGTCATGAAGCCGGGCTGGAGCAGCCGGGCCAGGTTGAAGATGTTCTCGGGGCTCGACTCCAGCGGCGTGGCGGTGAGCGCCGTCGAGCGCACGTCACCCTTGCGCCGGGTGTGGGTGAGCCAGTACTCGTGGTGCTTGTAGATGCCCGAGTCGCGGTTCTTGAGCCTGCTGGCCTCGTCGTAGATGACCAGGACCTTCTTGTCCTGGAGGGCCAGGGTGAGCGGTCCGGGCTGGAGTGCTCGGGGGCGCCCCTTGATCTTGGAGGCGGCGTCGTTGCGCGAGGTCTCGTAGGTGGTCACGAGCACGTCGGGCAGGTCGACCAGGAGCCGGGATCGGTTGGACCCCATGTACTTCTCGATGGTCCGAAAGGCGGTGTAGACCCTGAAGTCGCCCACCCACTCGTCGAGCTTGTTCGACTCGCAGACCACGATGACGTGATCGATGAGGCCGTCCTCGGCCAGCAGGGCCGCCAGGGCCATGGCGAAGTGGCTCTTGCCGATGCCCGTCGACCACACGACGAGGTTCTCTCGGCGGAGGTACCCAAGGGCCACCCCTCGGGCTTGGAAGGGGTAGACCCGAGAGGACCGGTACAAAGGCGCTGTCAGGACAGAGCGTTCATCTGTTCGACCGCGAAGGTCCATTCCAGCTCCACCATCCCGGCAGGGTCAGGGACTGCGATCGAGCGCACCCAGACCAGCTCGCCCTGGTGCAGCACGTCCACTGTGACGATCGTAGCCCCCGGAGCAGGCAGGACGCCCCAGAAGCTGACGGCGAAATCGGAGACCGTGACCTGCACTGCGCACGAATCCTGGGAGGTCCGGAAGGCCCACCCGGTGGGATCGTTCAGGGCGCGCTCGACCAGCCGGAGGGCGGTCAGGTGCTGGTTGAGGACAAGTTCGATGTCGGACATCAGGATGCACCTCCCCATAGGGATGGTAGGCGTTCTGACATCCTAACTAAGTTCGCCCCTGTAATTCAACACCTTATGGCGAATCCACCGTGGGATCGCTTGAGGTTCCCGTGGACGTTGCTCTTCCGGCTTGTGGATGCGTCGAGGATGAAGGTTGGTTTGCGGAAGCCGAAGACTGGGCAATACCGGCCTTCGCGCTGCGGTTCTGGTCAGGGTTGAAGCTGCCGCTGCGAGCCTCGGCGATCTGCGGATACACGTTCACAACGGCGTGCGGAGTGATCGTGTAAGACACGGAATCGACCATTGTTTCGAGCGTCTCGACAACCGGACGACCAAGGGTTGCACCCGACCGACTTGCGGCGTCGGTCTGAGCCATGTCCTCGGTGATATTCCGGTTGAAGGTAATCGACCTTGTGACGTAATCGGTTTGCGTCGACAAATCGTCCACGGTGGTCCGGTAGTAGGTCTGGGAGAACTCGTTGGAGTACGGGTAGCCGTCGATAGGCACGGAACCGACCACGGTCTGACCCTCCAGCCACCACCACCGAGGCACCGGGCGCGACCAGGCCTTGAACTCGGGGTCTTCCTGGATGGGCGGGAAGTGGTCGAACACCGAGAGGTTGGCCCCTCGGTTCATGTTGGTGAACCGGTGGGTCGGCAGCCCCACGTAGATCGGCCGGATCTGGATCGAGCTGATGTGCAGGTTGGCCCGGTAGCCGATCACCCGGTAGCGCAGGGCGCTGCCCGCCCGGGGGAAGCTGACCATGCCGTTGGGGTTGTTGCGCACGCCGTAGGCCGGGATGTACGTCTCCCCGCCGTCGACCGAGAACTCCCAGGTCATGGACTCATCGAAGAGGCTCACCCGGTCGATGGCCCAGGTGTCGTGGCTGGCGCCCTTCTGGATGACCCGGACCTGAAACAGGTAGCCGATGACCGGCGTGTCGCCCGGGCCGCCGTTGAGGTCGGTCAGCTCGTTCTCTCGGGCGAAGACCAGGTGGACCGGGTCGAGCACGATGGTGCGGTTGCCGTAGTCGGGCAGGTAGTTGTCCTCGACGGTGTACTGGCCGAGGAAGTAGCTGGCCGTCCACTCGACGGTGTCACCGGCCTTGGCCGTGACGGACTCCTCGGCGAGCACCTGGCCGTCCATGTCCAGGATCTGGACCCAGAGCGGGTTGGTCAGGTCGGTGTAGGCGGTGATCCGAGCCGCGGCGTGGATCATGCCGTTGGGGCTCGTCTGGACGAAGGTCGAAGCGATGCCGCCGATGTTCTGCGGGGCCTCGTCGCCGGGCTGGGTGAGCGAGAAGACCGGGTGCACCACATCGAGCACCACGCCCTGATCGAGCGGGTCGACGTTGGCCGGGGTGACCACAGCTCGGCGCACCATGACCTGCTGCTCGGCCGTCAGGTAGGACAGCGTGGCGTCGCCCACCTTGGTCCAGCTCGTGGGGTCCGACCACGAGGACGCGGCCAGGCCCGGCGAGCGGAACTCGTCGTCGGGGATGAGCTGGATGGCATCGGTCTGCTGGGTGGCGAACTGGACCGAGCGCACGGCGTTGCGCGAGGGGTAGACCTGGCTCTCGATGACCGCCGGGGCGCCCACCGATGCTCCCGACCAGGCGTTGCCGGGCTGCACGGACCAGGTGCTCGACGACAGCCTGCTGGTGTCGAAGAACCGGTCGATGATGGCCGAGGGGTTGTCGTTGCCCTGGAAGGAGCTGATCCCGGCCCGGATCTCCTTGATCCCGACGAAGAAGCCGATCTTCTCGCTGTGGAGGTAGCTGACGTAGTCGTACTCGTGCACGCCCTCGCGGGTGAACCGGGGCTGGATGGCCCCGACGTGCCAGGGGGTGAAGCCGTAGGACCAGTCGGTCGTGCGCAGGCGCTGGGCGCCGGTGGGATCGGTGGCGTAGACGAGCGAGGTCGGCATGAGCCGCGACTGGCTCGGCTCGTCGCTCGGGGCCGAGGAGTCCTGGTAGGTCTGCCACCCCTGGGCGAAGGCGTCATAGGCCGGGATGTCGAGAGACGGGTCTTCACGCAGGTTGGTGTCGATGAAGGTGGCCGACAGCGGGAAGACGCGCACCGAGCGCCGCAACGGGGTCTGCACCTCGATGGGCTCCATGACCAGCTGGCTGAACTCGAACTTCCAGAACTTGGCCTTGGTGGGCGGGAGGTTGATCCAGCCCTTCTGGAGGCGGAAGTCTCGGGGGATCGGGGTCCAGCTCATCCCGGCGAAGCCGTCGCCGGGGCCGCCGACGAGACCGAAGGGGTAGTTCACCCCGTTGATGAAGGTCGGGTGCATGCGCAGCAGGGCGCCGTTGGTCTTGCCGCTGTCCTGGAGGCGGTAGGTGGCCTTGACGATCCAGGGCTCGGGATCGATCAGGAACTCGACCGGCTGGGGCGGGGCGGACTGGTTGAGCACCAGGCTGCGCAGGATGAAGTTCGGCGGGGTCGACAGGCTGGGGTTGCTGGCGATCCGGACCGACTGGGGGTACCCCGTCACCGTGTGGTTCAGGACCTCGGTGTGGATCTCGACGGCCCCGTTGCCCGCCTTGGCGCCGATGGTGATGGCGTTGGTGGTGGTGTCGAAGCCGACGAAGACCCGCACGATCTGGTTCGCGTGCCACGAGAAGCTGAGCACCACGTCGTTGCCGCTGGGGCTGGCGAAGATGATCGACTCGTCGCCGAACTGGATGCTGAAGTCGCCCCAGCTGATGATGGGGGAGTCGGCGGCCGTCGAGACGAACCGCGGCACGATCTCGCACCCGAACCACCAGTCGGCGGTGTAGCTGAACTGGATGAGCCGGTTGGGGACGATGAAGTAGGCCGGGTCGGCGTCGTCGAAGGAGATGCCGTCGTCGATCGAGGTGAAGAGCCCCTCGCCCTCGACCTCGCCGACCCCGAGCGGGGTGTCATCGGAGACGAGCAAGTGATCGGGGGCGTCATCGTTCGAGTAGTAGAGGTTGAGGTTCGGGCCGGGCTTGATCGGGTCGAGGTACCAGCGGTCGACGACCTGGCCGAGCCCGGCAGCGGTGCGCATGTCGGCGTAGAAGCTCACCACGGCCTGGCTCACCGGCTGGGGCTCGCTCATCCATGCCGTCTCGGAGTCGCCATCGACGGCCAGACGGGCGGTGCGCTCGCGCAGCGAGTAGAGGGTCCGGCTCCCGAGCGGGTCGACGGAGTTGCCGATGGGGGTCTCCACCGGCAACTGCGGGATGTCGTTGCGGGCCTCGATCACGTAGCCGATGTCGAAGCCGCGCACGCCCAGCGAGTAGGTCGTCTCCTGATGGGCCGAGTTGAGCGGCGCAGAGCCGGTGGCCAGGCGCTGCATGCGGATGCGGAAGCGGGAGCCGACCACCGGTTCGACCTTGAGGTCGAACGACACCCAGTGCCCGTTCATCGAGTGCTGGGGGTGGTAGTGGTGCTGATCGTCGACACGCGAGGACAGGTTGGTGGGCACCGAGTCCGAGATCGAGGTGCGCCACAGCTCGCGCCAGATGCCGTAGCTGGCGTCCCACACCTCCAGGAAGGCCCGGTGAGGGAAGTGGGCCAGCTGGAACCGAAGGCGGTTCACTCGCTGCTGCGAGCGCAGGCGGATCTCGATCGACTCCATGGCAGGGTCGGACTTGGAGCGCTCGGGGGTGGCCCAGAACCGTTGCGGGACGCCCGCCTGGCGCCGGTGGGGGCTGAAGATCGACTCGGCCCGCAGGGCGAGGTCCTCGATCGAGATGCCGTTGAAGTACAGCGGGCTGATGCCGGAGCGACTGACCGAGGTGCGCGAGTGCACCTCACGGACCCGGTCCACCCAGCGGTTCTTGCCCGACTCGACCTCGATGGCCAGCGGGTTCGAGGTCAATGAGCCGTCGATGGCCAGGCGCTCGGTGATCACGTCCTGGGGCCAGCGGCAGCCCAGCTCGGCCCGGTAGTCGAAGTGGCTGCCGTCGTGGAAGGCCACACGTTGGTGGTAGTCCTCGCGCAGCTCACCGACCTCTTCGGCGTAGCTGGTGATCGAGCTGATGTCGCTGACGTAGCTCCACTGCTCGCCCTGGTAGACGCTGAACGGCGGCCGGGGCTGTTCCTGGGGCTCGACCGGGTTGCCCGGGACGGCGTAGGCCCACTCGGTGCCGGGGCGGCTGACGACCTGGCTCACGACCTCCCACCACTCCGAGTCGGCGGCCACGTGGATGATCGGCACGTCGTCGTAGGCCAGCTCGGCCAGGTACCCCACGTGCATGCGGGCCTGGGCCGGGCGGAAGATGTTCATGACCCGGTGCAGGTCGTTCTGCTCCGACAGCGAGAGCTGGCGCTTGGCCAGCACCCGGAACTCGTAGCGGTTGATCGGCTCGGGAGCATTCGGGTCGATCGTGGGGGCGGCGAGCACCACCACCTGATGCGAGGCGGTGTCGTTGCCGTCGGCGTTGGTGGCCTGGAGCGAGATCGAGTACGTGCCCGGCGCGGCGTAGGCGTGGGTCGGGTTCTTGATCGTCGCCGTGGAGGAGTCGCCGAAGTTCCACGCCCACGAGGTGGGGGTGTTGGTGGAGGTGTCCGTGAAGGTGACCACCTGGCCGACCGAGACCACGGTGGCTGAGACGAGGAAGGAGGCGACCGGCGGGTTGGAGGGCAGCACCGGCGTCGTGACCGTGATGGTCTGGGTCGTCAAGGTGTTGCCGAAGGCGTTGATGGCCTGGAGGGTGACGGAGTACGTCCCCGCCGTCACGTAGGTGTGGGTGGGGTTCTGGCTCGTGCTCGTCGCCCCGTCACCGAAGTTCCAGTTCCACGAGGTCGGGGTGTTCGACGACGTGTCGGTGAAGGTGAAGAGCGTGCCCGTGAGCTGGCTACCGGAGGGGCTCCGGGTGAACCCGGCCACCGGGGCGTTACCCGAGGGGGCGAGCGAGGTGACCACGATGCGGTCGAGGTCGACGAACAGGTCCGCGTTGCCGCTCTGGCGGATGCTGATCGTGTTCGTGCCCGAGGTCAGGGTGATGTTGATCGGCGAGGTGTCGGTCCAGCTCGATGCCGCCCAGTCGGTGCCGGTACGGGAGAGGTTGAGCGTGGTGGCCAACGACCCGTTGACGTAGATGGTCCGAGGGGTCGGGGTCGACGTGTCGGCCTTCTGGTAGCGCAGGACCAGCGAGTACTGCCCGGCGGTCATGCCGGTGAGCGTGAAGTCGAGGTTCTCGCCGGGCTGGCCCCAGTACCCCACGTAGCCCGAGCCGGAGTAGCCCGGGTTCTCAGCCGCGACGTGCATGGCGTAATCGGGGTTGGGATAGGCCGAGCCCGAGATGGTGCCCTCTTCGGCCTGGAGCGTCAGGGCCGTGCCGCCGCCGCCTCCGCCACCACCACCGCCGGTGGGGTCGATGGTGATCGACTTGGTGACGCTGTTGGTGCCCTGAGCGTTGGTCACCTGCAACGTGACCGAGTAGATGCCCGCGGTGGAGAAGGTGCGGGTGGGGTTGGCGGCCGTGCTGGTGGCTCCGGCGGTGTAGGCCGGGGAGACCGTGGCGATCGAGAACGAATCGCCGTACATCACCCACGACAGCGGCAGTTCGAGGCCGAACTTGCCCTCGGTGCGGAACTTCTTCTGGGCGATGACTCGGCTGTGGTCGGAGTGCGCCGGGTCGGTGTCCATCTGCACGATGGCCTGGTTGAGCCACGCCAGGAGGTAGGCGCTCTCGGTGCCACCCTGGGACGGCGGCTTGACGCCGTTGGCGATGACCACCGCCCGGATGCCATCCATCATCCCGTCGAAGCCGTTGAGGATCGAGTGGTCGAAGTAGCAGAACTGCCCGAGTGCGCCGAGGCCATCGGCCTTGGCCTGGTTTACGGCCGGAACGAAGTACAGCTCGTTGCGGATCTCGTCCTGGGCCTGCTTGAACAGCGGATCGGCCACCGCAGCCACCCAGGCGTTGGTGAACGGGGTGCCCAGACCGGCGTGGCTGTCGGTGCCGTTGACGGCCACGAGGGCCGCCCTGTAGGGCTGAAGCGTGTTCCCGGTGGGCTTCAGGGCGATGTAGCGGTCGACCACCATGAGCATGTCGCCGGTACCCGAGCAGAAGCCGCCGACGCCTGCGGTGTAGCCCCGGCCGTCGCCGATGTCCTGGATGTAGGAGTACTGCGCACGCCAGTCGAGGTCGCTGTTCTCGGCCGAGCTGAGGAGCTGGTAGGCGACCTCACGGCGGCCCGGGTCGAACAGGTCGGTGACGCCGTCGCCGAAGGTCCACAGACGGGAGGTGGGCGAGCCCGAGGACGTGTCGGTGAACTGCACCGTCTGGCCCACCACGCCGGGTGATGGGGTCGTCGTGAAGTTGGCCACCGGAGGGCCGATGGCCGTGACGGTGATCGTCTTCGAGGTCTGGTTGGTGCCCTGGGCGTTGGTGACCGTCAGGGTCACCGTCTTGGCGCCGGTGGTGGTCCACGCCTTCGAGGGGTTCTGGCTCGTCGAGGTGGTGCCGTCGCCGAAGTTCCAGACCCACGAGGTCGGGCCGTTGGTCGAGGTGTCGGTGAAGCCGACGGACTCGTTGATCTGCGGGGTGAGCGTCGAGGCGTTGAAGGCGGCGACCGGCGCGCTGGTGCCGGTCTGGGCGGCCAGCGCGCCGGTGACCCAGGAGACAGCGCCGGAGATGTTGGTGATGGCGTGGCCACCGCTGGTGATCTCTCGGGATGCGGAGGTGCCCGCAGCCGTGGCGAAGCCCAGCCACACGTCACCGCCGCCGATGCCGCCGCTCGGGCTGTAGATGCGGGTCGGGCGAGCCTTGCGGTGGCCCGGGGTGTTGTTGTAGATGGCCGCCGACCAGCCACCACCGGCGGTGGTCGGGTTGGCGATGAAGGACCCGTTGCCGAAGTTGATGTTGGCCGCGGTGGTGGACAGGTCCCACGTCGAGAGGTTGGGCAGGTTCGACGAGGCTCCGCCAGAGAGCACCACAGTGCGCACGAGCGAGCTGTTCTCGATCCACTGGCCGTAGATGATAGAGGCCAGGTACTCGGGCGAGTACTGGTAGGTGTAGATCGAGTTGACGTAGTCGCTGGTGATGACCGGGTCGAAGCCGACGGCGCAGAACTGGGTGAACACCGGGACGGTCGTCCCACCGACGATGGCCGGAGCGGTGGGGGTGGCGCCATGAGTGGCCACCGAGGCCCCGTTGTGGGTGTCGCCCGCCATGGCCCACTCGCCGGAGGCAGCCTCGATGTAGCTGTGCTGCTTCGTGCCGGTGGTGGCGTTGTTCAGGAGCTTGGTCGCCAGGACGTAGGCGCCCTGGATCACGATCTGGGCACCGCCGACGACGGTGTTGTTGATCTTGTTGTTGTAGAGCATGACGTTCTGCACCGGCTTGCCGGTGTTCCCGCCCCACAAGAAGATGCCGCCGTGGTTGATGGCGACGTTGGTGTTGCAGCCGTTCAGGGTGTTGTTGGTGACCGTGATCCGGTTGACGCCCTCGGTGTTGTAGCTCGACTCCGAGGCGATGTAGATGCCTGCGGCGACCGAGCCCGAGATCGTGTTGTCCTGGAGCACGCAGTCACGTCCGCCAACCACGGAGAGCCCTCGCGCTCCGCCGCCGGTGACGGTGTTGCCCTTGACCGTGATGTTGTTGCAGTCCTGCCCGGCGTAGCTGACGATGGCGATGCAGTCGTCGGCCGGGCTGGTCACGGTGTTGTTGAGCACGTAGCCGTTGTTGGCCGAGCCCGTCTGGTGGATGGCGTCGGAGAGGGTGTTCTCCACCGTGTTGCCGACGACGTAGTACCCGCTGGAGCCTTCGAGGAAGATGCCCGCAGCGCTCGACTGGCGAACGATGCAGTTCTTGATGACCGTGCCGGTCACCCCGATGGAGGAGATGCAGGCTCGGATGTCGTCGTTGCTCTGGCGCGTCGAGCCGGTGCCGCGCACCGTGAGGCCCTCGATGCGCACGTTGTTGGCCGTGATCTTGATGGCCATGTTCAGCGGATCGGAGCCGCTGAGGATGGCCCCGGCCGTGCTGTAGAGCGTGATCGACTTGTTGATGGTGATGACGCCGGAGTGGTTGTAGGTCCCCGACGGGAACAGCAGGATCGACCCGGCGGCGGCGTTGTTGATGGCGTTCTGGATGTTCGCCTGCTGGTCGCCACCACCGGCGGACACACCCAGCGTGGTGATGTTGATCGGGGTGCCGCTGGGGAAGGCGGGCTCGCTGATGCCACCGGTGGCGACCGAGGCGTAGGAGTCGGCGTACTCGGCTGCGAAGAGGGAGGCGTGACCACCCTGGGAGAAGCCGACAGCGGCGCCCGAGGCCTTGATGCGCGCCAGGCCGGAGCAGGCGATGGCCGCATCGAGCAGCGCTCGGGCGTGCGACACGCCGACCATGTAGGGGTGCGGGAGGGCATCGCCGGATGGGTTGAGGCCCTCGTAGTCGGCCTGGACCACGGCGTACCCGGCGTTGAGCCAGGAGTCGACGTTGCCGACCGAGCCCGACATGTCGTCGTCCCAGCCCGAGGGGGCAGCGGCGTCGTTGGTGCCGGTCGCCCCGTGGCCGCCGGTGATGATGGGCCAGCCGGTGGCCGGGGCTGAGCCCACTGCGGCCGGGAAGGCGACCACCGCGGTGGCGGTGATGATGGCCCCGGTGATCGAGGTCATCTGGTACGTGATCTTGTAGCGGGGCTTGCCGCCCGCCGTGGTGCCGTTCGAGGTCGAGGTCAGGAGGTGGCCGTGCACCCCGAGGCCGGGATGGCTGATCAGGCCAGGACCCGAGGCCACTGCGGCCACGGTGTAGGTGGCCGAGGCCGATGAGGTGCCGACCGAGTTGGTGACGGTCAGCGTGACCGTCTTGGCCCCGGTGGTCGACCAGGACTTCGAGGGGTTCTGGAGGGTGCTCGTCGACCCATCGCCGAAGTTCCACGACCAGCTGTTGGGCGAGCCGGTCGAGGTGTCGGTGAACTGGATCGTCTGGCCCTGATCAGGCGTGGTGTCCGATGCCGTGAAGGCCGCCACCGGAGGGTTGACGACTGTGCCAGCCTGCGCATCGAGCGTGGCCGGGATCCACACCCGGGCGTCGTTCTGGTAGTTGGTGTAGACGGCGTGGCCGACATCGCCGGTGACGATGCGGGTGGCCGGGCTGCCTTGCGCGAGAGCCAGGCTCAGCCAGATGTCACCGCCGTAGAGGCCGCCGCTCGACGGCGAGTACACCCGGCAGGGGACGGACTTCTTGTTGCCCGGGCTGTTGGCCGTGGCCGCGGTCGACCACCCGTTGCCCGCTCGCGTGGGGTTGGCGATGAAGGAGGCCGAGACACCGTTGCCGCCGGTCGCCGGGGTCTTGATCCCGTACGGCTGCGAGTAGGTGTCGAGGGTCTGCAACTTGGTGATGGAGTCGCTCGTGACAACGGTGCTCAGCGGCAGAGCTGTGTTGTCCAGCCACAGGCCGTAGATGTACTCGGCCACCACGTCGTCGCCATAGCCACCGCTGTAGTAGCCGTCGGTCGTCTCCTTGGGGATCCAAGGGTCGAAGCCGACCGCACAGAACTGCTGGATCTCGGGGTAGAGGGTCTGCTGCCACTCACCGCAGGCCAGGGCCGCCGGGCCACCCATGCTGAAGCCAGCAGCAGCGCCGGAGGCCCGGATGGTCGTCAGACCGGCGAGCGCCTTGGCAGCGCCGAGCATGCTGTGGGTGAAGGACTTGCTGGTGTACACCGGGTAGTGGTTGCTGTCGCCACCGGCGAAGACGCCCTCGTAGTCGGTCTGGACCACGGCAAAGCCCAAGGCGAGCCACTGGTTGACCGGGCCACAGGCGTTCTGGAGGTTGTCGCTCGTCCCGGCCAGGCTGGCCGCCGCCACGTCCTTGAGCTGGTCGTTCATGACGCCGTGCGCCACGGTGAGGAAGCGCCAGCCGTTGGCCGGTGGGGTCCCGGGAGGGATGTAGGCCAGGGCGCTGGCGTTGATGATCCCACCACCGTTGCCCATGGCCGCACGCATCTGGTACGTGATGCGGTAGCACGTGCCGCCGTTGGCCGAGCCGAGGTTGGAGCTGGTCATCAGGTGGCCGGGCTGGCCGAGCGCCGGGTGCGCCAGCGTGCCGATGGTGCCTGCTGGTGGGGTTCCACCACCGCTTCCGGTCGGTTCCAGGGCGCCGATGGCCCAGGATCGGTCGGAAGGGCGGTAGTCACCGAAGAAGTCCGGCCAGCGCGCCCACTTGTCGTACTGGGTCTGGGTGACGGTGAGTCGCTCGATGGTTCCTGAGGTCCCACCATCGGGGCGGTACTGGGTGGCCGTGCCCGGGGTGGAGGTGCCCGGGGTGGGCGAGAGCGTGGGGGCGTTGTTGGCGAAGTAGGCCAGACCGTCGGAGGTCCTGTTGCGATAGTCGCTGAGGCCAGCAGACTGCCCCGAGGTGTTGCCTGTCAGGTAGCAGTTGCCGCCTGAGGAGATGTTCGAGGCCAGGTAGTTGACGTACCACGCCTGCACGCCCGAGCCGGTCTCGTAGCAGAGGTTGCCGTAGGCGCCGAAGTTGGAGACCCCGCTGGTGGCCCCGGCGTTGAAGTCGAAGCCACCGCCGTTGAAGCCGCTGTTGCGAGACGTGGTGTTGAAGATCACGTCCACGTTGCTGGTCTGGAAGAAGTGCAGGCCACGGCCCACGCTGTCGACCACCAGGTTGTGCATCACCAGGAAGTTGCCCTGGTAGGGGGTGCCCTGACGTGGCGAGAACGACTGCTGGTTCGCCATGTCGTCGATGATGATGCCGTTGCCGTCGGGCAGCCCTGCGGGCAGGTTCGTGTCGTAGATGACGTTGCCGACAAGGACGTTGTCATACCCGCCCAGCCAGGTGTGGTTCACCGAGCCGATGGTGTTCTCGAACTGGAAGAAGCTGATGGCACTCGACGACCACTGCGACCCGGCGCTCGTCGAGTGGACGAGGTTGTAGCAGATCGAGATGTTGGAGATCGAGGAGAGGTTGCCCGCGCCGCCGATGCCGGTCGCTCCGGCGTTGTAGGAGTGGCACTTCCACACGGCCACGAAGGCGCAGTTGGACACGAGGATGCACGAGGACTCGGTGGACCCGCCACCGTTGACCTCGAAGCCGTACATGCCGACGTACTTGCCGCTGATGTTGACCGAGGTGGCCCGAGCGCCCCAGACGTTCTCCGCCTTGATGATGCACCAAGCGCTGTTCGAGAACTGGCGACCGTTGATGTAGATGTTGCCGTAGTCGCCGTCGGCGACGTAGATGACGCCACCACCCGCGGGCATGGCGGTGAGCGCAGCCTCGACGGTGCGCTTACGAGATCCGGCAGTGCCCGGGTTGGAGTCGTTCCCGGCGGTGCTCACGTAGATGGCGTTCGGCCCAGGGGCGTGGATCCCCTGCATGACGGTCCACATGTCGGCCACTAGAGCACCTCCTCCAGCTCGCCATACGAGAAGGCTTCGAGGTCGGCGTAGGTGCCGACGGCCTCCACCTGGCTGTAGGACTGGGCCAGCGAGTCAGCCCACTCGAAGCTCTCGGCGATCTCCACGTCGATGCCCAGGAGGGCCTCGGCGATCAGCTCCATGCCGATGGCGCTCGGGCCGAACTGGATGGCCGCGGCGAACTGCTCGATGCGGGATCGGTAGGAGCCGTCCCGGTCCGAGATGCCCTGCCACACGTCCGAGGTGAGGGGCTCGATGTAGGGGTCGGAGTGCAGCTGCTCGCCCACCGTGCGGCCGATGCCCAGCAGGGCGCCGTAGAAGTGGTCGAGGTCGAAGAAGTGGGTGCCCTGGAGGGTGCTGGCCAGGCGCTGCATGATGAGGCGCTTCTTGAGCTGCCCGGCGCCGGAGTCGCCCACCATGGCCGCCACGAGGCGGTAGATGTGCGACGACGGCGAGGTGTCGTACACCTCCTCGGGGAAGTGACGCAGGCGCTGCTGCACGGTCTGGGGCGGGATGAGAAGACCGGTGGCCTCCTCCACGCCGACCCCGAGCGGCGTGTAGCCGGGGCGTTGCTCGTCTTGGACGGAAGCCATCAGACGGTGCTCCAGGTGTTCTGGGCCTTGGCCACGAGCACCACATCGGAGAGGTCCACCACCGTGTCGTCATCGCAGAAGATGTCGATGGCTCGCCCTCCCGTGGCGTAGGTGTGCAGGACGGTGTCCGCCGGATCGAGGCGCTGCCAGGCGTAGTTCGTGGGGTTGTCGGTCGAGGTCAGGAAGCGCACGGCGTCGACCCCGGGCACGGCGTGGGCCACGGCCAGGACATCGGACGCCTGGAGGACCTGGTCGAAGCTGACCTCTTGGGTGAACGCCGACAGCGCCGTGTAGACGGCATCGGTGACCGCGGCCAGGTTGTAGCCCGGGGTGAGGATCACGGCGAAGTAGGCCTTCAGCTTGATGCGCCGAGCGGCGTGCACCCACAGGTCGTTGGTGACCATGCGCCAGCGCTGCACCGACACGTCGATGTCGCGAGGGGCGGCATCGAAGATGTAGGTCTGGCTCCAGTGCTGGCCGTTGGCGGGCTCGGCGAGAGCCAGGCCGTTGGTCAGCGACTTGAACTCGACGCCGGAGAACCCACGGTTGCTCATCCCCTTGGGGGTGATGTCCTGCACCAACCAGTAGTGGGTGTTGCGGATGTAGGTCACCCCGTTGATGACCATCACGTCACCGTTGGGCGAGGGGTCGATGACCGGCGAGAACCCGAACGGGATGAAGAAGTTGTTGGCCTCGGGCAGGGTCTCGTTCTCGCGCTGGAAGTTGTTGCGGTTCAGCTCCGAGCCCGAGATCGAGTTGAAGATTCGGCCCGAGGAGAAGACCATCGTCTCGATGGCCTCGGTGGGCCGCTGGCCTCGGACCCAGATGTCGACCCGGTTGGTGATGAAGCCGTCGGGGTCGTTGCGCGAGGCCGCGCTGAGGTAGTCGAACTCCAGGTCGTAGATGCCGTCGGGCATGACCGAGCCCGACAGCGAGGTCACCGTCGGCGGGTTGGTGATGGCCGAGAACGAGTAGTGGATGTCCGGGGTGAGGATGTCCCCGGAGTTGATGTTGGGGCCGAGGGCCGAGGTGTCGGGGTAGATGAACTTGGCGCTGGCCAAGCTGCTCGTGCCGGTCCCCGAGGTGATCTGGATCTGCTCGCGCTGGCGCTTCACGGCGCTCACCACGTTGGCCTGGACCACGTTGGGGTGTTCCAGGGCGGTGGCCAGGTACATGGACTCGGTCCCGGCCATGGAGCGGAAGATGGTGCGCTTGAAGCGGGCTCGCAGAGCGGCGTCGGTCTCGGCGTCGACCCCGCCGGTGAAGGCCTGGGGGTTCGAGAAGCTGCTCACGCCCTGGAGGGTGGTGAGCGCTCGGCCGACGCTGTGGGCGGAGATGTTCCCGGCCGAGCCGGACACCACGGCCTGCCCAGGCACGGTGACCGTGGTGGCCCCGATCGAGAAGACGCCCGGGGTCACCGTGGCGATGATGACCTGGGGCAGAGAGTCGGTGATCAGCTGGGTGTTGGGCGGCAGGGTGATGGGCTGAGAGGCCGGGGTGGTGCGCTCGAAGGTGACCAGGCCGGTGGCTCGACGGGCAGGCAGGCGAGAGAAGCCGAAGAGCTTCACGAAGTCGTCCAGCTCGGCGCCGGACTTGGTGTCGATGTCGTACTGGTAGCCGACGAGGTAGGCATCGGTCGACGCCTCGGCGATGGCCTCGGCGACGGCATCGATGATCTTGCGGACCGGCGTGCCGATCGTGGTGTCGAGATCGGGATCGGTCAGGCGGAGTGTGTTGCGGATTTTACCGGCAACCTGGTCCACAGACGGCATCATGCACCTCCAAGGATTACGTTGATGCCATGGGAAGAACGCAGCGTCCTGTTCAGGATCGATTCTGGGAGAAGGTCAACAAGGACGGCCCGATCCACCCAACCCTGGGGACTCCTTGCTGGTTGTGGACCGCCTCTTGCAACGTCGAGGGGTACGGGAACTTTCGTCTCGGAGAGAAGGTCGTTGGAGCGCACAGAACATCCTCCATCTGGGCGCACGGTCCTATCCCTGAGGGACTGGAATGCGAGCACGCCTGTCACACACATGACCCATCCTGTGATGGCGGTCAGTGCATCCATCGACGTTGCGTGAACCCTGACCACATCGAACGAGTCCCGCACCGAGAGAACACGCTCCGAGGCAAGGTAGGCGGCAAGGGTCAACACGAGCGCTCCAAGACGCACTGCCCCCACGGACACACGCTGAAGGACGCCTACCTGAACCCTGATGGAAGCAGGAAGTGTCGCACCTGCGCCAAGGCGCGAGCGAAGTCTCACTACGAGACGAGAAAGCGGCCAAGACGGCATTTATTTATCTCCCCGGATCATGCTTCCACCGTCGCCACGAGCACCACGTTCGAGCCACCCGAGGTCTGAAGCCCGACGCGGACGTAGATGCGATCGAGGTTGCGGGCCACGTCGACCGCCTTGATGTTCACCACGACCTCATCGGCCCGGAAGCTCGATCGGTTCCCTCGGAGGTACTCAGCCTGCATCTCGTTGGCCTTGGTCGCCATGTAGTTGCGCACCAGGCGGTAGACCTCGGCCTCGACCAGCTTGCCGATCTGGGTCGTGATGGGCTCCCCGATGTAGGTCGGCAAGGCCGAGCCCCAGTTCGGGTGGAAGCGATCGCAGCCCAACGGCTCTCGCATGGCGATGCCCAGGTCCTGGCGGACCTTCGATGCACCCATGACGGACAAGAAGCCGCCCTGCCCGAGCACGAGGTCCCCGTTCTGGATCGCGAAGGACTTCACGACCCTTCTCGGGTGGATCGAACAGAGGGACAGGATCAGGGGAGCACGTTGACCCAAGGAGACCAGTCGATGACCCGTGGAGCCTCGTCTCGGATGAGGCCTTGGGCACTCAGTGCCTGGAGGATCTCGTCGGTCACCGAGCCCACCGCCACCTCGTTGATCACGAGCGGGTTGGCGGTCACCAAGCAGGCGTAGAACGTCCACGCCTGGGCGCTCGGGTCGCGCTGCACCGTCCACAGCTCCCCGAGCTGGGGTCGGGCGCCCTTGCCGATCCGGAAGCTCAGGGGGATCTTCATGAGCATGCCGAACTGATCGACGACGTGAGCGGTCTCCCCCTCGATCATCTCGATCTTCACCGTCTTGGACGGAACCACCGGTGTCGGAGTGGCCATGACTACCTCCCTGGGGCGGGCGGCCCGGCGCCGCCTTCGTTGCCGATCTGCGAGCCGCCTCGGGGCAGGCCGTTCAGGCTGGGCTGAGACCCGATCGTGCTCGGCGCCATGACGCTGATGCCGGTGGTGAACCCGGTGCCGTCCTCGCCGAGCGAGAAGGAGTGGGTGACCTGGTCGATGTAGAACTGCACGCCGTAGTCGGGGACCTGCATGATCATCCCGGGGAACGCCTCGGGCATGAACCCGATGGACGGGGCCGAGGAGAACTGGGCCGCCCAGTTCTGCCGGAAGCGGTTGATGGCGTACCAGAACTCCACCTCGGGGGTGGCGATCCAGCTCACGTTCTCGCCCGCCACCCGAGCGCCGAAGCGCTGGTAGATGGCCGCCGCGCTGGCGAAGGCCGAGTCGGGGTCGATGTTGAGCACCGTCTTCAGGATCTCGGGGAAGTCGATCGAGGCGATGCCGTGGGTGTAGATCTGGCGGATCGTGAACTGCTCGTCCACGCTGATCCCGGCGTTGCCAGCGAAGGCGCCCAGGCCGGTGGAGCCGGTGACGAACTGGTGGGTGACCATGGCGTCACCGTTCCACTGGACGTTGAAGCCCTCCAGCTCGATCGACTGCACGACCAGCCGGGCGCAGGTGCCGTAGAGGTTGTAGTAGTCCGGCCACCAGGCCAGCAGGTCGCCGTTCGGGGCCGAGCAGTGGTCTCGCTGAGCGGCGCTGACCAGCTCGTTCACCAGCCCGCTGAGGGGCACGTCGTTGAGGAGCTGGCGGGGGCCGGTGAGCCAGACCGACAGCTCGTTGCCCTGCTGGAACCACGAGTTGGTGATGACCTGGCCGTTGTTGCTCCCAGCCGCGCCCGAGCCGACGAGGCCGGTGGTCGACGGGAGGGTCATGGCCGAGGCTCGATCCGAGTGCACCACGCCACCGGTGGCCGCCGTGCGCATGAAGTCGGTCACGACGACCGGCCATGGCGAGCCGGTGGCGCCCATGGAGGTCTGCCCGGTGTCGGCGAAGCTCAGGTGGACGTGGTTGCGGTGGCTGAGGCTGAGATCGGTGCCGTTGGGGTCATCGGGATGGTGGTAGGGCACCGCACCCCGGGGTGAGTAGAACATGTTGTTCCAGATGGCGTAGGTCGAGCCGAACACCAGCGGGTTCTGGGTGAACCAGTAGGCGATGGCGTTGCCCAGTGCCACCTGGTCAGGGTTGGGCTCGGAGTTGCCGTTGCCGATCGACACGTCGAGGGCCAGGCCCTTGGGGTGATCGCTGGTCGCCGTGGAGCCCGAGGCCCGCCACCCACCGATGGATGGCACCTGGGGCCAGGCGCTGTGGACGAAGTCGCTCGCCGCGGCCACGTTGGCCTTGAGCTGGTCCCGCTCGGCGAAGACCACGCCCTCTTCGCCCAGGGCGTGCTCGACGGCGTTGGCCGAGCCGGTGTTGGGGCTGCTGTCGGCCAGCTGCTCCATGGCCGAGCCCGTGGCAGTGGGGGTCTTGGTCTTCTGGAGGTACGGGCCGACCGGGGCCAAGGCGACGCCCTGGCTGCTGGAGGCGACGACCGGAGCGAAGGCGAACTGGGCGAAGTCGCCGGACTTGAGCCCCAGCTCTTCGAGCGCCGCGCTGGAGAGGTCCATGGCCCGACCCGAGACAGCCGACGGCCCCCAGAACGCCGGGCGCACGATGATCGTCTTCAGGTTCTGGGGGTTCATGACCATGATGCGCTGGTTCCGCCACCAGTTCATGGAGGCGATCTGCTCCTCGACCGTCATGCCCGCGTCGGCCGGGTTGGTGCTCTGCTCGGTGCGATAGGGCCAGCGCATGCCCACGTACCACTGGTCGGTGAGCCCGTCGCCGAAGACCTCGTTGGTCAGCTCGAAGCTGCCCGGGATGGGGTCCCCGATGTCGCCGATGGCCCCGACGCGCCCGGCGCTGGCCGGGAGGAACCCGGCGCCGGGGATGTTGGTCGATGGGTACGAGGACACCCCGTCGGACAGCGGCGAGGTGCCAGCCACCTGCACGCCGGTCATGGGGTCCATGGCCAGCTCGGGCTTGACCTGGTCGTAGAGCGCGGCCACGTTCTGGAACCAGTCGGGCGGGATGGCGCCCACGTGCACCTTGTCGGCGTCCCAGTTGCCCATGCGGGTGACCACATCGACGATCTTGAGCCCCAGGTTCGAGTCGATCGAGGTGCGGGCGTCAGTGGTCGAGGTGGCGTTCATCAGCTCGGCGAACTCCGACGACCCGGGGTCGTAGAGCGAGAACCGCAGGCGCTTGAGCGTGCACGAGGCGCGCAACTTGACCGACCCGGCGTAGGCGTTGAAGACCGGCACCGAGTCGAGGTAGCCCGACATCGTCTGGAGCCACCGGATGCGCTTCATGAAGATGACGATGCGGTCGTTCGGGGTGAAGACCCCGTCGTACTTGCGCCCCTGGTTGGTGAGCGTGAGGTTGGCCTGATGGCCGCCGTCACGACCGAGACGGAGCACGACCGAGCCTGAGTTGATGTCGTCGGAGACCTCGATCACCCCGTTGCGGGCGGTGGCGATGAAGACCCGGATGCCCGGTGAGTAGATCAAGGTAGGAATGACAACACCCCCGTATGTTCTCGGTCATGTGCTCGAAAGATGTGAGTGGGCACGCGTCACATCCCCGGGATCGGGCTGAGTCGGGAGTTGTAGAGCGAGTCCTCCAGCGAGGCGCCGGGGTTGTTGAGGTTGGCGATGCCGCCCAGGGCGATCGAGAAGTTGGAGAGCTGCTCGTCGCTGTTGCCGACGTAGCGCGTGACGCCCGCTCCGTAGCTGATGGCCGCCCCCACGTCGGTGGTGTCGATGGGGTCGCTGGCGCCCACGAACGCGATGTCCTGGGTCCAGACGAACTCGCCGTGGGTGATGCCGAAGCGGATCCCGGTGTGGGGCAGGCACATGCGGTCGAACTTGGCCGCCGGGCAGTAGATGCGCATCGTGCCCAGGCGCCCGTCGGGGGAGCTGATCGTCTCGGCATAGACCTTCAGCCACTCGTTGAAGTTGGCGTAGTCCTCCCGAGAGGTGTGCTTGAAGCGGATCTTGCACGAGCCGGAGGTCTGCTTCCAGGGCAGCATCGAGCGGTGGTTGCGGCCCGATGTGGTGCTGGCCAGGATCTTGACGCCGTGCTCGATGCGCACCGCGTTGGAGGTCACGGCGCCGTAGCCCTGCACGCTGAGCAGGCAGTTGTGGGCTGGGGTCTCAGGCATCGGAGGGGAACCTCGTGATCTCGGTGAGCAGCGGGGCGAAGCTGGGCGTGGCCATGGACTCCCAGGTCGCCTCGTCGAGGTCGTGGGCGATCCCACCGGCGGTCATGACCCAGCCGTCGCCGAGCCCGATCAGGGGCGGCAGGTTCTTGTCGATGGGCATGGGCATCGAGATGATGGTGTCGCTGCCCCAGGTGTTCACAGAAATGGCCATCACAACCCCAAACTTGTCGCTGCTGCTGACATCTCGCTCATATGGCTTTGGTAGGCGTTATTGGTATAGGTCGACCAAGCCTGGAAGGTGCTGCTTCTCCGGGTGTAGATCTGGAAGGCCGCCATGGCGTTCCGATCAGGGTTCGTCAATTCAGCTTCCGTTCCGTATGTCTCCTTGTGGGCAAGCATGTTGATCTGCCACAGCCCGATCGAATAGTCGGGAGACACCAAATTCTTAGCGCTTGGGTTCAACCCCGACTCAGCCTTTGCGATTGCTCCGGCGATTCTCAGGTCCTGTCCGACGAACCCAGCCCGAGAGGCCACGGAGATCACGTCCGAGGGGGTGAGGATGCCTCCGCTCGACGAGCCGGGCGAGACCACCGGTGAGGCGACTGCCGGAGTGCCGGAGGTCGGCGTGGTGCCGAGCCCGAAGGCCTTCGAGAGGTAGGAGTTGAGCGAGGTGGTGCCAGAGGCGTTGAGGGCGTCTCGGATCTGCTGCGGGGAGCCGCCGTTGAAGGCCCCGGGGCGCCAGCCGATCCCGGCCGAGAGCCGCTCGATGAAGGTGGTCACGGCGGCCGTCTTGAGCGAGTCCGTGCCGGTGACCGGGAACAGGGTGATCTGCCAGTCCGGAGCGATCTCGCCCGGGTCGTGCACGAGCTGGCTCACGTTCATGAGCAGCACCTGCATGTCCCACTGCTGCTCGGGCCAGGTGAAGCGCGACGGCGCCGCCTTGAGGTCGGACAGGCGCTGGTTGCCGAGGGCCTTCATGCGCGAGAGGAAGGCCAGCTGCTTGGCCAGCAGGTCGCCCCGGCCGTACTTCCCGGCGATGGTGATGTCGCCGATCGACGACCCGAACACCTGGATGACCTTGCCCCCGAGGTAGGGCTTGTCGGCGATGTGGACGCGGTAGTCCCAGGTGACCGTGTGCGGGTCGATGTCGAAGGGGATGCCGTCGAGGGTGGCAGCCATCAGTGACCGCCTGTCGCCCGACTGTCGGGTGACACGTAGCCGCTCGATGCGGCCGTGGAGGCCACCTTGGCCGCTCCGGTGCCCTGGAAGTCCAGCCAGCGCTGGAGATCGGGCGCCGCTTTGACGATGATCGTGCCGTTGGCCTTCTCGCTCTCGTGCTCTTCCCACTTCTTGTCGTCGTACTTCTTGCCCAGCGAGCCGCTCTTGGCCGAGTCGGCCTCCTCGGGATCCTGGTAGCCCGGCATGTCGGTGGCCGGGACCCCGAGCAGCGAGGAGATGTTGTCCCCGGCCCCCTCGCCCTGGACGATCTCGACCTCGCCCGTGCGAGCCTGGTCGGCGAAGTCCTGCATCAGCTCGAAGTTGCCCACGACCCGATCGCCCGAGGCCGTGTGGACCTTGTAGCGGCGCGAGTTGTCGTAGGCCTTGATCAGGTTCTCCTGGATCGGATCGGTCTTGCCGGTCTTCTCCACGATGCGCAGGTAGCGCACGATGGCCCCCATGCGCCCGGAGGGGTTGGCGCCGGAGCGGGCCAGCTCGATGGCCTTCTTGGCCTCGTTCTCGCTCAGCCCGAGGTGGTCCTTCAAGAAGGTGGACCGCTCGGCGTAGCCCTGCTGCTGGTTGACATCGCCGACCTTGGACATCGTGCTCTTGAAGCCCATGGTGTCCTGCTCCAGGTCACCGACCTTCTTCTGAAGCTCACCCACCTGATCGACCCCGCCAGCGAGCACCTGCACGGCGGCCACCGGGGCGTTGGCGGCGGTGAGGCCCTGCATGCCGCCGAGGTTGCCGAGGGTCTGGGCCACGATCTGCGGGGCCGTGCCGGTCTCGGCCATGACCTCGTTGGCGATCTGCTGCTGCTGGGTGGCCGTCAGCGACGAGCCCGGCGAGATCCCGCGGCGAGCCATGGCCTCTTGGACCTTGTTCCCGAAGAGCATCTTGGCGGCGTCGGTCCGGCGCTGCTGCTGCGATGCGGCATAGGCCTGGGCGCCACCGGCGCTGTTGCGGCTCGCGTAGAGCTGGCCGAAGTTCTGGCCGGTCTGCATGGACTGGTACACGTCTTGACTCGTGCCGTTGTCGAAGGTCACGTCACCGAAGCGGTGCCCCATCGAGGTGACCGCCTCGGTCTGGGACTGGGCCACGAGCACGGCCGAGGTCCCACCGACCGACTTCGACATCGATGCGTAGGCGGCGCCGAACCGGTCCCGGGCCTCGTCGGCGTTGACTCCGGCCTCCCGAGCGCTCTTGGTGACCTCCTTGAGCGACAGCGCCACCTGGGCCAGGGCCTCGTTGCCCGCCTTGGCCGCCGTGGTGATGACCTTCAGGGAGTCCTCGGGACGCATGCCGGTGGTGCGCAGCAGATCGGTCATGACCGACTGGGCCTGACTACGCATGTGCCGGTCACCGGCGTACAGGTCGAGAGCGCCTTCGTAGATGGTGTTCGAGTCGCGATCGCTGATGGGGTTCAGGCTGAACTTGTTGCCGATGCGGAACAGGTTCTGGCGCAGGCGCTCGCTGTAGCCCTCGTTGATGCCCCCGCCGAGCACTCGCTGATAGGGGCGGTTGGCCTCGGTCTGATCGGCCAGTAACTTCTGGGCCTGCTGCGCTCCGGCCACGGCGATCCCGGCCGCTCCGGCTGCCTTGCCGACCATCGGGAGAACGTTCGCCACGCCACCCATGAGGCTGCCGGTCTCGGAGTAGCCAGCGATGGCGTCCTTGAGCATGGTGGCCCGAGCCAGGGACCTCTGGCCCTCCTCGGCGACGGCCGAGTGGACGACCTGCTGGGTGCGCTTGTTGCGCCAGACCGACTGGGTCTGCCAGTTGGATGCGGCGAACTCCTCACCGGTGAACACCGAGTGGTCGAGGAGGTCCCCGGGCCGGAGGGACAGATGGCTCGGAGCATGTACCTGCTCGTACATGTCGCCACCCAGAGTGACATCGTTCAGCCGCTGGGTGAGGCCGCTGATGAAGTCGTTCTTGACGCCCTTCAGCCCCTTGGCCTTGCCCTCCTTGAAGGTCCGGGGCAGGTTGACCAGGTTGCGGTACGGCGCCGGGGTGGCGCCCTGAGGGAACGGGGCGTTGACCCGCAGCGTCTCGGTGACCTCTTCGGGTGCGTCGACCTCGGAAGACGGGACGACCTCGACCGGCACCATCTTGCGGGAGCGACCCTTGGGGGCTCCACCGACGGGGAAGCCCGGGGCGGCCTGGCTCGGACCGCCAGCGTTGGAAGTCCCGAGCGCCTCTTGGACATCGCCCGCGTTGAAGTCGATCAGCTTGGCCCCACGGCCGATCTGGGCGCCCGAGGTGGCGCGGGTGGACATGCGCAGGTCACGCATCGTCGAGAGCAGCTCGCCGTACACCGCCTTGTTGGACTGGGCGAACTCGCGCAGAACCTTGGCGATGTCCTCGATCCCGGTGCTGGGAGCCACTGATGTATCGGGTCGAGCAACCACGGGCTACTCCCAGCCGGTGTCAGGGAGGGGCAACGCAGCAGACCCCTGGGTCAAGGTTTGCAACAGCGCCTCCATCTCTTCAGGGGAGATCGAGTCGGTTTCACCTGCCGTCCACACCGATGAGCCGCCCTCCATGGCGTGATCGATGATCTCCTCCACGTCGGCGGCCGTCTTGACGGCGAGCGTCTTGGCCGGGAACCACTCGGGAAACCATGCCCGAACGAGGTCGGGGTCCTTGCCGATCAGGGCGAGTCGGACATCCTGGAGGTTCTTGGCTCGGCGCTCGGACTGGTCACGTACCTGATCGATCACCATCAGGATCTCCAGCGCAGCGACCTGCACCCGGGACATCCGATGGCCACTGAGCACCCCCCGTCGTTCGCCGACCCGCAGGTGGCTCTCCAGCCAGGGTGCTATCCGGCCGTCGAGCCGCCAGCTTTTCCCATGGCGGCAAGCACCTCTTCGACCTTGACCTCCAGCTTGCGGTACTCCTCGTAGAGGTAGTCCACCACCGGCGGGTGCAGCTTCTGCTTGACCCAGTCGAAGCGGTACTGCACCGGCGAGGTGCCGTCGGCCAGGATGGACGAGGGGACCGGCTTGCCGTCGATGGACTCCAAGCAGGCCGCTACGAGAGCGGTGCCGTAGGCCCGGGACTCCGCTGCGGTGTCTCGCCACCGGGCCGCCACGAGCCCCACCTCAAGCTCCTCGTCGGAGGTGATGGTGCGGATGACGAAGCTGTGCCCGGCCCAGGTTGGCGTCGAGCGCAGCATGCCGATGTAGAAGAGCCCCTCGAAGGCCAGCTTCGACTCTTCGGGGAACACGATCTCCTCCTTCGCCGCGACAGATGGCATGTCGGGCGAAGGAGGGTCGAACGTGGCAGCGAAGTCTTCGGGTTCGGGTTCGAGGGAGAGCAGGTCGTCCGGCATGGGTGGATCCTAGATCCCGCCTTGATCAGCCCTTGGTCTTGTGGGTGTAGACCATCGAGATGGTCTTCGAGACGCTGAGGCTGGCGATGTCGAGGGTCTCGCCGTCGGGGATGCCGACGATCACGCAGTTCTGGTAGTTGATGATCCGGGGCGGACCGACCGAGGGCGGCGGCGTGATGATCTTCGAGCACGTGACGTAGCTCGGCTCGGCGTTGAGCGTGGCCCACACGTCGGCGATGGTGTCGCTGCCCGCCAGGTCGGCGAGCTGCCACCACACCGGCTCGTTCCACAGCTCCTTGATCGTCAGGGTCAGACGACCCTCGGCCAGCACGCGCTGGGTGACGATCTCGCGAGGGCGGGTGTCGCCGATCGCGTAGATCGCCTCGTAGGCGTCCAGGAAGGGCTGCTGCCCGGCATCTTGGACCTGCTCCAAGAAGGCGATGGGGCGCCCCTTGTAGTTGAAGGACGAGTAGCCGGAACCGACGACACGGACTTGGGTGTTCGGCATGATGGTCTCCTAGGTCGATCTGGCTTGCTCAGCCGATGGTGGTTCCGGCACCGAACTCGGTGGTGCCCGTCGAGGTGTCGATGCTGAAGCTGACAAGGATGTAGTTCAGCGGCCACGCCGGGCGGTACATGAACTTGACCTCGATGACCTGGGGATCGCCGGGGCGGATGCGGCCGACCAGCTCGTTGTAGGAGACGATGATCTCGGCATCGACGCAGTTCTCCAGCACGCCACCGACGATGCTCTTGATCTGCTGGACCGAGATCGAGGTGATGGGCGAGCCGATCACCTGCGCCGAGTCGATCGTGTCCTGGATGAGCCGGACCATCTGGTCCTTGGCCCGGGTGACGCTGATCTCCCGGGTGGCCGTGGAGGACGTGTCGGTCGAGGTGCCGTGGCGCACGATCAGGGTGTTGTTGCGGGTCAGCTCGGTGACCGCCACCCCGCCGTTGGACCAGGTGTCCTTGTTCGCCTTGGTGAGCGTGGACAGGGTCCCCGCAGCGATCCCGGCGAAGCTCGTGATGCCCTTGCGAGTGAGGCCGTGCTGGACGCCCTTGGAGACCAGCTTGCCGCCGTAGGCCGCCGCCAGGTACTGCCCGCCGACCTCGACCGTGTTGCCGGTGAAGGCGTTGTAGAACAGCAGGTTGTTCGGCCACGCCACGATGACGCGCTTGGAGTTGGCCGTCTCGGCGATGGCCTGGGGCGTGCCGGTCGCGTAGCTGGTGTCGCACCCGAGGACACCGACCCGGAAGAAGCCGTCGGAGCTGGCCTGATCGCAGTGGTTGGCCAGATCGGTGGAGGCGGTGGCCAGATCGGCGCCCGAGCTGATCCCGGCCGTCACCGGCACCACGACCCCGACCTCATGGAGGTTGAGCAGCTTCGGGTAGGCGGCCGACAGCGCGCCGGTGGTGACCGTGCTCGTCCCGACGGTGGCCAGGAGGATGACCTCACGGGCGCCGTTCTCGAAGGCCACCTTGGCCGCCATCGACAGCGGTGAGGTGATGGCCCCCGTGGTGGGGTCGAAGGGGTCGCCGTAGAGGTCCTTGACCACCTCGAAGTCGGCCACCCGGACGGGCTGGTAGTAGCTCACGTCGGCGTAGTTGTACGTCACGCGCACGGCCTGGCCGTCGGTGATCGATCCGATGGCCACCCGGGTGACGTTCATCCCGTTGTCGACCAGCTGCGCCAGGTCCGAGTCGACACCGGCCGTGGCGGCCACGGTGTAGTCGTCGGTCACGTCGAAGATCGTGGCGCCGTCGAGCGAGGTGACCTTGACCGAGGCCGGGATGGCACCCTTCTTGGTCACGGCGGTGGCCGTGGTGCCGTTGAGGATCAGCGTCTCGGTGAAGCGTCGGTAGCCGATGCTCGGGCCGACGAGGGCCACCAGGACGGAGGTCGTGCCGGTCGGGCTGGAGACAGGGGTACTGGTCTCCTCGATGTAGGTGCCCGGCGGGCGGTATGTCGCGAAGTCCAGAGCCACAGTGGGTCTCCTCAGTCGATGGGGCCGATGCCACTCACCTCTTGTTCCGGGCTAGCGCACCGAGTGACAGGGTGCTAGAGCCAACCGTCTCCGGCGGGGAGGTCGGGTTCGCCCTCCGCACGCGGGAACACGACCAAGCTGGCCATGGCCACCAGCTCTTGATTCGCCGGGTTGGAGACGAACTCGCCCTGGCAACCGAGGCGGATGGTGCCCTCGTAGAGGTACTCGTCACTGCCCCACGGGGTGCCCGGGACCGAGGACATCTGCTGGAGCGCCAGCTCGTCCCAGGAGACATCCATGGCGATGTAGGGGTTGGACTCGATGGCCGCCCGGAAGGGCGACGCAGCCGGGTCGGAACGGGCGAAGGCGCACACCCGGATCAGCTCGTCGATGAGCTGATCGCGCACCCCCGACGACATGGCCACCGGGGTGACGGTGAGGTAGCCCAGGAACCGCCAGCGCTCGACGACCTGGAACTTGCCCTCCTCGTTCTCGATGTACTCCTGGTGGTTGATGCCCACCGTGCGCAGGTTCTGCGAGGGCTCGAAGTCCACCCACAGGCAGGGGTAGTCCTGCGGGAGGACGGGGAACTCGACATCGACCTTGATGTCGCGGAAGTCGACGATGGGGTAGCCGCCGTTGAAGGTGGACCGGAGGGCCTTGGTGATGCAGGTCTTCGTTTCGAGCAGGAACATCAGGGCCTCCAGGCCGAGGAGGGCTCGCTGACGCCCGGGCGGCGCTGGCGCTGGGCACGGAGCCCCTGCGAGGCGTACATGATCGCTCCCTGGGGCAGAGCATGGGCATCCGCCGCAGCCTGGAGCCCCGAGCGCAGGAAGAACCGTCCGAACTGGCCGGGGTGGCGCCAGCGCACGCCGGAGTTGCCTCGGGCGATCTGGCCGCCCAGCTTGCCGAGCGGGGTGTTGGGGGCAGCAGGCTCTCGGCGCCGGATGCGGCCGGGAGCGCCCGGGTACGACATCGGCACCGACACCTCACGGGACACCCCGCCCTCCACCCGGCGGACCGTCTTGCGCTGGCCGGGCAGGGCCGCCTTGCGGAAGATGAGCGTCTGGGTGCGGCCATCGAGGGTGACCCGGCTCTTGGCCTTGGGGTTGGACCGGGCGACCTCGCCACTGGGGTCGTTGAGCCACATCGGGATCGTCTTGCCCGCGATGTTGTTCATGGTGAAGGGCCGGATGCCCATCTCCTGGTACCACACGTGGGCGTCGGACCAGGCGATGCCGAAGTAGCCCTCGCCGTAGATGGGGGTGAACCCGGCCGCCATCTCGCCGGTGACCCGAGGAGCGAACTCCCGGGCCATCTTCACCGCAGTGAGCGCCGCTGCTCGGGCGTCTCGGCCCGAGATGCCGGGTACTCGCATGTACATCCGAGTGGGGAGGGTCGTCGGCGGCCGGACGGCGCCCTCGATCCGAGGCCCCATCAGAGGTTCCAGCCGGAGAGGAAGCGGATGCCGTTGTCCTGGGCGTAGGTGCCCGTGGACGGGGGCGTGGGTTGATCGAGGTAGCCCGAGGTGCTCACCGAGGCGTTGGGCGAGCCGTCGAGCAGTGGGCCTCGGATCTCCTCGAAGCGGCTGAAGTCGGCCATCTCCCGGGGCGCGGTGATGTCGAGGATGTGCGCCAGCTCGTCGGGCAGCTCGATGGCGTAGGCGTTCGACGACTCGTCCTGGAGGATGACGTTGCCGTAGTTGAAGCCCACGATCGTCTCGTCCCGGTCGGGGAACCCGAAGCCGGTGCGCATGTGGTTGGTCGACAGCGACTGCACTCGCCAGCGCGTGCCGTCGGCCCGGAGGATGTAGTCCCCGGTGCGCATGGCGAAGTCGTGGGTCGTCTGCACGGCCGTGTTGGCCCGCTCGACCTCGCCCTGCACGTCGACCCGGTTGGTCGTCTCGGAGAAGTCCCACAGCGACGGCCGGACGATCTTGGCCTTGTACCCGCCCTCGAAGGTGGTGCCGTAGCAGGTCGGGCACCGGGTCTTGAAGGACTGGTTGTAGACCTCGCCGATGTCGCCCATGGCGCCGACGCACTCCGGGCAGCGCCGCACGCGCCCGGCCTTGAGGTCGCTGACGCGCCACAAGAGGATGAACATCGCGTATTCGCCCAGGCGCCACAAGACGCCGTTGTGGCGGGCCTGGGACTGCTCGACCGCCCACTGCTCGGGATCGGGGTGCCACAGCAGCGTGTGGGGCGGGTCGTCGCTGTAGAAGACCCCGGTGGCCGTGGCCTCCACGGTCTCGGAGGCGGTGGCCTCGTCGGTGTCGTTCTGGCCCACCAGCGCTGCCGGGGCGCCCATGACGGTGTGGGCCGAGGCGAGCGTGGGAGCGCTCTTGATGCCCACCGATCCGAGCGTGGCGGCCGAGCCAGCAGCCAGGGCCGAGGCGGGGGCGGGCGCGACGGTGGAATCGGGCGACTGCGCCGATGCTGATGCCTGGGCTACCCCGGCGGCCACCGTCACGTCGGCCATGTCAGGCTCCGACCTCGTGGTGCCACATCACGGACAGGCCGTTCGACGAGCCCTTGACGATGGGGGTGTTGAGCACCACCCGAGCGATGGTGTTGGCGTCGATGCCGGGGATGTTGGTCAGCGGGAACTCGTTGGTCAGCACCAGCTCGGTGATGGTCCCGGTGCCCACCCCGTTGGGCCACGTGCACAGGTAGGTCACCCGGCGCCTGGCGCCGTCCAAGACACTGGACGGGGCCACCGTGAGCGCTCGGGCCGAGCCGGTGATGTAGGTGTCGATGTGCGATCCGGCGCCCGAGGCAGCGGCCGGGGTGGTGCCGGAGCCGAGCCGCATCCCGCTGGGCGCGGCGGGGTAGCTGGGAACCCCAGCGCCTCGATCCCAGTACATGCGGTGGCCGTAGTCGGTGATCAGGTTGTCCTGCTCGCCCCACTCCTGCACATGGAACGGGAGCGAGTCACCGCCCCAGAGCACCCAGGACACCTGTCCTGACACGCGAGCCGTCTCCGAGAGGTCCATGGCTCAGTAGAACACCACGCGGGCCACACCGGTGGCCGCCGCCGAGGCCACGACGACCTTGAGCCGGTACACCGGGTAGGTGATGAACAGATCCGGGCCGCTGCCGGTGTTGGCCAGCGGGGTGAGCTGGGCCGTGCTGATGGCCGCGGCCGTCTTGAGGTCGAGGTCCACCCAGTCGGTGGCGGTGCCCACGGCGGAGTCCTGCCAGCCGCCCTGGAGCGTGAGGGCGAGCGTGCCGGTGCCGGTCAGGCGCTTGGCCTGGAGGCCGATGCGCTGGGACTCGGGGTCAGGACGGAAGACCTCGGAGTAGATCGTCCCGGCGCCGCCGGAGCCGTCGATCGTGATCACCTTGGCGGTGTGCATGGTCATGATTTCTTTTTCTCCTCAGAAGAATCGCACGAACATCTTCGGGCGGACACCGGTGGTGACGTTGCGCTCGGCCGACCACACGCCGTAGGCCCCACCGGCCACCAGGGCGCTCGAACGACCCAGGCCCATGTGGCGGATGCGGAAGGTGTCCATGGACTTGTCCAGCTCGGCCGACTCGATGGCCAGCGATTCCTTCCAGCGGTTCATGTAGTCGCGCCGGTCGAGGTAGGCCACGGTGACGCCACGCATGTCGGGCTGCTCGGTGTAGGCCCGGATGATGTGCTTGATGACCTCGACCCCGAGCGCCTGGCCGAGCACGCCGTACCAGTCGGGCGGGAAGACCGGGCCGTTGGTCCCGTCGAGGGTGTAGGTGGTGACCGGCTGGGCCTCCACGTTGAGCCGGGACAGCGCCATCCCCAGCAGCTGAGCGAGGCGCTCGCGCCCGAAGCCCGACTGGTAGAGGGTCTGGAGGTAGAGCCCACCGGCCGGGGAGTCGAAGTTGGAGCTGAACATGCCCCACACCTCTTCGACCATGTTCTTGAAGTCCGACGAGAGGGCGTCGTAGGTCGGCGCGCTGGGGCCGACCTCCAGGGCCGACACGAAGATCTGCGGCGTGCCGCTGGTCTGGTAGCGGAACTGCACCTCGTAGAACCCCGGGACCGAGGTCTCGACCGAGCTGAGCTGCACGTAGAACGTGCCCAGCTCCTCCCGGGTGGCGTCGCGCTGGAAGATGACCGAGTTGTCGCTCTTGACCATCGTGGCGGCCACGGTGGCGTCAGGATCGACGAGCACGCCCCCGTTGTAGGTGTTGACCACCAACTGGGGCTGCGAGAACCGAGAGAGGTAGGGGTAGATGCTCATGCCCCTCCTCAGATCTCGATGATCTCAAGCTGGATGGGGTAGGTGGCCGCCGCACCGATGGTGGAGCTGGTGGCCTTGGTCTTGACCTGGAAGGCATAGGTGTAGGTGCCTGCGGCCGGGGCGTCCAGGATGGTCATCGAGCCACCACCGCCGGTCCACCAGCTCCAGTCCTGGATCACGGTGGCCCCTCGAAGGACCCGGAACCCCACGTCGTCGCCGGTGATGTCGGACCACGAGACGACGACCATGATGCGGCGCCCCCCGTCGGGGACCACGGCGCCGGTCTTCTGGACCACCGTCTGGAAGGCCCCCGTCGTCTCGACGAAGGGCGAGGTACGAGCAGCCGAGCCGATCGAGCCCAGGGCGTTCAGGCGATCGAAGCTGGCCCCGTTCCACTTCCACACCAGGCCGGTGCTCGGCTGGGACCACAGCATCCCGGTGTGGGCGACACCCCACGTCGGGGCCGAGTTGCCGATCCAGGTGCCGGGGAAGTCGTCGATGATCTGCCAGTTGCCCGCCAACACGTCCGTGTCGAAGGGGTCGGTGAGAACTGGCTTCTTCAGGTTGAGTCTCGCACTCAGGTTGGGCATGGCGCTCTCCTCGTCCCTTCTCGGGCTAGATGCCTACCCAGACAGGACGAACCCCCGCCGATGCCGGGTCGGCGGGGGTTCGAGCTTGCAGGACCTTCTGCGAGCGTCAGCTCTCGGAGCGCTCGGCGATGAAGGTCTTGATCTTCTGGATGATGGTGAGCTTGTTGCTCGTGGGGGCCACGTCGATGCCGAGGCTGGCGGCCAGCTCTCGCATGGGGCCGATCTCCAGGTGGTCCCATCCGTCGGGGATCTCCGCCTGGGCCACCTGATCGACCGGGAGGTGGCCGGGCACGTGGGCCTCGCCCTCACCCTGGTCGGGCACGATGACCGTCTCGGCCTGGGTGTCGGCCAGGTGCTGCTCGGCGTTCACGTCGACCACCGGTGCATCGGGGTTCACCTCCGGCCCGGCGACCTCTTGAGCCGCGTCGGGGGAGGCGTCCGAGGCATCACCCGAGGCGAATCCACCGGCCACCGGGGCCGAGTTGCCGGGAGCGTCGGTGAGCAGTTCCTTCGCTGGTTCCGCATCCAGCGCCGGGCTCTGGCCTTGACCCTCTGCCTCAGCGACCGCTTCGGCTGCGGTCTGCTTCGACTCGTGGTCCTCATCGTCATCATCGGACTCCCCCTCTTGCACCCCCGGCTGCCCCGGGGAGTCCTCGTCATCCCAGCGCATGGCCGAGGGGGTCTCGCTGTTGTCGGGCAGCTCCTCCTCGGCGGGGGCGAAGCTGATGTTGGGATGGACCGCTTCGAGGTCGTCGAAGTCGGTCTTGCGATCCTGCGTGTCGTACACGCCGACGATCGAGGTGAGGTAGTTGATGTCGGTGCCACGTCGTGCGACGCGGTCACTGACCTGCTCTTCGGAATTGGCCATGATGGATCTCCTACTGGTTCGGGAGGGGCTCGGAGCCGAGCGTCACCCGTGACCAGGTGATGATCGGCTTGCCCTGGGAGTTGAGTGCCCCGGTTTCGGTCGGAACGAACTCATGTTCTCGACCGGCGAAGCGGGGAGCGAGCGGCGGGCGCTCCTGGGTGTCCTTCTCGGCCATGATGATCGTCTCGCCCGAGATGAGGCACTTGACCTCGATGAGGTCGTTCCCGCGGCTGGAGGACTCCAGCGTGCCCATCACGGCGTCGTGCTGATCCTTGGTCGCCTTGTTGAAGTTCTCAGCCTGACGGATGGTGCGCTCGCGCTCGGCGACATCATCCTCGGGCACGACCTCCAAGACCCCCTTGCGGAGTGCTCGGACGAGCCCGGCGTTCTGCATGATCGCCTGGGGGACATCCTGCACATCTTCGCCCGAGGGGGCACCGGCGCCTTCCCACGACACCACAACGTCGGCGTTGCGGTCGTCGAGGACGGTCGGTCCTGGTTGGCGATTGCGGATCAACGGCATGTCTTCTTCTCCTGGTTGTCGTATGGCTACCAGAACGCCCCCGACCCGCATAGGGCGATCGGGGGCGTTCTGGGTCTTGCAGTGATCTGGTTGCTCAGGCGGCGGCGACGACGATGCGCACCATGCCGCGACCCTCGACGAAGGCCGTGGTCGACGCAGCGACGACGGCGATCTCCGTGTTGGCGGCGAAGGTGGCGTTGCCCGAGGTGAAGGCGTTGGTCGAGGCCACGACCTTGCCTTCGGTGTCGAGCGCCGAGGTGGTGAGCGTGAGCACCGTGGTGAGGCCAGCGGTGCCCACGTTGGGGGTCACGGTGCCGGTGCCGCCGGTCGGGGTGGTGGTGATGTTGCCCACGTTGGTGCCGCCGAGGGCGCCCACGAAGGTCACGGTCCACACGCCACCCGAGCCGCCGGTGACGGTGACGTTGCCCGCCCCGACGGTCGACAGCGCTTCGAGGGCGGCCTGCACGTCGGCGCCCACGGCCGCAGCCAGGATCGAGGTCGTGGTCTGGCCACCGAAGGTGAGCGTGAAGCTCGTGAGGCCGGAGCCGCCGACGGTGAGGGTGACGACCTCGTTGGTCCCGAGCGGGCGGGTGCCCAGCTTCAGGTTGAGCGTGGAGCCCTTCGAGCCCGTGGTGGCCGGGTCGAGGTCGATGAACTCGACCTTCTTGATCTCACCGGCGAAGGGGACCTTGAACCCGGTGACGGTGCCATCGGCGATGGCCGCCAGGTTCATCGGGATCTCGATCACCCGCACGCTGGCGTCGTCACCCGGGGAGTAGAACTGGCCCCGGTCGACGACGTAGCCACCGGTGAAGGCCGAGGCCGAGATCCCGGCGTACTCGTGGTCGCTGAGGCTGACCACGTCACCGGTCTTGAAGGCCCGAGGGGCCTGGTCGAGGTTGAGCTGGACGTTGTTCTGGAGCACCTTGATCTGCCGGGACTTGGTGTCCTGCGCGGCGGCGAGGGTGCTCGGGTAGCTGAACAGGTTGGGCACGACGGCGCTCCTGGGATCGGACGAGAGAGAAAGCCTCTGCACCTCTTCCGCGGGTACCCAACCTCAGGTGACAGGATCAGCAGGCCCAGGAATCGACCAGCGCCACCATGTCGCCCGCAACCAAGGCCTCCAAGCGCTCTCGATCAACCACCACCAGGGGGTTCCCGGCAGCTCGCCAGGCGGCATAGCGCTCTCGGTCGTCGTCGTCCTCCAGCCCCTTCACCTCCACGTAGTAACCGGCCATCACGAAGTCCGGGCCGTACCACCCATCACCCACCTCAACGCATCCTCGGCGGTCGAACCGCTCGATGGGCACCTTGCGCAGGGCGCACAGTCCCCAGACCAGCGCTTCCCACCCCGAGTCGAGCACCACGTCATCCACACAGACCCGGCGCTGGGTGTTGCTGCGAGCCGAGCACTCGTTCGAGCAGAACCGAAGCGCCCCGCTGCCGTAGCCCTTGTACCGAGTCACCTCGGTGCCGCACCGCTCGCACGCGAAGGTCACCCGCTTGGTTGGGTCGGCGATCCGACCGCTATTGCCGTACTCCTTGCGACACTCGGGTGAGCAGTACTTGCGCTGATGGCGCAGCTCGTAGGGGATGCGACCCCCGCAGGGGCACATGGATGCGGCACTGGTATCCCATGCTTCTCGCAGGTCGGCATGGCTGCCATAGCCGCCAGTGGTGCTGACCTTACGGTCCTGGACGATCTCTCGGTTACCCACCGCCCGAGCACACGCCCGAGAGCAGAACCTGGCCGGATAGCCCTTGGCCGGAGTGCCGTCGGGGTTGGTCTTGGACGCGAAAGAGCGCCCGCACGAGGGGTTCTCGCACGGGCGCTCGATGCTGATGAGCTTGATCTTCGGTGCCATGCACCAAGACTACATCATCCAGAGGATTCACACCATCCCAATCATGAGATGGGATGGTGTGACATTCTAGATTTTGTTGATCTTGGTGATACCCCTCGGGTTGAGGATGGCCATCGAGACCATCTCGTCCATCACCCATCCCTTCCAGAACGCCTCGACCTGCGGGTTCGGCTCGACATCGAGCGAGTACAGGATCGGGAACACGCCGAGGAAGTTCGGCTCCGGCAGGACCCAGATGCCGCCCTGGGGGACGACGATCGAGCGCTGGATCTGGAACTCGCCGAACGACGTGATCTTCTCGCCCGCCACGCGGCGATCGAGCATCGAGAAGCCGACCTGGTTGAGGTCCCAGCGGAACATGTCCCGCCAGTCCTGCGGGTTGATCAGGATGCGACCCGACTCGACCTCGTGCATGTCGGACAGCGCCACGGCCGAGTAGAGGCTCTGCGGCGTGAAGTAGCCGCTGGCCTCGGTGACCGTGTGGTTCGGGGTGATCACGTGGTCCGAGCGCGAGGCGTACGCGGTGAGCGCAGCCTGGAGCAGGACCATGAGGCGCCCGTCTTCCTGCTTCTGGATGGCCTGCTTGGCCTCGTCCTGGGCCTGCTCGACCATGTTGATGCGCAGGTAGGTGAGGTCCTCCTTGCGCACCGCCGGGAACGTGGCGATGCGCCAGAAGCGCACCTCGACACGCTTGCCCTCGAACGGGGTCACGCGGACCTCGCCGTCGGTGCCCGACATGATGTAGGCCTGCCCGAGGTCGTCGAACACGTCGTAGAACGCGGGCGTTCCGGGCGTGACAGGGTCCTCCAAGAGGACGTTGCGCACGAGGCCCTGATAGCGCAGCTTGAGCTGGATCGGGCCGATCATGCCGACGCCGAGGCGGCGCAGACCGTTCTGGTCGTCACGAAGGACGAGTGCCAGCTTCTGCACCTTGGCGTCGTGGGTCATCTCCACGCCCTTCGCGCTCTCGCGCCGGGCAAGGATTGCGGACACGTAGTCGTCGGACTTCGTGGCCTTTCGGGGTGCGAGCCCCGGAGCGAGGGTGAGTGCGCTCATGGTGTGGTGGTTCCTTTCTCAGGTCCGGTCGGGATTGACGGGGCGATCAGGAGCGGACCGCGAGACCACCGATGGTGATCGTCGACGCGCTGTTGACCTTGATGAGCCGTGCGACGGGGGTCGACGACAACGTGTGCGAGCCCTTGGAGGCGCCCGCCGGGGCGAGCTTGCCCCGATCCACACCGGTCTCCCAGTAGTGGACCTTCAGCTCGGTGCCGTTGGTCGGGTCGGTCCAGGTCATGGCCGCATCGAACGCGGGGGAGTCGATCTCGAACTGGGCGTCGGCCCCGAGGATCCACACGGCGCAGGCGTTGACGCCCGCATCGAGCAGCTCGTCGATGTCGTAGCCACCGATGAAGTTGCCGAAGAGCCCGAAGGGCGTCTCGGAGGTGTCGATGAGCGACACCTGGTCGGGACCGTTGCGGTGCGCAACCATGCCCGGGTAGATGTCGATCGAGCGATCGAACGCCGGGTCGAGGTACATCGCTGCCGGGGTGGCCTGGGTGTACCAGTAGATCGGACGGATGGTCCGCTTCAGGTGCGCCTGGGCGAGGGTGGTGCGGATCATGGGCCGCTCTCCTTCTGGTAGTTGCCTCTCACCTATTCCGGTGGAGGATTGATGCATTGGACAGGAGGGGCGCGGGAAAGAAATTTCCTACGCCCCTCCTTTGGGTTCGATCAGAGGAACAGCAGCGAGTCGTCGAGGGACGAGTCGCTCCCGGCGATGGGCGCCGTGGATGCGGAGGCCGTGGTGGCGCCCAGGGACGGCATGGAGCGCCGGTCGGTGCGCACGGGCACGCCCGGGGTGCGCGAGGCCGTGGCCCGGCGAACCTGGGTGAGGGTCTCGGTCTCGGTCGTGATGTCGCGCAGCGAGGCCGTCGAGCGGGCGATCTGCTCGCCGAGGGTGAGATCGTCACCGGTGGCGATGCCTGCATCGAGCCGGGCACGGGCCAGGCGCAGGGAGGCGAACACCCGGCGGTTGGCAGCCTCGATGGGGAAGGCCGTCTCGGCGTCGAGGCCACGGGCCTTCACGTCACCTTCGAGGGTGGCGTCCTGGGACTCGAAGCTCGACCCTTCGACCGGCTTCTCCACATCGGCGGTCTGTGCGGGCTCTTCGGGCATGACCCCGCCGACCTCGGTCACGTCGACCACCTTGGTGTCGAGGCCGTCTTCGGTGGTGGCAGTGCCCACCGACTCCACGTCGGCGTCGTTGAGGTCACCGAGGGCCTCTGCGGTCGTCTCCGAGGGCGCCTCGGCGGCGGGCTCGGGGAGCGGCTGGGCCGGGTTCTCGGCGTCGGCGGTGCGATGCAGCGAGGCCACGCGGCGCTCGGCCAAGGTGTAGATGCCGCTGACATCGACCCCGGCGAGGGAGGCGATGGCCTGGATGGCCTTCTTGTTCGCCTGGAGCATGATCTGCTGCTCGGCGAGGGCTCGGAGTGCTGGACGCATGGTGGACTCTCCTCTGTTCCTTCGAGTCGCTTGCTTGGGTGACTTCTTCTTCTTCGGCGGGAAATCCGACTCGTCGTCGTCTTCCTCGTCGTCGTTCTTTGCGTCTTCCGAGTCGTCGTCTTCGGACTCGTCGTCAGCCTTGGGGACCGAATCACCCTTCGCCTCCGGCGCGTCGGGCTTGGGGGCCACGACGGCGTCAGGCTTGGAGCGCTCCTGCACCTCTTCCGTGGGCTTTTCGAGCTGGAAGACATCACCCTTCAGGAGAGTTTTCTCCGAATCGTTGACCACGGCCCTCGGATGAGGGTCCGGGATGGGCGATTCGGTGCCCTGATCCTCGCCCTGCTCCTTCACCTCAGGAGCCGCTCGGACGGCGTCGTCGGCGCCTTCTTGGGCCGGGGTGGTGGCCGGGCCGCTGCGCACCTCGCCGTTCAGCTGGGCCTGGTCGTCGGGCTCGCCCGGGATGGCCTCGTCCACGGCGGCATCGGCTGCCGCAGCCTCTTCGGGGTCGCCCCCGGCCTCGGGATCGTCGAGGTTGAACACGTCGTCGGTGTCGCCCGTGTCGTCGATCTCGGCGGTCTCCTCCTTGTCCTGGCGGAGGTCGACCTCCTTGGCCTTGGTGAGGTCGGGGTCCATGAAGTCGTCCGGCGGCTTGAAGTAGCCGCAGGTCATGCACCGCTCGCCGTTGAAGCCGTTGGTCTCCCCGCACACCGGGCAGGAGTCGTCGCGCAGGGTGCTCACCTGCGAGGGGGCCATGGTCTCGCCGTAGGCCACGTGGTGACGGAACGCTTCCCGGCGCTGGGCCGCGTTGCGACGAGCCATGGGGACTCCTTCAGGCGCCCGATGCGACGCGGTTGAGGCCGAGGTCTTGCTCGGCGAGTGCCGGGGGATGTCCTTGCGCATGCGGCCAGTGCGCATGTCGCCCGCCTTGACCAGCTTCCCGCACGCCGGGCACGGGACCTGGAGGCGACGCTCACCGCTGGCCAAGGCCATGCCGCTGCCCGGGCACACGTTGGGGTCTTGGGCCGGGGCGGCCGGAGCCACACCGGAGCGTGCGCACGGGAACACCTTCAGGTCCGACGAGGAGAAGCCCAGGTCGTCGTCCACGGCCCAGGCGACGGCCGCCTCGATCGAGTCGGCGGCGAAGTTGGTGGTGGCCATGTCCGAGTACTTGGGCTGGGAGAGGTCCCCGCACCCGGCGATGTGCAGCTCGTAGCTGTAGCCGCCCGCCCCGCCGGTGTCGACCAGCGTGTAGGACGCCTGTCCGGCGGTGGACACGAACGATGCGGTGACCGGCGCTGCGGGGGGCTTCGAGGCGGCCTTGGCCAGCCCCATGGACTGCACACCTCGGTCGTCCACCCCGGTCACAAACGCCGTGGGGTCGGCGGGCTCCTCGACCAGGAGGCTGTTCTCGAAGAACTTGAGCCCGTAGCACTTCTCGTAGACGAGCACGTCTTCTTGGGTGCCCGAGGCGGTCACCCGGCGGACCTTCTGGCCCTTCATCGACGGGATGTGGCGGCAGTAGTCGAGCGGCGTGCTGGCTCGGTTGTTGCAGACCGAGCAGATCGAGAAGGCCACATCGCAGCCCATCGAGGTGCGCTCGACCTCACCTGCCAAGATGGCCGCGGCCAGCTTGGGGAACTTGACCGCATCGACCTCGTGCAGCAGCTCGACCCAGGTGTCCGGCTGGCCATCGGCCAGCACGTCCTCGTGCAGGGCGGCGTCGATGATGACGCCCCGAGCCCGGCGGTGGTCGCTGTTGTGGTGGTTGACGAAGACCGGCTTGCCGATGAAGGAGCGGTAGTTGGCGGAGATCTCCTCGGCCGGGAAGTGGTCGAAGTTGTCGTTGGTCCGACTGGAGATCGCTCGCGACCGCACGTACAAGAACCCGGGGCGGGGCGAGTACGCGAACGATGCCCGGTGGGCGGTCCGACTGGTGTCGTCCCACATCCGGGCATCGATCACTGCGAGAGTGGCGAACTTGCGAAGCGTCATCACCCCTTGGCCAGCGGAACGGCCAGGGGTGACAGGATCAGAGGTCGATCTCCTCGATCGATCCGTCTCGGCGGTGGATCTCCAGCGTGTCGCCGGGGTCGCTCATGCCGAGGGCGGTGCGCTCGATGTCGTCCTCCCGGGAGGTGAACCCCAGCGGGTCTCCCTCCTCAGACTCCAGGCTCCACCGGAGCCTGGAGTAGGTCGCCTTGATGATCATCGCCCTCCTCAGCCGAACTTCTTGGCGCACACCGGGCCGATGCCCCGGTCGATGGACTCCTGGTCCTCCAGGTGGCGCCCGCACATCCCGCAGGTGCCGGTGAGCTGGCCGTAGCGGGCCGCCGCTGCCCGGGGGTCGGCCACGATCGCCTTCAGCTCGTCTTCGATCTGGCCCCGGTAGGTGGAGCCCGGCTTCTGGGAGCCGTAGCGCTGGCCCTGGCCGTACTCGGCCGCGTCCTTGACGAAGACCCAGCCCTTCCAGTTGCCGGTGGTCGGCTTCTCGACCGAGATCTTCAGGCGGGTGTCCGAGCCCGGGATGCCGTAGCGGCCCTCGGGCAGCGTGCGCAGGTCCAGGCCGGTGACCGGGATGATCTTCTTGGGGGCCGGAGCCGGAGCGGCCGAGCAGGCGCCCAGCTCGTCATGCTTCACGCCCCACTTGCCCTCGGGGGTCTTGGCCAGGAGCCCGGCGTTCTCGTCGATCCAGGCCCCGCAGTCGATGCACTTCCCGGCGTACTTGTTGCGCCGGATCGTCTTGGTCGCTTCAGGCGCCGGGGCGGTGGCTGCTGCTGCTGCTGCTGCTGCACCACGGGTGAAGGCAGGCTTGGGTGCCTCCGCCGTGCTGAAGAGCCCGGTACCGCCGAAGCCGCTGAGTCGATCGCTGATGCTCATGTGGACATCCTCCCAACCACGAGATGATGCTGTCAGTCTGTCAGCTCCAAGGATGCTTGGCAACACTTCCGATAGAAATATTTATCAGGGATGGGTCTTCTTGCCGTTCGTGGGGTCGATGCCGTTCATCATCAGCAGCCACGAGAGCCGGGCCTGCTCGTTCTGAGCCGCCTGGCGCAGCTCCCGCTCGGCGTCGAACTCGACCTGAAGCTCATCGAGGCGAGCCCCCGTCTGGCGGAGCTGGTGCTCGTAACGGTCGGTGACCACCTGCTCGTAGTGCCACAGCCAGCGCGCCACGAGGAAGAGGAACCCACCGGATCCTCCCGCAGCGATCACCTGGGTGACGGTGTCAGTCGTCGTTGGCACGTAAGCCGCCTGAAATGAACATCACCGCCATGGCTGAGATGAGGACATGCCCCGTAGCCGCCAAGGCGTACGTCGAACCTGCGAGCAACCGGGAGCGCCAGGCGGAGGCGATGAAGTCGGTAGCCGTGAGGGTGCTGAACCTCCCCAAGAAGCCGAAGCCGGGGATGACCAAGAAGACGATGCGGGCCATGATCACCCTCGGCTTGGCGATGACCACCACCGAGCTGAAGATGGTGGCCGGGCCCAGGGTGTCGACCACGTAGGACTGCTTCCACCCGAACAGCGCCTCCGAGCGGTCCGGGATGACGAAGAGGCCGATCCCCCACACCAGCACGATCGATGGCCACACCCAGAGCACGGTCAGGGGAACGGCGCGAGAGAGAACTGGGTGGCGGATCTTGTCCGACAGAACGTCCATGCCGGGATCAAAGCTGGACGGTGTGGGTGATCTGGATGGTGTCACCTGGCACCAACCCCGGAGGATCGGGGATGGAGGCCTCGAAGACGAGCACCCCACCGGGGGAGGCGGCCGTGTAGACGCCCAGCTTGCGCAGCGTCACATTCTGGTCGGAGGTGACCGACCGGGTGAGCGTGTAGCTGGCCGAGCCGCTCGTGTGAGCGAACACGGCTTGCGCCCGAGCCAGAGGTCCGGCGTTGATCTCGCTGGCCACCGTCACGTCACCGGCCGCTGGGGCTACGGCGTCGGCGCTGAAGCCCATCCAGGTCGCCGGAGCGTAGGTGCCCGTTCCGTTCGAGCTGGTGTCGCCCATCACCCCAGCCTGCCAATCGCGTCCTGCTGTGGTCCTAATTGGACTCACCCCTCTCGAAGTACGGCGCGGTTGTGCGCATGTCAGTTGCCTCCTGCTGGGGCCATGCCCCAGTCGCCCGGCCGCTTGGCGGTGGTGTTGATGCCGTAGTGCTTGCAGAGGAGCTTGTGCAGGGGCTTCGAGTCGCTCTCGATCCACGCCGGAAGCGCTCCCCGCTCCATGTGGAACTTGAGCGCATCGATGGTGCACAGCGCAGCTTCCTCGACGCCCATTCCGTCGGGGTAGAGCAGGCGCGTGATGGTCTCCCCGCCGAGGGGGCGCAGGACCTGGACAGTCGCGGAGATGCCCTGCTCGGTTGTCACCGAGTCGAGCACCAGTTCCACAGGCTTCGGATTGCCGACCAACACCATCATGGGGACTCCTCTGCCCTTGGCAGGTGAACTCAGGAAGCGGACAGGCTTCAGCCCATGACTCCCGAGACGCCAATGGCCACAGCGCCTGGAGAATCGGCCTTTGCCGCCAATGCTTCGTTCGGTGCCAGCACCATAGTCAACGGAATGAACACGGACGTGTTTGCAGGCACCGTCATAGCCCTTCGGATGGCCCCGGAATCGGTCGGAGCCACCCCATGCGTGGTGACGCTGATGTCCACCGTGCGATCGGTGCCCGAAGTGTTGGCCACCGACACGAACTTGACGACACCCTGGAGCTGATTGATGGTGAAGGCGACTTCGGCGTAGGTGTCCGAAAGGAGCCCTCGGAAGAACACCTTCGGCGTCGGCAATGTCTTCGATGCCAGGAGGTACCCATCGACCCGGCAGGCCACGGTGGAGTCGGTCTCGCAGCGCCCGTAGAGCCGCTCCCCCGGTCCGAGCACCATGGTCATCTCCTGGTCGATGTTGTCGACCACGGACACGTCGTACATGAAGGCGTTGCTCGTCGTCGGGGTGCCAGCAACCGGGACCGACCAGAGCCGGGTCGCGCTGGGGTTGGCCGCCACGAGCTGGAGGTTCACCTGCTTGAGGATCAGGAACTGGTCGGCGGGCACGATGTAGAGCACCGTGTTGCTCGACGTGAGCATGCCCTGGAACACCCGCAGCGGCTGGGGGAAGTTCTGCGAGACCGAGCCCCGCACGACCTCGGCCTGGAGCGTCTGGGCGGTGAAGGTGAACGTGGCCGGGGAGAGGCGCTGGGCCGTGCTGACGGTCAGCGGCCGAGCGGAGAACGAGAACGTGGCCGGGCTCAGGTTGACCGAGATCGAGCCGCCCTGAGGGACGAGCGTCTGGCCCTGGAGGGAGACCGTGGCCGGGGAGAGGTCGACCTCCTTGCCGTTGAGGCGCAGGGTCTGCGCAGCGATGGCGAAGGTGGCCGCGGTCAGGTTGGTCGACGTGGCGCCGGTGGTGACCGTGAGGTTCTGGGCCGTGAAGGCGATCGTCGCCGGGTCGATCGGGGCGACGGTGATGCCCCGGTCGTAGAGCTTCAGCGCCCAGGGGCGATCCTTGTCGTTGATGGTCCCCGAGGGGACGATCAGCGTGCGCTGGCCGATGGCCTGGAAGCCCAGGGCCGCGGCGTGGTGATCGACCAGCTTCGAGATGTCGTTGGTGACGGTGAGCGTCTGGGCCGTGAAGGTGATGCCCGCCGTGGACAGGTTCTGCGACGCCGTCCCTGGGGTCACGGTGAGGGCCTGGGCGGCGAAGGCCACCGAGGCCACGCCGAGGTTGACCTGGACCAGGCTGCCCGAGGTGGTGAGCGTCGAGCCGCTGAAGGCGAAGGTGCCCGCCACCAGGTTCTGCGAGACCGCTCCGGCGGTGACCGTGAGGGTCTGCGCCGTGAAGGCCATGGTGGCCGTGGGCAGGTCGAAGCTGCGGTTGATGGACGCGTTGAAGGCCGAGCCAGTGGCGGAGGCCAGCCCCGCCGGAGCCCGCACGTACTCGATGGCGGTGACCGTGGCGTTGTAGGCCGTGGCGGTGGCCGGGGTGGCTTGCCCGGCGTTGGGGCGCAGGCCCGCCGCAGGCTGCTGGGCGGTACCGCTGGCCGAGCCCGAGGGAGGCGCCGCACCTTCGGCCGAGGTGGCGTTGTAGGCCACGCCGGTGCTGGTGTTGGCGATCCCCGACAAGGGCTTGAGCGAGATGAGGGCGATGGCCGCCGAGCCCGCGGCCGGGGCGTTGCCCGCCTGGACGCCGAAGAGCACCTTGGCCGAGTAGGCGGTGCCGGTGGCCGCGGCGTTCCCGGCCGGGGACAGCCACACCGGGTAGGCGGTGATCGAGGGGTTGTACGCCGTGCCGATGGCGGCAGCCAGCCCCGCCTGGGCCTTGATCTGGGCCACGGCGTTGGCCGCCGTACCAGCAGCCGAAGCGAGCCCGGCAGGCGCCAGGGTGACCGGGTAGGCGACCACCGTCGGGTTGAACGCCGAGCCCGAGGCAGTGGCGTTCCCGGCGTTGGGATTGAGCTGAGCGAAGGCATCGGCGGCCGTACCGGTGGCCGCAGCGTTGCCCGCCGGAGCGCTGGCGATGACCGCACTGTCCGGGGCGGCGCCGTAGGCCGTGGCCGAGGCGGTGGCCACCTCGGCACTGAAGGACAGGGTGAAGCCCGGGAGGTAGGCCGAGCCGGTGGCGGTGGCCGCGGCAGGTGAGGGGCCGACCACGACCTTGGCGTCATAGGCGGTACCGGCGGCCGAGGCCAGACCGGCGGGAGCGTTGGTGGTCGCCACGGCGGCCACGGTGGGGTTGTAGGCCGCAGCGGTGGCGCTGGCCTGACCGACCTGCACCCCCATGGCCACAGCCACCGTGTAGGCCGTGCCGGTCGCTGTGGCGGCAGCCGGGGAGGGGCCGACGATGACCTTGGCGTCATAGGCCGTGCCTGAGGCCGTGGCGTTCCCGGCCTGGGGGCGAACAAGGGCCGTGGGAGCGCCAGCTGTGCCCGCAGCGGCAGCATTGCCCACGGCCCCGAGCAAGATCGTGACCTGCGCGAGGTTGTACGCCGTGCCGGTGGCGGCAGCTGCGGCAGGGCTCGGCCCGACGTTGACCGTGGGGCTGTTGGCTGCACCCGTGGCGCTGGCCAGCCCGGAGGGCGCCAGGGTGACGGGGTAGGCCGAGACGGTGGCGTTGTAGGCCGAACCAGCGGCTGAGGCGTTGCCCGCCTGCGCGCCGAGGGCCGCCACGGCGTTGGCTGCGGTGCCGGTGGCCGAGGCCAGGGCGGCCTGGGGCTTGAGCGACACCGCCACGACGTAGGAGGTTCCGGTGGCCGCAGCGTTGCCTGCCTGAGCGCCCAAGGCGGCGACGGCGTTGGCCGCAGTACCGGCCGCAGCAGCGTTGCCCGCCTGGGGCTTGAGCGAGACGGCAACGGTGTACGCCGTGCCGGTGGCCGAGGTGAGCCCGGCCTGGGGCTTGATCAGGTTGACGGCGTCGTAGGCGGTGCCCGAGGCGGTGGCGTTCCCGGCCGGGGCGTTGACCGGCACCGAGCCGTTGAAGTCGACCAGCAGGCTGGCCCACTGGCGATCGGTGCGCCCACCGGCGAAGGAGGTCGGCCCCTTGATCGTCGAGCGAGAGGCCTGGGTGATGATCGACCAGCGCCGGACGACAGCCGCATCGGTCGCATCGGCGGGGGTTCCAGCGGGCGCGGGAGCGGGCTCGGCAGCGAGGCCGAGCTGGGGATCCGCCCAGATGAAGGCGTCCTGGAACCGGCGCTGGGCCATGGCCTAGGTCGCCTCGGAGAAGTGCAGGTTCCCAGAGAAGGTCGTGGAGACGGTGTTCGAGCTGTAGTACCAGCTGAGGCATGGACCGGCTTCGATGTCGCGGATCAGCCCGCCCTGGCCGTCGAGGACGTTGAAGCGCTGCTGGCCACCCGGGCGATCGAGCACGTAGCCCGCGATGACCTTGACGAGCGTCACGCCGAACGCTCCGGCGGTGCCAGTGGTGGCCGAGATGGTCACCGAGGCCACGGCTCGTGCGCCGGTGTCACCGCTCTGGAGAGGCAGCAGGATGACCCGACCCGCCTCGCGATAGGCCGTTCCGCCTATGACGACAGCTTGGGTGGTGCGCCCCGAGGTGCCTGCGCTGTTGGTGTATGACGCGGTGACGGTGACTGCCGTGGTGCCGATCTGGGTGTAGATCGTCAGGGCAATCTGCACGTCCTCCCCGCTCGTGTACCGGGTCAGCGCAGCGGTCGGCAAATTCGTGGTCTGCGCGCCGGTGGTGACCCCGGAGAGGCCGCCTTGGTGCGAGAGCCGATCGACGAGGAAGAACGACCCCGAGCTGTTCGAGGAGAGGTTCCCGCCGAAGAGCCGCAGGCTGTAGGAGACGTTCGCCAGCTGATCAAAGCCGATAGCACCCGTGACAGCTTGACTGCATGCGACGGCCGTCGTCGGGGCCGAGCCCGCCAATGCGGCCGTCGTCCAGGAGTCGTAGAGCCTCCCGGCGAGGGTGGTCAGCGGCGTCTTGAAGAACGGGATGCGCAGCGGAGGGGCACCTTCGAGGGCCACGTATTCGTCGTAGTCGGCGACAGCCATGTCACGCCTCCACGAAGGAGGCCAGGCCTTGGATCTCCGGGGCGGTGGTGACCGAGGGGATCCACAGCATGGCCAGACAAGCGTCGGTCTGGATCTCGGGGACGCCCGGGAGGCCGGTGACGAAGTCGCGCCACCCACCCACCCCGGCATAGCCGATCACCGCAGTGGCGATCGTGCGCCCCACGGTGATGCCGAAGGCTCCGGCGGTGCCCGTGGTGGCCACGAGGTCGACGTTCTCGACCGAGCGAATGCCGGTGTCACCAGCCTGGAGCGGGATGAAGCGGGCCTGGTTGCCCTCACGGAAGCCGGTGCCGCCGATGGTGACGGCGGGCGAGACCCGGCTGCCCGTCCCGGCCTGGTTCGTGTACTGCACCGTCATGGTGGTGCCGGTGGCGCCGAGGATCGTGGTCGTGTTGCCGTAGATCTCGTAGAACATGAAGTTCCCGACCGAGTCCGTGCTGTTGTACCGGGTGAGCGACCCGGTGAACGTCTGCGCGGTGGTCGTGGTGCCGTTGAGGTTGCCGTTGTGGCCGAGGCGGTCGTACAGCATCACCGTCCCGGCGACGAGGCCGGTGGCGACGTACTGCATGCCCCACTTCTGACGACCACCACCCGGGTCGACCTGCAAGAGGCCGCCCTGGGTGGTGTTGTCGGGGTTGGCCCACGTCGAGGGGGCCGACGTGGCACCTGATGGTTGCCCATCGATCATCCACAACGAGAACGGCCGCCCGGCGATGGGCACGGCCGTGAGCGCGGCGCCGTTGTAGCGCCCCGTCTTGTGGAAGAAGATCGACTCAGGCGTGCCCGAGTTGCCGCCCGAGAGCCTGTTGATGGCGTCAGACAGCGACGCGAGCGCAGCCATGATCAGCCGACCGTGGCGAGCACGGCCTTGGCCGCGGAGATGTTGTCGGACGCCAGCTCGCCGACGGCCTGCGACAGCACCGAGCGGAGGTTGTCGACCTCGGCGCGCAGGCCGATCAGCTCGCTCTGGCGCGACGAGGCGAGGTTCTCGGCCGACTCGGCTCGGGAGAGCAGCTCGTCGTTCTCGGCGCCGTAGACGGGGGCGACAACGCCGATGAAGGCCACGGCGAGCGCCGTCGCATCCTCGACCTTGGCATCGCCACCGGCGGTCTTGGGCAGTGCGTCGATGATCGCGACCATCTCGGCGATCATCGGAGTGGAATCGGCCATGGTGTTCTTCCCCTTCAGGGTCTTCGGTGGATCAGGTGAACTTGGCGCGGGTGAAGGTCGTGCCGTCGTCCGAGGTGGTGCTGGTGGCGACCGTGGCGCTGTCGGCGTTGTTGCGCAGCGTGGTCGTGGAGGCCGTCTGGGTCATCTTGTTGCGGGAGAGGATCTCCAGCCAGGCGATGACCTCTTCGAGGCCGGTGGCCCCATCACCGAACCCAGGCACGGCAGCAGGCTCCTTGATCTCGACCGGGTAGATGATCAAGATCGTCGGCGGGTTGGTGCCGTCGGAGATCTTCACCGCCACCGTGTCGGCGTTGAGGTCGGTGGCCGACAGGTCGACGTACCAGACACCCGAGGTGGTGGCCACCTGGGTGGCCGAGGTGGACCCGACCGAGGGGTTGGCGAAGGTCCCCTGGTCCTTGGAGATGGTGACCGTCTGGGTGCCCGTCGTGACGAGCGCACCAGCCGCGGTGATGATCGGGAACGTCAGGCGCAGGGCCTTGTTCTTGATCGGAAATGGTTGGGCATCCGATGCAGCCATCAGTGACTCCTAGTAAGATCTTCGAGATGGCCCGACCAGTAACACCCCTGCGAGAACGTTTCCTCCAGAAGTGCCCGACGGGGCTGACGGATGAGGAGTGCTGGCCCTTCATGGGCGGCAAGGACAAGGATGGCTACGGCCAGATCATGAAATCCGCCTCGCCCACCTTGTGGGCGCGAGCACATCGGGTGAGCTACGAGGTCTTCATCGGCCCCATCCCCGATGGGGTGAAGGTGTGCCACACCTGTGACAACCCGCCATGCGTGAATCCTCGCCATCTCTTCCTGGGAACGCAGGGCGACAACATGGCCGACAAGGTCAGCAAGGGGCGAGCACGAGGGGGCTCGATGCCCGGCGAGACCCACCCGGGGGCTCACCTGAGCGACGCGGATCGACAGCGGGTGCGCTCCCTGGCAGGAGTGCTGTCCCAGCGAGAGCTGGCTCGATTGTTCGGAGTGCACCAGGCCACGATCCACCGCATCATCAGCGGCAAGACGAAGACCTGAGGATTCAGAGGCCACGGCCTACCACCGGCCTTTCTGCTGCGAGAGTCCGGCGAAGGGTGTGCCGCCGAAGAACTTGACCACCGGAGCGCCGGTCGAGGCCTGGATCTCGATGGCCACGCCGGAGTTGGTGTTGCCGCCGTTGCCGCCGGTGAACTGGTTGTTCTGGGCCACCGAGGAGAGATCCTCGGCCGAGGTTGAGCAGAACGAGCCGATGGCGAACTGCGTACCGATCTGGGTGGTGCCCGTGGGCACCGTCACCACGCCGGTGGTGCCGTTCATCAAGGTCGAGAAGAACAGGAAGCTCGACGCCAACGGCGACGAGGTCAGGTTCAGGTCGATCGTGGTGACCGCACCCGAGGTGTTGGTCTTGTTCTGGCGGACCGGGGTGGATCCGTCAGCCCCCGCAACCTCGACGTAGTCGCAGTTCATGCCCATGGAGAAGCTGCCAGCGCGTCGGGTGGCCGTGATGGTCCCCGCACCCGGAGAAGGACCACACACCGACCACCCGATGTAGCTGACGATCTTCGAGCCGAACCCATCGTCACCGATGGCCGTGTACACCGTCCACGAGCCTTGGCCCGAGTGGGTGCTGGACACGGTGAGCGCTGGGGTGGCGTCCGTGGTGGCCTCGGTGAAGAGGGCCAGGAGCACCGCCCCACCAGCAGGGGTGAACGAACCCGACGTGAGCGTGTTGCTCGAAGTCGTGCTGTAGGCCTGGTTCGCTGCGCCCCGGTTGGTACGGCTCAGAGCCATGACATCAGCTCAGGCGACGCTGACGGCGGCGATCCCGGACGCGTTCCAGACGATGGTGTACGAGCCCGAGGTCACCTGCTGGGCACCACCGAAGTAGTTGTAGCAGATGCCGTTCTTGCCCGCGATCGTGTCGTCGTAGACCAGGCAGCCGTAGTTGGCTGCCAGCGTCGTGGCCGAGTCGACCGATGCCGTGTCGGTGGCATCGACGGTGATGGTCGTGCCCGAGCCGACCACGGTGAGCGAGGCGACGGTCTGGCCGCCGACCGCCCAGTGGGACACGTGGCTGATCTCGCCACCGGTGACCCACTGGCCCGTGTTGTAGCCGATCGAGCCCGAGGCGGCGGTGTTGTCCGGCGTGATGCCGTTGCCGTACAGCGCCGCCTTGACGGTGTCGGTGTCGATGTCGTACACCAGCGTGCGGTTCATCGTCCCGACGAAGTACTGGGTGAACATCTTGGAGTTGGTCCAGGCCATGGGTTACTGCTCCTTCTCTTCGCCGTCGGGTGCGTCCTCAGGCTCTGGTGACTCGGGTGGGTGGTTCTCGACGATCCGGACGGAGGCGTTGTGCGCTGATCCGGCGGCGGACGATGGCTGCGTCATGAGACTCGACCTCGGGCGGTTGGTGCGTAGACACGCACATCGTTGGATCCGTCGGCCCGCTCGGTCACGAGGTTCATGATCGGGCGGCCCTGGTGGTACTGGACCAGCTCGTCGCCGATCCAGTCCTCGCGCTCGTTGATGACGTGGCGCACGGCGAACTTCTTGAGCCCCGAGGCGCCGTGGGGGACCGGCGAGTAGGGGACTTCGAGACCGGCCTGCGCGCCGCACGGGTGCAGGGGCGTGTGGGGGCGGGTCTCGTGGGTGACGTGCTGACGGCCGCAGCTCGCGCACTCCCAGTGGAACTCGGGGCGGAGGATGACTGGTTCGTTGCGCATCACGTGGCTCGGATCACGTCGTTGGGGGTGTTGACCGTGAAGTCGCCACCGTTGGTCGGGGTGGCGGTCAGCTCGTGCACGGAGATGAGGCGGCGGGCGGCATCGCTGGCGCCCTCCTTGTAGGTGAAGGCGGCCCGGATGGTCTCGTTCACTGCCCCGCCGAGAGCGGTCCAGGTGATGTTGGCGAAGTCCATGTTCGCCCGGTCGTTCGCCGTGTCCTTGGTGGCCGTGCGGCTGGAGGTGGTCTTGCGGGCGTAGTTGGTCGCTGCGCACTCGACCGCGCCGGAGACGGCCAGGAGCCCGGCCACGTCGTTCAGATCAGGGTCGAGACAACCTGCCGGGACGGAGGCCCCGGAGAGCAAGCCGACGCGGATGTCGTCGGAGTCCCACGCGAGGTCGCCAGCCACGAAGTCGGTCTTGGCCGCATTGGTCACCATGTTGGCCATGAGGTGGATCTCCTAGGAGGGACTGCATCCCTTAGTCGGGCCGGGAGTGAGGAATGACAGGGATCAGGCTGCGCGCATCAGGTACGCGCACGCGATGTAGGGCTGGAGGTTGTTGTGCCCCACCCCGCTGCCGTCGGACGAGATGGTGTGGTTGTGCCCACCGGCGGCGTCGGTGGTGAAGCTGTGCGAGTGCGAGCCGTCGCTCGAAAGCGAGTGGCTGTGCTGGGGCGCCGAGGTCACCGTGTGCGAGTGGGTGTGCGTGTCGGTGCCGATGGTGTGCTCGTGAGGAATCGTGCTCGGCTCGGTGGCCAACACGTTGGTGGCTTGGTACGGACCGGAGGAGACGGCCACGGAGTTGCCGCTGCCCGGCTGTTGGATCACGAAGTAGTAGTTGTACGGCGGCCCGCCGATGGCGTGGGCGTGCTGGGGGTTGCCGTTCAGGTTCGTGCCGCCGCCGTGGGCGTGGCTGATCGAGCCCGTGGTGTGGGTGTGGTCGCCCGCACCGCTCATGGCGTGGGTGTGCACCCCGGCCGTGCTCGACGCGCCCGATGCGTGGCTGTGCGTGCCACCGCTTCCCGTGCCGCCGCCGTGGCTGTGCGGGGCCAGCTCGGAGAGGGTCAGGATGTGGTTCGTCTCGCCCGAGCGGGCGCCCAGCGTGGTGACGCCTGGGGTGATCCCGGCCGCCGAGCCGCCGATGTTGTCGAGGCCCATGGGGATGCGGCCCCGCAGGTCCGGGACGTTGAAGGTGTTCACGCCGTCGCCCGGCCCGGCCGAGATCCCGATCTGGGAGAACAGGATCGAGTACGTCGAGCGGCTGACCGGCTGGCCGAACAGCAGGAGGAACTTGGTCGGGTCGGGGTTGGTGGTGCCCCAGAACGGCCAGAAGCTCCCCACCGGCGGGGCGGGGGGAGCGGTGAAGGTCGGCAGGTTGTGGTCGATGGTGGCGTGGCGGGCGGGCGTCAGGTACTGGGTGTGGTGGTCCAGCGCCGTGTTGTTGATGTGCTCGCTGGTCTCGCTGTAGTCGATGGCCGCCGTGGTGTGCTCCACCGGCTTGCCCGCCAGGTGGGAGGCCGCCGTGGTGCCGTCGTAGCCCCGCAGGCAGTTGGTGAAGGCGTTGGACACCTTCCCCTGGACCAGCACCACCTCTTCGTTGGCGTCGCCTCGCTCCAGGGCCACCAGGAAGGGCGGGTTGGGGTACCCGGCCGTGGAGGCCACCGGGAGCGTGGCCGCGGAGTTGTTCACCCCGGAGGTGAGGCTGGTCGGCTGCGCGGTGTTGCTGTAGTTCCGTGCGGGCATCGCTTGCTCCTACAGGAAGAGGTCTTGGGCGGAGGCGTCGAGGTGGCGGTAGCGCTCTTCGAGCGCCTGATAGTGGGTCCCCTCGATGTCCAAGCGGTCGAGATTGGATGCCGTCACGCCCTCCACCGCTCCTTCCTCGATCAGGTCCATCTGCTCTTTGGGGCTGAACACCTTCACTGCCGTCTTGGCCAGGTAGGCGTCGGCGGCAGCGGCGATGTCCGAGTTGTCCTCACCCAGGGCTGCGGCACGCTGTGCGATGGCCTCGGGTGAGAACAGGTCGTCCACCTCTTCCCGGCTCCCGTCCGTCATTGGCAGGGCGGCCTCTGGCTCCTCATGCAGCGTCGCCTCCACCCCATCGGCCTCGGCGGTGTGGCTGTTGGAGGCCAGCTTGTTCCAGCGGGGGTACTTCTCGACGAGCTTGCGGCCGAAGGCCTCCCCCTCGGCGCTCATGAAGCCGCCGTGGTACACCCACATGTCGGGGGTCTCGTCGTGCAGAGCCTTGACCAGCCCCTCGGCGATGCCCTGACGCCGGGCGTCCTCGTCGACCCAGACGTTCCAGATCTTCCACCGGCGGTAGCTCTTGTTGTTGGCCGCATCGAAGTCGGCGTTGAGCTGCATGGTGCCCACCTCGTGCCCGCCCCGGAAGGCGTGCACAGTGGCGCGATCGGGCACCCCGGGCATGAGGCTGTCGGGGGTCTTCTCGATGTCGACCTGGTAGGTGATGCCCGCAGCGGCCTGCTTGCCGATGCCGGTTGGGCCTTCCACGTCGCCGTTCGGCCAGACGACCTTGGTGGTCTCCAGGCCGTACTCCTTGACGTACCCATCGGCGCAGCCGTAGTGCATGACCGAGGACATCGTCACCCGGCCGTTCATGGCGTAGTTGGTCACCTCGGCCGTCTCGGTCCCGTACTCCATGGGCTCACCACAGAGGTCGCACACCGGGTCCTCTCGGCCGTCCTCCGAGGACGCCTCCTTGGATGCCACCCTGCGCACGCGCGAAGCCGGAATGGGCTCAGCCTCGTAGACGGCGTCGTCCTGGTACGGATCGACCTCGAAGGACAGGTTGAGGCCCTTGACATCCACCTCGTAGAGGTCGTGCGTCTCCGACAGGCCGTCGCTCATCATGTC
>ERZ724509.26-NODE-26-length-72834-cov-14.313387_pt1 | contig 72834 bp, 98 predicted proteins | sample MGYA00376042_ERZ724509 | MGnify/ENA primary metagenome ERZ724509 (study PRJEB28724, sample SAMN07190887) | wastewater metagenome | isolation source: effluent of sewage treatment plant in Hong Hong | place: USA: Christiansburg, Virginia | collected 2016-03-01 ...
ATTTGTTCTATTATCATCATTCGTTCTATATTTAAAGTTTTGTGTTTCAAATCCGCTACTGCACATAGCCGTAGCCGTTATAGGGCATTTTACCAAGACACCCTAAGAAAATCGCCTTGACGCTGGTCTAAAGTTTCTTTCACTTCAAATCCTTGTGCTTTTAACCAATTCACAACCCATTTATCATACAAGTTGCTGTCAAGGGTTGTTGTTTTTTCGCCATTTGAAGCTACCTTTTTAAGTATGCTTTTGACGTGTTCAAGTTTCGGAGAATTATGATTTTCCGACAATGTTTGTAATTCTTCTTTAAAATTCATTTCGATTAAATTAAAAACGCCCTATAACATACGCTATACAAAAGCAGGGGCGTACTGCTAAAGTGAGCGTTCGTGCATCTTTTATCATTTGTTCAAGGCTGAAAGGTAGTGCATCTTAACCCCTGCCTTCGCATAGCGTTTTACCGTTATAAGCCATTTTAGAGCGACCGTGCAACAATCCAAAATCCACCATAGTATCCGTTGTGTTCGTTATGGTTTGCCATCTGAAAAACTCCATTACTTGTTTTGACATCTAAAAATTGAACTTCGTGGTCGCCATATTTATCTTCCATATTTAGAGCATCTTTTAGTTCAAAATCTAAAAGCGTTGAACCTTGATAATCTGACAAATCATCATCCGTTCTCATATACCTATCTTCACAACAGCTTTGCCCATTATCAAACATTTTTAATCCAGTACCATCAGTAAACTTAAACACCAACTTATTGTCATCTAAACTTACTTTTTCAATAACTTTTCCAAGTGCTGATTTTACAGCGTTTACAGTTTCTTCGTTTCCACCAAGCGACTGTATCATTACTCCTAATCCTAACATAATTTTATATTTTAATTGTTAATCCAAACCAAGAAAAAAACGGCTTATAACAGTGGTTTGGCAAAATACCGCCACAAGCCTTTGTACTAAATTTGAACATTCTGCAAGGCGGTACTTCGCCAAGCCACCAAACGTTACCTGCAAGGCTACCGTATTCGATACCCGACAAGTTCCCGGTTAGGATGATTGAGTAATGTATTTGCCAAATCACTATCTACTTTCAAATAATTGACGTTGTATTTTGGTGTGTTTGAAATTGAAGATGGCGACATTCCATTCCCTGTTATCCATTGATAAAGTTTTCCTTCTTTGCATAAGTTGGTTAATATCCTCCTCACGTTTGGACAACTATCAAAGTATCCGTTTCTATTTTAAGGGGTGAGGGTGCGCCAATAATAATCAGAGAATATCATTTGCTCGAATCCTTCAATATTTTTTGCTGCCCACCTGATATGATTACACTCTCGCTTTGCTTCTACAAAACCAAGTTTTTCGAGTTTCGTTAAATTATCTCTAACAACTTTTGCGGTTACTTTTAATTTACTTGCCACTTTCAGTGTTGATGACCATTTGTGGTAGTAAACTCTACCTTCTTGCTTTGGCTGCCAATCATCCTCATCTCTTTGTTTTGCCTCTTCCAAAAAACAACTAACTAAGCAGTCGTAAAATTTTTTCAGACTGCTTGTCATTTCCTTCTCTTCCATCTTTATTTTGTTAGTCATTGGTGGGTGGGGTTACGTGATTTCCATGAAGACATATACGGGTATTTGTGTGTTATGTAAGTATTAAAATTACAAGGAATAAAACCAATAAACTGAGTAGGCTGATCGTCTTCATGCTTTCGCCTCTTATCAATAATAGATGTCACCTTTGAATTAACACCCATTAAATCGCCATCGTAAAATCTAACCAAAATATACGGATTAGCAGAACACGCTTCTCTCAATTGACCTACCGTTAAGTATGTTTCCATCTCTCTCATTTTTCCACTTGCGTGGGGGTTATTCATTAAAATACAATTGACATCCTTTACATTTAGCCCAAACATGGCCGTTGGATTTTGCGATAGTGTAATTCAATTCACCGCCACATTCACAAATTAATTTCCCTACATACGAATTAGTTTCCTTAAACTTGGTTTTTATATTCGCATACGCAACCAGAACCCGCTTCTCCATGAGATTAATTTGCTCAATCTCTGAATTAACTTCATCCTCTGATAAATATTCAGCTTTTGAACATTCTCCGCCTGTTTTTAGGCAAGGGAATTTGTAGGGCTTATCAATTCGTACTTCCGAATATTTAATACCAATCGAACAACTGTCATTCATTAATCCACTAAAGTACTTACACTTCGAGGCTATTTGATCTTTTAGGCTTCTCATCTTTCAATTTGTTATGCACTCAGGTGCGGGTTATTAATCTTCGTCGTAAAAATCTGTAATATCAGGATTGTTTTTCCAGTTTTCTATTTTTCCGTTCTCATCAATTTTCATAATGATATAATCACCGTAAGACTCCCTGTCCAAATCTAAAATATTAGGAACATAGCCATCTTTTGTAAGAACGGTATTGCCTTCTGCATCCAACAAATGGTAAATACCATCGTCACAAACTTTGTAATGAACATCTGCCGTTACGCCTTGTTTCCAATTGGTAATGATTCCAGTTTCTATATCGATCATTAATTTCCATCGATCATTTTCTTTGCATGGTGTTAAGTCGCCATTTTCATCATCAACGCCATTAATGGAGCCGTCTTCCCAGTAGCGCACACCAGCATCTACCAATAAAGTTTTGATTTCAACTTCCTTTTCAATTTTAATTTTTGCTTTCATCTCAATCTCTTTTTAAACACCACCCCAATCGGAGCGGCGTGGGGTTAGTTGTTCTCCTTTTCTAAAAGGCACTCATTAACTACATTAGCAACCGCCAAAGCCATTCTTGACTTAAATACTGCATCTTGTTTCAATTCGTTTGACACCTTGTCAAATAGCCCGTCATTGTTGGAAATAATCGATCTTGCAACCTTATGGCTAAAAGCACTTACAATAGCCTGTTTAAATTCATCTTTACGGATTACTTGAACAAAGCTATCAGAAATCAAAGACCTTAATTCTGCTGAGTTTTCATCAATAACACTTACAATAAGTTTTGCAAGTGGACTATTATAACTTGACAGTAAATTTTTAATACTATCACCAACAGCTTGTTGTGCAGCCTTCAAAATATCTTGCTCTAAATAAATTGGCAAATGCTTCTTTTCGGTTTTAGTATTTATACTTTCAATCTGAAGTCTCACGTCTTCACGAAACTTTTGATTTTCGCTTCTTAAATCCTGCACAGCCTTTAATAAACCCTCAACTGCTTGTTGTTCTTTTGTTGTCATTTCATTTTCAGCATTAAACACCAAACCCCCTCATCAGATGGAAGCTGAATCGGGGGTTAGTGTGGTTGTACATGAGTACAATTTCTTTCCTGTATGCTTCCATCATACGGCTGCAAATATACAAACTATTTTTCTAATTTTACAAAAAAATTAAAGTCATGAGAATAATCCTACTCCTAATCGCAATTATCTTAGTTTCGTGCAATTCTCCGGTATCATATCGAACCACCGAAAATGAGGAAATAATCAGGCAGCTATCCCAGAATGACACCGTGCGCTTACAACCCAAAGTGTATGATTTTACGGGCTATAAAGATATTCCGGTGAAAGGTTATTTTGACCTGAACGGTGCTACTATCAAAGCCGATTCGATGCTGCAAATAGGGTTTAATGATAATCATTTACTGTTCAACCTTCTCCCAGGCGCATCAATTGTGAACGGCACTATCAGAGGTGCATCGGGTAGGAGTGAAGCCTTACAAATTGGTTATTTCGGAGCGGTTAAAACACTGGGGAAGGCGAGAATTGAAAACATGAAATTTATTAACTGTGATAAGTGGGCTATTTGTTCAACTGGGGATAGATTCTCGTTTACTGATACGGTTTTTATTACCAATTGTACTATTGATTCAGCTGCTCGAACAGGTTCAGGATATGGTGTGTTTAACTCCTATTCAACCGTCATGATGATTGGCAATGCCGTGAGTAATGTTCGCCATGCCTATGATATGGGAGGTTCACCAAATCCGATCGGTGTTATTAGTAACAATACATTCAGGCGGTGTTACTTCATTCCAATTAATCAGCATAAAATTGACGGACAAGGAACGTGTGGCGCAGGACTTACCATTACAGGGAATTACTTTTTTGATACATATAACCCCATGCAGCTTGTATCTCCCGCATCAGGTGTACTTAGAATTGATTCTAATTATTTTGCAGGAAGTTTTATAGGAACGGTAAACGGTGTGAATATCGAAAAGGGAAGCAACTACCTTAATGGTGAAATGATGCCACCAAAACCACGCATACAGTTCACTAAAAGACTATTTCAAACAGGGGAGCAAATTACTTTAAAGGCAACAGGAGGTAGTGTGTACACTTGGAGTAACGGTAGTAAATCCGATAAAATTACAACTCGTGGCAGCCTTCCAATGGTCAGGGTATTTGGTTGCTATTCTCGTGGGCTTGAAGATACCGTTACGATACTTGTTCAAGGCGGTCAGACTCCATACTTGGGTATCAGGGCAATGTCAGGAGGTGGGAATATTGAATTTTGGAAAGGTGAAAAGCTGCTGAAAAAAGTACCTGCCAATAAATTTTATGAATACCAATATTTCATGCAGTATTACGATTCGGTTACTATCCGTGTGCGTGGACTGGTTTATTTTGATGACTATGTGCGTTCCGGTGGGTTATACGATACTTTCGAGGAAGGTGTGAAGGTGAAGTTAACTTACAAAGGTCGTGCCTCTGTGAGCCGGAAACAATTCAATGTGGTTTCAGGTTACCGGAATTTGACTATTGATTGCGATAGTGGGTATGTGGAGTTGAGGTAATTCGTCAATCATGAGTGCACATTGCGTGAAACGGATGTTAGCAAACATTGCTACTTTACGTTTAATAGAACATCTTTTACAATAGAATCTACATCGGTTTTTGTATTATCTGTTCTGTATACTCTTTTTACAATTGAGTATGCTATTCCGTCAACTTCTTTTCTTAAATTATCACAATCTTTTTCACTTAATAAATCCATAGGATAATCAAAATCACCACCTAATAATAAATGTCTTGCTACTATATTTTTTGCAATTGTTTTTAATTGTCTTTTATTTGCCATCACGTTTTGTTTTAAATAACCACAACGATTTGCTAACAGCATATTTATTCAATTGTGGCTTTTGGGTTAATTAAATGTTTATTGTGTGTTTGTAATCTTAATTTTTAAATTGATACTTTATTTTGTGCTGTTCCACAACTGAAATAAATATGCGAAACGTTATCGGCAATTCTTACGGTATATATCAATAGCCATATCAACGTGCTGTTCTATTCTTTGAAGTTTTATCATCGGTGAACAGTCATATCCATTTTCATCATATTTCTCTTGAAGTCTTGTTATTTCTTTACAAAGTTCATCGTACTTTTCTTGAACAGAACTGCCACTAACAGCACCTACCAAAAAGGCGGGGTTTTCTTTTTTCCTTTTCATCTTCTTATTTATTGTGATAGTGGGGTTGAGGTAGGTTAATTGATATTATTTTTTCTTTCTTTTGCTCTTTTAACAACATCTAACATCTCTAAACATTTTTCGCAGGTGATTTCCCATTCTTCTTTTTTGAAATTAACCACCAAATCTTTCATGTAGTCTTCTTTCAGGACAGGAAAATGTTCAATCGCCTCAACAGTTGGCTGTCCGCATAGCGTAACTCCGTGAGGTAATAAAATGTGTTTTCCCCAGTCTTTTGCGCCACCTTGTAATAGTGTCACACAGGTTAATGTAAATTTTTTCTTTTCCATCTTCTTATTTATTACTCCTTCTCATACCCCCTCAGAATCGCTCTGAATTGCTTTAGGATTTCTTTTGCGTGTTTCTTTGGCAGTACGCACCCGTGATAGCGCACCGTTTCACAGCCGTATTTATTGCGTGGTTTAGGCATGGGTTAGCGAACAAGGTAATGTAGGATAGCTTTTTTATTTCCTTCCCTATCAGTTTCGTGCTGCTTTACTCTTGCAAAAGAATATTTTCCTTCACAAGTTAAATGGAAATTTTTACTTTCACCATGAAACCGATTCTTTTGTTTAATCCGTCTTCTTTGCTTTCTATTTGGCGAACTATGCAAATAGCTTCCTTTAATTGGGTTGGCTAATAATCCATCGGAACCATAAGCCTTTACATAGGGTTTGTTAATTTCTATCATATTATTCTATTTTATATTTCCCACAAACATACGCACAAAATACGTATCTGATACGTATGGATGAAAATAAAAGTTTTTTCCGTGAGTGTCAAAGAGTTAGAAATTATTTCACTAAAACACTTGACTTTATTAAAATATTACTTGTACTATTGCAGTCGTAAATAAAACGTAAAGTAAATATCAATATGAAACGCAAACTTTGGACGCTCAGAAAAGACTTGTTCGGTCACTACAAACGAGTGGCTGCAAAATCAGGCAAAAGTAAGCAATGGGTGTCACTTGTTCTCAGAGGTAAGGCAGAAGATAATGATGTACTTGACCATGCCGTTGCCGTTCACAAAGAAGTCATGCGTGAGAAGGCGCAAAAACTTATACTTAAACAACAATTATTAAATCAGGTAAGGAAATGAAGCCCGAACCAGTAAACGAATTAGGCATTGATAGTATTTGGGTCAATGACTACAAAAGATTCCGTGAACTTCGCAAACTTCCCCTTGTGTATCAGTACGGTAAAATTGTAACCAAAAAAGGGGATATTCTTTACTTTGTAAAATTGTTTAAATAACCTAAAATCACTCAAATGAAAAAAACCAAACCCGCAGCGAAAAAGTCTGCAAAGAAGAAGAAGGAAAACATTATTCACAGGTTTAAAACAACCACGAATACCCAATGGCAAATCATTAAGATAGGCAAAGAGTACATGACTCGCCACGTATCGCCAAACGGGAATATCCTTGCCATTAATCCCAAGCAGTTCAATCGTATTCAGAGTGCGTTTAAGAACATCAGAGTAAATGCAGGGGCACAACTTATACGGATTGCTGCAAAGAGGGGCGTTAGTTCATCACGTAATGCCATGAATGCTTATCAAAAATGCTGCCCTAAATGAACATCAAGCTAAAGTCGCTACACCTTGTGAATTTCAGGGGAGCGAAAAAAAGAGACATCGAGTTTACTGACTCAACCACTATCTCAGGTGGTAATGGAACTGGCAAATCAACGGTATTTACTGCCTTCATGTGGCTGCTATTTGGTAAAGATCAATTCGACCGCAAGGATTTTGCAGTGAAGCCTATTGCAGTGGACGGCACAACCACTCCAAAACTTGACACCGAAGTATCAGCTACTTTGACCGTGGACGGCATGAATATTTCCCTTCGCAGGATATCCGCTGAGAAATGGACGAAAAGACGGGGATCTGAAACCGAAGAATTTACCGGAAACGAAACCAAGTACTACAAAAATGAGGTTCCGGTTTCTCAAAGAGATTATCAGGAATTTATCGCTTCGATTATTCCGGAGATTCAATTTAAGATGCTGACTTCGGTCGATTACTTCACTAACCTTCCGTGGAAAGATAAAAGAGATTTACTCTTTCAAATGGCGGGTGAAATCACTGATCAGGATGTTGCAGGGGATAATCAGGCATTTATCGAACTGCTTTCCCGTGGCACCAAGCTCGAAACCCTGAAAAAAGAATTGGCAGCAAAGCGCAAAGAACTCACTGAGGAGTTAAACAGTCTTCCCGTTCGCATAGATGAGGCGCAGAGAAGTAAACCTGAGCCTGTGGATGCTGACGGCGTAAATCTTGAAATCGCTTCTATGAGGGCTCAAATCGCTCAGATTGACGATGAACTGGCAAACGTGACCAAATCCCTCGAATCGGTCAATAATGCCTACACCGAAAGATTAAAGCTAATTCAGGCGAATAAATCAAAGTTAGGTGAGATTCAAACTGAGCAGCGTCAGAAACTTTTCGAATCGTCATCTAAAAGATCAGTAGCTATCAACGCCAAAAAACTGGAGTTGCAGAAAGAGCAGGGATTCATTGATTCTGTTAGTGATGAAATCCTTGTTAATAAAAGTAAGATCGAAAGAACACGCATTTACATGGAGAATCTCAGAAAAAAAATTGATGCGCTAAATGCCCAGACTCCGGACTTTTCGGATATAGTTGATCGCTGCCCTGTTTGTAAGCAGAATCTACCGGAGGGCAATATCGAAAGAGCCAAAGAAACGATTCGCAACAACTTTAATACAGATCAGAAACTCAAAGCCGACCACATCAATGAGGACGGACTCAAAATGAAGACTGAACTGGAAAGATTGCAGCTTATTACTCCTGATCTTGAAAAACGATTGGAGCAGCACACTAAAAACCTGAGTTTCTTAAACATAGAAATGAATGTACTTCAAGTGGAGGCATCAAACACCGTAACGCAGTCACTCGATGATGTATTGAAAGCAATTCCTGAATATGTGGAATTAACCAATCAGACCCTTGAACTGGAGGCACTGCCAAAGCCGGAGGCACCTGATAATTCTGAGAAACTAAAAGAGAAGCAAATGATTCAGGACTCAATTACTTCCCTTCAAAATATCCTGAAAACCAATGAGCGAATCGCAGAAATCGACAAAAGAGTTGCAGAATTAGAAGCTCGTAACAAAGTATGTGCCTCTGAAATTGCCAAACTGGAATCACAGGAAATGACTATCGCAGCATTTGAGAAGGCAAAGGTTGAAATGACCAATGAAAAGATCAACTCTTGCTTCCGGTTTGTGACTTTCAAAATGTACAACAGACTTATCAACGGAGGTGACGAACCATGCTGCGACATTCTGATTAACGGAGTGCCTTTTGCCGATGCTAATACCGCAAGTCAGATCAATGCCGGAATGGATATTATTGAAACGTTCTCACGGCATTACGGAGTTACCGCTCCGATATTTATTGATCGTGCTGAATCAGTGAACACCCTTTACAATCCCAAAGGTGCGCAGGTTATAAAACTGGTAGTAACCACCGAGAAAGCATTAACAGTTACATCGGATGAACTTGAAGTAGCAGCAAATTAATTCTAACAATATAATATAATTTAAAAATGTCAACAAACCCAACAGGCGGAGTACCCGCAAAGCAACAAACAGGAGCAGTAGCAACTGTTAAAAATTCGGACATCGTAAACAATGTCCTATCAAAAGTGCATCAATTTCAGAGTGCAGGAGAATTGAAAGTTCCAACTGGTTATGTTCCTGAGAACGCCCTGAAATCTGCTTACTTGATATTGCAGGAAACAACAGATCGTGACGGTAAATCTGTCCTTGAAACTTGCACACCTCCATCAATAGCAAATGCACTACTTAACATGGTAGTTCAGGGGCTTTCTCCAATGAAAAGACAATGTTCATTCATTGCATACGGAGGTAAGTTATCAATGCAGCGTGAATATGCCGGAACCGTAGCCCTTGCAAAAAGATTCGGAGGCGTGAAAGATGTTAAGGCAAATGTTATTTACAAAGATGATGAGTTTGCCTATGAAAAAACCGAAACCGGAAGGACAAAAGTTACCAAGCACATTCAATCAATTGACAATATCAATGTGAATGAAATTAAGGGCGCATACGCAACTTTGATTTTTGAAGATGGGTCAACCGACACCGAAGTTATGACTTTCGACCAAATTAAACAGGCATGGCAGCAAGGCGCAGCAAAAGGCAATAGTCCTGCGCACCGCAATTTCCCTGACCAAATGTCAATGAAAACCGTAATTAACAGGGCTTGTAAACTTCATATTTCAACCTCAGATGATTCAGGAGTATTTGATGAAGAAGAAAACGCTCCTGATTTCAGAGTAGTGGAATCGCAGCGTGAAATTGCTGAAAATGCCAACACTCAGGTGTTAACCATTGCTCCCAATGAAGAGCCAAAAACAGAACCTACTGCAAAAGCTGAACCAGCGGTCGCATCCGAAAACGGTCAAGTAAAAGCTGCCTTCTAATGAAACTCCAATCACTGGGTAGCAGCAGTAAAGGAAACTGCTACGTTCTAACCACAGATGAGAACTCCGTGCTCGTAATTGAGTGCGGGGTTCCATTTATGGAAGTTAAAAAGGCGATAGGTTTTGATATTGCCAAGATTCAGGGGGTGCTGCTCACGCATTCACACGGAGACCACAACAAGTATGTGAGTGAATACCTAAAAGCCGGAATTAAAGTGTACGCACACCCTGACACGATTAAAGAAACAAGAGTAATATCTCATAACTGGAAACCACTAAGCACCGAATCTACAATGCCACTCGCAGGTTTTCAGATCATGCCTTTTCTCTTGAAGCACGATGTTACCTGCTTGGGTTTTCTGTTTCGATACAAAGATGGAAACACCTTCCCGTTTATAACCGACACACATTACTGCCCGTTCGTATTTCCGGGCATGACAAACATAATAGTTGAGTGTAATTACTCGCTCGACATCATTAGTAAAAGAAGCATCCCGAAGGTTGTTCATGACAGGGTTTTGCGCTCTCACATGAGCCTTGACACTGTAATCGGGTTTTTAAAAGCAAATGATTTGCGCAGTGTAAACAACATTGTTCTGATTCATCTTTCTGATGGGAATTCCCATGCAGAAAACTTTAAAAAAGAAATTGAGCAGCTAACGGGCAAAACCGTTCATATTGCTGACAAAGGAACACAAATCGAATTTAATAAACATCAATTCTGAAACTATGAAACTACTATTCTTTGACTTAGAAACAACAGGCGTAAACTTTTGGCAACATGGAATACATCAACTTTCCGGAATAATTGAGGTTGACGGGAAATTCCAAAAAGACTTTGATTTTAAAGTCAGACCGAATCCGAAGGCAAAAATCGAAAAGGAAGCTCTCGATGTGGCAGGTGTTACGCTCGATCAGATTCAGGCTTATCCACCAATGGAAACTGTTTACAAAGAGTTTGTTTCTATGCTCTCTGAGTTCGTGGATAAGTATAATAAGAAGGATAAATTTTACTTGGTTGGCTATAATAATGCCTCGTTTGATAATCAGTTTTTGAGAGCCTTTTTTATTCAGAATAATGACAATTATTTCGGTTCCTGGTTCTGGTCAAATTCTATTGATTGCATGGTTATGGCAACTCCGAAACTTGCAGAGGTTCGCAGTCAAATGTCAGACTTCAAACTGAAAACAGTTGCCAAGCAATTAGGCATTGAAGTGGATGAATCAATGCTTCACAATGCCATGTATGATATTCATTTAACTCAGTGCATTTATGAGAAGTGCAAATAATTACACGTTAGACTTCCCACCCCACACCAATGAACGTACCAGTGAAGGTACGAATCAGGTTCAGGCACTTAGTGAAAAGTTCGCAGGTGACAACCTCAAACTCATGCGCTACTGGCAGCAGTTTAATTGTTGGCTCAGTAATGATGACGGCAGACGGTTTGGTATTAGTTCCTACCTCAGTGCCAGAGTCAAGGATTTGCGGCACAAAGGCATTCAGATTGAAGATAAATGGGACGAGGGAATAAAACGCTTCCGGCTTAAATGCACCTGTAAGATCGTAGGCGGTAATGATGTAATAGATGGGTGTTATGCACATGATAAAAAAATGAAGTTATGATAAAGGTTTTTTTCGAAACGGCTGAGTTTAATGGTGGGGAGGTTTCAATTACCGAGTGTACCAGATTAAAAACTAAAGGAATAAAAGTTGGCAGTCGATTGTGCATTTCATGCTCTTATTGCACGTCTTACAGTCCATCTGAAAAATATGTAACCTGTAGAAAGAAATTAAAAACTGATAAACCATGACACAACCATTTTGCTGCGACCATATAAAAACAACCATACAATGAAAGAAAAAATCAAACTACAAATTAAAAGCCTTTTCGGAAAATTATTATTTGAGTACGATTGCAAAGATAATACCATTGCAAAAACGGCAACAGAAGCAGTTAAAAGTTCTGCGGATTTGCGTTATGCGGATTTGCGTTCTGCGGATTTGCGTTCTGCGGATTTGCGTTCTGCGGATTTGCGTTATGCGGATTTGCGTTATGCGGATTTGCGTTATGCGAATTTGAGTTCTGCGGATTTGCGTTATGCTAAGTCAGATAAAAGATACATTCAAATTTCTTGTATAGGATCAGCAAAAAGAATGACTACTTATTGCTTTGAAGATAATAAAATATGGTGTGGTTGTTTTATCGGAACACTTGAAGAATTTGAAATGCAAGTTCAGGAAACACACCAAAATAATGATAAATATTTGAAAGAGTATATCGGATTTATTAACTATTTAAAATCATTAAAATGAATATTTCGCCATTTTGCTGCGACATAACAAGCGGCACGAAAGAAGAACAGAACGAGTTTAAGAGGCTGTGGAAAAAGATACCTACCCAAGAGTTCTGCGGATTCATATTTACTTATTATGGTATTAGTAAACGAAATGAATATGATAGGAGAGATAACCCTACTACATCTATTGAACTGTTCACCCGAATCCTCCCCCTATCCGAAGGCATTTTGATCCTAAAGAAAATGGTCGGGGAGGAGGAGAAGCCGGATCAACACAAGCTACTTAAAGAAATAATCGTAAATGAACTCTTGACATGGAGTTTGTCTGTGTGGAAAGATAACGGTGAATGTAGGGACTATGAAGATTTATCACCAAAAGAAGCCAACGAATTAGCAGATTATATTATAAGTTCATTCAAAAATTCACTACAACCCAAACCATAACCTATGAAAGACCTGAAATTTAATTACGAATTATTCCGAAAAGACCTGATTACGCAAAGGGTAATTGAACTGGAAACAACAATCCGTGAAGCTGCTAAAATTGCTAATGTTTCCGCCTCGACCATTTCGAGAATTGAAAACAGGAAATCCTTTGATATGGAAACATTTGTAAAGTTGTGCTTTTGGTTAAAAGCAGAACCAAGTAAATACTTTCAGATTACAAAAGAAAGACAGGAGGGGTTTAAATGACCTACAACGAACTACTCGAATGGCATTTTAACATATCGGTTAAGAAAATGCAATTACAGCACTCAACTAAGCCGAAAGACAAAAAAGAGTATGGCGTACTGGTTGCTATGACAGATCATTTCAGGTCGGTTCTACATCACCTTGACAATAAAGAAAACGGACTAAATTATACTAAATATAAATCACCATTCCGTCATCCCTCAATCGAGGTCGGTGATGGGTGCTAAAAAATAGAGAGATGACAGAGCAAGCTGTATTATTTCCTGAACCAATTGACATTCCAGAGGCGCATATGAAAGCATTTATCGTGTGCAATAGTTCGCCTACACAAACATTTTACTTGCTAAAAGATAAAATACTCACAAAGTATGGGCATCGGAATGATTATGATTTACAGACAATAAAACAAACCTGCAACTCGTGTGATGGAACTGGAAAATTTAAGTGCCATTGGAAGCCAACCGAATTTTGTTGGTCTTGTGGTGGCGATGGTGTTTACCGAAGAAAGAAAATTATATTGGAGCGGTGGTTACTGAACGGAAATTTATTTCATAAGCCAATTGGAGAGTTTTTTAATATTACAGTAGATACTATCATTAAAAATACCATTCATGGATATATCAAGCACGAACCAAAGGAAGGAAACCCGCAATATTGCCTGTATTATCTCATGTGGCACTATGACAGGGATATGTTTTATAAATACCTGACAAGTGATATTCAGGGTTATTACAAAAGTAAAAGGTTAAAACTTCAAAGGTTACTGAGGAACCATAATCCATTAAATGCAATTTCACAATTTTTAAAAGTTAAAAAGGAGGAAACAGATGAGTTGCCATTTTGATAATATACGCCACAACTTCTCCGGCTACGTTCAGGAAGCAAGGGATAGAGGAATCAACATGAAGCTGCTTTACGAGGCATCGGGTGAAAGGTGGGATCAATTCGGTATCAAACTTCGGGATGACGGATTCACAATTGAACAGAAAAATAAGATTTATACAACAATACAGCAATGGAAACAAAACAAGTGATTATTCAAAATAAAATACTGCCAACACCATGACAAAAATACGATCACCATTTAAAGACAAGGACGGAGTAGTCCTGTATGAAGGCGACACTATTGAATATGAAGATGACACTTCAATGGAAGAGCCTTTTATGAGGGAAGGAGATGATGCCGGGAAACTATGCCTATCAACTGACGACTCTTGGTATATTGACAATGCGAATACAGCCGATCCTGAGAGTCCTGTGTTCAATTGGAAAAAGGTAAGAAAAGTGAAAGGGTAGCATCTCCGCTACCCTTTTCTCTATGCCATAAATCTCACTTTTAGCCTCTCCATGTGACGCTTATAGTCATCGCTTGATGGGTATCCATTGATTTTGTAGTACTCCCTGAGCCTATCAAGTAGGGAATAATTTACTCCGCCTCTGATCGTTTCGTTACGATCAATTCTAACCCGTCCATTGGCGGTTATGATCCGGTTAAAGTCTTCTATCATAGGATTAGAATGGAAGGTCGTTGTCAGGTGCTCCCTGTGAAGACTGTGTGGATTGCTGCGATGCACTACCTTGTGAGGGTGGCGGTGATAATAATTCCATACTTTCAACTCTGATTTCGGTAATGTGCTTCTTTGTGCCATCTTTCTCGTACTCCTTGTACTGAATCTCGCCCTCAATCATTACCTTACTGCCCTTTTTGGTGTACCTCTCAAAGATACCTGCTACTTTCTCCCATGCCACTACCCTGTGCCACTGCGTTTCTTCTTTGGCATTCCCGTCTTTGTCTTTCCACTTGCGGGTCGTTGCAACGCTCATAATTGCTACTTTGGCATTTCCTGCCTGTTTGATCTCTGGGTCTCTGCCCAATGTTCCGATTAAAATTGCTTTGTTCATAATGGTTTTTTTTACAACGTTCTATTAATTATTCTACTTACTGTTACCTTGCTCCAATGATTTCCCCGTGAAGTTAAGAAATTCTCCTCATTAAGTCGGGATGCTATTTTGTCTAAGTTATACCCCTGATCGACCAATATCTTTATCATACTGGCAGCACGTTTATTGCTCTCATCGTTAAGTGCCTTTAATCTATTTGCCTCTGCTCCCTGCTTCTGTCCGTGAAGGTTAGGGGTGTGACCCTGCTTTACTCCTCGCTGCTTTAATACTTGCTTGGCTGCTTTAGTTCTAATTGAAATTAATTCCCGCTCCCTTTGTGCTAATGCAAGTATCATAGTAAGAACGAACTCATCGGGCTTTCCCGGAAAGTCACAGAAACGGACATTACCTTCCAGTTGTTTTAGTACCGTCAATCCATCTACCGTGTCACGGCTCAACCTATCTACTTTGGCAAATACCAATATTGCTCCTGTCTGCTTACAGTACTGCATGGCTTTTTGAAGTACAGGTCGTTCTGATACGTTCTTACCTGATTTCACTTCTGTAAATTCGCATTCAAGGTCGGGATAGTAGTGTCGCACAATATTTCTCTGAGCCTCCAGCCCCAGTCCTGAGTCTCCCTGCTTCTTGGTTGATACTCGGTAGTAGGCTACGTATCGGGTCGGGGCGTTATGGGTCATACCTCAAAATATTTTAAATAATAATCAATCTCGTTATCTGATTTGCCTTCGATGCACAGGATATGTTCGGGACTCATACGCTTCATGACGGTATCTATATGATAGGTCATGGTATGGTTAGGTGATACTTGCAGTTCTACAAATATCTCAGGAAAGTCGTGGGTTACTTTTAGTCGTGCCATAACTATCCATGTGAATTTGCCGCATTCGTGTTTGGTGTCAACTAAGAGAAGCGTATCGCCCGTCTGTATGATATTGCCTGCGTGGTCGGTCATTATCTAAGCCCCTCCCTTACCCTTTCCGCCTCCTCTTTGGTGTGGAACGGTATTACCTTGCCTCCAATGCGTACAGGCTGCCACCTGCCTCTGATTTTCCGTTCTATCCTGTACCGTGTCAGTTCACGGGCTAAGGATGCGTTGTAGGGGGTTGTGCGTGTCATACTAACACATCTTTTAAATTAACGTGAAATCTTGATGCAGTCTCTCTTTTGCTCATCTTGAACTCGACAAGCGGTGTTAGCTGCTCATCGGTCAGTAGCCCTGTCACATATACCGGACGGATGCCAAAAGATAGTCTTACCTGTACTTTTTCTGCGTTCTCGATTTGTTCTAAACGGGTATGGTCAATCCTTGCCTGTGCTACCAATACCTCGTACTCCTCAAAGGATAGCAGCTCTAATCTGCGCTGCCGTTGCAGGTAGATGATGCGGTTATCAAGCCATATTTTGGCGGTTGTCGGGTTGGGTGTCATGGCTGCGGAATTATAGTATTAAACACTTCCGAGCATTGGTTCATTAGTTCGGCTGCGATAGCTTCTGAGAATTTCTTATGCAGTTCCTTTATCATAAAATTGCTATCAAGGGCTATATAAACCGATCTATTCATAGCATTCCATTCATCTCTTGAAATTTGACCGTTAACAGAGTACTCCTTTCCGTTTAAAATGAACCTTAAAAAGTATTTAATTTTATTGGTAATAATCTCATCTTGAAAATAGATAGAAATTCCTTTAATATTATTTTCATCAATCAGAACGGTGTTGATAATATTCTGTTGCGCTTTTTCCTGCATTTCATTGAGCAGTCTGATACTTTCATCTGTTGGGGCTTTATACTCCCGAACAGTTTTCTCGAATGGGACGTAAACTGTGGTTGTGTTTTTCATAGCTACAAATGTAAACTGTTATTCTCTTATCTCTCTTGTACCATTCGTTGAAGTTGTGGTATTATAGCCTGAATGTGGGCGACTCACTCAGCCGTTACAAACTCCTCCGCATCTGCAAGCGTTGTTATTGATACTCCAGTTGGTGAGTAACTAATGACATTGAATCGGTGCTGCGTGTAACTTTGCTCAACTTTCTGAATGTCGCATCTCAGGTATGGGAATTTCAGTAGTAGCTCATGTAATAACCTTAACAGATGGCTTCGGGTGGGACAGTGGACGTTCATTTGTTTATGATTTGACAGTAATAACCTATTGATTTTTCAGTTAATTCCAAGAATCTCTCAATGATTTTCTTTTGTTCAATTAATTCTGTGAGTGTGACAGAGTCTTGCAGTCTTATAGAAGGCAGTATCGGTAAGTTATCTGGGTCATTCTCAATCATTTGAATTAGGTTTACTAACACTTGTAAGTCGGTACGGGTAATTACTTTTTTATTATTCATGTGGCATAATAACCATCTACAAATAGCTGAATTATTTACATGGTATTGGGCGTTACTGTCATGCACAACTATCTTATGAAAATCATCGTAATAACCTAACAGTACTAAAGATCGGAATAGTCGTTCCCGAATTTTTGGTAGGGCGGTGTACTGTTTAAATTCGTCTAAAGTCATATATAAATACTCAATGTCAGTTGGTATAGTAGAATGAATAGCGAAGTCAGCATTATCTACATACTTTAAGTAGATTGGGAACTCAGTCCGTTTTGTTTTCTTTGCATCAATACCGAGTGTGATTAAGTAATCCACCGCCTCATCGTGTTCTTGTTGGTTGTTGGTTTTTATCCACATGGTTGTTTATGAATTAAATTGTGTTACTGTTTGTTCTTCTCCCTGCACCTTCTCCCATGCCTCCAACTTCACCAGTGTATGTGCTATCCTAACTTGCACAGGGTCGGGAATTGGTTCGCCCTGCGGTATGTTCAGTAGCTCCTTCATACGCTCATGGCATTCCCGTATAAGGTCGGGCGGACTTGGAACGGTCAGTAATACCGGACGCATTCCCGTATTATAGAGGACAGTTAAAGTTCCCTTCTCAGGGTCAAGTGTATAATAGTTGCCCTTCGGGTGTCCGGTCTGGTGGACAATTTCAATGTACTTGGGTGTGGAGTGGATCATCTTTTTAGTGTATATAAACTGTGAGTGTTGATGGCTAATAGTATGGTGTTAGCTGTGCATAGGATTACTCCTGAGAGCATATTGTAATTAATTGAAAGGTAGATACCTGCCACGATCAGCAATAGACTGGCGGCAATTAATAGGCGTAGTTTAGTTTTAGGGTCATGGGTTTGTTGCGTTTACTGCATCCCCGTATAGGGTGCGGATTGGTTGGTACTCTTATCGTGGGGAGTATTAGTTACTACCATGAGGATTGGTAGTAAAAGTCTCCTTCTTCTTCTTGCAGAGCTTCTTCAAGTATATTGATAGTTTCATCTATCTTATTAAAATAGTTTTGATCGTATTTTGCATCACCGAAAAAGAAACCAAACTGAGCTGGTAATAAATCTTCGCAATTTTCAGGTGTTGGGTTGTCTTTGATTTGTTTGCAGATAGATAGTAATTCACTTAACTGCCCTTCACTTACGCAATATTCAGCGCAATTATCCACGCCATCCTGTACATTATTAACAAGCCATCCGTGTATTGCGTTCGCCTCCCACCAGTATCCAAATCTTTCTTCAATATTGACAATTTTAGAGAAGTTTACCTTTAATGGCTTCCCATTAACAGTTATGCTTACTTCCCCATTTACATTTCTATGCTTATGCTCTGCACCTACATAGATTTTCTTTGTTAAATACATATCAAGTCCCATTGTATTAGTTTCGGTTCGCCTATACTCCGAAAGGTTTCATGTCGTTATATTATAGTAGTTAGTTATTGTTTACTTGCTGTGTTCCGGTTGTAATAGTCTCTGCCTGACAATTTCCCATTTGATATCACGGACGTATGGGATTAGCTGCTCGATCTGGTCAATACGGTGCATCTCAGCGAGGGTGCTGGTCTCTGACTTAACGAGTAGTGTGTACTCGGTCTCAAGGGCTGCTATTTTTGTTCGGAGTTTTTGGTCGCCTTTGTTCATCTCGTTATAAGTATTATTGGTTCTCTTAATTTTGAATGGTCAACCAGGTTGTTGAATGCCGCTCGGGCTTTCTCTGCCGTCTTATACATTTTAGAGTCGGTTGGGTTGTCAGTTGAATGTATGGCGTAGGCATCCCCGTTTTTGTAGGGTTTGTTCAGTTTGATAAGGTTTAAATGTGTGCCGTCTGTGTAGTTTGCGCAACTTATTAACGGGCTGTTAAATACTCGGTTTGGTAGGTTCATATCTCAAATAAATTAAACTGTTTAAATTTTGCTTCTACATTTCGCATACATTCGTAGGGCGTTACTTTCTTGACTTTATTACCAGTCAAATGGTAGTATATTTCACATCTGAGTTTTTTGTTGTGCGCTCCCTGTAATATTGGTGAGGCGTAAAATTCAAATGTCTCCGGTTCGTGTTGCCAGATTTGGCGTAGGGTTTGAAGGGCTTGGGTGGTGGTCATGGTATTAGATTAATTTCAAACTTTGTGAATATTGGCTTTATTACCCTGTTTGTGTTAAGGTTCCTAAATAGCCTTTCTTTTACTCTTTGAGTTGCCTCTTCTTCGGATCGCTCCTCTTCTTCGCAACTGTAACCAAAAATATCTGGGCTGCCTTTTTGCTTATAATTAATCTCAATATAGTATTTTTTTATTCCTGAAAAAGCTCTTTCTTTAATAGGCTCTAATTTTTTATTAATCTCCGTAAAAAGATAGTTATAATTTTCTGTGCCTACTTCAAAATGCTGTCGGCAAAATATTGCAATTTTAAATCCAACGCCTATTAAATTTTTTCTTAACTGGTAGTCATTCATTGTTAAATACGGGCTGATTGCGTTTTCAATTATTGCGCTTAATTCTTGTGCTTGTGTTATCATCTCGTTATGGATTTAATCTTGTGGGTATTCTACTGGGAAACCAGCTTTTTCATATTTTTCTAACCCTCCGAAAACGGAATAACACTGACTTGCTTTGAATGGCAACCTGTAGCTGTTTTTTCGGGCTGTTATATAGGCTCTTACTCCCTGAACATAACCTTTGTATTTTACAATGGCGAAACTTGTACCATATGCGCCTATTCCGTCATATGAATGAACCACTTCAATAAATTCATCCATTGTTTTTGGTTGTACTTTATTAATAAGTGCATCCAGTTCTTTGATTGTTTGTCTTATTGTCTTTTTCATCTCGTTATATTATTTAAGTTTGACTAATACCGTCCCATGCAGGACGGTTTCGGGTAATTAACCCTCGTCAGTTAGTCTTTATCTTCCCACAATAATCTTGCGGTCTTTAGTAGCTTTTCAAGTTCGTTCACTTCTTTTTTTGCATAGGTCAATGAAAAGGAGTGTTCGCGCTCCCGTGCGCCAGTCTTATAATCTTCATGCCTTTGCTTTGCCTTTTCCAATTTGTACTGATAATATTCTATACACTCGGGCATTGACAAGTTAATAATGGTCGTGCGGTCTTCCCAATAATCTGCCCGGCTTTTTATCTGCTCAGCCTTGCGCTGAAATTCCATTGCCTTATCCATGCGGTTATGATTGCGCTCAATCAATGCCCTATGGCGTTTCTCTGAATGATGCCCTATTTTTATAGGCTCTCCAAGTACTAAAAAGTCTCTACCTTCGTTTGATGCTTTCCAGTAACTATCGCTTTTTTTCTCAGCGTTTTGTGCTGCTGAGTTAATCCGTTCTAATTTTCTCTTGGCGTGTTCCTGTGCGTTGAAACCGTCTGCCCTGACAATAGAGTAATAAAAATAACCGTCTTTTGTTCCGATTAAATTAAACACTATGCAGTCGTTTTCTTTCCCGTATTTGGTTGTTAATGTAATGGTGCTGCCTTTTTCGTGCTGTTCTGTGCATTTAGCTACAAAAACATTTGGTGCAAATTTGTGATACGTGTTCATGTCGTTAAATATTAGTAATTAAATTCTCTTTTTAGTTGTGAGCCTTCAAACATTTGATCCAATGCCTTGCGGCTTAATCTCTGCGGTTTATTGTTCCAAAAGTGGTAAACTTTAAAATAGCCTTGATGGGTGTCAAGTTCGGCTATTACTCTGTTCAGGTCTTCAATGTTGCAAAATGCCTGTTTCCCTACTGAGGTGGTAATTTGGTACACTCTCAAGTCGTTGTTAATTGTTGTTTTCATGTCGTTATAATTGTGTTGTGAAATTAGTCGTTAATAATATTGTGTATTGGTGTTGCCCTTGTGCGCTTTCGCTCCATGCCTGTGACTCAATTTTAATTCCTAATGTTTTCAGGTGTTCAATTGATCGATCGTGCATATTAGAGGCGGTTGTCGCTCCGTGACTTATTGTTACGGATTTACTGAATCTTAAATCAGTAATTTTGATGCGTGCGGGTTTAGTGTCTGTTGCTTGTACTGCTTGTACTTTAAATGCTCTTAAATTTCTCATGTCGTTAAAATTTTATCGGTTCGTTAAATTAGTTAATATGATCTTCAAAACTGGTTCCTACGGGTACAGCCCAAACATCTTCTGGGTGGTCTATATAATACTCGTTTCCGTCTTTGTCTAGTAATATGGCGTTATCTATTAAGTCGCACCAAGCGGACCAATAAAACTCATTATCTGGTGTTGATAGGTCGCTAAAATACTTTTCTACTTCGCTGTAATTTTTACAGATTATCTGCTTGTCTCTAATTTGCTCCATTACAAATTGAGGTGAATAGATTCCATAATGGGAATCGCAAATTAAATTAAATGTTGGGTTTACCATGTCGTTAAATTTTTAGTTTGTTGCAATATTACGTTGTTTATGTCTATTTGGTATTGTACTATTTTGTGATTGTATTGGACTTTAGGCGGATAATTGCAGCCTTTAATAAGTCGGTTGCTGTTTTTGCCTCCTCTTCCTCTATGTCCGGCTTAAATGATTTCAGAGAAGCGTTAACCGTGTCGACTGCTTTTTGATAGTTAACTACCGGTAGTCGGAACGGTCTGGAACGGGTTTTGCATTTGTAGGGTTGGTGGTTTGCCATTTGGGTGGTGTTATGTGTTGTGTTATGATCCGAAATTATCGGTGAAATAGGAGAATTTCTTATTATTTGATTGCCTGATTAAATTAGCATCAATAAATTGTTTTGCTTTCTCTATACTATTGTCAACCTCTCTTACATCCCCTGCAATACATTTTATAATCGTTTCACCTTTGTAAATTATGGCGTTGTAACTTGGGATGTCATTTCGCTGCTTAATAGTAAAGCCCTTGTAATTTTCGTTTGAGTGCGTCATGTCGTTAAATTGTTAAATTGTTGTTGTACAATTGTTATTGCAGTTGTAGGGTGCTTCACTTTTTTTTTAATTTATTAATTTCGTCAATTAGTTCATTATTGCTTTGTATTAATTTCCTAATAATTTTTAGCATAACTTCTATTAGTGCTGCTTCGCTCCAGTTTCTGGAATTGCCGAAATTATCTTCTATTTTTATCATCTCGTTTTGACTTTATGTTGTTGTAGTTTTGACTTTATGTTGTCTGTTAGTTCATAACCTCTTACACCAAGCTCAATATTTACTAATTGAAATATTTGAAGTCCTGATAATTTTAATTTCTCAGGATTCAATTTTAACAGCAAAATTGATAGTTGCTGTAAATCTGTATCATTTAACTTTTTCATTTCGGTTTATTTTTTCTTTTTTTAACTTTGCAATACCGTCAATAATCATTTGCTTTTGTGATGGTAAAAATGATGATTCTGCCATTAATTCACTGTAGGTTAAATGTCCTTTGTCAAAATCTTCTATGGCAGATAAATCTCTTTTAAGGTCGGTCAACTCTTCGCAAATATCCTTTAAAGAAAGTTCTTCAAGGTTCATGCCTAATACTTTTGTTGATTGTATCATGTCGTTATGTTTTTGTTATTAGTTATTAATCTTGGAATGCTGCTGCTAAATCAATTCTTTTGTCATTTAGGAATATGAACGGTATTTGCTCTTCATCCATTATCTCAAAAATTTGGTCTATCGCTGCTATGATTGCGTACTTTTTAGAGTAAATGGCATCCTTTGAAAAATATTTATCTTCATACTCTGAAGCTGGTTTGCTATCTTTTATAAACCTATTAAATTCTTTTTCAATAGCTTTGAATAATAGGCTGTCAACTTTGCAGTGTGCTTTATACGCTCTTAATCCTGCCTCTGTTTCGGTGTTAATGTTGTAGATTTTCATGGGCTTATTCGTTATCTAAAATTAATACATTTACTAAGCTATCTAAATGACATATATACATATCACCAAATTGGTTGTTAGTCAGTCGGCACATTGGCTGTCCGTTATTATAAAATAATTCAAGCGAATAATCTGCTTGTTTTGTGAATGTGAACAATGCCAGTATTTTGTCTGTTATTGTTGGGGTTTCATCCCATGCTAAATTAAAACCATATAAGCTCATAGCCTGTTCAATTGCTAGGTCTGTGCCTTCGCTGTTAATGGCTGCTTTGTTAGCGTTTTGATAATTTAATTCAGCACCTATTAAGATAATAAGTGAAAGAATTGCGAGGGTTGTTACTAATGTCTTCATGTCGTTAAATTGTTAAATTGTTGTTGTACAATTGTTATTGCAGTTTGTCAGATGCTGCTCCCTGTGGTGGTGGTTAAGCGTTTTTGCTCTCTATGCGCTCCAATATATCAAGCTGCTTTGATGATAGTGCTGCAATGCCATTAATGTCATTAGTTAAATATGGGAAGCCACCCATGTATTCTTTCCATCCGTTTTCAGCCTGTTCCATTGTGTCAAAGTGGCATCCTTCACTTGTAAGGGTATAAAATCCTGCTTGGGTCTTTATGCTTGAAATAAAATTTTGCTCCCATTGGTTGCCCCTGACTCTTGCGCCTTTCATCGCTCTTGATAGTCGTATGAAGTTATCCCAATGTTTTGTGGTAATAGCTCTGCGCCTCTCAAAATCATTGTTCAACTGCTCCATGTGCTTATCATGCTCTAACTTGGCTGTATCCCAATCTCCACCCTTAAACCATGATGGTAGCTGCTTAATGCCTAAAATAGTAGTGGCGCATTCTGTGCCGTATGGTAAATTATTAATAATAATAATGTTCTTAATTACAGTACCACATTTGGCGCATTGTGTGAAGTTCTCCATGTCGTTATAGTTTTATGAGGCAAATATACGCTAATGTATATACGTATATACAATTCATGTAACATTTTTTGTGTCTGATACTGAGCGTGTTGCAAAATAAGTTTGTGAAAATGGTGGGAAGTGGTGGGAAAATTCGGCGTGAAAAGGCTATTTTACTAAATATGTAGTCTTAATAATGTCTTTTTTACTCACCTGCTTACCCTTCATATATGGCTGCAATTTGTCAGCATTGAAGTTTATATCCTCACTTACATAAGTGCTTAATACCATTCTGCCAAAACTTCCTTTATTTTCAATCTTATAAAATCTGTACATTGGAGCTCCTTTAGGTGAAACGGTTGCAACGGCATAAACGAAATTTATCTTATCGGGGTTTATTGGCTCTTGCCTGAATGCTTGTTTTAGATTATCCTCTGCCTGTTTTTGTCCGTTGTTTAATGCATCGTTTCGCTCCTGTAGTTTTCTAAGATCATTATTCTGCTCAATTTTTTTTGCTATTACACGCTCCTTTATTTGCGTTGGCTCTTCGCCTGTTATTTTGGATGCAATATGCAGCGGGTCGCCTGTTACTGTCAATGGTTCAATAACTGTTATAATATAATACATACCAAAATAAGAAAAACCTTGAACGTATATTTTAGCAAACATCCCAGTAAATTGCATACTTTTAACTTCTTCTTGCGTTTGCTTTAAAATACTTAACGCCTCTTGCCTGTCCTGACTTCTTACTGATTTTTGAAAATAAACCCCGGTTGTGCTGTTTTTATCCGATCTCCAGCCGTTATTTAAATAACCGGCAATTTCTTCTTTTGCTGTGTAATCAATTGCACTATATCTTATTTCTACTGAACCATTGGCATTCTGAATGATATTTTTATACATTCCTATGCGGCTGCGTTCTATTTCTGGGAAGTTGCCGTGTATTGTTATGCAGGTTTTATAAGTGTAAATAGGCACTAACATGGAAAGTTTATTGATAGTTTCACTGGTTGCCTCTCCTCCTTCTATGCTATCAATGTAAATTTGTGGAATCGCTTTTGTACTGCGGTTTAATTTTTTAGGGGTCGCAAAATTTCCAATATACTTATTATAGAAAATTTGCTTTTTGTCTGTAAAGTCTTGAATGATTTCCATGTCGTTATATTTTATAGGTTTATACGGCACAAAAATACACAAGGTTTCAACCCGTTGTATTGGACGAAAACTTTAAGTCTTTGTACTTTGCTAAGAAAATAACGTGTTTTAAGGTTTCCTACCTGTGTATGCCTAAAATACTGGGCTTAACTTCTCCGCTCTTTAGTAGTTCTGTAAAGTCTGAACGTAGTAAGTAATGAGGCTCAATACCTAATATGCGTGAAAATGTGCCTACATATAAAAGAGAAGGGAAACGTTGTATTTTATCCATGTACCAAGCCTCACGTGTCGATCTTATTCCGTTTGATTGCAGTACCTTGAAAAACGTTCTAAATGATATATCACAACTACATACAGCCTCCTGTACATTCTTTTTGAATTGTATGGCTACTGGTTTTGTATGCTCAAAGTTGGCTAAAACTTCCGGCTCTCGTATCTCAGGGATTTGGTAACGACTTTTTGATTTCATAGAACTATGTTATACAAGGTACTTTGCGGGTTGAAACTTTGTCTTTCTGCATGCGCTACAAAGGTACAAAAACGGTGTATATTCTACACACAGCTACGTTCCCCACCTTTTTTCATGCATCTTCCCTCTTTCAGCCCCGTGTAACAACTCAACGTTGTTCATCTTAGTTGTGTTTATCGGATTGATTGACAATTGTTTATGGGTTTGAATCGAACGGAATGGAATAATACTACATGATAATGTGATACAAACAGACCGGAGAGGGGAGGTTTAAAATCATGCGGCACTTTTTAAATTGAGCTATACCTCTCCACGCATCCCTGACGAATCGAAATTCACACCATGTAGGACCATATATAATACGTTATAAAACAATACGATACATCCTATAAAGTGCAATATTTGGCTATTTCAGGACCGTAGGGGGGGGGTATTCACACGACACGGGCATAGCTTCCTCCATCAGTTCACTTATAGCCTGTTCCATTTTATCGAGGGGAGAGGGTTTCTCTCCTCCGTTAGGATCGTCTTTGTCGGTGGATGTATTGCACTGTGGGGACGGTGCTAATTTATGCGCGTCAGGATAACCTGCATTAGTGAGATGCTCTTTGATGGACGGTGTTTTTGGTTTACGTGGTGTTTTCATGTTGTAACTTTTTGTAACTTGTAACTTTACTGTAACCTTATTTGTAACCTATAACTTATTATATATTAATATATTATATATAAAGTTACAAAAGTAACATATAAATAAGGAATTTCCAGAGAGATAAATAATTTTCCATGAAAATATTTTCCACTGGATATTTCTTCTGTAACTTTGTAACTTTGTAACTTTTGGGGTTAACATACTGATATTTATATGATTATAGGTTACAAACACATTTTTTGTAACTTGTAACATTTTGTAACTTTTTGTTAACATACTGATAATTAATATAATATGTACTTTTTGGGTTTTTTCATTTTGTAACTTTATAACATACTGATATACAATTGTATGTGTGTTTCAGGTTACATTTTGTTACTTAAATAGGCTAAAATGGGGGTGCATTATCCGGATTTACACCGTCATCATATACGTCATTTTCGGATATCTCTTCCAAAACGAAGGTTTTTCTATGGAATAGGATAGGGCGACCGATAAAATGGGCGACATTACTGTCTGCATCAAATCCTCTGTACTTTTTCACCTTATCACTGGAGAGCTTAAACTCATCACGGAGCACTTTTTTAATGTAGTTGACTGAAATATTATTATCTCGTGAAAAAAATTCATTTTTTATGTCCTTTGGAGCGACTTCGAGAACTGTATGGCGGGGATTTTTTAAGAACCACGCCTCAACCTCACCGTATATTTCTTTGTATAAACCTGACCGGGATTCTTCTTTGACTGCTTGCAGCCATGCGTTGTTAAGTTGTTGTGAGGTAAATACCATTCTGGAGTGAGAGAAGTCTGGCATAAGCACTGAGTCGAGTAGGTATCGCAGGAAATAGGGAATTTCTAAAGCTAACTGCTCCTCCATTCCAGTGTTTTTCTTTTCAATGTGTGGCACTCTGCGTACCCAAAAACGGATTTCTTCATCGTCTATGCGCATGAAGTCAAGGACTTTGTTGGTACATAGGATGATTTTGGCAAAGAATGGAAGCATATAGTTGGCTACGAACTTATGGTCAACGGTAATTGATTTGGCAGTGGCTAGGGATTTTAGTTTTTCGCCTGCTGCTGTTTTTTCAATAAGGGTTTCGTCTATGGCAATGATATTTTTGTTGGCGTAATGGGAATTGAACGCCTTGCCGAGGTCTTCAGGACCAATCTGTACGTAATTGTCACCGAAAATCATGTTGAGCCAATTGATGAACGTGGTTTTACCTGTTTCTCGCTCTGTTGAAAGTAGCGAAAGGACGGGAAGGGCTTGACGGGGGCACTCAAAAAGCACCTTCATGTATTGTAGCCCCATTTCGTACTGCTCCCCAAAAATATGGCGCACAAGGGTTAGTGAGGCGGGTATTTGGTCGAGCGTAACCGGATTTGGATAGGGCTTATGCGTAAACTGCGCATACAGATTGTATAAATTTTCAACGGTCTGCTCAAAACGAACATTATCCGGTTCAATACAGAAGTCGTCAAATCTTGGGATATGGGTGAGGATGGATGAGGTGTGATCGAGAGTGATAGCTTCCTTTTTCCACACCTTAATTGTTCTTCTGGGAAGCCCATACCGATCTTTTTTAATGATAACTTTAAAATAATCCGTTCCTACCCTTATATATGGAATGTCAGCCGATTGGTACTTTAAGGCAATATAACTCATACAGGCGTTGTAGTTGCCTTTAAATTTTAAAATGGATAGGCAGGTGAATTTGGATAGCTGACGGCGAACGGGGAGTTTGGTTAGTGATCGGTCTGGGATAGTTATGGTCTGCTCGGTGGATGGGATTGACTCAACTTCACCTCCCTGCATAGATATGGTTATTGTATCATCCTGTACGGCAATGGTCTTGTCATCACTAAGTACTGTCTCCCAATCAAGGTGGTTGTTACAATACTCCACCGGATTTAAAAATTTATCCTTTTTAGGGTCGATAAAGTCGATGGGTTTGGCGGTGGGTGTTGGTGATTTTTTAGGCATAAAGATGGAGTGTTATAAATATAGTGGCGAGTCCATTCCTTTGGCTATCATTTCTTTGGCTGTACGTATGTAAACGGATGGCTTTTGAGATAGATAAGCGTTGGACTGGATGAGGGATGTGATGAGATTAGTGGCTTCTTCCTGTGATATGTGACCTGCCCCCACGTAACCTCCAAGCGAGAAGGATGCTGAGCGAAGTTGCGGGTGTCCATTATCTACAATGCGGTGTATAAGGCGGGAGATGATTTTCTCTACCCTGCTGGCATTATCGTCATATTTGTATTGTGCTATTGGTGGGGATGCAATAGGGTGGTAACGTTCTTCCCATGTGATAGGCTCATCCCTTGTGAGTAGTGCAGGGTCATAACTAAGGAAAAGGGGGAGTACTGGGTTTTGCGGGGCTTTGTCAAACCCTATATATTGGCTCATTTCTAAGCGTTCAAGGGCATTGAAGTAAGATTTATAGTCATCGACATCCGCTGCGATGGGTATAGAGGCGAGTGCACGTACGCCCATCATAGATGCGCTGAGCCAAACGGCATGAAGAAAAGGGTAGTTTTCAAAAAGAAAATATTTGAATTGAGTAGCAAAGTTTCGAGATGGGAGGTGGTCGAAGTCAAGCGGCATCAGTCCGGTAAATGCGGAAATATCTGCGTAGCGTCTGCGTCCGGCGATACGAACTGCGGGAGTAAAAGAGAAAAGTTTAGTTTTAAGTTCTGCTTTCAGTCCCATATCCCCGTCAATCTCTGCCTGACTGATACGGGAGTAGATGTCAATGATGGATTTTTTTGGATTGGAAATGGAGCGGTAGAACTGTTGTAAGGAAACCTCGCCAAGTGGTTTGGAGCGTTTTATATCAGCAGCGTAGTAGGGAAAGGTGGTCATGAGAGAAGCGTCCGTAAAATGAGTAAATAACGTGGAGAAAGTTTAATCATATTCTCTACTGCCCACTGTGCGTACCTGCGATCATCTATTACAATTTGAGATGCCGATTTGCCTTTATACTTGCCAAAAGGCATGGTAAAGTCAGTTTCAGATTTTGGGATGTGCTTAATAAAGCTGCCACATTTAGTGCAGTAGGCTGATAAATGCGGTCCGTTTTGGTGGATGGCGGGGTCAATCTCTCCGCAGTGTTTACATAGCATCATGGTAGAATAAATAAGCCCCCTAACTTAAAAGCAAAGGCTACCCAGTCAGCCAGAGGCAGAAAGGCAATGCTAATAAGTAGGGGGTGTGAGAATTTTTTCATTTATTGACTGAGTAGCGGAGGCAAATGTAAAAGTCGCTTTGGTATAAAACAAGACAAATGAGAAAAAATTTGCACAACAATAAATATGTTGTATATTTGCAGTCCAAAATTGCGGAATAGAGAAGCGGTATCTCGTTGGGCTCATAACCCAAAGTTCATGGGTTCGATCCCCATTTCCGCTACGAAGAGGTAGCTCAGGTGCAAGAGCGTGTAGGTTAACCTGCAAGGTCGCGGGTGCGAGGAACAACTGAGTAAAATAAGCAAGTACCTATGGACGCATAGTGAAAGCAAGTTTGAAAAGCCTTTATTCCCTCCCTCTTAATTTACAAGAACCACCTGTTAATTCGGGTGGTTTTTTGTTTTGTGAAAGTTTTCTATATTTGCCTTCGGATTTTAGTAAGATACTTTTTAAACCACCTACGCCAATAGGTGGTTTTTTCATTCCGCCCCATACCCTGCCTGTTGCATGAAGATAGCTTTGGCGCAAAACTTGCAGATGGGCTGCTCCTTGTTGTCAATAGTAAAGATACTGCGAGTTGGACTTTGGCAGAGTTTACAAAAGTCGTCTCCGATATGAATTGTTTCTACCATATTGTTATTAACAACTCCATCAAGATTAAGATTGTTGCCAATTACAATAATGTGCTTTATTTTATTTAGCATCAAGCCAAGTACTATAAAAGACTGTATAGAAACCGCAAATTCATCCCAAACCAAGCAGTCGTATGGTGTTTTAGAAGCAGCAGAATTAACCGTTACATCTTTACCCGACACCCAATGCGTTCGTAAGTCTTTAGTAATTTTATTGGCGTAGTCAGTTTTACCAACGCCCTGAGAGCCTGTAATGATTGTTAGTTTTTTCATCTATACTCCTCCAATATTTTTTTAATTCGTTTCAATATTTCTGCCCGTTGCTTTTTATCCCGAGGCGCACGGATGGACATTACCTCTGAGCCTGAGGGGAATTTTGATTTTGGTCCGGGTTTTTGGGGTGCGGGTTTCATGCCCCAAACATACAACATAATGTAATACGTAATACAGCTACATGAAAATTATTTGTATTACAGGATCAATAGGTTAAGTTCCTTCCCGATCAAGTATTACAGGAAACCCAAGCGATTGGAGCTCCTCGATACGGAATTTCTGTAAAGGGGAAAGAATGGTTTTCCTACCTTTCACCTCTACAAATAGCACTTCATTAGGCTTTAAGCACAAAAGATCAGGGATGCCGTTCTTATTGGTACGTATGAGTTTAATGACATAGTACCCAAGTTTTTCGTACCGTGCAATTACTTTACGCTGATAGGTGGACTCTAAAGTCATTGGTCGTGAAATCTTTCTTTTTAAGTACTGTTTTGTAAATATCCCGCTCGATACCACAATCAGAGAACACCCAAAAAACATCATTGGATGCTCGCTGCATGGTGGTTAGTCTGTCTCTGCTTTGCCAGTAACTGAGAGCGGAGAAGTCAATGTTGTAATAGACAAGGTATTTAGCAGCAGCAAGTGAAATTCCTTCCCTGCCCGATACGATTTGAAGGGCAATATTTTTATCGGTAGTGTTAAATGTTTCCAAATCCACACACAATTTATCTTTGAACACTTCTTTAAGACATTCGAGTTCCTGCTTGAACTTATAAAAGATAGCGATTTTTTTTCCTTCAAAGTAGTTTGCGATATAAACTGCTTTATTGTGGTCGATGGTTTTGGCATTACCCGACTCAAATTTAATTGTACCGGAGGCGAGTTGATGCACCTTTGACATGAGCTTTACGGCAGTATCGGCAAGTACTACTTCCTCTTTCCCTTGAAGTAGTCTGTCTTTTTTAATTTTACCAATCATCTCATGGGTGGACTTACTCATATTACAGACCAGTATATTTTCATTGACCGAACTTTCAAACCCTGCCTCTTTTTGGGAGTAGTATAAAAAGTAGGGCTTTACGATGGGGTCAATTTTACTTTTGATCGCTTTCTCGTAGGAATTAACCGACCCGTATCCATAATCTACCGAGTACACATTAACAAACTCCTTTGCCCATTTGTAAAAGTTAGCGTACTGACTAAATGGGGTGCGGTCTGATACCCAAAATTGGTGATAGATTTGGGAGTAACTTTCAGGGGTTGGTGTGCCTGAGAGAAAAATCATGGGAAGAGTCGAAAATCGACTCTTAAACAATTTGGCAACTTTACTTGGTTTTGGAAACGCTCCTCCCATGCGGTGATGCTCATCGCTAATCACTAAATCGAACTGCCCCGTGACTTTATGTAAAGACTCATTATTGGTGACAACTAAATCATACTCATAGCCGAGTTGCTTAAAATCATCTTCAATGCTTTTAATCGCCTTCTTTTTCGTAGTAAACAGTACTCTTTTGTATCCTCCAAGATGAGCGATTGTTAAAGCAGTAGCAGTCTTTCCTGTCCTGACCTCCATTGCCAAGTACAGTATGCCAATCTCAGACAATATATCAATTCCCTTAGCCGCCAATACTTTTTGATAATCCCTCAGCTCCATCATGCGCCAAAGATACACAACTGATTCCGCCACACCAAAAAATTATCTCCTACAATATCAATGCGTTACAAAATAATAGTTTTGTGATAACAAAATAATAGTGTAGGTTTGTAGGCATGGAACAAATAGGAGAAGTTAATTGCCGAAAATTCTGATCTTAAAAACCAACTGGCAACAAAAACCAAAAAGAAATGGTGGCAATGACAATAGATAAAATACAGGAAGAAATTTACAATCATTTTATAAATAATATAAAAGCCCCCACTACTCTGATAGTAGAAAGGAAGGCTTATGATGAGTATGTAAATGACATGATGAGTCACGCTTATTATGCGCCAATAAGTCAATTTAATGTAGATAGAATTACTATAAACGGTTACACTCTTCGAGTTATCCTTGCAACTAATCTTAAAGAAGGGGAGGTAATTGTTATATGACAACGCCAACCCCCTCTCCAAGATTCTACTGGTACATTATCCGCAAGGATGGGTATATTGTACCCCGATCAGGTCTACCGACATTTCCCCATGACCAGTTATTTACTCGTGAGGAAGTAAACAAGTTGAATGAATATGCAAAGTCGTATAAGGAATTAAAATTATCCCCCGATCAGGTCAGGAGTACGTGCATTAATAAACTTAGAAATCCGGTCGTGGAGGGGATTGAACCACCACAGCAGGAGAATGGAGGGGCGTGGCTATGAACCCAGTTCTCTACATCGCAGTTCTCATGCTTATCTGTTACACAATCGCCGTAGCATGGCGAACTTTTGACTGGTTTATCTCAGCACCACTTCGTCATGTAACATTATCGGACTATGTGTTTTGGCATGGCAGAATGTATGCGGTAACGGCTTGGGTTTTTGTCATGGAGGTAATACTTGTTACATTTGGACTAATTTTAAAGATATTTATATGACCATCACCAACGAAAAACTACTGGACTGGGTGCAGCAAGTAAATTACGTGCCTCAAATGGACTTAATTCAAATGCTCTCTGAGAAAAAAGTAGAGAAGTTTAAGAAGCAGAACGCAAAAATCATTCAGAAAATGCTTGACGATTGGTTCGATTTGTCTGCAAAGTACCATAAAAAGTCATCTGAAACCACTCTTGAAGTGGATGAAAATGGCAGTTTAGTGCCGCTTGAAGGTGCGGATTTGGAGGCTTACCAAACCGAATCTTCCGAGTTTATGGCGCAAAAAGTGACAATGAATTTATGATCGTAGCGGTATTATTATTTATGTTGAACCTGCTATTTATTGCAATTGATGGGTCGAAAAGCGAAGTATGATTGGTCAAGACTTGCCTCTGCTAATGAGGGGGAGTGGGTCAATTATGGCAAGGGAGATCGCAATTCGATGCAGCAATGCGCAAGGTTTTGGGTAAAGCAAAACGGAATTGATGTGGCGGTCTGCTCGATGTATGACAAAAAAAAGAATGTATTAATTGCTACCTTTGCGTGGTGAAACGATGGATGTACCTATGGAAGTTAATCGCAGTAGTAGTCATAGTGACACTATTTGGCATGATAGTATTGAAAGGTTGCATCGGGCATTAGAGCCTGATATCGCTGCAAGAACGGTTAAAACTGCCTTTGAATTATTGTGGCAAAAATGGTGGCGTGATGACGATACGATTGATGCTGATAATATGGCAAAGTTCTTGAACATTACAACTGACCAAGCCGAAAAAATCGTGCAGCATTATGAGAGTAATAAACTATGTACCAAATTTAAAATTCATAAACGATGACACAAACAACAAACAATCCGCAGTATAAAAAGAACGGGAAGCCAAGTAAGGGGCAGGTAGAAGATATGAAGGTAGAAGAAGTTAAAGTAACCGATCATACCGAGTCTGAAAGTAAATCAGATAAGCCAAGTAAGTCCAATCCGCCTACATCTCCAAAGCAGGAAGTCGCCAAAGGCACTTACCAAAACCTCTTTGCCAAAGAATACGCTCGTATTAACGGCAAAGAATTAGAAGGCGCACCATCAATTGAGGCTGCTAATGGCAATCCGGTGCTTGTGAAGTATTACCAAAATTACCTGCTGAATGAGGCTTAGTGATGAGGAGATTGATCTTGCTGAAAGTGGCGATCCGGCTGCAATTAGCAAGGTTATCAAAGCCTACCGTTTCATGACCAAAAGTCCTCTTTACGATGCAATCGTATCGAGGCTTACTTTATTTGGCAGTTGGGATCAGGAGATCATTGATGAGCGTCCAAAAATACTTGGTAGTGGCGAGGAGAATGATAAAGGCATTGAGCGGTGTAGAAAGTATATGATCGACCAGCCGGATTTAGTCGAAGCAACAGAGAAGATGATTGCCAAATTAACCGAGGATGAAGCGGATAAAATCAATAAAGACCCACGTATTCCAAAAGGAAAAGATCGGGTATTTGCTAACCTATTACCCTAACGAATGTTTGATTTTACTCAAAAACCTAAGTACAGTAAAGATGTTCAGCATCTGATAGATATTTTTGACCCGCCACCACCTAAATATAGCTATGAGCCAGTTCCTAATTTCAGGCTTTTCAATCACCCCAAATTAGAGGAAGACAAGTATTGGGATGAACAGTTTCGCAGGTGGCATGAAGGGTATAAGACTCCCAGTGGTGATCTGATACCACCAAACTTATACTTTCATATTCAAAACTCAACCCTTCGGGATATTAACGGTAATACGTTCAAGCCCGATTGGAGGGATACCGATGAGCTGATGGCACTTTGGTCATTGGAAAGTATGCGGGAAGGGACGAGCGAGTTGGTGTATAAAAGGCGTGAGGTAGGAGCAACGGCTTTTTATTCCAATCAGGGGTTTTGGGTCATGCGTATTAAACCCGGTGCGCATTGTGCTTACACCTCAGGCAAAGGAAAGAAAGGTATATCGAGTATGTTTAACGACAAGATACTTTTTTCCTACAATAATTTCAATGAAAGCGTACTGAACACTACCCCCTACCAAATATCTAATTCCCAAACAGCAACGAGCCTAAAAGTTGCCATGAAAACGATTGGTAAATATGGGCAGGTGGAAGATCGGGTAAGTAGTTTGATTGCCAAAGAGACGAGCGAAAATCCCGACTCGGTAACAAATATTTCAGGGGATAGGGCTGCGTATGTGTACGTGGATGAAGGACCGCTCCATGCGAGATTGAAAGAATTTTTAGGGTCAATTTTCCCTGTTATCAATCAAGGTCCGGTAAGATCAGGACTGATGGTAATTGCAGGAACGGTAGAGCCGGGGCTGACCCGTCAGCAAATTAACAACTTCCAAGAACTTATTCAGCGAAGCACAAACCTGAAACTTCAGACTCGTTTTCTTCCCGTGTGGATGGGAATGTTTACTAAGAACGGATGGAGTAATAAAGAGGCAGGGCTGCTTTGGTATGAGGAGAATGTGCGTCAATTTGAGGATAGTGGCGACCATATCGGTCGCAGGGATTTCACGATGCAGTACCCAAAAGATGAGCGGGATATTTTTGATCTCAATGCAGGTGGATTATTTGAGGCAACAACGGTAGAGACTTTAAAGCACCGACTTTCCGAACTGAAAGAAAAGGGCAACGAGGAGGCGCAGTATAAATTAGTCGCTACCTCAACGGGCTTTGAAATGCTGCCCGATAACAGGCGTAGAGACCCTAAAAAGGATGGCGGGTTTTGGATGATCGAGCCACCGCAGCAAAACGTGAGTTACTACATAGCTATTGACAGTATTGGTTCTGCTAAAAAAGATGGTGGGGAGGATGGGTCATGGATAGCATCGGTAGTGTTTAAAGGTCACGACCCCAATGGCAGGCACTTTGAGCCTGTGTGTATTTATTTTGAGCGACCGCAGACCATTGAGGAGGGGTATCGGAACATCACGGGGCAATTTACTTTTTACAATAAATTTCAGGGAGTCAAAGAGATTAACTATGAGACCAATGCTGCTACGGGCGATCACTTGGGTACATTCTTAGAAAAAGAGAACCTGTACAAAAAGTATGCAGCCAAAAGGAAAGATTTGTCTGGCAAGGGATGGACGGACACTAAAAAAAGAGGTACTCCTGTCAACGAACACACAAGGGAGTGGCAGATTAAACAGGCAAATATATTTTTGAGAAAGCACGGGGCGCAATTCCGTAGCGTGATGGTATTGACGCAGCTTTTACTACCTGAGGCAGAGAATGCCGACATCAGGGATGCTTTTTTGGTATTCATGACAAGTATCCCCAATTTTGATAAGCCTGTTGAGAAAAAAGCCGAGATCAGGTATAGAAGTGATGTACAACTGGTTCGGGATGCGCAAGGAAGGATGGTTTATAAGACTGTCAAAATTGCTATAATTGACCCCCGAGCGGAGATGGAGCTAACACCGATTGAGGCTTTTAATCAGTATGAGCAGCAGTTAAAGCAGCGATATGGGGAGTATGCCTATCAGGCTGCTACGGCTGCCGAGAAGGAGATGTACAGAAAGTTAAAGGTAGAAGCTAAGATACTGACCTGATGCAGATTAAGTCAATTCGTTCAAAAACTACCTACAAAGCACTTGGTGGGGATTTAGTTGCCATACGTGCCGTATGGAAGGATATGATGATCGGTATTAATATGGGTCAGGCAATGCAGCTACTTGTGTATCGGGGCTTTGATAAGGATGAGAATTTGCTTTGGGAAATGGAGAGTAATCAGGGGCTTGAGATAATGTACAAAAGATAATTCCCAATTTGACACAATAAAAAATATTTTTCCCATTTTAGGAATTTTCCCAAAATGATACTTATATTTGCGCAAACTGAGCAAGTTGATAGCGCAAAACCCAACACAAGGGAGTCCGTTTTACTACACACCGCCTAAGGTATTCGTTAAGGAGTCTGAGAAGACCCCTCAATGGTTTGCCTCTTATGCTCAGTGGGCGGTTGCTACTTTTTACAACCAATCCATAAGTCCTTTTAATGCACCAATTGGTATCAGAAATGGTATTGCTGATGAGTGCGTGGAGAATTGGCGGTACATTAAAGGTGAGCAGTCTAATAACCAATATGCCTATCTGACTCAGGATTTTAATAACAACGACATTCCTGCAACGTGGATTCCCGGGCAAAAGATTCAGGAACTCTACAAGCATTTAAGTGGCGTTATTTTAGGCTCAATCGAGAATATTGAGGTAACGGCACGTAATCTGAGCAGCAATGTTGCTTCTGAGCGGTCAAAACTATATGATAAATTACTGCTCAATTTAGAGATTGGCGACCTTATTCGGCAGACATTACCCGCAGGCGTTCAGTACAATCCTGTCAATGACCCTGAGGCTGATCTGAGTACCAAAGAGGATATTAAGCGGTATGCAGACAAATGGCAGGATAAGTACAGTATCATCGGGGAGCGCATTGGTAGAAGCCAATTGTATCAGGATGAACTAAAATCCAAGTACCTGCAAGATGCTCAAAATCAAATTTCAGGCGGTATTAGCGGCACACTCACAGAGGTTATTGACGGTAAAGTAGTTAATACGGTTATCCCCAATTACGAATTGATATGGGATAACAGGGATAATGACCCTTGGAATAGCAATGCGATGCTTTGCGGTTTTGTAAAGCACAGTATGCCTTATGAGGAGTTTATTGCTAAATTCCAAAATGAACTATCATCAGATGATATAGAGGAGATCAGAAAACTGGCAAGCACCGAGAATAAAGAGGTACTTGACTTTATGAACTCCTACAATTCACCTTTTGGCAATGGTAGATATATGTGGTGGACAAATTGGGGTACACAAACCATGACGATCACGTATGCTACTATCTATTTTATTGCTCCAAGAGATTTTCGATATAAGAACGGTAAGAATAGCAGAGGTAAGTCAACGGTATATAAGTTAGATGACGACAAAACCTATGATGGCATAAAAGGCTCTGAGGTTCAGGGTGACTATCAGGGTTGGTCGGTACATCAGGTGACACTTGCCGGAAATAAATACATTCTCAATTACGGTCTTATGCCTAATCAGGTCAGACCAATAGATAAACGTAGTAAACCGATGCTGCCTATCCGTATTTTTTGCTCCGATATGAGTTTAGGGTACGGCAAAAGTATTGTGTCAAGACTCAAGCGCAATCAGGACTTACTGGATGCCTATGCCTTTAAGATACAGGATAAGGTGTCAGCCGATTGGAACAAAAATTACATTTTCAACGGCTCAAAGATGGTTGGCACAGATGCCGTTCAGGTTGCCAACGAACTAAAAAGACTGCACGTTACTATCTCAACCAAAACAGGTGAGGCAGACGATCCGACCAACAATGAGCCCCTCGTGTACCCTGTTGATATGACACTTGATAATAATATTATCAGGTACATTGAACTATCGGCTGCGGTAAAACAGGATATGGAGGAGACGGTATCCGTTTCCCGTATTGCACTTGGTCAACAACAAAACACAGTTGGTAAAGGCGTTCAGCAAAGTACGATCAATCAAAACAGTTACGGTACGGCTACTTTAATGTGGGGCATGATGAAGCATTTTAACAACATCATGCAGTACAATGTGAACTTAAAGCAGCTTTTATATTTATTCAAAGAAGGAAAGCAGGAAGAACTTGTCATTGGCGATCAGGGTAGTGAACTGCTTGATATTTTAAACCCCGCAGAGTTTGGAACGCAGCATCTTGTCACCTATATTGAGATTAATAGCATTCTCGATCAGCAGATGAAAGAGAATATCAGAACCATTGCTTTGAGTGAGGCACAGAATGGCAGACTTGATACGGTAGATTATATTGAGCACGTAATACTTGCCGATACCGCTACCCAAACGGTTGACGGATTGAAATACGCTAAGAACAAACAGGAGCAGCGTATGGCAGCACAGCAGCAAATGGCATCTCAGCAACAAATGCAGCACGAGGCAGCGATGCAGGATGCAGCAACAATGAATCAGGCAATGCTTGACCAGTTAAAAGAGAATGGCGATAACTACCGAAAACTGCTTGATGTGTTTACGAAAAATCCTGCCCTTGCGCAGATGCTCACACAAACACAACCACCGATCAGTCCGCTTTTAACGCAGATGGAGCAGTCGCAGCAGCAGTCTGCGCCACCACAAGAGCAACCACCACAAGAGCAACCAATACCATAAAGATATGAACACAATGCCCCAATCCATGCAGGACGCTTTAAAAGTAGCAGTAGCTACCGAGACACCTGTAACACAAGCAACAGAGACGGTAGTAGAGACTACAACAGAAGTTGTAAATACTCCTGAGACAGTAGCTCAAACACCTGAAACAGTAGTAACTACTGAGGCTGCAACAACTGAGCAAAAAACAACCGAGGTAGTAGCCGAAGCCACTACAACAGAAGTAGCAGCAGCCGCAACGGAAACTACCACAGAAGACCCTTTGTGGTTTGATAATCCTGTTACCGCATCGGGCGAACCTGCAAAGCAGCCTGAGGTGGATTACAAGGCGAAGTACATGGAGATGGAAACCATATTGCAGCGACCCGAGGTTGCAGCAATTGTAGAAGCAGTAAAAAACAATGTGCCTTTAGATGAGGTGCTTGACAAGATAAAGCGAGTTGACTACACCAAACTTGACAATAATGGATTGATCTCCCAATATGGCAAGATGCGGGGTAGAACGGACGAGCAAATTGAGTCTGATATAGAGATGTTCGCATCACTCACTGTATCAGCCCAAGACCGTGAAATGGAGTTTATGCAACAGAAATTGGAGTCGGCTCAGAACGAAAGGCTAAAAGGGCTTACCGTTGTCGATCCAAAACAAGTTGAAAAACAAAATGCGGTTAATGCCAAGTTGGTTGCTGACGTAACACAGAGAAGTGCTGCGGTTGGCAAAGAAATACTTGGCTACACCATCACAGCGAATGATATTGAAGAATATCGGCAGTTTGTGTTTGGCGGTGTTGTTCCGATGTTGGAAGACGGAAGCTATGACGAGGCAAAGTTATTTAAGCAATGGTTTGGAGCGAATAGACTCTCAAACGCTGTGAGTAACGTAGCAAAATCGGCAAAAGCTGAAGGTGTTGCAGCAGGGAAAAAGGAGGCACTTAAAGATGTTCATCAACCGTCAGATAATGGCGTTGTGGCGACAAGGCTACCTCAGGAAGCACCGAAATTATCAGATGCAGAAAAAGCAGCGAAAGGATTTGCTCAACACATGGGCGGAAACCTACGCAAATAAGTTCACCTAAAAAAAACTAAAAAACAACCATGTCAATTATATCCCAAAACCCCCAATACAACAGTGCCTACACAGCACTGATGAACAACCGCAACTGGGCGAGTGGGGTGCTTGATCTTGATCGGGCATACGCACAGCCACTTGCATGGATTGACTCGCTCAACCCACAAGGTTCGTACTCTATTGAAGGACCGGAAGGGCAGCTCTTAGTAGCATATCGTCCCCGTGCCGAAGTCGTTCAAACGATTGCCTCGGTAGCGCAGTCAGGTGCAAATCTGATCGTAACATTTACTGATCCTACCTATGGCTCTTTCCGTGAGAAGTTCTTAGTAATGGACGATAATAAAAACTTCGGTTATGTTATTGCCTCTACTGCCGGATCAGTTACTATCAAGCCAGCTACCAACCCAACGGCTCTTGTAGCAGCGAATCACTTCGTTGCAGGAAGAACTATTACTGAGGTAGGTAACATTGCAGGTAATCAGTACTCAACAGGAGTTGCCAATCTGTACAAAACCAATGCGGTTCGTTCCAACTGGTCGAGCATCATGCGTGAGTCTTGTACTATTTCTTCTCGTGAGAAATTCAACACTTTCGGGTACGACAATACTATTTATGCCTACACGCAGAATGAGGCAGAGATGGTGAAGCGTTTCATGAAACGTAAGTTGATGAAAGCTGTTTACCATGACCCGGGACAATTCAACACCCAGTTTGAAGGAACAGGTAACATCACTCAGGGTCTTCGTGCTGCTGTGAGAGATCAGGGTGGTATGTTCATCCAAAGTTCATCCCTACTTTCTCAGACCATGTTTGAGAGTATGCTTGACTTTGTGGCAACTAAAGACCCTGCTCAGTACCAAAACTACGCCTTCATCGGAGGTCGTCAGGCTTGGGGCAGAGTCAGTTCGTTCTACCAAAACAACATCATCTACACCCAATCTACTAGAATGGGAGAGAATGGTCAGGCAGTAACTTTTGATATTGCGCAAGTAACTATCAAAGGTATCACGCTGAAAATTCAGGTGTGGGGATTGTTCAATGACAACGTGCTGTTCCCAAAAGTATCGACTATCGCAGGAGCAGGTTACAAAGAGGCAAACACCTTTGCTATCTTGAACCTTAACCCTGTTCCTGATGCAGTATCAGGTGGCATGATCCCATCGGTTCGTAAGTTCCATTTTGCGAACTCGCAAATGACAGGCGGACAGGAAACACTTTACCGTACTATCCCGGGAATGGTTGGCGTAGGTAACAGTAACTCTACCGGACTCCCTACTGTGAACGGCTATCAGATTGCAACCTCCTCAACAATGGGTGGTTCAGTTGAGATTGCTGAAGATGCAGGTATCGACTTCACCGCAGATGGATGCTGCTGGTTTGAACTGACAACTTAATTATTAACAATTTAACACAAACAAAAAACATGGCATATCCAAATCAGGAAATCGACATACTGGACACTGTACAGGCACTTGCTGCCGATTTGTCCGTAGCCAACGGATGGTACGCTGTTGGCAATCCGCTTGAGCGCAAGTTCCATTACGGTTCTTGTATCCCGGGCAAGGTGTTCATCAAAGCACCCGTAACAGAGGTGTTGCAGGTGACTACTTTGACACCCGTAGCGTCCGCAAACACGACTTATGCAATTATCATACAGCAGTATGATGTGGCAAATCAGTCTTGGGTTACTTACACCGATAGCATGACTGCATCCTCAACCGATACACCGACTACTATCTGTAATTACTTCCGAAACAACGTGAATGCGAGCGGACAGTTACGTATTACTGCATCAGGCGCAGCAACTTGTATTCTCACCGCAGAGACGGGCTACCCAATCTTTATTGTGACAATCACTCAGACTGGTGGCGGCTTTACGCAAGCTACTGGAACGGCAGGTGTGATCGCAGTGAATACTCAGGCAGCTTTGGCATTGCAGGGAATCACTGTTGCAAACGCTTCTTACACGCAGGTTCACGTAGAGTACTACTCTAACAACGGGGATCAGCTTAAAGGAAGAAACACACTGCATAGCGTGTATGACCTGTACATCAATCAGGCATCGGCTAACCGTGCTGCTCTTGTGACTGCATTTACTGAGTCGCTTGGCAACTTGATAATTGGCGGAACAGATGCCTCTATCGAGAACGCTGCCCTTGTGTAACAGGAAAGTTTCTATCTATCTTAAAGCCCTGCCTTATGGTGGGGCTTTTTGTTTTATGTGCAATTATGTCTTATCTTTGCTGATGTAACCGCAGAGTAAAAGCTGCATAAAAACTGTAAACAAAATGAAAGAAGTAGTAAGAATTACCTCGAAGTATCAGAATACGATATTTCAGGCAGAAGAAGAAATTGGTGGTGTCTTTATGGTGCTCACCGAGAATTTCAGATTGGTCACAAAAAGAGATTTGGAGACTAGTAAAGAGTATCAGGACGAGCGACCACTACATTGGATGGTGACACCTCAGAACAACAAGTTTGAGTTTGAGTATGACACCGAGATGCCGCCTCCTGATGAGAAGTTAAAAAAGTATGATGATGGTTCGTATTACAGAGCGAAAATGGCTTACGAACTGAATGAAAGAAAGATGCGCTCAGTAGCTGAATTTTGGTCACGCCATAGCCGTATTCATCACCTCACTCCGTTTGATAACGGATTCCACCCTTCCAATGATGGCTTCTTTATTGAGATTGTAACGCAAAAAGCCAAACGCGCAATGATTTCTGACATTAAAAAGATCAGAATTTGCAACATGGTACTTGCGATGAGTTTTGAGCAGTTGATCGACCTTGCATTGTATTATGCACCGTACCTGTACGGGAAAAGAAAGAGCGAGATATTGTGGGGTCTTATTGGACTGAAAGGAATCGGTACGAATGAGTCGAGTTTAGGTGGTGCATTGTGGCAGGGCGATAGTGCCGATGACTTCTTGGAGCGTTATTTTGACAACCCAACCGTTGCTATGAAGATTTACATTAGCAAAGCGGAGCGCATGGGTATCTTGCAAAAAGGTGCTAACAACGGACTGTATCTGAATGGTAGTGTGTATTGTGGTCAGACTGTTGATGAGGCGGTGGTGCACTTTACAACCGATGTAGCAGCGTACACCAATATCATTCAGCCCGAGGTTAACAAAATGAGTAAACTTCCTGTGGATGACATGGTGGAGGTAAATCTTGACCCAAAGGGTAGTTTGACAGGAAAGGCTTTCAGGGCAGAGAACAGGGCTAATAATGAAAAGTCATCTGTTGACTATTCTGCCGATTACAGAAGGTTATTTACAGAGTACGCAGAAATGTGTCCTGAACTTGGGGAGAAGATGGATGAAGGAATTAGGTACAACGAATTAAAAATCGAGGTTGCTCGATTGCGCAAAGCACTTGATGCAAAACGAAAGGCAGATGCGAGTCCTACTGGAAAGCTAATGAACGAGGTGGATGACCTGCTAACCGATGACGTTGACTTACTTCGTAGTATCGGTACATCTGAGGGTGTGAAAGGGCTGCATTTGTATAAAGATGGAGCAAAAATAAAGGAACGTATCAGGGAGCATAGAAAACAAAATACCTCACAACCAGTCGTTTAAAAAATAATATTTGTTTTTAGGTTAAGTATCATTTATGTTTGTGCCTGTATTGGTAGATACATAAAGATACTGCGGTAAAACGCACACTTCGACCCCTGTTGTCTATCTACCAATAGCTTCAGGGGTTTGGTGTTTAAGGAAGGAAGGAAGCATTTATGTACTACAAAATTGAGAATCAGAAATGTAAGGTTTATAAAAAACTTCACGCTTTGCGAACCAAAGAGTATCAAATGAAAAAGGATAACGAATATTTAATTCGTAAGCGAATTGGATTTAATTTAAAATGGGAAAACTATTTAGGTTATCCTGACCAACAGGGATTTAATCGATTGCCAGATTTTCAAGGTTTCGAGTTTGAAGAGCCAAATAAAGCTGATCCATTAACTTGGAGATTGCATCCTAAATATAGTGGTGTATTTATTCCAAATACAAGAACTAAAGCAGGTAGAGAAATGAAAAAATTCCTATCGAAAGATTTACAACAAAGTATGTGTTTTGATGTATTTGATATTCTTGGATTAGAAGTAATGGGCAGATTTAAAATTCCATATATGGAAATATGTGGCGAAACAATACTTTTATATGTGGATGAAAATCATAAGCCGAAAGATAAAAATATAATTGAAATAACCAGTACTGAGTTTGAGAAAATTAGGAAGGAGAAAGCTGCGGCATGAAAACCAACAACATTCCGCACGAAGTCGCATGGGTGTTATGCGTTCAGATGGGTCAAATGCCTCTTGGTAGAGATGGATATAAAAAAGCACAGGAGATTATTGAAAAATACCCTGAGCATTTTCCTTGGGAGCATAAATATAAGTCTATTCCAAAAGAGGTACATGACGCTTTCGAGTCTGAGTGTTATCCCGAAAGAGGAAAGCCCATCGAGTCGATATTTGATGATTTAGAAGAAGGTGTCGGACTTAGGGAGCAAGTAAAAAATCAGACCTGCGCCACAGCAATACCAACAAAACTTACCAAAGACGACTTTGTTCGGTTTTTGGATGAAATGGAAGAGGCTGAAAGAAAGCGAAAAGAAGAAGAAAGAGCCGAGGAGATTCGGGTTAAAAATATTTGGGATAAGCATTATAAAAAGTATAATTTAAAGTACCGCTTGTGATGCCCGACATAACCCTTTGCGTCAACAAAGAGTGCCCACTCTCCGCTACGTGCTATCGGTACAACTGCACACCCGACCCAATTCATCAGTCGTATAGTAAGTTTGAGCCGATTAATGAAGTGGAGTGTGAATATTATATTGAGACACCTGAAAGTGAGAAATGAAAAATAACTAATAATTTTATTACCTTTACCCCCGCTCATTGATGTATAGAGTGATAGATATTGGACGAGGGTTCGATTCCCTCCAAATCCACCCAAAGCTCGTAGTTGTGCTTTAAAAACATTGAGTGCCGTTCGAGTCGAAAGGCGTGTAGTTCGGTTAAATAGCGAATCATGACCGCAGCTCAGTGTTTGAATATATGGGTTTGACAAGGCATCGACAATATCAGGAAGCTATAAGGAGAGCAAACCGTCTTAAACGACAACCAAACAACAGGCAAAGTCATCCCTATGTGGGGTCACAATGCCAACGTGAAGGCAGCAGCCTAAACGTCAAAGAAAAGTCCGTCCTCGTGGCGGATTTTTTATTTTTACCTACTTGCATTATTCAAAGATTTTTCTACTACTTTTGTGATTATGCCATTCACCGGAGTAGATTTCTTTAGAGAGTTCTCATTGATGATTGACCGTCCATATACGGACTACTACGATAGTGCGCAGTGGAATAATATTGTTCAGGTCGGTACGCTTAATTGTATCAATCAACACATGGCGAAAAATGACCGCCAAATTTTGCAGGACAATCTTTTTGGCATCTACAAAACCAACGTTATTTACACCCCGACAAGCAATACGATCAGTATAATCGAGGGCGGTACGGGCATTTCCGACTACTTCCATTTGCTGAATTTAAAGGCAAAGTACATTATACCCTATACCGATAATAGCATCATTGGGGCTACCAATGCCACTCCGATAGTTATTGAACTACTAAAACCGCTTGGCATCCAATCGGGTGTAATGGTCGTGATAGCAGGGGTTACAGGTAATACCAATGCAAACGGGCAAAGATATGTGAAGCGTATCACACCTACCCGTTATGCTCTTTACTCGGACGTGAATTTACTCACTCCCGTAGCTGCTAATGCCAACTACATTTCAGGTGGTACGATCAGTAGGGTATTTTATGAGTGGAATTTTGCTACCAGCTTAAAACCAAATAGAAAGTTCAGTGAACTGAATAAAGCTACTGTGGATGCCCCAATGACGGAGATAGCCAATTCCATGATTAAGATTTATCCTTTGACATGGAGTTGCTCGGAAATTACGGTAGATTATTTGAGCATCCCTGTGTATATTGATGTGGATGACAGTTCAACTGATCTTCACAGTATCTACTCGCAAGATTTTATAAACGATATTGCCAATGAGTGTGCAAGACTTGTCGGTAAATATACCCGTGACTTTACTTTAGAGCAAGGGGCAACCATTGAAATGCAACAACCATGACCTTACCTGAAATATATGAGCGAGTAGCCTCACTTCCATCAGGGGGTTATCTTACTAATGACACCAGATTTGATAAAGGTTTTATTTATAGCTTGGTGCATTCTGCTCGGGCAGTCATTGTTATGGAGCGGTGGAAAAGCGATCTGTCAATTCCTCCAATCTATCGGCAAGAATACACTCCGACATTTGTTGAAGTGGCGCAAGACAATCAGATGTGTTGCTCTACTTTTTACGACTGTCCTGAGTTAATCGCCCTTGACAATCGTGCATCAGGACTTGGCTATGTGGGTACAACGACAGGCGTACCAAAGACATTTGCAGAGGTTGCTGATGCGGTAACTTTAGCCAGTTTGCTTAATACCAAAAGAAATTTAGCAGCCAAAAAGTTTCCACTTGTTTTGAGGGAAGAGGGCAGGATTAGAATTTATTGGAAAGATACGATCAAGTCATTTAAGATGACAGGGGTGTTTATTGATCCAACAGAACTACCTACCTACGACATCCCGACAAGCACTTACCCTATTGATATAGGGGATATTGCAAAGATGGAACTGTATATTATGCAGGGGGCTATGAACTCGGTAATGAGAACAATGGTAGATCGAATTGCCAATAAAAGAGATGACACCGCACCATGAAAGTAGATATAACTGAGGCAATTACACGGACAAAAGAGCGACTTGGCTTGGAGGAAACCACAAGACAGGATGCCCGATTGCTTAATTTAGTCAATGAAGGTGCAGAGCAACTGAAAATACCTGATACCTATATTGTTTCATGTGAAATATTGGATATTGACGAGTGTGGAGGGAAGGCAAAACTTCCTGATGCTTGTATCCAAGTTCTTTGTATAAGCCCGATAATTGATAACTCTTGCACCTGTTCGCTTTGCGGAAGTGGTCAGGAGCAATTACAGGCATTGTCAGGCATGAGTACTCGGTGCTCTTGTGCTCCCTATTATGTTGCCGACTCGTCACTACTCACACAGTTTACAGGACTTGGTGCAGGTGCTTGTTTTGCAGGAAATGTGTATTATGAGCAAAACGGCTATCTGATACTCCCATCAACGGCAACAGGTCAGATGAAAGTATGGTATCGCAGTAGGAATGTGGACTGTGATGGCATTATGATAATTGACTCGGATTGGATTCGTGGCATTAGTGCGTATGCAGCCTTTCAGTTTGCTTCCTCAGGGGCAAATTACAATAAGTACCCACCTCGTCAGGTAAGTGATTGGAGGGTGGAATGGACGAACCAAAAAAACCATTTACAATCAACGGGTCAATTAGAAAAGTTTAAGTTAGACAAAATGAAGTTTCTTGCCATTGCCAGTGCAATTGTGGCAAGACCTGACCGCATATATCAAAACTATCCATGAAACAAAACGGGGCAATTCAGGCTATACGGTGGAGGCCGGGCAATAAAGGCTTGGTAGCAGATATAGACCCCAAGGATGTTCAAAATGGAGGTTTGTATGTGACCACTGCCGAAAGTGGTGCTTTGAATGTCCGCTCAGTTGGTGCAGGTACAAATATTTCCCCTGACTACGAGCAAATACTTGGTAATTCCCTTTTAGCAACTCTTGACCCTGTAACGGTTCAGGTAAAAGCATTTCGCATCAGTGTCGATATTTCCCTAAAAACAATTGACAGTACACTTGGCTTTAAGATCGGAACACCTGATGGGCTGCAAAGCACTACTGCATCGGTCACTATTTTAGCAGCCGACAACTTAGCCACAACGCTCGGAAAAATAAAGACCGCAGTTGACTTGATGGGGTTCACTCCAACATCGGCAACAACAAGCACAGGCACATACACAGGCTACATAGATTTTTCCTTTGCTAGTCCCGTTTACATCGACTTCATCCTTTATGACTTTGTAGTAACGGGCAATATGACCGCTTCTTACGAGGTTACTCAGGAGGCAATTGATGAGGGCATGACAGGGGAGTGGAATATGATTGGCTCTGCTTCCCAAACAGGCGATACCTTCCTATTTTTCACAACCAAGCGTGGCGATACTAAAAGTGTTGTGGTTAGTAATTGCGTTAACAGCGCAGGACTGATACAGGTTACAACTGCTACTGACCACAATTTGACTACCAATGAAATTGTTACGATCTCAGGCGTAGAAGGAACGGTTGAGGCGAATGGCATTTGGTCGGTTACGGTTATTGATGCTACTAATATTACCTTGCAATTATCTGCTTTTGTCAACGCATATACATCGGGCGGTATATTGCAATACCAAGTAGTGGGTTATGGCGAGTGGGGTGTGGTTTACAGAACCTCCCCAAGTCAAATCACCTACACAAGACTGCTACGCTCCCGTGAGTTTAACTTTTCTACGTTCTATCAGATTTACGCAGAAAGTAAATATAAGAATGACGGACGCAAAGCGGTATATTTTACCGATAACAACAATCCGTACAGAGTCGCATTTTACAAAGGCGACTACATTCAGGACGGGGCATTAACAACGGTAAGTCCTGATGGACAATATACTTACGGCACAATTGCTACTGACATCAGACTTGTTCCTGAGATAGAGGGTATTAAGATACGTTTTGTCACGCAATTGCAGTCAGGTGGTGCGGTAAGATCAGGTAATAAGAGGTATGCAGTGAGATTCTTAACCGAGTCTTTTGCACCTACGGGATGGACGGAACTGACCAATCCTATTCCTGTCTATTCCTACAACAATCAGTCAGGTGTATTTCCAATTGGGGATGAGGAGAATATCATTACTCCAAAAATCAATGTACTGGAGATTACCAACCCTTACGGAAATGTTTATACCTACTGCGATATTGCACTTGTAGAGTATGTTGGCATTGCTGTTCAGGGTAGCATTATAGGCAGGTACACACTCAACGGCAATCCGACTCAAATTATTAATCATACAGGCAACGAGGTTGATACGGTTGATCTTGATGTGGGCACACTTGCTCAGATTGAGAACGTGGTAGAGAAGGGCAGAAACTTAACGCTGCTTGACAATAGGCTTGTTATATCTGACCTAACACCCTTTACCTTTCCTGACTTTACCGATTTTACCAAAACATGGCGTTACAGTATTGAGGTGGAGCAGCTTGATCCGGTAGGAAACAGGACACTCACACCAACGGTTGATATGCAAGTTGGCGAGTACCAACTACCTAATAATTACTACTCCAAGCTATCCCACATGAGGTATGAAACGTACCGTTATGGGGTGCGTTACCGTATGCGTGACTCAGGGCTTTGGACTCCTGTGTTTTATGTGGGTTATGATATTCGCATTGACCTTACGACTCCATTCCCTTCACAAAGGGATGCAGGTAGCTTTTTGACGTATGATCTGACCGATGAATATACAGGCACTTTTACCAATCAAGTCAACTCGATCTACATAGATTTTCACGGTATTGACTACGATTACGAGATTGATGGCGTGCCGTTTAAAGAATTGGTCAGTGAGGTACAGTTTGTCAGAGCAAGAGTTGTTCCTACCATTTTAGCGTCAGGAATGGCGGTTATGGGTGTTACGGGGCAATCCCTTGGTGGCTTTATGAGCACATTTAGGTTAACTTATGATTTTGCGTCAACCACACCTGTCGGACCATTTCCGTTTTCATCAGGTACAGATTGGTTCTCTACGGCAGTAATGCTTTCAATTGGGGCTGATAATCCGCCGTACCCCAATTGGACATTAACATTAACTGGGGCTTTAGATAGAAAGGTGTCTTTTTTGTATGCTCCAGATATTTTGCTTGCTAACACAACAATACAATTTATCCCGGGGGATAAAATAATTAATTTTGGAAACCCTAAGCCGAAGTATGTTAGTCCATTTTATGTTACGGGAAGGTTGTGGGGGGAGTACTATAGGGAATTTGACGGACACACAGGGCATACTGATGACACTACAATTGAGATATTAGATATTAATGATAGTCAATTTCTTACACACGGAACACTTAATAGTTTAATAGGGTCAAAAAATTTAAGCAGCAGTTTAAAGTGGAGTAACTCTATCGCAGGAACTCCTGCTGAACGATATTCGCAATGGGATAGTCAAGCATCTGTAACTTTGGTAGACGCTACCGATGTAAATCAGGGTGGCAATACCGACTACGGATTTTATGATATGCTTTATTACCGACCTATTACCGATCAGTACGGTTCACCTGAGGATAATGTTTTTGAGACTACGGGCGTAACTTTCCAGATAAATGTGGGCGCTACAGGCACACTTGCAGTAGGGTCAATTTCGGTATTTGGTGATGTGTGTACGCAAATGTTCTACTTAAAGCACCGTTACCCTTATGATCCCATATCAGGTTTTGGCGGCGGACTTGGTTTTTACACTCAAAATAGGGTGAACGCTCAGATGGTAAGAAAACCGACACCGACATCACCCGATATTTTCCCTGAGCAAAACAATGGCGATTGGTTGACTGCATTCGAGGCAATCGACCCAAGATTAAATTACAATGCAGGATATACCTATCAAAATAATGTGACCAGTTCACGGGGATTTGACAGCAATGCCAATTATCAAAAAGATTGGGGCAATGCAATTATGTGGAGCGATCCTGAGGCAGAGGGGTCAAATAGTGATAACCTGAGAGTTATACCTCCGTTCAATATTAAGTTCTTAGATTATTCAAGCGGACGGATTACTGATGCGCTTAATGTGAATGGTGAATTAATTACCGTTCAGCACAGAGAAGTACAAAGGCAATATTTCAACTCAACTGCAATTATCAATACGGGTGATGGTAGCCCTGCCATACTTGGCAGCAGTGCCGTTCTTTCTCGAAGGGGCAGTGTGATGACTAAAATGGGTAGTCAGCACAAATGGTCAATCATGAGGGGGAGAAGCGAAAGGGGTTTTGATGTACTGTACTTTGTGGATTGGCTCAATAAAGCAGTTTGCAGGTTAGGCTATAATGGGAATGATACCTTAGAGACTATCAACGGTATGAAATCCTTCTTTGCTAACAACCTAAAATGGGTATGGAATGAAGATCGACCTGCTAATGGACTTGGCATTTGTTCTGTTTTCGATCAAAGATACAGAGAAGCTATGTGGACGTTCAGGGGCTTTAATCCTGACATCCCTCAGTGGTCGGAAGATAGTCTTTATGAAGAAGGTGCGGTAGTTAGTTACGGTACGCATTCATGGTATAGTGATATTCCAAACTTTTATACGGCAACCGTAGAGAGTGAAGGGGTATTACCAACTGACACCGACTATTGGACGCAAGTGCCATATACGGATGCTAATTATTACAACCTTTATACGATTGCATTCTCGGAATTAAAGAACGAATTTCAACTATTTTTAACCCCAAAACCGTTAATTTATGCGCAGTTTGAGGATGGGTATTTAGTACCAAGACCGATCAGTAACACAGGGCAGATATACCTTTCTGACTCAGGCGAGAGATTGGCTTGGTTTAATGATGGCAGTACAGTAATGACTGATAATGCCTACTTTGATGCGGTTATCAACTATCCACAGGGAAGGAAGAAGTTTACGGCACTGAGCATTGAGAGTGATATTGCACCGACAAGTATTATTTGTACGACCCCAACCTTTAGCAGCGTAACACCCAATCCAGATGCGGTGCAAAGAGAAGGGAATGAGTGGGTAGTACCAATTAGAAAAGCTACTGTAACACTTGGCAGTTCCATTCTTTGGGGTGACTGGGCAAAATTCCGCTTTGTGATGAGTAACGCAGCCTACAATAAAATCAATTCATTCGCCTGTAAACTCAGGGCGTCCATAGCAAGACAGACCGATAGTTGATGCCACAAAATTCACTATATAATACACTGCGAAGTTGGGTGCTGCATAAGTATCCACCTGATAAAGTTATGACTACTCAGGACGTGGTTCGTATTGTGGATGATCTTGTGACATTGATGCAGGGTATTCAGGTAGTGCAATCCGGTATTTTACTTCCCGATACCAAAGGGCAGATCATTACCCATGATGGTACGCAGCCAACCTTACAAGACGTAGGTGCTAATGGACGTATTCCGTATTCGGATAGTAGCCAACTCAACGGATGGTTGTGGGCTGACCCTTCCATACTTGGTTTTTTAACTGCGCTGCTTGTCAGACTAAATGGAACTGATATTGGAAGTCAACCTGCGGTAAATTTTTTAGATGGCGGTGGAATAACTTGGACGGTAACTGATGATGCAGGGAATGAAGAGACGGAGATTTCTGGAGCAGTCACCTTCCCGACTAAATACGTTGCAATTCCAGTCAGTGCATCTTCTTTCGCTGCTCCGGCTCAAAACGCTACCTATTATTTTGGCGGCAATCCTTCCCGTGCGCCACAAACTGCAATTACCCGTGAACAGCAACTTTGCCCAGTTACAGGAACAATTACGGCAGTTTACTTACAAGGAACATGGGGTAACACGCCAACAGGAAATAACCATACCTTCAACGTAAGGATTAACAATACAACCGACCTACTTCTTACTAATTCGCAACCCGTATCAGGAGCATCGCCACTCCTTCTTAATGTAACAGGCTTATCTCAGGCAGTTACGGCAGGGGATTTACTGGCAATCAAATGGCAGACACCTGCTACATGGACTACGCCTGTAACTAATATTATTTGGAATGGATTTATTGTAATAAGCTATTAATATTTAACTTTGTAAAGTTATGATGGAAGAACCAAAAATACTGTACGGACTGCATCAGATTAAAAAGTCTTCCGATGCGCTCAAAAGACTTTCAAGGTGGAAGCCTGAGTTTCGTACAGGTGAGAGTATATTTCAGGAGGCAACGGCAAAAACTCCTCGTGGCTATACGGCACAGGAAGAAGCTGCTTTTGGGCAAAAATTGTCAAGAAACAATATGCAGCAATTTCGTAGTGCCACTCAGGCAAATCCTAACCTTGCTCAGAACGTACAGGCAGGGATAAGCTATGGCAACGTAGCAGCATTGACTGATTTTGCCAGTGCTGATGCGAGATTAAAGCGTGACAATATTAATAGGTTAGCCTCCGATATTGCTCGTCAGGACAATATGAATGTGCAGTACCAAATGCAGCAAAAGGCGCAAATGGAACAGGCTTATGGCGAGGCAAAAAGAGCAGGGATAGCTAATGTATTCGGTGCATTTGACAGTAAAATGAATGACTTAAAAACTGTTGCATCATTCCTTGTTCCAATGGCAGGTGCAGGAGCAGGAGGGGGTGGTGGTCAGCGGTCGCTTGGTGCTATGGCAGCAGGCTCGGCAACACCAAAATTTCTCATGTCGTCTGCAACGGCAGGCAAAGGTGCAGCATCGGGTTATAATTTTGGCGCAGCAGCATCGGCAGGTAATGTAGTTGGTGATGTTCCATATAATACCAACTGGAAACCGTATGCTACACCAACAGAATACAACCCATTTAAACCCTATTCAATGACTACCAATGATTGGATTACTAACCCTAATCAATTTAGACCCTAATGGCAGACTCGGTAGGACAAGGCATTGGTCTTGGTGAAAGATTTAAGTACGATACTACCTCAGGAACTGACCTTTTGAATAAAGCAGTTCAGGGGAAGATTGCTGCCGATAAAAAAGCAGAGGATGACTTTGTGACTAATCTTGACTTTAAGGTAGATTACTCTAAAACTCTTCCTGCCTATGGAAAGGAAATGACTAAGGTAGCATCAGGACTAATTAATAAATATCAGCAGTATAAAAAAGAAGACCCACGAACTGCAAGAAACAGAGTTGAGGCAGATGCGTATCAGGCGAGAATGGAACTTGGCAGGTTGCAGCGAGATAATGATGCAGCTTTAAAGTATGTCAATCAACCCGCAGGAATGCTTCGTGATGATGCGTTTATTGGCGCAGTTACCTCAATGGATACCAATATTGAGGATTTACCAAAATACAATGACGGCTACTTTTTGAACATTGGTAATCGTGGGGAATTTGCTTTTAGACCTGCTCCTGAGATTAAACCTGCAACGATTGTGAAGTATGATAACAATGATTATACGACAACGATCAGAGGCACGAAGGCGAGTAATGTGCCGGGCAAAATGGAGGTTGAGTACTACGATGATGTAATACCTGATGCGGTGAGAAGAAATGCAGAGGCACTCATGGCAACCCCGGGCTTTGTGGATAATGTCGTGTATGCCAATCCTGCATTAAAACAACTGCCTGAGAAGGAGAGATTAGCAGCAGCATTTGATGCAGCGTTTGATATTTCTACCAAGCTAAAAAGATCAGGCAAGTCCGATTGGAAATTAGCAGACCTGCCAAATCCGAGTGGTAGTGGGTCTGATAAAGATAAGAGGGAGAAGCCTGTGGTTGTTAAGAATACAAGACAGACGTTACAACTTTTTACAGGAGAAATTGAGGAAGAAAAAGACTTGGAAGGCAACATAGTCAATACTCCTAAAAAGAAAAACGTTGATGGGTTTATGCCTTTATCTGTATCGGTTGCAAAAACCCCTGCGCAAACCATCCCTATGGATAGCAGAATGATTGATGCTACTACCAATGAATATTTTAAAGGCGAAGACCTTAATCAAAACGTAGTGTTTAAGCCCGATCAGGTATATACTGAGGCTATAAAGAAAAGTGGTAAATGGGAAAAGTATGTACTTGGAACAGCAACCGTTAATAAGATTGATAGAAAAGGTGTAAAAACCGAAAAGATTATAACTATTAAAGTGCCTTATGACAAGGTGCAAAGCCCTATCGAAGGAGCGTATGATCTTAGTGAGTTTGATGCACAGTTCACTGAATTGCAAAAAACACCTTACAAGAAAGCGGATGGTGCACCCACAGCCGCACCTACACAACCAAAACCAACTAAAACAGTCATAGCACCCAATAATTCAGTAGGAGTAAAACCTGATATGTAAAATGCCTGAACAAGATAATTTAGAGTTTAGAAAAAAGACGTACAAAAATCTTAAAACTGCTTTTGGTGATGATTATACATTAACCGAAGATCAGTTCAATAAGAACATGGACTCTGATACGGCTTTTGTAACTAAAACATATAAGGATTTAAAGACTGCCTATGGCGATGATTATGCTGTGGGTGAAGAAGATTTTAAAAAAAAAGTACTGCCAGTATCAGGGAAGCCTATTACCTCCGCATCTGGCAGTGGCTCTGCTCCAACCCAACCGTTGAATGGATCAGGCGATTCCCGAGGTCGTAATCCTAAAATATCTTTCTTAGCTGATATAGTAACTGAACTAAATCCCGATGCACCTAAATTAAAAGAGGGGCAAAGCGTTGATGATTGGGGTAAGGAACTGACTACTTTTGCTAAGCAGTACCCTATGCCAAAGGAAGGAGAACCGTGGAAGAAAGAGGATAGTATTACCCGTATGCGTTATAAGCTAGCGCAAAAGAATGCTAATTTTGAGGAGTTTGTCGATGAACGGTTACCTCAGGTTGAGGGTATGACCGAGCGTGACAAAAATCTTTTCCTATACAAAGAATATCTTAAAGAGAATAATCCTACGGCACTTAAAAAGTATGAGGAAAGCCGTGCCTATAAGACCGATGCTCCGGGTGTTGCTGCAAAACTACTGCTTGATACTACCCCCGAAGATACCGAACGAATTGATGCCGAGTTTTACGACAAAGCACTTGAAATGAGTCAGAATTATCTGAACATTAAGTATAAGAAACTTAATGAACTGACCGCAACTCCACAGTTTAAGGAGCTGATGAATGTCAATCAAAGTGCTGCTCAGGAAATGGATGCGCTTAATAAGTCGTATGAAAGCGGCAATATTGATCGGGCAAATTATGAGTCAACTGCATCAGCAATTAAGCAGCGTTACGATCAGTCGTGGGCAGAACTCGCTCCTGTGATGGAGACTGCTAATAAATTACAGGCAGAGGCTCAGAAGAATTTAATCGAAGCATCTACTTGGATTAATCGTTTTCCTGCCGAGGCTAAAAGACGCATGGAAGAGAAGGCGCAAGATGCAACAAATGAGGTGCTATATGAACTACTTCCTGATGCAAAGCTACGTGCGAATTTGTCTAATCAGGTGGGTCGTGGTGTAACAGAATTTATTGCTAATACTTTCTCACTACCTCAGGTTTTCTCTCAGGATAGTGAGTATGGTTGGAGCGATAGAATGGCTGATGTATCACAGGAATGGGCAAGTGCAGTTAATAAAGATTTATTTCCCGTTCCTAAAAAAATGGAGAAGGGAATTGTGAATACCGATTACTCAGTTAATTGGGATTTAGTGTTACCTAAAACTGTTCGTACCCTTACTGACATGGGTATTATGGCATCAACGGGTAGCGCATCAGGAACGGTTGCTACTTCCTTTGTTATGAATGCCAAAAGTTATTATGATGAAGCACTTGCACAAAAGATGAATACACAGGATGCGAGTAAATTTGCCGTATCAATGGCAATGCAGCAGTCACTTTTAGAACTTGTCAATCCTGAGTATGCTTTAATAAAAAGAGGGCTTACCAAAATGGCTACCAAAGATGCAACAAGAATGCTATCTGAGGGCGTGTCACTTCCTGATGCTATTAAAGCTACGGCAAAGGCAATGGGCAAGAACATGGTCATGGAGAATGCTCAGGAGCAAATGCAGCTTTTTGGTGATATGACAGGCAAGATGGCAGCTAACATCATTACGGGCTCAGACTTTGAGTTTGATGATATTGGTCAGCAAGTAACTGAGTCATTACTTTTAACAAGCATCGTGTCTGCTCTTGGCGGAGGTGGTATTGGTGCAAGTCAAAACAGTAGATCGGAACTTGAGAAACGTGCTATTTACTCAGCCGTTGACTCCCCTGAACTGTTACTTGAAGCTACGCAGAAAGCCGTAGCAGCAGGTACTCTTGACCCGATAGCAGCACAAAGAATTAATCTAACCGTTGGTGAATTAAAGCAGAACTTGGATGCGCTGCCATCCAATGTAAAAGAGACCGAACGCTCAGAGGTTGTTAATGCACTATTTGATAAGAATAAACTCGTTCAGATTGCATCCAACGAAGCACTCGACCCAAGTATTAAAAAGGTATATGAGGATAAAATAAAAGAGATTGATGCCTCGGTTGGTAAAATCATAGCAAAGTATGTAACACCTGAGAAAGTCGAGGAGGTTATTAAACCTACTGTAACTGAGGGCGTAGTTGAGACGGCAGACGTGATTGTGCCGAAGGAGACGGAGGTGGAAATCCAATCCCCAAATGATGAGCAAAAGTTGAAAGATATTCAAGAAGGTAATGTAGTAACATTTGTTTATAATAAAGAATCTGATATACCATTAGAATTAAAAGAAAAGGTATCATCTTTTGGGGATGTTAATGGTAAAAAGGAGTATAAAGTAACTTTACCTAAGTCAGAAGCTGATTATTTATTCAATAAAACAGTTGCGCCTGTAACAGAACAAATAACTACAACGGAGACTCCTGTTGCAGAGCCCGCCCAGTCCGAGCAAAGTGATATTGAAAGAAGAACGCAAGAAGAATTTAATAATGAAAACGAATCATATAGGGTAATTGTTGGAGATGAAGCATTTAATGATATTGTAGAAAGTGGAGTTGTAAGAACTAATGCTGATAGTAAAAAGTCTCAAACATTAGCTGAAAGATTAGCTAATAGACCTACTTTGTTTCCTTCTTTTTCTAAAGGTAAGGCTTCTATGGAATATGCGGCCGCTAATCCAAATAATTACATTATTGTAACAGAAGACCCGTCTATACAACCGTCAACAGCAGGAAGGCATGGAAAAGGGACAACCATGTTCCCAACCGATGAAAATGGCAATCATTTAAAGGAGTTAAGTGGGAAAAAAGTAAAAGTATATAAACACATTGGCAATGGCGAGTATATATTAGTTTATGCTAATGGTAAAGTAATAGAGCAGCAAATTGAAAAACCCGCCCAGTCCGAAGCGATCAAAGAGGACGCCACTACCAATACGACAACCGATGGCAAAGAAACCGACCAAGGGCAGAAAGGGCTGCTGAGCAACGTAACGGAGGATGCTGCACCAATTCCCGAAGCACCTCCGTTAACAACTGCCGAGCCTGTGGTGAAAGAAGCAGCACCTACACCAACAGAGGGAAGTGAAAAGAAAGAACGATCTTTTACCAAACAAGCAATGAAATCTCCCGACATCTCAGGAGAAAGTAAAGCTAAAATAAAAGAGGAAGCTATCTATTATATGACGCAGCGCAATGTAATGAGCGTTGCAGAGGCAAATAAAATAATTGATGACGTAGGACTTGAAGAAGCTATTAAAATACTGAAAGATTTTAACAATGGCATTAATGGTGGTGTGCGTGGTGCGCTTGGTCAAATAATTATCAAGCAACTTGAAAGCAGGGGCGAAGTAGATGAAGCTATTGATGTGCTGAATTGGCTCACTCAGGAAGCAACCGATAGCGGTCAATTCATACAGGCATTTTCTCTTTGGGCTGCATTAACAGCGCAAGGACAAATTCGTGCTGCTCAGAAAATGATAAAGGATCAGCGTGAAAGCCGTGCGAAGAAACAAAAGGCAAAGATAACTGCTGTAAAAGAAGGAATGAAGGCGGCTGCAAAAGAAGCTATTGACGAGGCACTTGTAAGCACTGGTGTTAAGGCAGGGGTAAAGCTGAGTAATAAAAGATCAAGCCCTACTTATGGTGCAAAGAATAAAATTACTACCCGTGAAGAATATTTAGAAGCAAAGGCGAAGCTTAGAGGGAAATTATTCTCCAATCCTCTTGACTCTAATTTAATTCCAATAGCAGCATACCACTTAGAGGCATCAGGGAGAAAGATAGCTGACTTTACTGCAAATCTTATTGATGAATTTGGAGGAGGTGTTCGTCCTTACATTAAGCCGATGTATGAAAAGGCAAAGGCGGCATTGATTGAGAGGGGTGCGAAAGAGTCGGACTTTGATAATGAAAAAGATATTGAGCAGCAAATACAAGAGGCTCAGAATTTATATTGGGAAGAAGAAGGCAAAAAGGTTATTGCTAAACTTGATCGTGCTATCAAAACTAAAAATGATAAAGCATACAAAGAGGCAATAGCAGAATTGCAGTCATTACCTAACAGAGATGAACTTTGGGGTAAGTATAAAGAATATGCAGCAAAGAGATTGGCTAATTTATCCATGAAGCAGTTTGCTAAGGATGCCAATGAAAAACCAGTGCTGCAAAACTTTACCGATGAACTTGCTCGGACAATGCAAGATAAAATCAAAGAGGCTTTACCTGAATCGGAGCGAACTACAACTGAGCCTCGTCCTGTGATTGAAGTGATTGCTGATGCTTTTAAAAATAAAGAAAAGTATCAGGAGGTTTGGGATGAAGTGCAATCGAACCTGAGAGATCAGTTAACCAATGAGCAATTAGCAGAACTCGATGCTTACTTTGGCAATATACTTGACGCACCTTTTAGTCAAAAACAAATCAGTAAGGCTGTTAAAGACGGTCTTGCATCTATTGATAAGAAGGTTGCAGACATAGCCCGTGCACATTATACACAGTATGATGTAGCAAAAAGGACGCTGACGCAAAAATTAATTTCCGAGGCGCAGCTACCCGAAGATCAAGCAGCGCAACTTGCAGATGCTATCAGTAAAGAGTTTGACCGCATTATGACCGAGAAGAAAAAGAAACTTCTCGATGATATGTTTAAAAAGCGTGTGATTAGCAAAAAGCAAAAAGTGAATCTTGAAACGGAACTACAAACCTTACTGAATCTTGGTGCTTTTAATGATGATATGCTTGTGGAGCAATGGGCAAAAGCAAACGGTTATCCTGTACTTACCTCTGAGAATATTGCAGAGATTGAACGGTTGTTAAAGATTATCCAGGAGCAGCCCGATGGCAGCAAGAAGTTTAGAGCAATACAAGACCTGTTAAAATATCAGGGTAGTATTAAGGGTGTAAACTGGAAAGAAGTTGGCATGGCTATTTGGTATGCTAATGTTCTGTCAGGTTACAACACGCAACTTGTCAATGCGTTCTCTACATCGCTCAATGTGGCATCTAATTATTTTGTATCATTCCTGCGAGATTGGAGAGGCGGTAAGTTTTTAGCACAAGGTTTTTACAGAGGATTTACGCACGGTATTTTGGAAGGTGCTGAGGTGCTGCGTACAGGTTATGACCCTGTACTGAAAGGTAAATTAGAATTACCCGCAACTCTTGAAATAAAAAGGTTTGCAGGAGGAAAGTTTAATCCGGCAAATTACTTGAAGTATGTCAGACGTGTTATGATGGCAACTGACGTACTGTTTTTTGAAGGGGCGAAGGAAATGAGAGCCTATCAACTTGCCCGTTCAATGGCAAAGGATGAAGCTAAACTTGACCCTTCGCTTGATGTGCAAAAACGTGCTGAGGCGATACTCAATAAAACCGATTACGATCAGCAAATAATAAATGAGGAGGTAGAACTTGAATATCAGGCAGAGGTTGACAGAATAAATGCAATGCCTGTTAGTAATGATATTAAAAATAAACTACTCACTCAGGCAAAGCGTGACAAGTCAAGACGTGCGTTTGAGAAGGCGCATTTAGGTAGAAAAGAAAGTATTATTGAAGGTGCTGCATCTTTTGCATCACGCTCAACTTACAATTATAAGCCTGAAGGTGCGCTTGGCTATATTGTCAACGGTATTAATACGGTACTGCACAAGATGCCATTACTACGTCTTGTAATTCCATTTACTAACATTATTGCTAATGTAGCAAACGAGCAGATTAATTATACTCCTGTTGGTTTTTGGAGGGCATACAAAGATGGCAGTATAACTGGTGGTAGAAAGAATGAGATTACACCACTTGAAAAGAGTGAACTGTATGCCAAAGCAGCACTTGGCACAACACTTATGGCTGCAACACTTGTAGCTGCAATCTTACCTGTTGGGGATGATGATGAGCCGTTAATTGAGATTACCGCCAATGGAACTGGGGATTACGTAAAGAACTACAACCTGAAAGATTGGATGCCGTATTCCATTCGGGTGAAGGGTGGTAAATGGGTAAGTTATCAGTACTCACCTATGATGGTTGGGTTATCTGTTATTGGCAACTTAATGGATGGTGAAAAGTACAGGGGGGAGAAATTAAAAGATGAAAGTACATTGACTAAATTCTCCCTTGCTATGAGTGCTTCGATGCGGGTATTTTTAGATATGACTTTCCTTGCATCTTTGAACTCCGCCCTTGACATCATTATGAATCCGTTCAATCCAAACGTTGCCGATACTTTTGCTAAATCTGCGCAAAGCACAGCAAAAGGATTTGCGATACCTAACCTATACAATCAGTCATTTAAACAGGTTCAGGCAAGTTTTGACATACCCAACAAAATGGTTCGTGATACGTATTTAGGGTGGCTATTAAAAGACATTCCTGTTGCCCGTGATATGTACAAAGATCAACTGGATATTCTTGGAAATCCTGTTGTGCCCAATACTGATAAATTTGTTAAGGATGGGTCAGACATTACACCTATTTACAGACTTATCCAAAATCAGATGCCGAACATGAGAGTTCCATCTATAAAAGTGGCAAAAGTTACAGACCCCAAAACGGATGAAGAAACCAAAATGACCGAGGCGGAATATTATGTTTTCTGTCAAATTAGGGGTAATTATATTAAGCAGGAAATATTGAAGGCAGATAAGGAGCGAAAACTCTCAACACTTGACAAGGATTGGGCGACACAAACACAGTCGGATGCAACCGAAATTGCGGAAGATAAAATATATCAACTTAGGCAATCTTATTTAAAATAATTAATACCTTTGCTACATGGCACTTGTACAAACATTTACGCTCACAAGGTCAACAGATTACCAAAATCTGATCGTTACCGACACTACGGGGGCTTATGACGCAGCTACCAACCCCACAGGTTACGGTGGCATTAATCCGTCAGCCTCTGACTTTACGGCTTTCTCCATAACATTTTATCTTCCCGACTCCTCCACACTACTACCTCAAAGCACCGGAACGCCTATTACTGCCGTTTACCCGACTTTACCATCAGCAGCAGGACTGAGTTACACCGTTACTTCTGCAACTTTACTTGGAAGTACAGGCAACTTTATTGATGGGCAGTATAAAATTGTTACGGCAGGAACGTATGATATTGAAGCGGGTAATGTAGCTGCTACTCCTGTAACTGTCTATGCCGATTTTGCAGACATTGTAAAGTGCTGCATCCAAAGACTTCGGGCAAATACACCTCTTTGCGGAGACTGTGCGGAGTGCGAGGGTAAGAATACTAAACTTGACAGAGCGTTCTCGCTTCTTTATATGTTATTTCCGCAGGTTAATTCTGTGGGCGACATTGTGCCAAGTTATATCGAGGAGAATGAATTGTACAATTTAGGTGTAGATTATATTCTATACTTACAGGAAATATGTAACAGTGAAAATTGCGGAAGTCCATGCGATGGGTGCTAAGTGTATCAGTTGGCACAAGTGCCGTGTGGATGTTCAATATAACATCAGACAAGTATAATTACGTTTGCTACCATGATGCTTGATGCTACCCGTATGAGTGAAATTAGTGCCTGTGTTGCTAATAAAGCAGACGAGGACATTAATAATTTGTGGGGTGGTAAAAGTCCAAAGAATTGCAGCGTATCGGCAGTTTTTAAAATGTCGGTACTCAGGGGATACGTACCTAACGGGACACTACTTGAAGAAGGTTTTGTAGCATCTGCAACGCTTGATTTATCAGCCTTTTCTGGGTTTGGTAATCTTTTAGGTAATGTGGTAATCAATGGTGCTGTTGTTGGGGTGCTTCCCGATGGCACTTATGCTGATCTTGATGCGGTAATTGATGGATATGTAACTGCTATAAACTCAAACAGCATTGGCTATCAGGCAGTTAATAATGGAGATGGAACAATCACGGTTACTGCTCCAAATGCAGGGTCACAGGCAAACGGCTTTGTGATTACCATTCAGATTAATCCGACTTTTGTCAGGTTGTCGCAGCTTAATTTTGACAATAAAGATTGGCGGCAACCCATTCATATAAATACCAATACTTCGGCTTTATACGGACATACGCTAGTAGCCGCCATTTCCATAGGAGGCTCTGGGACGCAATTTGTTATTCAAGACATTTACGATCATGCTAATATACAGGCTGCTCCTGTAAGTTTAGGGACTGGTGCATTTGCCTTGACGCATAGACCAACTGACGATACAATTTTTACCAGTGCGTTTCAGGATGCGGTCAACAATATTGAACAGTTTAACAGCTCTTTACAGTCTTTAGGATTTATTACCATGCCCGGAACTCCCGGTGCGGGTTGGGCTGTTTGGAACTCTTTTAACAGTTGCCTTTACTTTGCCAACACTTCATCCAATAGGGTTACTAAGATAGACCCAACAGGCGTACAAACCAATATTACAGGCATTACAGGTGTTACTGAACTGATTGTGATCCCTGCAACGGGTGTAGTTTGGGCACTTGGAACGGCAAGTTTATGGCGAATTGACCCAACAACCAACATAGCTACTGCTATTGCAACGGTAGGTGAAGTTCCAACTTCTTTGACATATAGCAGCGATTCTAATACGGTATTTGTTTCCCTGTCAACCCCGGGTGTTATCCGTGAGTATAATTTAGATGGCACAGTTGCTACGGCTACATTTTATTCACTTGCAGGGGTTATATCGGTAATTTACTCTGAGGTTTACAATATGTTGTTTGCCGGAACTGCTGCAATAATCCATGTTATAAAAATGGATGGCACATTAAAAAATACAATCGCTGACGGATGCTATGATTTTGTAGAGGATATTGGCAGGGGTGAGATCATTGGTATTATTGACGCAGGACCAGGAGGTGTGGGAAAGGTCAATTTCTTTGGACTTGGAACTGATGGCACTGATGTGTTTGATGGTGCGCTCGAGGATGGTGTTGACCCTGTGGTGATGGAAGAGGAAGACCAGTGTTTAACAGAAGATGAAATCAATACCGCCTATCAGGAAATGAATAAAATCTGCCTTACCTGCCATACATTATCTGATATAGTTAATCCTACTCCTGTGGGTAGTAATACTATCTATTATGGGAATAGTGCTACGGGAGCATTGGATGCTGCGGGAGTGAGTGCGCTTACGGCAATAACAAAAGTTGGCATAGCGGGGACTTATACCTATCCGCTTGGAGGAGGTACGGAATACCTGTATTTTGCATACCCAACAAACTTAGGCATCCCAACAAGAATGTATGATCCTGCAACAAATTTTGACATAGCAATGCAGGCAAGTACTTATCAAGTAATTATCAATTATATAACCTATACAGTTTACCGATCTTTCTACCGACTTGGTGGTGGGTTTGATATGACTGTTACAACATAAAATCATGCAAACAGGAACTGTACCCGTTTCAGCCCCGATAGATACCTACGCACTGGTTAATACTTATCCGACTCACAAAGCAAATCGGGGACTGGGCGGGTATATGACCACAGCTAATCTAACTACACTTGATGCAATTTCAGCAGATCGCAGGGAACAGGGAATGTGCGTTTTTGTGATTTCTGAGGGAAAGGAATACCGATTAGAAGCTGACTTAACCACTTGGAATATAGCTGATCCTGCGGGTATTGATCCGTCTCAATTTTTACTTAAAAGCGTCTACGATCCAAACGATGACGGTGTTGTAACAAACTCGGATGCAGTACAAGGTTTTTCAGCAGCGCAACTTCGTGATCGGTCAACACACACAGGCACACAAGCAATATCAACGGTAACAGGATTACAGGCTGCACTTGATGCGAAAGAAGATGAGGCAAATAAAGGAATTGCTAATGGGTATGTGCCGCTAAATGGTGCAACAAAAATTGATAACTCATTTCTTAATTTCACCATTCCGCTTAATCCTGTAATAGCATGGAATCCTGTAACAAATACACCGAGCATCTCGGATGCAGGCGGAACAGCAGGGGAAATTTATATTGTTTACGATTCCGCTAACCCAACGGCAAGGGATTTAGGCTCTGGCAGCATTAATTGGAATGATGGCGACGCTGCTGTTTTTGACTCAGGCACAAGTACTTTTAAGAAAGTTGCGCAGGTTGGCGTTGGCGTTTCTCAGATTACAACAGATGTAGGTGTTCAGACAGGAGCAGCTACTATAAACACAACCGCCCACGTTGCACCAACAGGAAATCGGCAATTTGTTACCGCTAATCAATTAGCATCTTTCCCTGTAGGGGCAAGTGCTTCGGATAAATTGGTTTTACAGTCTGACCTCACCTCCTTAATTGTTGTCGGTAACGGCTACTTCTTACCTGAACTCTTTGCTGATGGGCAGACATTAGGTGATGGAACGCTTCGCCTACTCAACACACTTACCAATCCTGCAACGGGAGTGGCTTATACCAACCTATCTGCTGCCTCGGTTTGGACTCGGGTGAATAGTGCCTATACGATCAATGTGGCAACCATGAGTATTGATTGGATTGCTTGGCAGGAGGCAATGCTCGCAATGGCACAGGACGGGTATAGTAAAATATCATCCCCCGGCGGTCGTGGTTATTGCCCTTCGCAGAGCATCATCTTACCGTTCGATCAAACCGCAGTTGCGCAGTATCGTAGAAGTAAGAAATTTATTTTTGACTTAGCGGGAAGTGCAATGGCAAATAGATCGTCAACTAATTTCCGCATCTTTGATAAGTATCCTGCTAACCAAGCACAAGCAAATGGGTTGCAACTGGACTATGCTTACAAATTCATGGACGGCACTTTCTATGGTCGTGGTACTAATTCAGATGCCGATTGTGGTATCAGACTTGGCGCAACATCAGGAAGCACCTTAGAGAATATCAACTTTGAGGAAATTGGCATGGGCGCAGATTTACAGTTCTGCTTACAATCCTCTGTTATTGGATGCGAAGTAACGGATTTTGGCTTATACGGCATTGCCCTTCGTGATGGACTTTGGACGGGCGCAGGTGCTAATATTGCTCAGACCAATAATAATGTTATTCAGCAATTCCGTTCTTACTCAGGCACAGGGCAGACACCTACTGCTGCAATTTATCTGAACGGAAATAGAAATACATGGATTAATACAGCAGGTTTTGAAGGAGATAACGGTTGCGTACACCAAATATTTTATGATTACAACGGTGCAACAACGGTCAAAAACCTACTTAACCTTGAAAATATCGACTTTGAGAATGCAGGAGCGTCAAGGGCAGGAGTTCGGGTTCGCTCCAATTCGGGTCAAATACTATGGCGTGCGTTCAACACACAGGTAAGTGCTGCAAATATGGCGGTACTACTTGAGGTAGAGGAAGCAGGTCAACCTAATACCAATCCAATCGGGGTTGCCCTTGAGTGGAGTGCCTATAATAATAACCCGGGATGGAAACTGCGCAATATCGGTAATCCAAAATGGTACTTGTGGAATAATGAGATGAATGATAACGGCTCGATACTTTCTGCTGCTAATTGGGACACTACTAATGGTGGTACAATTCCAAACGCAGGGCAGGTAAGATACCAAGCAAAACTATAAGTAATGAGTTGTGGATGTACAGCCCCGCTACGGGCAGATATTATAAAGCGTTTCTTTGCTACCGATAGCAGACGGGAGGACTTTGCCTTAGAGTTAATTCGTATTGTGGAGTGTCAGCAGGACACCATGTCACCTCAGTTGGAGTTATGGTTTCGCACGTATTTTAGGTTTAGTGATACGTTACTCAACGAATTTTTACGGTGTGTACTCAAGCAGCAAAATACGATGTCGGCGGAGTTAGAGAAAACGATCAGAGCACGTTATTTCCCCACTTCTCAGGAGATGGCAAATGACTTTATTAGGGTGGTGCTCTGTGGGTGTTGTCCTGAAATTTGCGGGACTGATATTGATATAATTGGGGTTAGTAACGCCTTTACGGTTGACGGGTGGTATTTGGAAAATGGGGCTTCCAATATCGTTTACATGGAGTCGAATGTGATTACTCAAAATGTTCCATGTCCTTCGGGTTTGGCTGATTATGGTCACAATGCAGGGTTAAATAGTGGTTATGAAGCACCGCATTTTTTTAGCGCAGGTGGCGAATGGCTTCCATTTATAGAGGTTGCGAATTTTAAAGATAATGGCGGTTTTGAATATGAAGTTACTGTTTATGGTTCTTCGGAATATAATTGGGCAGGAAGCACACAATTGGTACAATATTCAACCGATGGCGGGACAACTTGGATTGATGGCGCAAGTGCCGGAGAAGTGCTTATTGATGGAACGCCTATCACATTTAATACAGGTACAAGTAGTTTCTTATACCGAACCGTTGTAACTAATGGGGGCGGCTGCCAATTCTTTAACCCCGCTCCCGACACAGGTAGTCCGAGTTATGGGATTTATTATGCGACCATTGACATGACTGCCGATGTGTTATTTGTATATTTTGGTTCAATTAATGCGATAACACCACTTGATGATAGTGATGCGGCACGAGCAGCTATTATAGCTACTATGGCTGAACCTTATCAAACAATCGCAGGAAGGTTGGGTGGAATTGGTATTGATTACTCGGTTGTTGATGGGGGAAGTGGATTTTTAATGCCATTTTATCTGCAAATTATTACACCACTTGGCGCACCACCAACTGAACTTGCCGTTGTGCTTGATTCATTGGGCGCACCTGTTGATACTACACCGCAAGGAACATCAACGGTTATTAGGAATTATGTTGCTACATATACATTTGTCGATGTTAACGATGTTTATGTTGAGGGTCTTTATATTTTTGGATCATTGGTTAAATTTAATCAAATTGCTATTACTAACCCTGCTGTTCAGCAAGAGGTTGAATTAGCAATGGCATACTACCAGATAGCTGATCCTGCATTCTCGTTCCATGTTGTAATTAACCCAACCAATGTTCAGTTTTTTATTACAACTGCAATCCCTGTAACAGACGTTTATCTTGACATCACATCGGGCTACGAAACCGTCCCCTTAATCGAAATTTAAAACCAACTATATGAAAAAAATAATCACAAAATCAGTTGTACTATTTATCGCTTACCTCTTTATTGCTATTGGGGCGAGTGGGCAGAACATCCCGATCACTCATGTAATAATTGGCAAGAGCCTACCTTCATCATGCCAACAAAAAACGGCTTATTGGCATACCGAAACAGGACTCGTTTACATTTGTAACAATAGTCGGTTTGTTGTCACTAATGATCCCAATATAATAACCTATGTAAAAAGCAAAGGAGAGAAGGGTGATAAAGGGGACAAGGGAGATACGGGCGCAACAGGAGCGAATGGTAAAGACGGTATCAACGGCACAAATGGTCGTGATGGGGTTGATGGGAAAGATGGCGTTTGTCCTTCATGCCCTCCGACATCGGGCGGCTCGTTCCCATACAACATTGTAATTGGAACAGGTAATGATGCTGCTGCGATGAACGCTGCTATTGCTGCCAATGTGAGTAACAACAAACCGATTTATTTAGTTGGGAATGTTAATACAGGAATTATATCAGTACCTAAAAATGCTTACAGACTCACCATTATTGGTTACGGTTCAAAATGGTACGGAGGATTAAAGCGCACGATGCCGACTAACAACTCCGATGCAAACGAGTATATTGTTGCAAGATTTATTATTGAAGGGATTGAATTTGTAGGCAATCAGAGTATTGTTGCCCTTGATTTAGGACCAAGTTACATGAGTGCTTATCGTGATTTAAAGTTTGACGGATATTTGGAGGCATTACATTTACGCTTTGCACTTCGTACGCTTATTGAAAATTGCGAGGCGGTTAATTGCGTAAATGGATTTTTAGCTGACATGGGTAATTGGACGGGAGCGGATAATGCAAACAGTCAATCCAATCATACAACTATGGTCGATTGCAGGGCTTATATGCCTCAAAACGGTCAGGTGGCTTACGGGTTTTATGCCGTATCTGGTGGTGTGGTTCGGGACTGCATCATTGAAGGCTTTGTCGTTACAAAAGGAATTGACTTCAACGGTAAAAACTCCAATGTAGTGAAAGACTTCACAATTGAGAATGTACACTTTGAATGTGTGAATGGGTCGAGTGTTGCCTTCATAAATATTGAGTCCTTTGCAGGTGGAATCATAACCATCAATAAGGCATTTGGTCAACACGCTTCTATGTTCTTAAATGCTAATTCCACATCGGGACTTGGATTTATTGATATTAGCAATGTTCCGTGGTGGGTTGCTAAAAATGGCAAATTCTTTAAGACTTCAAACATATCCCTAAACTTTAAATACAACGAAGCATTCAGAGGCATTAACTCAGCAATGTGGGAAGGAACTGCGCCTCAAGTTTGCGGTGGTTCAGGTTGTGGCTATAATCGCTACACCTTCACCGATATTCCCCGTTAACACACATACACTAACCCCTTAACACCCCCTGTTAGATGGCGTGGCGTATGTCTCAGCAACAACAAGAGAACCTTGCATGGATTATGCGAGGGCTTAATATTTTAGGTTTATCTTTAGCTACTTGGCTTGGTGGTCGGGTCTATCAAAAGGTGGAGGATATTCACAAACTCGTTATTATTCACGAGGTGGAAATCAATCAACTGAAAAAGGACTCCGAAAAACAAGAAAAGGAAAATGAAAAGACAAAAACCGAATATGCAATCTTGCGTGAAAACTACTATGAAATTAAGGCGAGACTGGCTGCAAGAGAAGGACACTAACATCTAACACTATAAAACTATGCAAAAATTACTTGAAATTTTAAAGGCAGCATTAACCAAGTTTAGTGCTATCAACATGACGCAATTTGTGGGTATCGGCACGCTGATAATCACATCTTGGCAGGGGGCAAATTTAATTGATCCGGCAATGGTGCTGCTGCTTACATCGTTCCTGACTTTAACGCTGAAGCTATGGCAATCGAGCAAGGAAATGGTGTCGACAGGATTTAACCTTGATTGGACGGTGTGGTTATCAGGTCTTGGCGGTGTTGTTATCGGCTTCTTTGATTCCTTCATTACCAATGGAGCGATCATGGCTTGGCTATTTGGAGATAAAGTAAATGCTGCTCTTATGACTTACATGGCAATTACCATTATCTTCCGTACCGGATTCTCTAACCAGTCCGCTCAAAGTGTTGCTTCCCGTAAAATGGGCAAATGACAAAAGGCAATTACATATTAATTACGACCATAGCGGTGGCGGTCATTGGCTGCTACCTGCTATGGTATTTTGATCCTAAGGGTAGGTTTGACCCGATTGTAACAGGTCGAGACACAACCACAATTAACTTGCCTCCGATCTCCATCGACTTGCCACCATCACAATCACCAACAATCATCTATCAGCCAATTCCAAAAGATGTTGACTCTATGGCGGTGATACGTGACTATTTTGCAATAAGGCAGTATAAGGATAGCACAGAGAATGATACGGTAAAGATCATTGTACGTGAGAGCGTGGGTCAGAACAAGATTATGGAGCGCAAGATTGATTGGAAGTTAAAACTCCCTATTACAACGGTAATTGAGACGCATACAGAGCGAACAAGGAAATTGCTTATAGGAGGCTTGGTTAGTAAAGATAGTGTGCGAACAGGCTTGTATTTAAGTGCTGCGTACCAAAATAAAAAGGATATAATATTTGTGGCAGGTTACGACCCGTTCCTTAGGACTGGGATGAGTGGTGTGTTGATGCCGATAAAACTTAGGAGAGAGTAATGACAAAACCAAAATACAATTGCGGAGACAGAGCATCAACCATAATAGGTGCTATTGAAGGAATTATTACGGCAATGACTATCAGGGGCAGTAATATTACCTATGAATTTTCAACCGTTGTTAGCGGCGAACCTCGTTCATTTTGGGTATCAGAACACGAAATAACACCTAAAGTAATTGAAACAAAACCTGCGGGATTTAAAAGCGAATAACGTATGACCAAAATCATAGAGTACGCATCAAAATACGTCAAAGGGTATGGTGGAAAAAAAGTACTTATTGACCTTGACTTTTTACCAACTATTCAGATTATTGATGATGCGTGTAAAGAACGTGGGTTTATTTTTTGGGTCACTAACTCCTACCGACCTGACGGGGTTGTTCTGAGTGGAACTGTTGTAACACCTGCAAATATGAGTAACCATAAAGTTGGTCACGGTCTTGACGGTAACTTGCAGCACATCAATACAGGTGAGTGGTTTAACTCGGTTAAGATGGGCGACGGTTTCGGGATCGACGAGCAGTTAATTCAGGCAATAATTAATAAAGGTGTCAGGTACGGTGGTAATTTTCGCAAAGAGGATAATGTACATTTTGATGATGCGCTTAATGTGAATGAGCCTGATGTGTGGAAAGAGAAGTATCGGGTGTTGCAGGGAGGGTAGGGTTATTTAATTCATACAGATTTTTAAATCCCCTATACTTTTCAGGAATATTATATCCTATTCCGATGTAAAATGAATAATATCCCCAACAAATTCCAATACCGAAAACTTTTATAATATCGCCATTAACTATTACCGAAAACAGGTATGGGGTAATAGCGAAATCTTCACCCACTTTCTTTGTATTGTGAAAACCTGATACTAAACAAAGTTTATTTTTATTTTCTTTCATGGTTTCTGAATATGGTTAAGGGGTGAGGGTGTAGCGGGTTACGTACCGTATTGGTTTTATTCACGCATTGCGTGAATATGTGAGTTAGTGGCAATGCTACCCGAACACACGAGCAACTGCCAAATCATAATATTTTACCTCTTTTTCAATTCCGATAAAAGAACGGTTCAACTCTTTTGCTCCTAAACAAGTTGTGCCTACTCCCATTGTGTTATCAAGTACATAGTCGTTTTCATCTGAATATGTCGCAATAAAATACTTCATCATTTCCAACGGTTTTTGTGTTGGGTGTATCAAATCCTGCCTTCTCCCTGTTGAAAATTTTTGAACACTTGATGGGTTTTTAAATTCCATATCAAAAAACTTTGCACCATTTTTTAGTGTCAAATGTTCGCTTTGTTGGTTTTCATAGTTTACTGCATATTTATATCTTTTACCTCCACCATCACGTTTTTCCATTTGCTTATTGTATTTCGGTTGCTTCTTATAAAATATCAATACGTTTTCGTGATATTTCATTGGCATTTTATTAGCAAGTGTAAAGTTGTTTGGCTTATCCTTAACCCATATCATTTCATATCTAAATAAAACAGGATTTGAATTTATTAAAACCGTTGTAAATGGTTGTGAAGCGGTTAGTATTATTGCTCCATTATCAGTAATTATTCTTTCGTATTCCTTCCACAACTTGTTTAAGTCTAATACACTATCCCATTTCAATTTCGTAGTTCCATATGGCAAATCTGCCAAAATAAGTTGAACCGATTTATCAGGAATAAGAGGTAAAATATCCATACAATCAGCATTGAACAAAGCACTGCCACTAACATCGGCTATATGCAATAGCGGGTTCGGTGCGTTATTCAAAATTTGTTCTATTATCATCATTCGTTCTATATTTAAAGTTTTGTGTTTCAAATCCG